>SDBT01002144.1_pt1 | contig 35187 bp, 36 predicted proteins | sample 2277101 | NCBI WGS metagenome assembly SDBT01 (sample SAMN10404973, study PRJNA504765) | marine sediment metagenome | isolation source: marine sediment core GS10_PC15, 103 cmbsf | place: Arctic Ocean: Southern Knipovich Ridge | collected 2010 | reverse complement strand
TTAATTGATTCTGATGGTCAACATGATCCATCTGAAATTCATAAGTTTTTAAAAGCATTAGATAATGTAGATATTGTCTTTGGTTATAGACGATTTGATAAAAATATGCCTTTTATTTTAAAATTTGGGAATAACTCTATAAATTTTGTAACAAAATTGCTTTATGGAGTTGATCTTAAAGACACGCAATGTGGTTATAGAGCATTGACAACAAAAGCATATAAAAAAATAAGATGGAAAGCAAATGATTATAGTATGGAATCTGAAATGATTGCTAATATTGGTAAAAGACATTTAAAGTACAAAGAAATACCTATTCACACAATATACTCAGATAAATACAAAGGAACAACAATTTTTGATGGCATTAAAATTGTTTTTAATATGTTTTTATGGAGGTTAAGAAAATGATACTTGGAATACAAATTTTAGGGGTACTATTTGCGTTGTTTATGTTTTACATTACTTTTTTACATCAAAGAAGAAATGAATTTACAGTTAAAGAAAGTATTTTCTGGTTTGGTACTTGGACAATCTTTTTACTACTGGTTGTTTTCCCAACATCTCTTGATTTCTTTATTAAAGGGGTCTTAAGTTTTAGTAGAAGAATGGATTTTTTTATAGTTATAGGATTCCTGTTTTTAATTGGAATTATGTTTCATATTTATACAATTGTTAGAAAAAATCAAAATAGGGTTGATACGATGGTTAGAAAAATTGCTATTGATAAAGAAACAAAAAAAAGATGAAAACAAAACCCTTGGCAATTATATTGATGATTATATGCACTTTATTTACTTCTATAGCTCAATTATTTTATAAATCAGGAGCCGATAAATTAGAATTTAATTTAATATCAATCATTTCAAATTGGAATATTTTTCTTGGATTGGCTCTTTATGGAATGGGGGCAATTCTTCTTATCATTGCATTAAGATGGGGTCAAGTAACTGTTCTTTATCCAATTTTAGCATCTAGTTTTATATGGGTTACTCTTGGTTCTAGTTATTTTTTTAGAGAAACTATCACTTTATCAAGATGGATAGGAGTATTCTTTATTATTGGTGGTATCCTAATGATAAATTTTAGTGGGGTTGAGGAAGGGGTTTTTAAGTTTATAGAGGCTGTATAAGATGCAAACACAACTATGGGCTATTGGATTGGTTATTATTGTAGGATTAGTAGGTGGTTTAGGACCAATATACCTAAAGAAAGGGTCTGAAAAGATTAATTTCAGTAAATTTTCAACGATTTATAAAAACAGATCTTTAATTATTGGTATTTTGATATATGGATTAGGTATGGTTATATTTATTCCTGCTTTGAAAGGAGGAGATCTTTCTGTACTCTATCCTTTTGTTGGGCTTGTCTATGTTTGGGTTTCAATTTATTCAATATTTATGTTAAAAGAAAAAATGAATCTTTTAAAGTGGTTAGGAATCTTAGCTATAGTTATAGGAGTGTCTTTTATTGGATTTGGTGCTTAGCATGAAAATACTATTTGTTTTAGAAAATTATTTACCCCATATTGGGGGGGTGGAAATTGTTTTTCAAAATTTAAGCGAAGGATTAGTTAGATTGGGCCATAACGTTTCTATTGTAACATACAGATTAAAAGGAACAAAAAATTTTGAAATAATGAAGGGTGTTAAAATATATAGAGTTAATTGTTTTCGCAGTAGATATTGGTTTACTTTCTTATCGATTCCTAAAGTTTTAAAGCTTGCTAAAAAAGCTGATTTAATTCATACAACAACTTATAATGGTGCTTTTCCTGCAAGGATTGCATCTATTTTTACTAAAAAACATTGCATAATAACTGTTCATGAGATTCTTGGAAAAAACTGGCAGACATTTACTGGAATTAGTTGGTTGAGTGCAAAAATACATAAGATTTTAGAAAAATTAGTTGTTGGATTAAGATTTGATAAGTTTGTTTCTGTTTCAAAGTCTACTGAAAAAACCATTTTAGCAACGGGTGTTCCTAAGGAAAAATCAGTTGTGGTTTATAATGGAGTTGATTATGATTTTTTTAATCCTAAAAAGTATGATGGCAAAAAGATTAGAAAAAAACTAGGATTGGATAAAAAATTTATTTATTTCTTTTACGGCAGACCAGGCATAAGCAAAGGCTTAGAGTTTTTAATAAAAGCAGTCCCTATTATTTCTAACCAGATTAAAAATTCTGTGCTGGTTGCAATTGTTAGCAGAGATCCTGTTTATAAAAAACAATATTCAAGAATGTTGGATCTAATTAAAAGATTAGGAATACATGATAAAATTGTTGTTTTGGATCCAGTTTCTCGACGAAAATTACCAAATTATATTAAAGCAGCTGATTGTGTTGTTGTTCCTAGTTTAACAGAAGGTTTTGGTTTTGCTGCTGCTGAGGCTTGTGCAATGGGGAAGGTAGTTGTTGCTTCAAATACAACTTCGTTGCCTGAGGTTATTAGTGGGAGATACGTGCTTGTTAAACCAAGAAATCCAGAGGCAATTGCAAAAGGAGTTGAGATGGTTTTTAAGAAGGAATATATAAAAAGTAAGTTGAAAAAGTTTTGGTTGAAGGAAAATATCAATAATTATCTAAAAGTTTATGGTGAATTAAATGGATGAATTTGAAGATATCAAACAAGTTATTAAAGAACATGCTAAAAAAGAAGGCAAAGGAGTATATAGAACTGCTAATGTTTCGAGTAATCTCAACTGGTTGAGAATTAAGAGGCAGATAAAAGAGGTTTGCAGATATATTCCTAAAAATGCAAAGGTACTAGATTTAGGTTGTGGGAGAGGACATAATACTTTAATGTTAAAATTAAGCAGACCAGATATAAAAATAATTGGAATTAGTCCTATTTCAAGTAATCAATGGAAAATATATAAGAGAAAGAATTGTGTTTTTCGAATTGGAAATGGACTTAATATGGAATTTAAAAATAATACTTTTGATGTAGTTGTTTCTTTTGGAGTGATGGAACATCTAAGAGAAGACTATGTAAGAAATTTTGGAAAAAGAGAATTTAGAAATGAAGAATTAAAGTTTATGCAAGAAGTGTTTCGCGTTCTAAAACCAAAAGGGGTTAGCATAGTTGCTAATTTGCCAAATAAGTATTCTTGGAGTGAATTTCTTACGAGATTATTAAAATTGAGATTTCATATAAACAGATACACTAAAAAACAAATAGAAAATTTAATGAAAAATGCAGGGTTTAAAGATGTGAAGATAAGAAGAGAATTTTTTATTCCTGCTCAAGTATATAAGGTAAGTAAGTTTGGGGCTAAATTCCTAAATAAATATTATAGATTCTTTGATAATATTGACAGGTTATTAAATAAAACTCCACTAAATATTTTCAGCCAATCTTATTTTATCATATGTAAAAAATGAATAAATTAAAAATATTGTTTGTATCAGAATATTTTCCACCAAAAACAATGGGTGGGGGGGAGATAAATTTATCTTTATTAGCTAAAGCTCTTGTTAGGAATAAAATAGATGTTTGTGTTTTGACTTCTTATCATAAAGGATTAAAGAAATTTGAATACGTCGGAGGGATTAAAGTATACAGAAGATTAAAAACAGGAAATAATGCAAGCGGAATTATTAGCAATTTTAAAAGAAGTTTTATTTTTCCTAGTTCTATTCCAAAAGAGATTATAAAATTAAAAAAAGAGATAAATTTTGATATTGTACATTTTATTGGAACAAGTATTATCACTGCTAAGAAGCTTAAGGGATTAAATAAACCGATGTTTGCAACTATTGAAAGTTATCCTGCTTTGTGTCCTAAAGGAGATAGGATATATAAAGGGAATGAAGAGTGTAAATTTGTTTGTTCTTTTTTCAGATTTCTAAGATGTCAGTTGAGTTCGTCTGAAATTGGAAAGATGAAAAACAGATTTTTCTTGAAGTATAATCCTGTGATTTTAATTTATATTTATAGATATTATAAAAGATTAAATAATTCATTAAAATATTGCAGGCTTATTGCAATAAGTAAATATGTTCAAGGATTGTTATTAAAACAAAGATTACAGAGTAGAATTGTTCCTAACGCAATTGATACAAATAAATTCTATTCTAATAAATCAAAAGGAGGAAAAATAAGAATTGTTTATCTTGGTTCTTTAACAAAATACAAAGGGTCTCAAATTTTATTGAAAGCTATTAAAGGAATTGATTGTAGATGTGATTTGTATGGAGAGGGTGTTATGAAGGATGAATTGAATAATATGATAAGAGATTATAGATTAGATGCAGAGATACACGATAATGTGCCTTATGAAAAAGTTCCCTTAATATATGCTGATGCTGATATTGTTGTTTTCCCATCGATATGGCCTGAGCCTTTTGGAAGAATCGCTATAGAAGCTATGGCTGCTGGAAAGCCTGTAGTTGGTTCAAGAATTGGAGCTATACAAGAGACAATAAAAGATGATGGTATATTAGTTGAGGCGGGAAATGTAGAAGAATTAAAGAATGCTATTAAAAAATTGATTCAATACCCTAAACTAAGGAAAAAAATGGGTAAAAAAGGTAGCATAATGGTTAGAAAAATGTACTCTGAAGGAGATGTTATTAAAAAATTGATTGGGACATATAAAGAATTTTAAAATAAAATATTATAAGTTTTTATAAATAAAACCTAATCTTCTTGCTTTATTAGTATCATAAAAAGATTTCACATCAATAAGTATAGGATAGTTTAGTTTTTCTTTTAATTTTTCAAGAGTTATTTTTTTAAAGACCTTGTGGGGGCTAAAAAGGATAGCTACATCAACTTTACCTATATCATTAAAATTAACATTCTTTACATTAAACTCTTGCTTTATAATGTCATCTTCTACCAAAGGATCGTAAACAATTACTTCATATTCTTTTTTCTTTAAAATATCAATAATATCCTTTACCTTGCTATTTCTTATATCTTTAACATTCTCTTTAAAAGTAACTCCCAAGATAAATACATTTTTTGCTTTTACTCCTTTTTCTCTCAATGCTTCTTCCATTAACTGAACAACAAAATTACCCATATACTCGTTTATAGTTCTTCCAGCAAGAATCACTTTTGGTTTATAACCAACTTCTTGTGCTTTATAAGTAAGATAATAAGGATCAACCCCTATACAATGTCCTCCAACTAGTCCAGGAACATATTTATGAAAATTCCATTTTGTTGCAGCAGCATCTATTACATCCAAAGTATTTAAACCTAGCTTGTGAAATATTAAGGAAAGTTCATTTATAAGTGCAATATTCAAATCCCGCTGTATATTCTCAATGACCTTTGCAGCTTCAGCAGTTTTTATGTCCTTTGTTTTATAAACTCCTGCATCAACTATGCTTGTATAAACTTCTGCTATCTTATCGGTGGTTTGTTTGTCCATTCCGGCGACGATCTTTACAATATTTCTTACATTATGTTCCCTATCACCCGGATTTATCCTTTCAGGAGAATAGCCCACTTTAAAATCATTTTCGCACTTAAGCCCCGACTCTTTTTCAAGTATGGGTGCGCAAATTTCTTCTGTCACACCAGGATAAACAGTACTTTCATACACTACAATAGCATTTTTTGCTAAGTTTTGTCCAACGATCTTAGAAGCGTTTTTTACAAAACTCAAATCTGGCTTTAACTCTTTTGTTATAGGGGTAGGAACATTAATGACAATAAAATTACATTCTTTTATTTTCCTAGCATCACCAATATATTTTAACGTTGAGTTCTTAAGTATTTCATTGCTTATCTCCCCGCTAGAATCATAACCTCTCTTTAATTGTTCGATTCTTTTTTTATTTATATCAAAACCCAAAGTGGGGAAAACTTTTGCAAACTCTATTGCTAAAGGCAATCCTACATAACCTAAACCAACAACACAGATTTTCATTTTATTTTATAGTAATCCTTATACCATTTAACAAATTTTTTCACACCTTCTTCTATCTTCACATTAGGATTATAACCAAGTTTCTTCTTTGCTTTTCTTATGTCCGCATATGTAAGCGTAACATCTCCTGGCTGCATAGGTAACAGCTTTTTCTCTGCTTTTTTTCCTACTGCTTTTTCAATACATTCAATAAAATAAGTTAACTTAACAGACTTTGCATTTCCTAGATTGAATATTTCATAAGCATAGGCTTTGTCTATTGCAGAAATAGTGCCTTTTACAATATCAGTTATAAAAGTAAAATCTCTTTTCATATTACCATAGTTATAAACTTCAATAGGCTTGTTCTCAATAATATTTTTAGTAAATTTAAACAAAGCCATATCGGGTCTTCCAAAAGGACCATAAACAGTAAAATACCTTAAACCAGTACAATTGAAACCATAAAGATTATGATATGTGTAAGCCATTAACTCATTTGCCCTTTTTGTTGCAGCATACAATGAAACTGGTTTATCAACATTATCTTTTTCTGAAAAAGGTACCTTTTTATTACCACCATAAACACTTGAACTTGATGCATAAATAATATCCTTTATCTTAAATTCTTTCATTAATTCAAAGATATTTAATGTTCCTAGAATGTTAGTTCTTTCGTATTCAAATGGATTTTTTAAAGAATGTCTCACTCCTGCTTGTGCTCCTAAATGACAAATTTTATCTATTTTATTATTATTAAAAACTTTCTTTAATTTTTCTTTTTCTGCAATATCAAGTTTGTAAAATTTAATTTTATTTCTTATCTTGTTAAGTCTTGCTTTTTTTAAATTAACATCATAATAAGGTGATAGATTATCTACTGCAATTACCTTGTCTCCCCTCTTGATAAGAGCTTTAACTGTATGAAATCCTATAAATCCTGCTGCGCCTGTTACAAGTATATTTGCCATAAGTTTTGCAAACATGAACTAGTTTAAATAAGTTATCTTTTTATATTAAGGCAGATTTATATCATTTAGTAGGTAGTAAATATATGAAAATTGCAATAATCTCTACATTTATAGGGCAGAAATGGGCTGGAGGAGAGATAAGCTCTTTTTTATTAGCTAAAAATCTAAACAAAAAACAAGATGTTTTTGTTGTTACTTCTAAAATCACCCAAAGAATGCCGTTCAGATGCTATTCAATACCCCTTCTCAAAAGAGTTCCTAATTTAGTCTTGATTATCGGGCATAAGATGATTGATGACTATATGACTAAGAAGCTTATAAAAATATTTAAAAAGGAAAAGCCTGATGTCGTTCATATTAAAGATTTCTTTATGATGATTTCAGCACTAAAAGCTGCTAAAAAATGGGGGATTCCAACTATTTTTACTGTACGTTCTACAACATTTGCATGTAACTTATCAATCTGTTTAGAAGGAAATAAAATTCCATTTAGTTACACTAAAAAAGAATATAAAAAATGGTTATTCCTGACATTTAAGCAAGCATATAATGCCGGATGGATCAGTCATTTTGTTTTTCCGTGGTTTTACAATCGAAATAATAGTCTTAGAGGATGGTTTAAGAAATTTGATTATTATATTGCTGTTTCTGATTTTATAAAATTGCAAGCAATTAAAGCAGGAATTGATAAGAACAAGGTAAAAACAATAAAAGTGCTAAAAGGAGATTGGGAACCAATCCCAGCTAGTAATAAAAAAGGGATAATAATATTTGCTGCAGGAGCACTTACTAAATTTAAAGGATTTGATTTTTTAATAAAATCATTTAAGAAAGTTGTAAACAAATATCCTTCTACAAAATTAAGAATAGCAGGAGAAGGCTCTGAAAAAAGCAAATTAATTGAACTAATAAAGAAATTAAGACTAGAAAAAAATGTGACCTTATTAGGAAAAATAAGTTACAGTAATATGAAAGAAGAATATGCTAAATGCAGTTTTGCAGTTTCCCCATCAATTGGCCCTGAATGTCTTAGCAGGATAATATTTGAAGCTTTTTCGATGAAGAGAACAGTTGTTGCGACTGATGTTGGAGGTAGCCCTGAAATGGTAAAGAACAATAAGACTGGGTTATTGGTTAAGGTAAATGATGTTGAAGAAACAGCGAAGGCAATTATAAAATTGATAAATAACCCCAAATTAAGAGATACTCTTGCAACAAATGCTTATAACTTAGTTAATAAAGAAGCGAATGAAAATATTGTGATTAAAAGGCATTTATCTACATATCAGGATATTATAAAAAAATGAAATTGTTTAATATTAAAACGAAAATACTGAAATTATTAGCTGCTTTTCTAGGCTTTGGATTAATAATATTTGGGTTTATCCATAGAAAAAAAAAGAAGGCATTTTCAGGACAATATATTACAGGTATATTTTTTCATAATCCAAGCAAAGCCCTTTTTGAAAAATGTGTTTTGTGGCTAAAAAAAAATGGTTATGTTTTTATTTCTACGGAACAACTAGTTAATATAATAGGGGGTGAGTTAACCCCAAAAAAGGGTGCTGTATGGATTACATTTGATGACGGATGGAAAGAAAATGTAACTAATGTTATACCAATAGTAATTAAATATAAAATGCCCGTCACTTTTTTTATATCAACATATCCTGTTGAAAATAATGGTGTATTTTGGTTTAGTTTAGCAAGAAAATACCAAAAATATTTGCCTGGTTTATATCAAAATAAAGTAAAGAAACTTTGGTCTACTAAGGAGTCTAAGAGAAAAGAATTAATGAAACCTCTTGAGAAAAGGTTTTCTAAATATATGGATAGAGAAGCTATGACTACTGAGGACATCAAGAACATATCTAAAATACCTTTTGTAACAATTGGGTCACACACTGTTAATCATGTAATTACTCCCAATTGTAGTGATTCTGAACTTGAATACGAAATAAATCATTCCAGATTTAAACTTAATAAATGGACAGGCAAGAAGATAAAATTCTTTTCTTACCCAAATGGCGATTTTGACAGACGTGAGCAAGCGATTCTAAAAAAAGAAGGATTTATATTAGCAGCCACTATAGAAAAAAGATTTATTTCTCCTAAAGATAACCCATATTTTATACCAAGATTTTATGTCGATGATAACGCATCTTTTCCAGAAGCAATATACCAAATGGTTGGTATATCACCCATACTATGGATAAAGACATTGTTAGCTAAAAAAAATGATTGTGAGATTTTTCATAAAAGCCAACGAGTATCAAAAAAATGTTATCAAAAAAACAACTAGAACAAGAAAAAGAATATAAATTCCCTTATCATCATCTTTTAAGAAGAGGTATGCCGAGGGGAATTGAATATTTTAGTTATTTAGATATAGTTATTAGATTACTCAAACAATATAAAAATAGAATTATTCTTGATCTTGGATGTGGTGATGGCAAAGGCACTAAAGAATTAAGTAAATCTTTTAAGAAAATTATTGGAGTTGATTATTCAAAACAAGCAATATCTTTTGCAAAAGCTTTCTCTCTAAATGTAAATTTTAAAGTTATTGATTTTACTAAAACAAAAATACCCAAATTAAAATGTGATGTAATTGTTTGTATCGAGGTAATGGAACATATTAAACCTGACAAATTAAGCATATTTATCAGAAATATCGCAAATGTGCTTAAAAAAAGGGGAATTGTTATTATATCAACACCTACAACTAATCTTAAACTAGCAAAAAAACATTACCAACATTTTAATGAAAAAAAATTAGACGATTTATTTAAAGAATTTTTTCATAAGAAAACAGTAATGTATCACTCAAATAAATATGCTTTCTTTTTATTTTTTCTTTTGAGAGGTGTAGTAACAAATAGATGGTATGATATCAACATATCTCTGATGAATTACATATTATTAAAATTTTATAAGTTATTCGTAGAAAAAGCCAATAGATCAAATGGACTAAGAATAATTTATGTTTGTGAGAAAAAATGAAAATAAAGCCCGATCCTATAAAAAGTTTACATAAAAGAAGAAAAAGAGAACTTTACTTAATATTCCGTAATGTTCCATATAAAATATTTAATAAAGGACTTGAGGTGGGAGCAGGTGATTTTTATCAAAGCAAAATTTTAAACATGTATATTAAAAATTTTATATGTACAGAATATATTATACAAAACATCCCAAAAAAAAGTAGTAAAAATATAAAATATTTATCCTGCGACGCTGAAATTATTGATACGTATTTTAAAAAAAATGAATTTGATTTGGTATTTTCGTCAAATATGATGCAATATCTAGTAAATCCTGGAGCTTTTCTTAAGGGAGTATATAAAATTCTTAAAGACGATGGTGTATCTATACATTGTATGCCTAATAGATTTTGGAAAATCTCGCAGATGATACTACATCATTTTAATTATTTGATAATATTTATAGAAAAATTAAGTTCATGTAAATTTAAAGAACAATATAAAAAAAATAGATTGCATATTAACCTAGAACATAAAAAACATAACCTCATAAGAAGAATCGTATGGCCAATACCTCATGGAGCTTATAAAAATAACATTGAAGAGTTCCTAAATTATGGTAAGAAAAAATGGATAAATGTTTTTGAGAGGAACGGTTTCAAAGTTGCAAAAATCATAAAAGGACCTGTATCTTTAGGGTATAGTTTGGGTTTTGAAAAAATAAGAAGATTGCTAGAGAAGTTAGGTTTTTGTTCAGAATATATTTATATTACCATGAAGAAAAACAAAAAAAGCAAATATCTAAAATATTTTGAGTGTCTAAAAAATGAAAATATACTACCATGTAGATATTGACAAATATGTAGCAGAAGGTAGAGTAACTATTTCAAATAGAATTAAAAAGTTTCTTAAGGAACGAAGGTACATATTTGTGGACGATCTGCAGGAAGCCGATCTAATGCATTTCCATAGTAGTGGTATCCTTAACTCATACACAGCATACAAATTAAAAAAGAAATATAAAAAATCCTGTATTTACTCGCTATATTCTAATTCAGAAACTAGCTTATTTTATCATTTTAGGAATTATCTTGCTCAAAGAATATTGTTACAGAAACCATTCTCAAATGTGTTAATGAGCTATACCTCAATCATACCATTAAAGGTAAGAGGCATATTTCTTAAGAAGCTCGATAAAGTAATTGTACCAACTGCAATATTAAAAAAGAAATTGTTTGATAATACAAAAGTAATCCATCTTGGAGTGGACGTCAATAAATTCAAGCCTATTAAGAAAAGTGTTAATAAAAAAATTAAAATTGGATATTTTGGATATCCAAGTGCCCCAAAAGGGTTTTTGGAATTTGTTAACGCTTCCATAGAATTAAGTAAACATTTTGAAGTATATGGATTCTTCACATCGCTCCCAAAAAAAGTTAAAAAATACATACAAAGGAAAAATTCAAAAATAAAGATCACTGGATTTATCAAAGATATCAACAAAGCTTATAATGAAATGGATATAATAGTTTTACCTTACAGGAGTCCACTTGCTGCTGTTGCTAATCCTTTAGTGCTATTAGAAGCAATGGCTGCCGGAAAAGCAATAATAACAACCAACCTTAATTTTATTAAAGAGATTGCAAAAGATAACGTAATTTTAATAAAACCTTATTCTCAAAAAAAGATAGTGAGTTCGGTTTTTAAACTTGCAAAAGACAAGAAACTAAGAGAAAATTTAGGTCAGAGAGCACGAAAGATTGTTGTAAAAAGTTATAATCAAGAAAAAATGTTTAATGAGTATCTAAAAATTTACAAAGAATTTGAAAAAAAAAATCAAAAAAAATGAAGAAATATAAAAACATGCCTTCTGAACTTTACCAGATAGTTAAAACTTTTTATTCAAATAATCTAAGATACAATCTTTTCAAGTGTGAACATATATTTAAAGGAATTAATGCTAATCTAGATGTTGTTTTCCTAACAAAACAAGATTATGATAAATCTAGCAAGATATTGGAGAAAAGAGGATATATCTTGTATATGCCTGAAAGTATTGAAAAATACAAAAGAATGTATGTAAATGTTGAGGATAATGAATTATTCGCCATACATTTACACAGGGAGATTGCGTGGCATAATCTAAAGATTTTAAATAAATTGGATATATTTAACAGGCAAAAACAGCAGGATGATATTATTTTCATTCCTTCTGATGAAGATAGTTTAATAATTCATGCTGCTCACATCATTTTTGAGGATTATAAAATTAAAGACCATGAAAGAAAGATTATAAATTCTTTGATTGAGAAAAAACTTGATTGGAGCTATATTAACGAAGTTGTGAATAAAGCTGGATTCAAGAAAACATTTGATTATATTATTAAAAATGTTAAAAAGAACAAACAACCAAAGAAAAATGTTTTACTTGTTCAATTCATAGAAAAAGCAATCTTTACTCCTATGAGTTGGTTTTCTTTAAAATTAAAAATTATAAAGTATATACTAAGAAAAATAAATCCAAAGAGAAAAGGATGCCTTATTGCTTTAATAGGTGTAAATGGCTCTGGAAAAACAACTTTAACTAGAAAAACACTTGAGAAGTACAGACCAATAACTAATTTCTTTAATGGGCAGTTTGGTTATTATTTTGGATGGGAACCATTTTCGTTTTATGCAAAAGCAGTATCTAAGTTACTGAAGAAGAAAAATAAGGAAATTTTTAATGAGATGAATTATAAAAACATAGAAAAACCACAAAAAGTTAGTTTATTTAAAGAATTTATATTTATTTACAATTATTTTGAATATCTATGGAGATATCTATTTTTAATTTATCCTAAGTTAAGAAAAAACAAACTTGTGATAACTGACAGATATTTTTATGATATTTATGGACAGTATAATTATTCCCAAAAGAGTGTTATAATAAAATTGCTGTTTTCAATTTATCCTAGACCAAACTGTTTATTTGTGCTTAATGCTAATGCAAAAACTGTAAGAACAAGGGGTACGGACACTAGAGTGTTCTCAAAAATAAAAAAATCAGCAAAAAGAGAAAAAATAGACATAAGAATATTGCAATCACAAATAGATAGGTACTTATATCTAAAAAATCATTTTAAAGCTATACTAATAAACACTGAAAAAAATATTGATGACAACATCAAACAGATAATCCAAACAAGCTGGAGAAAATTAGCAATATGAAAAAAATAAAAAATTTTATGAATAATTGGGCAAAACGAAAAGTTTTGAATGGAAAGAGTTTTGATGATTTATTTAAGATAGAAGAAATTCCTTTAGGGTGGTTCTATAGAAGATTTTTTATGCCACATATAATTCCTAAACTAATAAATCCTTATAGATTTATTGAAAAGAGAAAAAAAATTAATTCATTTCAACAAAGCAAATTTTATCTAATTTCAAGAATGCTTTCAAGGTATATTCTTATTAATGAAAATAAAAAAATTAAGTATATAAAAAAGAAGAAAAATTATACAGAAGAAAAAAAAGTATTGTTTTTAACTTACAGCAATCATTTATCTGAGGATGGAAGAATATTTCGTATCCAAAACATTATTCAAAAGATAAAAAAGGATAGAAGAATAAAAGAGCTCGTTATATTTGCTGATCCTTTGACAATTAATGATTATAAAAAAATAGCTAATTTTGACAATATTTATCAGTACTATGATAATTTGATTGCTAAAAAATCAAAAATAATTTCAAAGAAATTAAACAAAAAGATATGTGGGTTGAGTAGTAAATCAAAAAATAAATTATTTCAGACTGATGAAATTTTATTATGGCCTTATTTTAAATATGCATTTAAGTTTTATTTCTCAAAAGAGTTTCTCTATTTATTGATTTTGTATTATGAGCTGTTTAAAAAAATATTAGAAAAGGAAAATGTTAGAGTTGTTTCAATTACAGGATTTGGGAGTTTATTTGAAAAATGTTTAATAGCTGCTGCTAAACAACTAAAGATACCTGTGATTGTAATTCAGCATGGTATGGGAAAGGAAGATTTGATGATTAATCCTGAAGTTATATCTCCCAAAAAAATTGCTGTATTTAGTGATAAATATAAAAAAAGATTGGTAAAATTAGGTGTTGAAAAAGAAGATGTTGTTGTAACTGGTTCAGTAGTATATGATGAAATTAATCAATATATTGGTGTCAAAAAGATAAAAGATAAAAGTATATTAATGATTACAGAGCCTATAGTAGAATTTATGTTTCTTAAAAAAGATGTTTATTTTAAAAGGATCACGAGAATTTTAAAAGAAATTACCAAAATAAAGGGAGTAAATATTAGTATAAAACTACATCCAAGGGAAACGCATCTTGATGATTATAAAAAGATAATTGAAAGTCAATGTTACAACAATGTAAAGATTTATGATAATCGAGTGACTGGAGTTGCATTTTATAAACTAATCAATGAATGTGACTCTTTTGTTCACTTTGGTTCAAATGCTGCTTTAGAAGCTATGATAATAGGGAGGCCAATTGTAAAAATAAATATGTTTGATAATGATAAACATTTCATAGACTGGCTTTACAAAAAGCAGGTTTCATTAGAAGTTAATTATAAAGGGAACATAAAGAAAGTTATAGAACAATCTTTTAAAGATGAAAAAAAGTATATAAACAAAAGAGATGAGATTATTAAACATAACTGTAGGGTGGTTGATGGAAAGGCAAGTGAAAGGGTTGTTAGTTTGATATACAAACTGGCTAAATAACATAATCCCAAAATAAATCCGATTGAAAATCGGGGGTTTCTTGACGCAAAGCCTTTAACTTAAATCAGTTGATTACATCAAAAGATTTAATGTAGGTTTCGCTTAAACCAAAAAACTCTAACTATCACGACTACCTTTTCATGGGGGGGTTGTAATGACTAAACATCTATACAAGCACTTTAATCCAGAAGAGGCCCTCATTACAAATTTAATGTCAATTATCACATCATCTGGATACCAAAGTACAGAAAACTCATTCTAAAAGAAGGTTAAAGATGTTCTAAGAACAATCATTAATGGAATATGCTGGCATTAGAGATAATGCCAGATTATCTTCATTTATTTGTGGGAGCAAGATCAACGCACCATCTAACAGACATCGTAAAAAGATGAAAAGGTAATAACTCAATTCAATTGAGAAGATGTTTCATTTAATTGAAATATCTTGGTTATAAATTTCATAACCTCTGGGCAAGAGGTTATTACTGTGGCTCTACAGTACATTTAGCTTAGGAACAAGTCAAAAGATGCATTCTTGATCAAGAAAGAAAAGATATTTTTGAGTAGGATATCTTTAACTGCCTTAAAGAATTAAAAGGGCAATTGAAGATAGGAGATTTTACTTCGTAAAATCTATTTTATTGTAGAAAGAGGAGTTCTTAAAGTTTAAATGATTTTACACTGGATTCAATTTATGATACAAATTCTAATAAATCGGCTTTTAGCAATTTTTTTATAATTGGATACAATTCCCAGACTGCAACATTTATTTTGTTACTAATATCTATTAAATCATTTTTTCCATCAGCATAAGAGATAAAATCCATCATGCTTTTTACTTCCTTTGTAGATGATTTTGTACTGATTGTAGGGTATAATCCTCTTTTTCCAAGTTGCGGTTCGCCCAAACATTTTATTTTATACTTTCCATTTTCTTCGATAAGCCTTAGGCATTCTTTAAATACATTGTAAGCTCCACTTAATCCCTCTGAACTTACAAAGTCAAGATTATCCAAAGAAGTATGATATTCTGGATATGCCCCATATTTACTCCTCATAACACAACAAAGTGGAAGATCAACACCGGGCGCATTATATTGCCTCTCATCACTTCCTTTATCGAGAAAGGAATATTTAACAAAGTTGGGATGTTTAAATGATAAAATGTTTAATGCTATTCTATCAGCATAAGTATCACCATTTCGCGTAGGAAGATAAGAATACACCCTATTATCTCCTACACAAGAAACATTAAATCCAACAACAATATTCTGTTTCATATCATCTAAATTTTTGCTAAGATAAGTTATTGAACCAATTGTTTCAGGGATAAATATAATGCGATAAGTATATTTTCTGGGTTTGCTCAAAATCCAGTTTGCTAGGAAAGTTGTAACAACAGGACCAGATACTCCATCGTTTGCCATTGAGGGATGACATACATAAGTGGAGAGAAAAACTTCTTTTTCAGATTTTCCAGGAATAATAAGTTCCCCATAAGTTAAAAAGCCATCTTTCAATTCGCTGTCAATGAAGACCGTATATTTTCCTTCTTTAAGCTTTTCTTTGTCTTTGTGTACAATACAAAATCCCCATCTTTCTTTATAATAAGAAGTAACATAGGGGATTGCTTCTGGTTGTTCTGGAAGTGAGTATAAGTGTTCTTGGAGTTCCGAAAGACTTACTGTTTTATTAACTGGAACAGAATAACCTACAACATGAAGATTATTCTTTTTAAAATCAATAATCTTGTTGCCATTTTCATCCATCACATAAGCATCTTTTATATTCCACTCTTTTGGGACCGTCCAATCAAATACCTTTGTTCCTGTAGGCACTTCATGAATCTTTATTGGAATGTGCTGTTGGATGATTTTTAATGTTTCCCTAACTCCATTTCCGGTAATGCTTCTGCATATTGGAAAAAGTTGTTTTATCAAGTCATACATAATATCCCCATTATTATAGTCTTTATTGTATTTCTTCAATTTTAAATCTCCTTTTCATATATTTCTTTTAGTGAGATAATCTTGGTCTTTTTTATTCTTTTGGTAAGGTATGATTTTATTGCAGCATCATGATTGATAGGAATTATCAGGATAGCATCAAGTTTACCATCGACTATTGTTTCGGGATCCTCTATTGGGTTAGTGAATCCAGGTATAAATTTGCCATGCTTGGCTTTATCCCCATCATAAAAAACAGGAGTGTTTTGCCAGGAAAACATGAGGCATTGGGGGAATACACCATAAACTCCAATCTTTTTATATGAATCAATTATTTTTTGTAATTTTCTGATGTTTACATGGAATTGGGTAATATAGTTCTTTAACAAATTATAATCACTCTTGCAGATTTGCTTCACTTTTGATTGTTTTGCAAAGGAATATATCATCCATCCATATTTTGGAAAATCGAAAGTGATATTTCCAAACCCTGCTTTATTATATATGTTCTTCAGAGAGTTAGGGGTGAAGTAGTTGTAATGCTCATGGGCAAGAAGTGTAAGGTCACCAATTTTGAGACCCTTTTCACAATTAGGGACCGCATTAAATAATACCCCCTCACTTTTAAGAATTTTTTTTAAAGATCCAAGGAATATTAAAGGATCCTTTATATGTTCTAATACACCATGCATTAAGACTAAATCAAACTTTTCTTTAAATATTTCAGGCTTAAAAAAATCATTTATAATTTTAACAGCATATTTGTTTTTTTTTGCAATAGGATCTGGCTCAATACCAATACAACTTGCTGCTCCTTCTTTTTTTAGTAGATATAGGAGAAAACCTGTATTGCATCCTATTTCTAGAATTGATTTTCCTCTGATATCCACATTACGTTTAATTGCAGTAATGATATCATTTGACCACACCTTACCAAAAGTACCTTTATCAAGAGGTGTGGAAAGTGATGAGCTATGTTTGTATACGTTTTCATTGAGTGTGTCCATGGCATTATTTGATTCCTGGATTATCAGATGCGAGTTGAAATCATAGATCAGCTTGAAAGGAAAAGTGTTGGGCATAGGATTTAGGTGGTTATTAATCATACCATAATAAAAAGGGAGTTTCTCAAGCTGAAGCCTTAGCATGTCTTTCGGTTTTTCTTTAAGGAAAGAGTAAAGGTCATAATCTAAAAACTTAAAACCTTCATCATATAATTTCGATGACTCAATTATTGCAATTCTTGATCCACCGATAGTTTTCTCTTTAAGGGCTCCAATCTTTTTTAGATGCTTTTCGAAATTAGCTGTATTAAGTTCAACATTTTTATCGAGATAACGTACAAAAAAAGTAGCATCATCCTGGTATTCTTTTTTACCATCATTAATGATCCCTGAAAACAGTTTTATAAACCTATAGGGGATCCCATGCATCTTCTCTATATAGTGCAGAAGAGTGGCAGAGGTCTCAAAAGGAGAGCCAAACATCACAATTTTAGCATTGTTTCTATGAATCAGCCCAAAAATAGAATCTTTCCCAAATGAATCCTTACTTACATTAAGGTATTTATCAGTTTCTTGACCCCATATCCCGACCGAAAAGATAGGATGTAGTGTCCTTTTTACTCCTTTCATCTTCCTAAATCTTTCAGTTAGAACACCTACTATTGATGGTGTCTCATCCACATGATATGGCTCCCCCCTACAAAAACTGTAACTAAAAGTGGGCATTATTGCCGTTCCAAAAGGTACTGTGTCGATTACTGACTTAATTAAAGAATCAAGCAATAAATCTCTTTTATCAATTAACAGCCTACCAAATCTAATATCAGAATGAACAAATATTGTATCATCCTCTTTTACATCCAGAGATTTTAATGCATTCGTGAAATCTTCAACAGATAGACTTCCTCCATCATGTTCAAAAAGGTTCATCTTTTTGCCTCAACTAATGTAACTATATCTTTATATGATTTTACCATCTTTACTTCATCCATTGTGAATTTTATACATAATTGATTTTCAATTTCACTTATAATCATAAGATGGTTGAAGGAATCCCACGTCCCAACATTGTCAGGAGATGTTTCATCAGTAATTTGGTCTTCATCAATTTGTAGTACGTTTGACAATATTTGTTTTAATCGTTTCATTTTTTAATCACCTTAATAAAATCGGGGTAATTATATTCATGCTCTATTTTAAACTCCCATTTCTCTGTATTCTCGTTTTCTTCAATAAGTTTAAATCCATTTTTTTCATAAAAATCTTTTGCAGGGATATTTTTCTTTGTTGGAATAAACTGTCCGATTAAGGTCTTTATCCTCTCTTTTTTTGCCTCTTCGATTATATATGCTAACATGGTTTCTTCAATCCTTCTACCGATTACCCTACAGCTTAATAAGAACGAATCAATTATCCAGTTTTCCTTTTTCTTTTCTACTATTGAAACTCCAGTAATCCCATTATCTCCAAACTTATCTTCCACCTTTATCGAAAATACTAGATGATCGTCACTATCCGCAAATCTTTTGATATCCTCTTCTAGATACCTTTTTGTCATCGTGTTGAACTGATTGGTTTTTTGCGTAAGCTGAGATATTCTCGGGATTGTAAAAGAAGTCGCCTTTTCTATGGTTACTACCATATCTAAAGCTTTAAGGTATTCGGTTATATCTGTGGTTGTTTTGCTAAGTTCTTGCCTCTTTCTTTGGTCTGCATACATTTGGCCTTTCTTTTTATCTTCTTCAGAAAACTGAAATGAATTAAAATCATTTGATTCCATTAAAGTTTTTAGATATAGTGATGGATCTTCTGGCAAATCCACAACTTTTACTTCAGGTAGAGCAGTTTTTATCATTTCCTTGTTTAATTTATCATCATCAAAGAACACAAGGCCATCCAATCCTATATTGATCTCTTCAGCGATTGCTCTCATGTTAGATATTTTATCATCCCAATTGATTCTAATTGATGCGAAATGTTTTTCTTTGAGAATCATATATGGATGATTTCTTAATACATTTAATACATCTTCAAGATTATTCTTGCTATTGATAGCTAATATGATTCCTCTATTGAACAAAGAAAGAATATATTTTTGAAATTCTAGGAAAGGTCTTCCTTCTGGAGTAGGTCCCAGTTTTATACCTTCCAAACCGTCCTCTCCAATAATTCCTCCCCATAAGATATTATCTAAATCTAATACAATACATTTTTTAGTTAAAGACATTAATGGTTTTATGTATGAGATATACTCTTCACACAATTTTGGAAGATATTTAAAATTAATTTTTATGTCTCCTAAGTAATACATCTTATAATCAACTATATTTTCTTTCCCCCACTTAGAGCAGAATAAATCATAATCAAATACGAAAATTTGATTATTTTCTTTGAAATGTATACTAATACCATAATTTATGTTTTTAATAAATTCAATAAAGCCCAATCTTTGTTTGTTATCAATAATTCCCAACGGAGAATCAACAGGCACTTCAAAATTATGAAGAATTACCTTGCAATTCAAATTCTTTGTAATTTTATTTGTTAGTGATTCAATTTGGTCAATATTACTTCTAAAAAAGTCATCTTTTTCCTTTTCAGACAGTAGGTAATACTTAAAAAATATCTCTCCAAGTAGAGATTTTGTATCAATAAAAAGAATTACCAAATCTGGTTTAAAACTGTATAATTTACTGTTGTCATCTAATATCTCTTGATTATATTGATTGTAACTTCCAATTAAGATCTCTGGAATTACTCCAAGTTTGTAACATTTAACAAATAGAATTTCCTTCAATCCTTTAATAGTTGAACTTGATAATACAGCAATTTTTATCCTTTTGAATTGGCCAATATCTTTTGTTCCAGTTTGGTCTCTAATTGAATTATATTCCTTAAAGTAATCAGTAATATTTTCTGTTGCTGACATTTTTTTCTTCATTATTCTGTTTTTTCTACTATTGCAAAAGCTATTGCTTTATCCTTGCAGTGAGATAAACTAATCTTAATATTATACCCCTCTAAAATAACTAAAGGTATCCTTTTTTTATCATTTTCTATTTCTATCATATTCAAAGATGGTGATTTTTCTCCTAGTGAATTTATTGCTTTGATGATTGCTTCTTTAGCTGTAAATCTTCCTGTTAAATGTTGAGCCGGTTCTTTTTTTGAAAAACAATAATCTATCTCTTTTTCCGTAAAAATCTTATTTAAAAAATTTTTATCTTTATTTCTATTCAAATCTTTGAACCTTGAAATTTCTTCTATATCAACTCCTAAAGATATGTTAGTTAGAGCCATGTTACATCTACATTGATTCAGTATTTCCAACACATATTTAAATAGTTGTCTATTATAAGACTGCAATTAACGGAACTCCCCCTTGCTTCTTGTTCTTGAAGGCTCTTAAGAGCTAGATAGAACTAAATTGATATACATTTGTTTATTTATTCTGCCTCTTGCACAAACAGTGAATAGAGGCACGGCATTCATCCCACAAATAAATTTGTGGGTATTCTGCCTAAAATTTTATAATATCTTAAATTTTCACAATATTTAAATACTAGTCTTAATTTTTAAGATAAAATGACTAAATTAGATAAAAAAGACTGTATAATTTTAAATATGCTTCAAGAAAATTGTAGGACTTCTTTAACAGATATAGCTAAAAGAATACATCTTTCGGTAGATTCTACAAAAAAAAGAATTAAAAAAATGGAGAATGATATTTTTTACCCAAGGGTACAAATTAGACCCCGTAGTTTAGGATTTAATAATATAGTAGATGTAAAGATTAAGTTTGGTAACCATTCAAAAAAAGAAATAGAAAATCTTATAAAATATCTTTTAACAAATTCAAAGGTGGCTGAATTATTTAGTGTAAGTGGAGAATGGGATTTATCTGTTGTGTTTATATCAAGAAATTTAGAAGACCAAGAAAAAATCACTTCTGAAATAAAAAATAAATTTGGCAATATAATAAATTCATGGAATGAATCAATAACATTAAAAGCATATAAATTTGAAAAATATGATATGAAAAAACTTTTAAATTTCAATTGAATGATGTAATAATATGAAAGAAACAGAACAAATGAAATTTTGGAAAGGAGAATTTGGAGACAAATATATCTCTAGAAATGATGTGGATATAGATAAATTTTATAAAAAAAGGTTTGGTGTAACAAGAACTGAATTAAATAATGAATTTTTAAATGAATTAAATAATAATATTAAAGTGTTAGAAGTTGGATGTAATATGTGTATCCAGTTAAATCTTTTAGAAAAAATAAGTTTTAAGAACTTATGGGGTATTGAGATAAACAAAAAGGCATTATCTATTGCAAAAGAAAATAAATCTTTAAATCTAATAGAAGGTTCTGCCTTTGATATACCTTTTAAAGATGGATTCTTTGATTTAGTCTTCACAAGCGGAGTTTTAATACATATATTTCCTGAAGATTTACCTAAGGCAATTGATGAAATATATAGAACAACAAAGAAATACATCTGGTGTTTTGAATATTTTTCTGAAGATTGCCAAGAAATAGAATATAGGGGCCATAAAAACAGACTCTGGAAAAATAATTTTTTAAAACTGTTTTTAGAAAGACATCCAGATTTAAAGATTACCAAACAAAAAATAATCAAATATCTTGAGAATGAAAATATTGATGAGATGTTTTTATTAGAAAAAATTACTTAATAAGGTGATATAAATGAATTTATTCAAAAATAAAACAATACTTATAACAGGAGGAACTGGTTTCTTAGGAAAACAATTGATTAAAGAAATTCTTAAACATAACCCCCATAGCATAAGGGTGTTCAGTAGGGACGAAGTTAAACATCATAAGGTACAAGAATTATTTAATTATAATAAAAAGCTAAGAAACCTTATCGGCGATGTAAGAGATTATCCAAGACTTAAAAAAGCTTGTGAAGGGGTTGATATTGTAATCCATGCAGCTGCATTGAAAAGATTGGATATACTTGAATATAATGTAGGAGAGTCGATTAAAACAAACATAATTGGCACTTTAAATATAGTTAATGCTTGCTTAGAATGCGACATTGAGAAAGCTCTATTTGTTTCTACAGATAAAGCATGCTCTCCTGTGAATACTTACGGCGCATGTAAGTTTGTAAGTGAAAGGATTTTTACAGAAAGTAATTTTAATAAAGGAAATAAAAAAACAATATTTACTATTGTTAGATATGGGAATGTATTAGAAAGCACAGGTTCTGTTATTCCTTTTTTTACTTCTAAAATAAAGAATGGAGAAGAAATTCCATTAACTGATTCAAGGATGACAAGATTTATAATTAGCTCTGAACAAGCAGTTGAGCTTGTAGTTAATGCTTTAAGATACTGTGTTGGAGGAGAAGTTTTTGTTCCCATATTGCCTGCTTTTAGGATCACAGATTTGATTGAGATATTGAAAGAAAAGCATAATGCAGATAACAATACTAAATTGATAGGTATAAGGCCTGGAGAAAAGATACATGAACTGATGATTAATTTTGTAGAAGTTCCTAGAACATTTAAATTCAAAAATATGTATGTTATAACTTCTTCTATTGAAGATTACCATGAAATTGAACGTCCTGAATACATGGATGAAAAGAATAGGTTGATTGATAATGACATGAAAGAGTACGGTTCAGAAGATGTTGTTATAAGTAAAGAAAATGTTTCTGTATTATTTAAGAAATTTGGGTTGTTGTAAAATGGTAATATTGCAAGCAATTTTTTTAAATGTTGTTGGTGAATTTTCATGAAAAATAAAAATATACTTGCAATCATTCCTGCAAGGGGTGGTTCTAAATCAATTCCAAAAAAGAATATAAAACTTTTAGCTGGAAAACCATTAATTTCATATCCAATAAAGCTAGCAAAATCAATTAAAGAAATAGACAGAATTATTGTGAGCACTGATTCTGAGGAGATTGCTGAGATAGCAAAGAAACATGGAGCTGAAGTTCCTTTTATAAGGCCGGCTGAGTTGGCAAGAGATTCAACTCCTTCTCTGCCGGTATTACAGCATTGTGTTAGATTTTTAGAAACACATGAGAACTATAAAGCTGATATTATTTTGCAGCTTTTTCCAACATCTCCTTTTTTAAGAAAAGAAACTGTAATCAAAGCAATAAATCTTTTGCAGAATAAGGAATGCAATAGTGTAGTAAGTGTCGAAGAGGATTATGGTAGATTTTGGAATTATAGTAAATTCAAGAAAAGACATATTACTTTTTATCCTAAAAAAAGAGTAAATAGACAGTATTATAAGCCATTATTTAGAGAAAATGGAGCGATATATTTTTCTAAATACAATGTTATTATAAATAAAAACAAAATAGTAGATGATAAATCAATAAAATTCATAGTTATGAAACCAAATGAATTAATTGATATAGATACACTTGAAGATTGGAAAAATGCAGAAGATAAAATCAATAAAAACTAAAAGAATTGAAATAGGCGGAAATGCGCCTTGTTTTATAATCGCAGAAATTAGTAGCAATCATAATAGAGATTTAGATACTGCTAAAAAATTAATAGATTCTGCAAGTGAGGCTGGAGCAAACGCAGTAAAATTTCAAACTTATTCAGCAGAAACACTTTATTCAAAATATGCTCCTAGACTATCAGAGATGGAAGGAAGGTCAAAAAAAGAAGAAACTCCTTATGAATTAATAAAAAGGATAATAATGCCAAGAAAGTGGCACAAAATATTATTCGATTACTGTAAAGAAAAAGGCATATTGTTCCTATCAACACCATTTGATATAAGGGCAGTAGATGAACTGAATGCTTTAGGAATGTCTTTATTTAAGATATCTTCATATGATTTAACAAATATTCCTTTCATAAAACATATAGCAAAAAAACAAAAACCCATAATTATGTCTACAGGTACATCTAATTTAAAAGAGATAGAAGAATCTTTAAATGCTGTATATACTACAAGAAATAAAAATATCATCTTACTCCAATGCACAAGCAATTATCCTACAAAATTAGAAGATGTAAATCTAAGATGCATAAATACTCTTAGAGATAAATTTAATGTTGTTGTTGGATTTTCGGATCATACAACCTCAAATTATGCAGCATTTGCAGCAGTTGCTCTAGGAGCAAAAGTAATTGAAAAACATATAACATTAGATAAAACACAAAAAGGACCAGATCATTCTTTTGCTATAGAACCTGATGAGTTGAAACAATTAGTTGAAGGTATAAGATCAATAGAAAAAGCTTTGGGAAGCCCGGATAAAAGATCTTTAGAATCAGAAAAAGAAAACAAACTGCTAGCTAGAAGAAGTATTCATGCAAAAGTAAAAATACATAAAAATACTATAATAAAAGAAGATATGATTATAATTAAAAGGCCCGCATTTGGAATAGAACCAAAATTTTTTAATGAAGTCATTGGGAGTAAAGCAAAAGAAGATATTATAGCTGATGATTTTATCACTTTTGATAAATTAGATAAGAGGGATAAAAAATGAAAATTATTGGAGTTGTTGGAAGTCGGAGGAAAGGGGGCAATACTGAATTTTTAGTTAAAAAAGCTCTCGAAGCTGTAGATAATGATATAGAAACAGAATTGATAATTCTTTATGATAAAAATATAAAACATTGTAAGGCTTGTGGTTTTAAAATATGTTCTCAAGGATGTATTCTAAAAGATGATATGCAAACGATATATCCAAAAATTCTTGAGGCAGATGGTTTAATAATTGGAAGTCCCACTTATTTTGCTATGCCTTCTTCATTGATATCTGCATTTTTACAGAGACTTATCCATTTAAAAGGCTCTAAAAATGGAAATCTCTTAAAGAATAAAGTGGGGGGTGTTGTTGCGACAGGAAGGCATCGTTGTGGAGGGCAGACCTGTGTAATAAGCACTATAAAGAATTTTTTTGATGTATGTGATATGATTAATATTAGTTCTGAGGGTTTTGAGCTTGACAGCCATTTAGGAGCAGTTGGTATTGGAAAGGATGTTAGTAAAGATGAACTTTGTATAAAGTCAGCTCAACAACTCGGAAAAAGGATGTCAGAAGTTATTAAAAAATTAAAATGACAACTGTAGGAATACTTCAACCACATTATCTTCCTTATAGTGGGTTTTTTAAATTTATTGATGAGAATGATGTATTTGTTTTTTTTGATAACGTTCAGTTTGAAGTTAGGTCTTGGCAAAACAGAAATAAAATAAAAACCCCAAATGCGTTTAAATGGCTTACTGTTCCTGTAATCAAAAATTTCGGACAACTGATAAAAGATGTCGAAATTAATAATTTGATTGATTGGCAAACAGAACATTGGAAAGCTATTAGACATAGTTACTCAAAAGCTAAATTTTTTAGAAATTATGAAAAATTTTTTGAGCAAATTTATTCTAAAAAATGGGAAAAATTATTAGACCTTAATATTTTCATTATAAAATATTTAGCTAGAAAGCTTGGGGTCAATACTCAATTTATTAAAGCTTCAGAACTAAATGTTTCAGGAAAGAGATCAGAATTATTGGTGAATATATGTAAGAAAGTTGGAGCTGATCATTATCATTCAAATATAGGCTCAAAAAGTTACATGGATAAAGAAATGCACTTTTTTGATGAAGCCGGAATAACTGTTAGCTACATGGATTATAAACCTGTAGAATACAAACAATTATTTGGAGAATTTATTTCCCATTTATCTGTTATTGATTTGCTCTTTAATCATGGAAAAGATAGTAAAAATATTATATTTAAGGGGGAAAATGAAAAAACCAGCAATTGAAGGAGGAGATCCTGTAAGAAAAAAGTATTTACCTTATGTTAGACACTGGATAGGTGATGAAGAAATAAAAGCAGTAACTGATGTTTTAAAATCAGATTTTATTACTGCTGGCCCTAAAATAGAAGAATACGAAGAAAAAATGGCTAATTATCTTGGTTGTAAAAAAGTCATAGCAACTAGCTCATGCACTGGGGCGTTACATATTTGTTTAACAGCTTTAGGAATAAAACATGGAGATGAGGTAATATTGCCTGATCTAACTTTTGCTGCTACTCCTAGTGTTCCCTCTATGCTAGGAGCTGAACCAGTTGTAACAGATATTTATGAAGAAACTTATAATATTAATCCTCAAGAAATAAGAAAGAATTTGAGTGATAAAACAAAGGTAATTATGCCTGTTCATTATGCTGGACAACCCTGTGAAATGGACGAAATTATGGATATTGCCAGAGAAAATAATCTTGAAGTAATAGAAGATGCTGCTCATGCTATTTCTGCAGAATATAAAGGAAGGAAAATAGGAACAATAAGTAAAGCAGCATGTTTCAGTTTCCATCCAATCAAAAATATGACCATGGGAGAAGGAGGAATAATCGCAACAGATGATGAAGAGTTTGCTGAAAAGTGCAGACTTTTAAGATTACATGGATTAGATAAATATAAGATGATTACTTTAGGTTATAAATACACAATTAATGAAATTCAAGCTGCTTTGGGCATAACTCAATTAAAAAAGTTAGAATTCTTTGAAGAAAGAAGGAGAAAATATGCTCAAATGTATATTAATGCCTTTAAGGATATGCCTGAAATTCACAATCCTGTTGTTAGAGATTATGTCAAATCTTCTTGGCATTTATTTGTGATAAGATTAAATTTGGATAGATTAAAAATAACACGAGATGAATTTAGAGAAACTTTAAAAGCAGAAAATATTGCAACACAATTACATTTTATACCAATTCATTTACAACCTTATTATAAGGAGAAATTTAAGGATAGAAAATTTCCTAACACTGAAAAAGTATATAATTCGATGATAACTCTTCCACTTTTTCCAAAAATGACTGAACAAGATGTTAGGGATGTGATTAAAGCTATAGAAAAAATTGTTAATTATTACAAAAAATAATATGAAAGTCGGAATTAAACTTTGGACCACAAATAATAACCTATATAACAAGTTTCTTGATATTTATAAGAAAGGGAAAGTTAATTATTTAGAATTAAAATACATTTTGGGAAAAAAAGAAAATTTAGATTTAATAAAAAATAATAAAATTCCTGTGGTTATCCATTCGCAAAATTGTATTGAAGGGGTTTGTTTTAGTGATGGGAATCTTAAAAAAAATTTAAAAATATTTAAAGAGTTACTAAGGATTGCAAATTATCTAAATTCCGAAAGAATAATTATTCATCCAGGTATTGGGACCAGTAAGAATTTCATTGAGTTTCTAAAAAATATAAATACTAATAAATTAATAATAGAAAATATGCCTAAAGTTGCTATTGGAAAACAAGCTATAGGGTTTGATGTTGATGAAATAAAAGAGTTTTTAAGTATTGGAAACTTTAAATTTTGTCTTGACTTTAGCCATGCTATTAAATCGGCAATTTCTCAAAATTTAGATTATAAAGTATATATTAAAAAATTTTTGAAACTAAAACCCTTCATGTTTCATTTCTGTGACGGGCATAGCAATATTGAAAAAGATGAACATCTTAATTTTGGACAAGGTAATTTTGATTTAAAATTTTTAAAAAAATGTATTAAGAATAACGAAAATAAGATGATTACAATTGAAACACCTAAAGGGAATGGATTAGATCAAGATATTAAAAACATTGAATATTTCAAAAACCTATAAAATGAACATAGCAATAATCTCAAATTTTAGTAATTTTATGAAGGAATCAATAAATATAACTACATTTGAATTTGCTAAAGAACTTAAAAGATTAGGCAATAATGTTTTTATTGTATCAAATGCAGGCAAAGAAAAGAGATATAAAGAAGTTGAAGGAGTCAAAATATTTATAGAAGGGAAAAGACGCAATAAATCTTTTTTAAATCCCATATATATTTATGAACAACTTTTTATTCATAAAAAAATAATTCAAAAAATACTAAAAAAAGAAAGAATAGATATTATACATCATTTTAGTGCTTCTCCTATCTTGTTGTTAAGAGCTCTAATAGCAAAAGCAGGTTTAAAACAAATTAAGTTGATTCATACAATGAAGTCGTATTCTCAAAATAAATTTGGCAATCTTTTTTATAAAATACTCAACAATGCTGACATGATTACAGTATCTACAGAAATTATGAAAAAGAGGCTTATTAGTAAAAATATCCTAGGCAATAAAATAAATGTAATAAGGTCATATATAGATATAAAGAAATTTAAAGTACTCAATAAAGACAAATTAAAAATAAAATATAGTTATGGTAAAAAAAGAATTATTTTTTATTATGGTTCTTTGTACGAACAAAAAGGTGTTAAGTATTTACTTAAAGCAATGCCAAAGGTAATCAGAGATAATAAGGATGTTGTTCTTATTATTGCTCCACGGAGTGGAAAATTCTATAATAAAGAGTATGATGCGATGATCAAAAATTTAGGAATAACTAAAAATTTAAAAATAATCACAGAAGACATAAATGTTGTTGATTATCTTAATTTATCAGATTTATTAGTGCTTCCTTATTCTAGTTTAACTAGAACAGAAGGCAATCCTTCTTGTTTACTAGAAGCAATTGCTTGCAAAACTCCTGTTGTTACAACTGATTTTCCTGAATTAAGAGAAATAGTAACCCCTGAACAAGATGTGTTGATGGCAAAACCAAGAGATGTTGTTTCATTGGCTGAAAATATAAATAGATTATTAAAAGATAAAAAACTACAAAAGAAGTTAGTTGAAAATGCTTACAAAAAATCAAAAGAATTTGATGTAAAAATAATAACAAAACAATTTATAAAATTATATGAGGAATTATTAAATGGCAGTTGAACATCCTTGGTGGAAAAAGGCAATATGTTATGTTTTTTGTGAATGGTTTACTAAACCCTTATTTAAAAAAAGACTTTGTGTTTGTGCTTATGATATTCTAGGAGTCAAAAAAAAGATTAAAAGAGAATTAAAAGGGAAAGATGGTGGGTTTAAGTTCTTAAGAGCACCAAAAGTAATTGCTTTTATTGGATTGGATGGTTCTGGAAAAAGCACTCAAGCAAAGAATGCGAGTGATTTTTTAAAAAAGAAGGGATTTAAAACAAGTTATTTGCATTTGGTTGGAAAAGTTATACCTAAGAAGATTTCTTCAGTTCATATTAAAAAAAAGGTTGATTTTAGAAAACCTGGAATCTTGATCTCTTTATTAAGGCAATTTGCTTTTTTAGCAGGAATTAAATGGGTGTATTTAACTCAGATAATGCCCAATTTCTTAAGAGGAAGGATTACTGTTGCGGACAGGTGGTTTTATGATGAATTAGTGCATTTAAGTTATTTGAATATGTGTTATTTTCCTAAATTGTACAGAAGATTAATTCCAAAACCAGGGGTTTTGATATATTTAGATGTTGATGCTAAAACTGCTGAGAAAAGAAAACCAGAACATAGTATTGACTATTTTATTATAAAACAGAAATTGTATTATGGAATGTTATCAGAGAAAATAAAAGCTAAAAGAATAAAATCAATGCAATTGAATAAAACCAAAGCTGATGTAGAAAAGATATTATTTAATAGATTAAAGTACTCGCTTGACTAAGGTTCTAATTTCTTTTATATCTATAATATTCATTACCAATATTAACAAGATATAAACTATTCCTGCTATAACTAAACTTATTATCATTTCAAACCATGGATTTAAAACTAATAATGTTTTCATTAAATATATTATCAATACAAAAATAAATCCTGCAAAAACTGTTTTGATCCAATTCTTCCAAGAGGAAGGTACTTCTATGAATTTAGAAAGTTTCATTGTTGATAAAATTAGCACAGTAAAATAACTTACAGATGTTGCTATTGCAGCCCCCGTTATCTTAAAAAGAGGTATCAACAACAAATTTAAAATTATATTTACCCCTGCTGCTATAAAGATTATTTTTGTAACTATTTTTGGTTTTCCTATCCCACTAATAGCTGTATTGTTTATTACTGCCACTATATAACACAAAACACCAAATAATAGAATTCTAAAAGCCAATATTCCTGCTACATATTCATTACCAAATAATAATCTAATGAATATTTCTGAAAAAGCAAAAACAGCAAAAAGCAATGGAACTGTTAAAACAAATGAATAATTATAAATTAATCTAATCCCTTCAGCTACCCTAATCTTGTCTTTCTTGCCCCATAACTCAGATATCATTGGGAATAAAACTGTTGAAACAGCACTCCCAAAAAACAAGAACACTGTGGCTGTAGGCAATATTACATTATAGATACCTACTGATTTCAATGATACAAAATAAATCAAAATTAGAACATCTAAATAACCAATTATAGTATTTCCAATCCCTGTGAATATAACTGGGATTCCAAAGCTGAATAATTGTTTAGTTGTTTTCCAAAAATCTCTAATTTTATATCTAAATATAAAAAAGTATTTAGACGCTCCGATTAATAATATAAAAAAAGCAATTATTACTCCTGAAATGAATCCAAAAACAGGAGATAATATCCCAAAACCCAAATAAAAAAATAGCAAAGCAGAAATTAAAGTAATGCCTAATCTTAATGGTTCTGCTAAAGTATACCATTTCGTATCTTGAAATCCAATTAATACAGATTTAGTAATTCTAAAAAGTAAAGAAGAAAAGATATATATCATTAAAATTGTTAATATTATTGAAGCAAGGCGCACTTTAAAATAATAAGTAGCTAAAAAAGAAGATAGAATCAATAAAGAGATTACAAGAAGTGATGAAGAGATTAATTGAAAAATAAATGCAGAGGTTATTAATGTTTTTATTTTTGAATAATCTTTTTTTGTTTGATATTCTGCAATAAATTTAGTTAATGCGGACCCCAGTCCAATATCTCTAAAGACTAAGAAAAACATCATAAGTGTAAAAACTGCGTAAAATAAACCATATTCGGATGGAGAAAGATTTCTAGCAAAAACGATTCTGAGAAGATATGCTAAAAAAGAGGATAATCCAATCATTACGAATACGAGACTTACTCCTTTTACTGCTTTCTTAGTATAATTCATTTTTAGTTTACATTCAATATTAATGCTCCTTTTGTTTGATAAGCAACCGTGAATTTAATTGAATCTTGAATATTATTTAAAAGATTATTAATTGTCTCTTTTGTTTTGTTTTCTCCAAATTTATTTCCTAGATATTTATAAGACATTCCTGAGATTACTAAATATTTATATTGTTCTTTTTTTAAAAAGGAATGCAATTCATCAATATTTTTTTCTAATATGTTTTTCCTGAACTCAATTGTGTTATTGCACCATGAACAACTATACTTATCTAAACCAATAATTTGTCTATCATTTGTAGAATATGTAAAAACTTCTGTATTTGGAGGAAGTGTTTTAAGCCACAGATATCCTTGGATTTCTTCTTGAGATGTCCAACTAACACCTGCTGGCCACGTTGATGTTTCAACAACATATTTTGGATAAGCTGAAGTCCATAGAATGCCTATAAAGATTATCAAAAGAATAGGATATTTTAAAGCAGGATTTTTAAATGATTTTGATATAGCAATAATAGCTTCAGCTGTTAAGAATGCTACTGGGATTGCTAGGAAAACCCAAAATCTGTGAGGGAATAATTTAAATGGCAAAGCGTTGCTTTCTGTCCCAAGAAAAGTAAAAACAAACCATAAAAAGGCTGTTAAGAGGTATGGGCTTCTCTTTAGTCTTTTAAAGTTTATAACTAATAAAACTATCGTGAAAATTAATATTAAAAATACAAAAATGCCAATTCCTATTGGCTGATCCATCTTAGATGTCAAGGGAGCAATCATAAAATCTTTTATTCCGTAAATAAGGCCCCCAGAGGTATCTACTTTACTTCCTTCACTAAACATTTTAGGTAATACTCCTATGCCTTTTAGAGTTAATTTTAGACCATATCTCATTAACATTGGTCCCCAGTATATCAAAGATGCTCCAATTCCAATAACAAGAGAAATGATTATCAAGTTATTCTGTTCTGAAAATATTTTCTTTTCATCAAAATATGAAGAGGTTGTTTTTGAAAGCCAATATATACCAACCATTGCTACAAAGATTGCTGCTGTAGATGGTTGAGTCACTAATATACTTGCTATAATAATTGCCCCCAATATTGCCCACTTCTTGTTTTCTTTAATTTTTTCTAGGCAATAAAATGCTGGAAAGAATAAAACCAGAGCAAGTGTTTGAGCCCAGATAAAATGACTCATAAAACATGGTAAAACAGTTATAATAAATGTTGCGGCTAATGCTTTTTTCTTATTTTCGCTAAACTCTTTAGCAAAGAAATAGAAGAATATTATCCCTAAAGATATGATAAGGGCATTAAAAAATTTTAAAGTCCATAGAACTGAGTCGTTTGTTTGATGTAGAACGCCCATCAAAATGTCATAACTTGGAGTATATGGATCAATATATTTAAAATTATAATCAGCTGGCTGATATGCTGTTTTCTCTATTGAGATATATTTTGTAGATTCTGCATGGCTCCAAGGATCATCGTCTTCTAAATAAGGATAGGTGTTTGCCCCTTTAAGATAAACGCAGAATAGAATTATAGCTAAGATTAAAACAACAAAAATATAAATAGAGGATTTGGTTATTTTAAATTCAAATTTAGGAAATTTAAATTTACTCTTAAATAAGGCTATTCCTGGTCCAGCTAAACTTAAAACAAGAAAAATTAGCCAATGTAATGGTATATGTAATAGATGTAATGTGACTGCTAATATTGGGAAAAAACCAAGACCAAAGCCTAATCTCATTAAATTTCTTTCTAGGAAATTATCAGATTTGCCAATAACATAATTAGTTAAAGTAAATCCTAAACCCCAAATTATTATAAAAAATAATATTATTGATTGTATCATCATGTTACTCTTTTAATTTATATAAATTAACATCAAATAAATGAAAAAACAAGAATTTTATTTTAATTTTTTTTAATAAAGCAAAATAGAACTTCTCTCTAATCATCTTATCGATTTGTTTTATATTATGGTAATGAATACCTGCTCCAGGGCCTTTTTCTTGAGAAAAGGTTCCTTTAATTATAAATCTTAGCACTTTATAAAAAAAATCTTCTCTGGGTCCAGACACTATTAAAAATCCTTTTTTTTTAATTATCTTTTTAATATTTTTTAAAGCGCGTTCTAGATTTTCGAGATGTTCAAAAACATCAAGAGAAACAACAACATCAAATTTCTTTTTTTTGAAAGGAAGATTGAGTATGTCACATCTGATAAATTTTGCACCAGTTATTGTTTTGTTTAATTCTTCGACATATGCATTTTTATCAATACCTATGATTTCATCGAAATTGCCTTTTTGTTTTAGATTAGTAACAAATGTTCCATCGCCACAGCCAATATCCAAGATTCTTTGAGGTTTTATTTTATTACAATAATCGACAGCTATTTTTATCCTTTTAAAAAACAGCCTCCTAACAAACTTATTTTTAGAATAATATTCAGGAACTATTTGTTTAAGATTTATATTAAAATGTTGAGGATTGTTCATTTAATTAATCACCCGGTACTTCAACAACGTCCAGACTGCTTCTATTCCATCTCTCCAATTGATTTTTTTACCTTCTTTGGCTGTTCTTGGATAGTAAGATATTGGAACTTCATGAATCTTAATGCCTTTCCTAGCTATTTTTGCAGTTACTTCTGGACAGAATTCAAATCTTTTACATTTAAGATTCAGATTTTTTAAAATATCTGCTTTGAAAACTTTATAGCAAGTTGGTTCATCAGTAATATGTAGGTTAGGATATAGTAGATTTGCTATAAATGTAAGACTTATGCCCCCTAAATAAAAAGAAAATCCAGAATGTTTTTTGTTTTCTTTTTTTAATCGTCTTGAACCATAAACAACCTTTGCTTTTCCTTCAATTATTGGTTTTATCAATGCTTTATAATCATTTGGATCATATTCTAAATCTGCATCTTGAATTATAATGATATCTCCTGTTGCGTGTTTGATTGCTGTTCTGATTGCTTCTCCTTTTCCTATATTTTTATTATATCCAATTAATTTGATGTTTTTTATTTTTTTGAGAACTTCTAAGGTCTTATCAGTACTTCCATCATCGACAACCACTATCTCTTTATTGACTTTACCAATATCTACTTTTTTTACTAAATCTATTATCTTTTTAATAGATTTTTCCTCGTTATAAACTGGAATAAGTATTGATAGTTTCATTTTTTGTTTCTATAATATTTATTAGCTTCTTTATATTCTTCTTTTTCTCCTATATCAAACCACTCCCTTTTCAAATACAAAGACATAAACATCTTTCTCGATAATATGTGTTTTTCATTGATTAATTACATCAATTTTTGTTTGATTAATATCTATTCCAATAAATTAGTTGCTTCTTGATAATATTAGAAAGGTTACAACTCTTCCATTCCCTAATTTGAAAATGCTTATTTTCATAAAAATTTATAATAATGCATCATTTAAATAATTAACGGATTATTAATGAATATAAAAACCATAAACTTTTTAAATCCCTTAATAATCCCAATACTTGGACGGTCATAGCAGCCGGGTTCCACATGGTCTCATTTCGAACCCATAAGTTAAACCGGCTTACGTTCTTAGAAGTACTGCATTACGCGGGAACCTAAGAAAGCTGTCCACTTTTATTTTAAT
>SDBT01002143.1_pt1 | contig 35188 bp, 71 predicted proteins | sample 2277101 | NCBI WGS metagenome assembly SDBT01 (sample SAMN10404973, study PRJNA504765) | marine sediment metagenome | isolation source: marine sediment core GS10_PC15, 103 cmbsf | place: Arctic Ocean: Southern Knipovich Ridge | collected 2010 | reverse complement strand
TTCTATAATGAATGAATTCTCAGAAATAGCTGAAATAAATGGCTTTATTATATCTAAAATAGATACTGCTGAAGCAGATGATTTAATGTGTTTGTGGAGAGATGAATTTTTATTCAACAAAGAGCAACATGTTATATTAGTATCAGGTGATAAAGATATAAAACAACTTGTAGCACATAATTATACAAATGCAAAAAAGGAAGTGTTTGCTACTATATTTAATCCATTTAAACAAGGAAAATCTCCAAAGAAATTATTTCATGAAAGTTATTTTAAAAAATGGTTAGAAACACCAGATATCGGAGATATTTTTAATAGAGGAATTGATGTTGATAAAGAAGATATTATTAAACTTATTAATGATGGCATAGTTCCTGAAGAAATTGATGGAGAAGAAATTGCTTTACATAAAGTATTTTGTGGAGATGATGGAGATAATGTTCCAGCTATTTATACTTGGATTGGAAAAACTAAAAAAGGAGATGAGATATCTCGTAGAATTACTGATTCTAAATATAAAAAAATTAAAGAATCTCTAGGATTTAAAGATTACGTAGATTTAGGAGATCATATAGTAGCTATTAAAGAACATATAGAAGAAATTGCAGATCATGCAGTTCCTTTTCAAATGAAAGAAAGATTACAACGTCAAATAAATTTGGTTGTATTATCTAAACATATTTTTCCTTTAGAAATTGTCGAATCTTTTGATGATGAATGTGATAAAAAATTAGAAGCAAAACAACTTCATCCTCAAAACTGGAATATGAATACTTTTTTAGAAGGTACAAAATATGTAAGAGCAAAAGGAGATAAAAATCCTAATGCTGAACATTCAATTTTTAAACAAATTGATAGCTTAAATAAACCATTATTTTAATGGGTGAAATATCAGAAACATTTAAACCTAAAAAAGGATTTTCTCTTTTAAACGCGAGAATAAGATATTCTAGCCAATATTTAAAATCATTTATGCAGAAATCATCTTGGATTTTATTATTTTCTCCATATATTATTATGTTATGTGCAACATATATTGTTTTATGTATTAATTTAATAGTATATTTACCAATTGGAATAATAATAATGGGATGGGAAGATGCATCAGATTTATTTTTAGAAGAAATAAAACATGCGAAAGATTTATTTAAAGATGTTATATAATGGGTTCTGTTTTTAAAAAGCCTAGCAAATGGAAAGTATTAAAAATAATATTACTTAATCCTTGGAAGAGCTTAAGTAAATATTGGCCAGAATATCTTATACAAAAACATATAGAAAAAATTGATTACTATATTTTATACTCACAAAAGAAAGAATAATGCAATTATTTAAGTTTACAAAAATATTATTTGAAAGACCTGGTGATTGGCTTGATATAACTAAGGGAGAAAAAAGGAAACAATATTATATGACCTCACAATTCATGAGTATTGTATTTCCATTACAAGCTCAAGTATTAAATCATATTAAAATAAGTCAAGAATCTGCTATGGATTTTTGGCAAAAGTTTATTAGACAAAGATATAAAAGAGTTCCATTTTGGATGTATATCAAAGGTAAAGTAAAAAGAAAAGAAGGTAAAGAAAAAAAGACAATTAGTAATGCTTTAATTTTAGATTATTGTAAAGCTTATACTATGGATCCAAAAACTATTAAAGATGCTTTATTACATTTTCCAGATGAAATAATTAAGGAAATAAAGAAATTTGATAAAATTAGAAAACAATGAAAATACTAAAAATAATTTGGAAAATTATAATTGGGATTATTCTAATAGTTTCTATGATGTCTATTATGGCTATAGGAACTACTGTTATAATAGATCATCAAGGACCAAAACAATTTTGGTTTGTGTGTTTAGTAACATTTTTTTCAATGATAAGTCTTTGGTTTCACTTCTTAGAATTAATAGGCTTTAAAATATGGAAATGAATTTAATGAAAGATAGAAGAAAAAATCTAGCATCTGTCCAAAAAGTTTTGAATGAATATAATATTGGTGGAGTTTCTAGATTATCTGAATATTTTAATAAAGAAACAACAATTATTGAACCAGATACATGGGTAGAAAAAATAAAAAAATTATTAAAAGATAAAAACCATTGGGTTTCTGTTGGTGCAGAAATTAATCAAATATCAGAGAATTTTAAAAAAACAAATTAATATGGAAGATGAAGTAAAGATTACAATAAAAGATATTGAAATTGGAGAGTTAATTCCGAATGTTTATGAGGATGTTATAATTAATATAAAAAATGATACGCATGTTCTAGATATTCCATCTGAAATGGGAGGTATTGCATTTACAAATTGGACACGAACTCGGGGTGGAATGTTTAATAAAGATGTTCTTAGATGGAAAAGAGGAAAAGAACATGCCAAATATGTTTTAATAGAAGGTGATGGTTTAGTATCAGTTGTAAGATTAATTGACGAAGAAGAAAAACTTCTTTTTGAAACTCTCAAACTTATTGATGGCAAATTAAAGGATAAACCTTATATGCTGTTCAAAACTGTAGCAGCTGGTAAATGTTTAACTTCAACAGAAAGATATATAAAACAAACTACTTCATATATGGAAGAAAATGATGCTTCAGATCCACAAGCTGAAAATAGCATCCCAAAATCCTCTGAACCACATAGTATAACACTGTTTGAGGGTTAAAAAAATAAAAACTTTATTAAAAACAATTTTTGATTCTTATATTGTGTTATAAGAATCTAGAACTATATAAAATAATAAAATTTATGAAAAAAATTAAATTAGTTTTAAAAGTTTTGGTTTTGAATTTATTTGCATTTATTATATCTTTCTCATTAAATATTGGACAAGCTGCTAGAAATAATGAAAAAATATTTATCGAAACTCCAGAGTACGTAACTTATTTAGATTATAAATTAAAAAAAGAGATTGAAGCTTATATTAAAGATACAGCTCCAAATTCAAAACTATCTTCTGATAGTATATTAAGTGCATGTAGACAATATGATTTAAAAATATCATTTGTATTAGCACAAGCACATATTGAATCTCATTTTGGAACAATAGGTATTGCTTCCAGGACGAATTCAGTTTTCAATGTTGGAACCTTTGATAATGGAGTAATTTTATATCGTTATCAAGATCCTAATTTATCGATTAAACCTTATGCTTCTTTACTAACACGAAGATATTTAGTTAATGGAAAAACTGAAGATGATCTTCTTAAAATAAGAAAATTTGTTAATGATCAAGGAAAGAGATATGCATCTTTGAAAGTATATGAATATAGAGTTAAAAAGGTATATGATAATATAAATTCAGATACAGATATAACTAAATTACAACAAAAGATTGATAGAATCAATAATGAACCGCAATTATATGTGCAAAGTGTTACAAAACTATTTGAATTAATCAGCATAAAAAATAAAAACTATGAATTTAACTAATCCTCTGGCATATTTCGATGTCGAAACTACAGGTTTAAGTATTAAAAATGATAGAATAATCGAAATAGCTATTATTAAAATAAATATTGATGGTTCTAGAGCTGAATTTTATTCTAAAATAAATCCTGAAGGAAAAGAAATGACTGAAGAAGCTATTTCTAAACATGGCATCACTTCAGAAATGTTAGAAAAAGAACCAACATTTAAAGAACTAGCCACGGTGATTTTCAATTTTATCGATGGTTGTGATTTAGGTGGATTTAACTGTGCAAGATTTGATATTCCTATTTTAATAGAAGAATTCATTAGAGCTCGTATTGGTATTAAAGCATCAGCTTTTAAAATTGTTGATGTGTATAAAATATTAATGAAAGCTGATCCAAGAACATTAAGTGCTACTTATAAAAGATTCACTGGAAAAGATCTGACTGGAGCTCATCAAGCAATGTCAGATATTGAAGCCACTATTGATATCATGGATGGTATTGAAAGAGAATTTGAAATTCCACAAACAGCCGAAGAATTACATTCATTTTCTTTAGGTGATGATATGATTGATTTTTCTGGAAAATTGAAGAAAAATGCTGATGGTAAAATCATTCTAAATTTTGGTAAGTACAAAGATCAGTTGGTTACTGATGTATATCCTAAAGATCCTGGATATTTTAAATGGATTTTAAGTACTGATTTATCTCAACATACAAGAACTATTTTCTTAACTATTATTGATATTCTTGAAAAAGATAAATAAAATATTCAAGCCAAAAAGAAAAATAGAAGTATTCTTTATAAAACTAAAGATTTTTTTTACTATACCTATTTATAAAGCTTATGAAAATATAAATTATTACTTAGCATTTGAGAATTTCTCTTCAGATGCTAAAGAAGATTCAGTTACAGGTGTTTATAATACAGGCTATCATTTTTGGGATTTTCAAAATATGAAAAATTACTCAATAGTTTTATATCGTTATCGAATAATTTTAGGAATTAAAAAACAATATTGAGCTGGTTAAATACAAGTTGATTGTACACAAAATTTTAAGTTTAGTGTTTCAATAGATATATAATTAAAAATATATTTATGTCTAATTATGATTTTATATTTGATGTACTTCCTAGTAAAGATGACGAAAGAGATTTTTTAGTAGGTGCTATTTATACTACACCTGTAGTTTTACCTGCTACTCTTGATTATAGACCTGAATTACCATCTATAAGAAATCAAGGACCTCAAGGAAGTTGTTCTACTCAAACCGCCTCCGCTATGAAAGAATGGCAAGAATTACAAGATGTAAACTTTAATAAGCATATGTCTCCTCAATTCATTTATAATCAAAGAGCAAACGAAGGATACGGAATGACACCAAGAGATACAATGCAAATAATGCAAAAAATTGGTTGTGTTCCTGAAGCAGATTATCCATATGGAAGTATATATGAAATATCTAAAGAATTAAAAGAAATTGCTGAAAAATATAAAATATTAGGATATGCTAAAATTCATACTTTAGAAGATCTCAAAAAATCTTTGGTAGCAAATGGTCCTTGTTATATAGCATTTCCTGTATATAGTTTTGATCTTGAATTTTGGTTAGATGATCCTTTAACTGATACTTATTATGGTGGTCATGCTGTAACTGTTGTTGGATATACAAAGGATTCATTTATAATAAGAAATAGTTGGGGAGATGATTGGGGAGATAATGGTTATACTTATTATAAATTTAAAGATTGGGGAGTTCATTGGGAAGCTTGGACAACTCTAGATGCTGATTCTAATCCAGTACCACCTGAACCTATTGAACTAGAACCTGATGTTCCTGAACCTTCTCCAATTGACCCAGAGCCAGCCCTAGAACCAAATAAGAAGAAAGATTTGGAAGATGATTTAAGAAAGAAATCAAATAATAGATTAAAATGGTGGCAGAAAATTTTCTTCTGCTTTAATAAAAAAATATAAATTATGAAAGCTAAATTAGTAAATGAATCATTTGATGTATTAACATGGTCAAAAGAAAACTTACCAAAATATATATTTAATCAAATTGATAGAGTTCATGATGGTGAAGAAGGTAAAGCTAAACAAACTAGCTTACTTAAATGTGCTAATAAAGAAGAACTTATGGATTGGTTTAATCGTAATTTTGAACTAGGATCTATGGATTTTGATCAAGAATAATTTTTTATTTAAATATTTTTGGTTAATTTAGCATCATTAAAGTTTTATTAACATTTATTAAAGATATTTTATGGCACATCAATTCTTTAATCAAGAACAATTTTTTGAAAAAGCTCCACAAGAAATGGGAGTACCTCCTTATCCTATAAATTTTCCAAATTATATGTGGAATACTATAATCTTAGAAATCTATAATAATTGGCCTCATGCTCGTTGGTTGATGTATCGATATCAAGAACAACAATTAAAACAAGTGGATCCAGTTGAAAAAGATTGGATTGATTTTATTTTACAAAACAATATTCAAATCTTAAAATACGAAAAAGACAATGAAAAATTTCTTAAAGATTATTTTAAAGAAAATATGGGGGAAAACACAAACCAACCACCTCCACAAGCCTGAACCATCAACTAAAATCCAAAAAGTACTTGATTCTTGTAAATGTACAGAACAATTGGTTTTTTGTGAAAATATGGTTGAAAATATTTTAAATACAATTGAAGATATAAATGAAAAAAAAGAATTAAGAACAAAATATAATACATTAATACAGATTAAAAGAACAGAATTATTAGTAATATATGAATAAATTACAGGAAGAAGTAAAAAAAGTTTTCCAACAAGCATTTGGTTACACTCCATTTGGAGAACGATTGAAAGATATTCAAAATGAATTTTTTGAATTAATAAAATGGAATAGTGTTGCTAATATTAAAGAAGAAACTGGAGATTTGATAGCATCTTTAATTCAATTATGTAATGAATCTAATTGGGATGTTGAAGAGGTAATTAATGATTCTTTAACTAAAATTCAATCGAGAAATACTCAATATAAAACTTTAGGAAGAAAAACTAAAATTGCCATTCTTGGTGGAGCTTTTAATCCTGTAACGAATGGACATATTCAAACTGCTAAATTTGTTTTAGATACTTCTAGAGAATTTGATGAAGTATGGTTAATGCCAGCTTATAATCATATGGCAGGAAAAGAAATGGTTGATGCAGATATGAGATTTCATATGTGCAAACTAGCTTCAAAAGTAGATAATCGAATTAAAGTTTTCAAATATGAAATTGAAAACAAAATGGCAGGAGAAACTTTTAATCTCTTCAAAAGATTATTAAATGATGAATTGTATAAAGATACTCATAATTTTTCTATGATAATTGGTATGGATAATGCTTTATCATTTGATAAATGGGTTAATTTCGAAGAACTAGAACGAATGGTAAAATTTGTTATAGTTCCAAGAAAAGGATATACTCCTAATTGGGCTAAACATAATTATTGGTTTCTCCAACCACCTCACATATATCTTAGAGGAGAAAAAGGACCAATGGATATGTCATCATCACTTGTTCGCTTAGGAATTGAAGAAGGAGAAAAATCAATAATTGAAAAGGGATTAAATCCTAAGGTTTATAAATTTATTCAAAATAATGAATTATATGAATATAATTGATACAGGATTAACATGCACAAATGGTAATCCAATTTTTGTTGGAGAAAAATTTTATGTTAATAAACATATTTATAGTGAATGTTGTAATCATGAAATAATATGTGAAGTTCGCAAAGATGAAAAATGTAGATCAGGTTATGGACTTTATGAAGTCAAAACAAATAAATTTATTGTTAATGCTGATATGGCATGTTATAGAGTAGATTAAATTACATAAAAAAATTGATAAAAAAATTTATAAAGGAAGAATATTATGAATAAGATACAGTACATTAAATTACTGAACCTTAGAGGTATTACAGAATTGAAAGGAATAACAATTGCAAATGCAGTTAAGCAGACTGGTGGTAACCCAACGGATAAGGAAATGGTTGAAGTTAACCATCAGGCGATGATACATTACATTGACAAGTTTACAGAACAAAAAGAAATTAACAAAAAACTTGGAGAAGTAAATAAAAAACTACAACAGCGCGACAATTGGTTAAACTGTCTTGAGGCTGCTGGTGTAGATAACTGGCAAGGTTACGAGATAGCGCAAGCAATGAGTGATGAAAGCATTAATTAAGTGTTATGACAGACATAATAAATAAGTATAATAAAACTGTTAAATTAGTTTTTGAAGTTAAAGGCAGAGATTTTGGATTAAATCACCACTTATTAGAAGAGGAAGATAAAAATCATCTAATTCAATTAGGAGCATCTGTGTTGCTTACCAGAGATGATATATTACATGGAGGTAGTTTCGTTCAATCAATTATAAAAAATGATCTTTGGGCTACCTTTACCAGAGCTGATCATATTGCTGAAACTGGAATTAAGTTCTTTCTTTATTTGAGAGAATATGTTCATTTAGATGAACAAGGTAATATGTTATAAAATAATTATAAAAATATTTTTTATTCCCAATTAATTGTTTTATATTTGTATCAATAAAAATAAATACATTAACTATTAAAACCTTTAACTAGTTCGTGTATATATAATATATTAAAATTTAGAAATAATGAGAAACTTGTATTTATCATATTGTCAACTACCGGAAACGCTTTTTAGCGAGCAACCTACATTACGTAGAAAGGGAGGTCAATCAACTTAAAAATATTAAGATAAATAAAAATATTTAAACCCTCCCTTGGTAAACATCGGAGGGTTTTTTTATGGACTTCAAACGGAAGCCATTAAATTTGAAATATTGAAAACATTTGTAGTAGTAAAGGAATTGAGTTACATCGTGCTGAAGTCAGCAACCCAACTTGAAATTAGGTCTATGCGGTATCAAATCCGCCAGAAGCTCACCCTATTTTCTCTACAAAATGGTTCCTTGGCCGAGTGGTTAGGCGCTTGTCTGCAAAACTTGCAACCTCAGTTCGAATCTGAGAGGAACCTCAAAAAATTACAGTAGTAAGCAATGAAGTTACTTCGTAAATTTGGATTTTATATTAGATTACTTCGCCGCAAAATTCTCTGTAAATGCCTTCATAGCTCAGTTGGCCAGAGCAACTGCCCTGTAAGCAGACGGTCGTGGGTTCGAATCCTACTGAAGGCTCAAAATAACATCGGGGTGTTCCACAGATGGCTATATGGGCTAGTTTTGGGAACTAGTGTTCGTGCGTTCGAATCGCACTACCCCGACTTTTTTGTAAAAATTATATTGAACTCGCGAATATATAAAATAAACGCAGGTTCAATATGTTTTACATGATTTATAAAACTACTAATATGGTTAATAGTAAATGGTATTTAGGATACCATAGTACTAATGATCTATTTGATGAATATTTAGGTTCAGGATATCTTTTGAAAAGGGCTATAAAAAAATATGGCAAAGATTCTTTTTCTAAAGAAATTCTATATCTTTTTCCAACAAAAAAAGAAGCTTTAAAAAAGGAATTTGAATTAGTAAATGAATCAATAGTTAATAACCCAAATTCATATAACCTTATGAGAGGAGGAAAAGGTGGATGGGATTATATTAATAATGTTTTAAAAAATGATAGTAATTATAAAAAAGCGAAATCAAAAAAACAATCTGAAAGTATTAAAAAACTTTATAGAGAGGGCAAAATAAAAGGATGGGTATATCATGGCGGATTTGAAGGAAAAAAACATACCATTAAATCTAAGAAACTCATATCAGATAATAACGGAATGTTATTATCTGAAAAAGAGACTAAAAATAGAAAAAAAGATTATATGAGTATTGATAAAAAAAGAGGATATATTTCTAAATTAGCTAAAAAATGGAATGTTTCCCATACTCAAGTAAGACGATTTATAAAAAATATGGCGCTGTCGTCTAAATTGGAATAGGATACCAGGCCTTCAACCTGGGAGATGCGAGTTCGAGTCTCGTTGGCGTTACAAAAAATTTTCAATATTTATTTTATCGGGTAGAGTATTTCCTAGGAATAGTACAAGTAGGTTCAATCCTGCCTATCCCGACCATGGGTCTATCGCATAGCGGCAATTGCTGGAGACTGTAAATCTCCCCTCTTTGGAGTTCGATGGTTCGAGTCCATCTAGGCCCACATTAAATTGTCCTCTGGTGTAATTGGTAACATTCCAGATTTTGGCTCTGGAGAGTCCGAGTTCGAACCTCGGGGGGACTTCAAATGGGGAAGCAATAAAATGCTCTTCGAATTTTCTCAGGAAACTGTAGTAACAGAATGAGTTACTTCGTAAACTAGATCGTAATTCTAATTAAGTTGGTGAAATCCCAGCCTTCCCCACCAGTATAGGATAGGATGGAGAGAATCCAGGAGCGTCATACTTCTATATCCGTTTATGACAGAAATAGTCTAATAAACTATTTCACATTGTCCTCTAGTTCAATTGGTGGAACGTCGGTTTTTGAGGCCGAAGGTTGTGAGTTCGAGCCTCACGGGGACTACTAAAGTTATAATAATGAAAGATATTCAAATTAATTATTGGAAAGATGGTGATGTTTATATTGGCCAGATCGTAAATTTTGAATCTATAATTTTTTATGGAAAAGATATAGAGGAATTGAAAAATAAAGGAAAAACATTTCTTAAAGGATGGTTAAAACATTGGCAAGAAATTTTAGAAAAAAAAGATCTTTCTATTGATACTGTTTTAATTAGTGAAGAAGAACAAGAAGTATTAATGAAAAGGAAATAAAATGCCTGAATGGTGGAATTGGGCAGACACGCTAGCTTGAGGAGCTAGTGCTCCAAGCAATGGGGCGTGAGGGTTCGGATCCCTCTTCAGGTACTATTTAAAATGCCTAAGTGGTGGAATGGTAGACACGCTAGTCTTAGGAACTAGTTTCTGAAAGGAAGTGAGAGTTCGAGTCTCTCCTTGGGCACGATAAGGTCGTTGGTTAGTTGCCTAAATTCGCGATAAAAATGCAGCCATGACAATCGGGGAAAGACCCGACCAGCCTCGGTGGTGGAATTGGTAGACACGTTCGGTTTAAGCCCGAAAGTCATTATAAGGCGTGAGAGTTCGAGTCTCTCTCGAGGTACACGGTGACAAAAAATTATAAAGTTTTCAAGATATATAAAGAAAACTTTACAAAATGTCATACTTTATAATTTATAAAACAACTAATATAAAAAATGATAAATTTTATATTGGTATGCATAAGACAGATAATTTAGATGATGGATATTTAGGATCTGGACTTAAATTAAAAAGATCAATTAGATATCATGGAAAGAAAAATTTCAAAAGGAAAATCATTTATTTTTTAGATTCTAGAGAAGAAATGATTCAAAAGGAGATTAATATTGTTAATGAGGAATTATTGAAAGATCCTTTATGTATGAATTTAAAACTTGGTGGTGAAGGAGGAGGAAAAATTTGGAATAAAGAGCATAAAGAAAAATTAAAAACTGGTGCAAGAAAATGGTTAAAAGATAAATGGAAAAATGATTTAGTATTTAGAAAAAATGTCATGACATCATTAATTAGTCATGTAAAAAAAAATCATAAAAAAGGCATATATAATTATAATAATTTTGAAGGCCGACAACATACAGAAGAAACTAAAAGAAAAATAAGTTTAACTCAACAAGTAAAACAGAAAGGAGAGAAGAATTCTCAATATGGAACTAGCTGGATAACAAATGAAAAAGAAAATAAAAAGATTTATAAAGAAGATATTCCAAATGGATGGAAATTAGGAAGAAAAATTAAAAAATAATGAAGGAAGAATCTTTATTTAAAGATATTGCAAAAAAATATGGCATAAATTCTGCAAAAGCATATGAACATATTTTTGAAAATCATAGTCATCCATTTGGTGATGAAGGTGAAGATATGGTTACATTTGAAGTTGCATTAGAAGCTATAAGAATAGCAGAAAAAGAATTAAAAGACTAGTGCCAAGAAATAAAGCATATAGAAAGCATAAAGAATTATCAAAGTGGATAAGAAGAACCAGATATTGGATGATGAATGATTCATTTATTTGGGATGCTGAAGGACATAAAGTTTTTGATCAAACTATAACAGATTGTTTAAAAAGTCCAAATTCAAAAATTTATAAAAATATAGGAACACCATGTAGTTGTTTTATGTGTCAATATAATAAATATAATAGAAGGGAAGTTAAAAAAGAAACAAAATTTTTGCTTAAACAAGCATCATAAAATGAGGGGGTTACCAACGTGGTCAAGGTGGGGGTCTGAAAAACCTCTAATGGGAGTTCGATTCTCCCCCGTCTCACTTCAGAATTTTTTAGTTGATGTACTTATATATATATAGAAAAACTATATATTTATGAAAAGATTAATACATCAACCCAATGGCAAAATTAAATGTGGTTATTGTGGAAAAGAATATTCTAAATTTGGCATAAAAACACATATATGGAGAAATCATGAAGATGGAAAAGATTTTAATCCTAATAAAAATAGAGCAAAAGATTTAAAATCTGGAAAAATAAAAATATGGAATAAAGGATTATCAAAAGAAACTGATGATAGAGTTAAAAAATCTGCCCAAACATTTTCTGATAATCTAAAAACTGGTAAAACTATACATGGTTGGTTAGGTAAAAAACATTCAATAGAAACTCGAGAAAAAATAAGTAAAGCATTATCTAAGAATAATAAAGGAGGTAAGTGTAAATGGTATGAAGTTATAAAAAATAATGGAGATAAAGTTAAAGTCCAAGGAACTTGGGAACTTAAATTTTCAAAAGTATTAAACATTATAGATGATAATTGGATTAAATTAGGTGTAGGAAATAAAAATCATTCATTTAAATGGTTAGATGATGAAAAAAATAAACATACATATACTCCCGATTTTTGGAGTCCAAAATTACAGAAATATTTTGAAGTAAAAGGATATTGGTGGGGAAATGATAAAAGAAAAATGGAATTAGTATTAGAGCAAAATACTATTAATGTAGAAATACTTAAGAAAAAAGAATTAAATAATTATTTAATTTTAATAGGAGAAAAAGTATAATTAATATTTTTATTTGTAAGATTATTGTATTATATTTGCATATATGAAATATTATTTATCAATATTATTAGTTCTTTTATGTATTGGAGCAAATGCTCAGAAATTTTATCATGTAATTTCAAATGAAACGTTTGATTCATTAAACACTAATATGTATTATGGAAAATTATTCTTAAAAAATGGTACTCAATTATATGGATGGGTAAAGCGAACTACAACAGATGAAATTATTAAATTTAAAGAAAACAAAGAAGACACATATAAAATTTATACTGCTTTTAAAGTTGTAGGATTTTATTTAATTAATGCCGAGCTAGATACAGCTTGGTTTGTTTTTAAAAGAGTAAGGAGTGAAAATGAAGAATATAGAGCTTTAAGAATTTTAGTTGATGGAGGACCATCTGGTTTACATTTATTAAGATATGCATGGCTAAGTTCTTATGTTTCCTCATTAAATAAATGGAAATGGTTTAATCCAGATGTATATCAAATTAATTGGAGTTATTTTTTATGGAATGCTAAAAATAAAGAACTTACTGAGTTAGTTTTTTATAGCAAACATTTAAAAAGAAATATTGAAGATAATGAATTAGCATTAGAATATTATAAAAAACATAGAAGAAAATTAAAATATGGAAATTATACATCTCTTAAAAACTTAATAAGAATTTATAATGAGACGTCTTTCTAAAGAAATTATAATTAATAATATCAAGAAGTATATTGGATCAAATAAGTTTTTAAACTATTCAAAATATTTTAAAAATAATTATTGGTCATGGGCGGCTTGGGATTCATGGGCCGCTACAGGTAAGGCAGGTGGTTGTAGAATTTGTAATAATAATTTTTATAATGCATCTCTTAGAAATAAGAGAGCAACAACAAAGAAAGGTAGTAAATCAAACAAATACAACATTGAAGTATCTGCTAACTTTTGTAGTGAATGTGTAAAATTAATAGAAACAGAAATAAATTTTGAATTTAAAAAAATTTAATGGGAACCTTTCAAGATCGCAAATCTTGATAAATGATGCAAGCATATAGCCAATTGCCTTGCATATGAACAATAATTCTAGAATAAAATCATATGTAATGAAGGGTGGCATCTTAACATTTTAAAAAAATTAACAATAAAAAACAAAATAATGAAAAACAAAATATTTAGATTTATCACACAACCATTTGCAGATCTATGTGTTTATGCGGTGAAAATTGTACCATATCCTCAAAAATTAGAATGGTATCGCATGGGTTTAGCTCTTGATTTATATTTAATTTTGTTTCATGAAATTTATTTAGACTAATGTACAGAGTAAGAAAAAATGGAGCTTGGGGAAAATGGCTACCAATCCTTTATTCAACAGAAGGATTACGAAGAAGATTATCCACATTAGTTGAAAATTGTGAAATTGAAGCTTTTGAAACTAAATAATTATGGCGAAGAAAGAATATACGCTCAGAGAACACTTTAATGATTTTAAAGTAATCCATAAGCTTAAAAAGAAACGTTCACCCATGATCATCGAGATACTCTCAGAGCCAAAAGAAGATTGGTTTGTTGAGGTAATAAGGTACAAAAGAACAGATAAGAAAATTGTATCTCATTCTATGATTGTCCAAGCCCAAGTTGAAGATTGGGTTGATAGATTTAAAAGACTTATGGGATATGAAAATGCCGAGAGTTAGAAAATTCAAAGGTTTTGAAGAAATAACCATATCAGGTACAATAAAGAAAATGAATGACATCTTGATAAAAAAAGCAATTTTATCTTTTGGAAAAAGCTTAGGTATAGAACCTGTCGCTAATATAAAAATAATAAGAAATGAAAAATAAATTTATAGATATAATCAAATTTGAAGATTCAGGATTGCATTGTGATAATTCTAATTGTGATTGGGAAAATAAAGGAATTCATAGAAAATTGTGGGATAAATTTTTAAATAGTTCTTGTCCTAAATGTGGTGAAAATATTCTAACAAAAGGTGATTTAAATAGAGCCAAATTATTTTTCTTTATTATAAATATTTGTAATAAAGTCGGATATTTTTTCCAATGGTTAGGATGGAAACCTAATCCTAAATTTGTTGAAGCTTATGCAGAAATGCATAAAGAGATAAAAATTAAAATCAAGTGAATAATGAGAAGGGATTTAAAGAAATAACTTTACAATCTGATATAATAAAAATAGATTTTTGTAAAAAATTCAATGGATTTGAAGAAATAACTATACAACCTAAAATAATAAAAAGGCAATTTTGGCTATCAAGGCGGGTGAGGTGGAAAAATGGAAGTAAAAAAAAAGTTAGAAAATTCAAGGGATTCGAAGAAGAATTATCTCCTGCAATAATAAAATTTATAAATTTTGGTAAAAATTCAGGTATAGAATCATTCCTTGATGATGTTGGAGATAAGGATAAATATATTTATAGAAGAATTTTAAATTTATCAAATGAAGATATAGAAAAAATTTTAAATTTAGAAGATAGAAATAATGAAAAAAAATAAAGACATATTTATAATTAATATACATTCTTTCATAGATGTAATAACTAATTCCAGTACAGAATTATTTGTGTGTGATACAGAAAAGACTATCATGGAAGTCACAAATCTTATAAGACTTAAAGAGAAAGAATGGCCAAGTGAATATGATTATAAAGTTAATATTAGTCAAGAAGATGCAACTGAATATGATGATGAATTTAATTCATATCAAATTCCAGAAATTATAGAATATCTGGAGAAAGCGGGATATAAAATTGAAGCTCCTGCAGTACCAAAACAATGTATAACTGTTTCTGTTGAAAGAGGTACTATGGATGACAGATTATCCAATTGGATTCAAAAAACTTTTAATACTGAATTAATTAGTTGCTAAAAGTTTTTTATTTAGAAACAATTGGTTATATTTGTAATATAATTAATAACAATTAGTTCTTTAACATATTGAAAAAATAAGTAAAACTTAAGATGCTTTGGATAAGTTCGTACGAACTGGAAGAATTGATCCGATTAAGGATATGGAAGCCAAAGGACTTGTAAAATTAAGAATATAATCCGGTAATCCGGATATGCCAAGGGAGTAGAAAAATTCCCCTTAAGAAAAGACAAAGCTAGTCATTCTTTAAAACTTATATTTTTTACATCATACAACAGAACGAAGTAAAAATGGGGAATGGATTTAAAAAAATTCATTTTAAAATTAGTAATGAATTTGCTCATTTTTTAAAGATAGAAGGAATTTATGATATTTTTATTAAAGAATGTATAAATTTACTTTTCTGAAGAATTTAGAGATTATACCTATTGGATTGATATGATGAATAAATGGAATAACGATAAAAAATGGATTGCATAATATCAGATATAGGTCCTAATGATGGATTTGTAAAGGTTAAAAATGAATTAATTGGACAAAAGGTTAAATTAATTAGAATAATTGATAGCGAACCAGATTTTAAATCATTAATTATTGAACCATATAATAAAAAAGTTTTTGAAAAATATACAACAAAGGATGAAATATTATTTGTTGAAATAAAGTTAGATGGTCCGGTTGATATATTTAAGATTATAAATAAAAGATTAAAATAAAATGGAGGAGGTTCCGGAGTCTGGTCAAACGGGGCCTGTGGTAAACAGGTTGCTCCAAAAGAGCTTCATAGGTTCGAATCCTATTCTCCCCACCACGTGGTCATTTTTGTACCACTTGGTAATGATATATAAATTAAAAATTATATCATGCCAAGAAAACAAAAAAAATATCATTACATTTATAAGACAACTAATCTTTTAAGTGGAAAATATTATATTGGAATGCATTCTACACATAATTTAGATGATGGATATTATGGCAGTGGAAAAAGATTAAGATATTCTTTAAATAAGTATGGTAAAGAAAATCATAAAGTAACAATTTTAGAATTTTTAGATTCAAGAAAGGAATTAAAGAAACGTGAAGAAGAAATAGTTAATTTAAATGAAATTGGAAAAATAAAATGTCTAAATTTAAAAGTAGGGGGATATGGTGGATTTAGTTCTAAAGAACATCAAATTAAATGTTCTATTGCTGGAAATTTAGCTGCTAAAAAATCAGGAAGAAATAAGGAAAGATTAAAATATCTTTTTGAAAATGATGAAGAATGGACGAAGAATTTCAAAGAAGCTATAAGTAAAGCACAAAAAGGAAATCAATATTGGGTAGATAAAAAACATTCTGAAAAATCTAAATTCAAAATGTCAATAACTCATAAAAAGAATGGACTTCAAAAAGGAGATCATAACTCTCAATATGGAACTTGTTGGATTACAAATAGTAAAGAGAGTAAGAAAATATTTAGAGGAGATAATATTCCTAAAGGATGGAAATTAGGAAGAAAAATAAAATTTTAACGTTCTTTGTTTGTTGTTTTGTTGTTTTCAATCCTGAAAGGACCAGATGTATATAAGCGGATATCCTTCCATTACATCTGGTCCTTCATTTGGTGCGTTCGTCTAGTTGGTCCAGGCCCCCGGGTTTTCATCCCGGAAATCATGGGTTCGAATCCCATACTCACTTCAAGGGTTTACTTAACACTTTAAAGTAAAAAATACAATGGAAATTAAATTAACAGAAAAAATTTTAATATTAAAAAACAGAATAAGTAAACTAGAATAGCAGTTAACTTTGAACCCGCAAAGAAAGCAGAAATCCAAAATTCTTTAAAAGAAGTAAGGAATGCTTTTGAAGATATCTCTGATCAAATGTTAACTAGCATTAAGAATTATAAACCTCTAACTTGAAAGAATTAAGAGTTGTTATAGCAAAGTTTAAAAAATGAATAAAAAATTTAAAGGTTTTTCAGAGATATTTATGAAAACAAAATCAGGCCACCTTGAGTATAAATTAACTGGTAGAGAATTAAGTTATAGAGCTTTTGATTTTAATTGGGATAATATCAATTCTTTTGAAGATTTTAAAAAAACTAACTTAGTATTATTATCAAAGAATAATTTGGAATTGACATTATCATCTCATGAAAAATTGCAAGAGTGGATTGATAATAATCCTGATTTTGAAAAATATTTTATGATGATTTATTAAATTGAAAGAATTAAGAGTTGTTATAGCAGGAAGTAGAAGTTTAAATGAAAATGTTTATCATTCTTTAATGATTCCAAAATTAGACGAGTTTTTTGGAAAGTTAAAAGAAGAATATTCTCCAATAATAATTTCAGGTGTAGCAAAAGGAGCTGATCAATATGGAGAAAGATACGGATTAGAACATAATATACCAATTGAAAGATATCCTGCTGATTGGGACACTTATGGTAAAAGTGCTGGTTATATTAGAAATAGTATAATGGCTGATATTGGAGATGTAGTATTAGTATTTTGGGATGGTGAAAGCAAAGGAGCTAAACACATGTTTAATTTGGCAGAAGCAAAGAAAAAACCAGCTCGATATATAAATTTTAAATTATGGCTTTAGAAAAATGTCCAGAATGCGGAAAAAAATCATTTATTTATACCCCTATGGGTAAAAAAATGAGAGAATCTATTCCTATTTCAAATTCCCATTATTGGCAATGTTTACATAGTGAATGTAAACATAAAACAGAAACAGTAATAGTTAACACAAAAGCGGGTGATTATTTTGATCTACCTTGGTATAAACGAATTTTTAAAACATTTTAATGCACCCTTCGCCCAGGAAGGGAACCTGCCAAAAAAGTCAGGTTCAATTGGGCACTGGAATTACAGAAGCAGTACACTTCTGCCAGGTTTTAAGTAGTCTAGCGCTAGACTAACTTGGACGTGGGTTCGAATCCCACAGGGTGCTCAAATGGGTACAATAGTTCACTTTTGTAGTAATTAGGTTTGTGGATTCCATGGATATCTCTTATCGACAGACTATATGTGATGGAAAAAGATTCGTTCGATTATGGAGGCATCCATGAAAGAGTTATTAGGTTCAACCCCTTCTGTACTCACTAAATATTAAAGCTCATTCCCTAATTGCAACTAGATATGGGGGATATTGTCGCATACCTACGTTTGCGGTCCGGTTCCAAGACAACGTACAGGTTTCTCAAGCCGTAAGGAGAGAATTTAAGTATAGTAAACTTTAATATTTTTTATTTTATAATGATTATGATAGATCAACTACTTAGCAAGCAATTTTTTGTTATTTCAATAATATCCCTAATAATAGTGGGTATAATAGTTGTGTCATGGGTTTATCGTATGTTAAAAACTATGAAGAAGATTGCCAATCAACTTAAAAAAAATAATGATAAAGAATTAGATTTATATGGCAATCATAAGAATATTTGAAGGATTTGAAGAATTAAAGCCAAAACTATATGATTATGTAAAATATAGAGGTGAAAAATGGCAAGTTGCATTAGTATCCGCAGAATGTGAAATGTGCTATTTAGGAAAGTTCATTGATGATTCATGGGTTACAACAAGTGGATTATTCTTAAAAGATTTAAAGTTATGGCAATCCCTATAAGAAAATTTGAAGGATTTGAAGAAGTTTATTTTTTAAAAATAATCCTATTCCATATGTACTATTAATAGATGTGAAAGGCATTTATATGCCAAAGCCAGGCCATTTAAGAACATTAGACATAGCAATTTCTGCTTTAAAAGATGGGTGCAATAGATAACATTTAAACATTTTCAAAAAAATTATATAAATAAATGTATAATGAACAAAATCCAACAATTCGCAGTTTTCTAACGATAAAATAAGTTAGAAAACGTATGAGAAATATTGAAGAATATCGAACAACTGTAAATAATAGTGTGTATAATAAAACACGCAAAGTTTATTTAGAGAATGCAAAAGGAGAAATATCTTGTTCATGGTGTGGGTATCACAAAAATGAAAATAGTTCATCTAGATATTATGGAGGAAGAATTCCATGTGGTTTTGAAAATACTTGGCCTGTTGTATATCCATGTTGGAAATTGGCATCCAAAAATAAAAAACAATGGATGCCAAAAAATAAAGTAGAAGTTACTGCTAGTGAAGGATATCAGGGACATGCTTATATTAGTTTTAATATTAGAAGAAAAAATACAAAATACAAAAATACAAACTTTAAAAACTTATGGCAAATACAAAGAAAATTAGATATGTTGTGGTAGGAGAAAGAAAGGCTTATGATCATGATTTGAACTCTGATATTATAGACCCCACTAATGCTGATCAATACATGTTTAATTATACCAAAAAAAATATTTGGATACATTTTATTCCAGGTTGGTTGATTATTTGGATCATTGTAAATATTATAAAAGGATTTAGAACATTTTGGGTTAAATTACCTTGAATATATAAATAAATTTATTATGAAAAGAAGAGACACAGGTTCTGGCTTCATGTAGATTCATGAACAGTCTAAATTAATTACTATAACAAGACGGGATCTACATCCTGGTTATCAAGCAGTGCAGGCGATGCATGCAGCTATTCAATTTCAACATGAATATCCAGATTTTTCAAAACAATGGTTTGATATGTCTGAAATTATAGCATTTTTATCTGTAGAAAATGAAAAAACTTTACACGATCTTTCAATAAAATTCAAAATAAATGGATTAGAACACTCTGCGTTCTTTGAACCAGATATAGGAAATCAACTTACTGCAATTACAGTAGAGCCAACTGATGTAGCAAGAAAATTATGTAGTAATTTACCATTGGCATTAAAAGAATTTAAAAACTAAATCAAAAATAATTTTTATATTATGAAAAAAATATTAAATTTGTATCATGAGTAATTTATATCAAGAATATTGTAATGATGAAGTAGATGATGAAGTCTATTTCGATGATCAAGAAGCTTGGGATTCTTTAGATGAAGCCTTTGATGATTTAATTGAAAGATTAGAAAAAAAGGATAAAAAGAAAAATAGAGCACCTAAAAAAATGAGAAAAGACAGATGAGCAAGATAGAAATATACATCTCTGATGAAGAACAACGCGAAGCTATTGGTAGTTGTGGTAAATATGTTATAGAAGAGGAAGAAATTTCCTATCAAATAAAAGAATATCACAATAAAGTCGTAGAAGAAAAATTTATGGCTTTCGTAGTTTATCGTTTTATAATGTTTTCACCAAATGAAAAAATTGATTTTGCTTGGGGAATGTCCTCAACAAAATATTCGCAAATAAATAAAATATTCTCTGAAATTTTAGCAGAAAAATTCACAAAATTAGTAGGGGGATGGGGTTTAATTAAACTAAAATAAAAACTATGAAACCAGAAAGCTAGGTACATATACGAGATCCTTAAGTAATGACTATTAACTCGATAAACTAAATTCTGTCTAATAACCTTGACAGAGTTATTAATCAAATTTAAGGTTATTATAAAAATAAAATTAAAAAATAGTCATGAAAGAAATAAAAAAAGATCAAATCGTATATAACGTTAATGAATTAAGTATATTAACAGCAGAAGTATTAGGCGAAATTAAAGCCTTAATTGAAAAAAATGAATTTGTTTATGATCCTAACAGATTTGAGAAGTATTTAAAATTAGATTATACATCTTATTTAAATACTGCTTCTAAAAGAACTTTAAAAAGATTAAATAAGCAAATTAGATTTTGGACGTTGAAATCAAACAGACATTCAGCAAACAGATTTTTACATTTTTTAAAAACAAGATTAACAGCAAAAAGAACAGATGAAAAGAAAGGAGACAATTATTATAATTGGATTGAGACTTCTTGGAATCCAATTCTTGAACCTGTAAAAATTAAACCATCTATTAAAGAACAACTTATTCAAAAGAAAAGAATTGTTTGGAAAAAATTAAGAGATGAAGCTGAAAAAGCTCGTTTGGACTACAATAAAGAAAAAGGAGATTTTTACAAAGCTAGATTATACGAAAGATATCTAGTGCTGGCTTAAACAAAACGGGGGATTAATTTCCCCCATTTAATAAAATTATGTTAATAGCAGTAATAAATACATGTGAAGGAATAACAGAAGTTCTTGAAAGAGAATTTACTGGATGTGTTATTGATAAAGAAAATGAAGAGGTTGTAATAAATGGAGATAAACACTATTACTACTCACAAAATGTAATATGTATGCCAATACCTGAAGTAACTATTTACGAAATAGTTCCAGAAACATCTAAAAAAGTAGTGTGAATAATTATGAAAAGAACATTTGAGGGTTTTGAAGAAATAACATGGCATACTCAACAACTACGTAATCATTTATTCATTCCATATAATATTAATATTATAGATTATTCAGCATTACTATCAACGAAAACAACAACAAAAGAAGACGAAAAAAGATTTAAGAAATTAAATCAATTGGCTTCAAAACTCATAAAAGATAATAATATAACCTTTAAATATTAAATACTATGGAATTTAAAATACCCTTTCATTCAGTGATTGACATAATCACAAACAGTTCAACTGAAATATATACTTATAGTAATGGTTCAGAAAAAGCTTTCAAAGAAGTAATTGAAGAAATGTTTAAAATTAATGGCTTGGATAAAAAGTTTGATGATGTATTTATAGCTACAATTAATTCTGATATCTATTCATACACTGAATCCGATCTTATGCCAAAGGATATGACATCAGATGATGTAAATAAATTACTTAAAGATATTGAAAATGGAGTTGCTGAAAAACCTCAATGGATGAAAGATGTTGAAGAAGAAAACAACTGGGATTATTTTACTCCTGAAACTTATTTAACAATAAGAACCAAGGATGATAAGTATGAAAAGTTTGGAAAGTTAGTAACAAGCTTTCTATATTCAACAAGTCATGAAGCAACCTATAATGGTTAAATGAGATATTTAAATCAATTTAAATGGTATAGGAAGTGGCGAGGAGGTATATGGAATCTCCTCAAAATTTATCTTAAATCTGGCGTTCATTCTAATGTAGTGGAATGTTCAGAATATAATTGGTCACGAGGAAATTGGAAAGAAGATCTTGATCAATTCAAATCAAAATATATTATGGGTTCTTTTAAAACAGAAGATTATACAACAATGTGTATAAAAAATCCTGATATGGAGATGTTAAATATGGCAGAAATCAATGATAGATATACAATAATTACTAATGATGAAGGCCAAATTGAAATAAGATGGTAGAGGTGAATTTTGTAAAATGCAAACTAAAAAAATAATTTATATTGACATGGATGATACTCTCTTTGATTTTAAGGGAGCACATACTAAAGCTTTAAAAGATTGTCCAGATATTAAATATCCTCAATGTCAATATGGATTTTTTGAAAATTTAAAACCATTAAATTTTGCAAAAGAAGCAATTTGGTTATTAAACCAAAAATTTGATGTTTGGATTGCAACTGCCCCATCAATTATCAATCCATTATGCTATACTGAAAAAAGAAATTCAGTAGAAAAAACTTTTGGTTCTCATTATTTAGAAAAATTAATTATAATTCCAAATAAAAGTTTATTAAAAGGAGATTATTTAATTGATGATATGACAAGTGGAAAGGGACAAGATAAATTTGAAGGAGAATTTATTCATTTTGGGAGTGAGAAATTTTTTAATTGGAGAATGATTTTATTTTATTTTGATGCTATCAAATAAATTATATAAAAATAGATTTGATTGTAATTTATGGGAATCTAATATATATACTGGATTCGAACCGTGTATAAGATTAACATATTTTGAGAGTGCATTGTGGGATTCTAGAAAACTTTCATTTCCAACTTTAAGACTTAAGAATTTTTTAGAGAAGGAGGGATATAAATTTTTTGAATATTTTGATCCTTATCCTTATTTAATAATATATAAAGTCCCTTAGCTCAGCGTGTAGAGCCGAGGTCTCTAAAACCTTGCGTGTCGTGGGTTCGAATCCCACAGGGACTACTAAATAATAAAACTTGTGATAAAAGATTTAGATTTATGAGAAAATGTGATTGTTTACAACCAGGATGTCCTTATTGTGATCCATTAAATAGTATAAAGGATATAAATCAACAACTTATTATTATGCTTAATATTAATAGTATGCTTGATAGAAGAAAGGATTTTTTGGAAGGAGATATTAATATTCTTATAAAATATGATAAAGAAATAATTACAAATCTTCAAAAAAGTTTTAAAGAACTTACGTTTGAATATATTGTTGAAACCTTAACAGAATTAGGTCAAGCACCAAGTGTTTTATATGATGACAATGGAAATTTTGCAGTTAATGGAACAGGTTTTCAAAATGTAGCTTATGGAAATGAGACAGAAGATATGGAAATGACTTTTTTTGTTGAAAAAAAATATTGGAAACCAACAATGAGAGAGGCTTTACATTATTATTTATTTGACGAAGATGATGAATAAATAGAATAAACATAATATGAAACCTTTATTTAAGTATGAGTTTAAAAGATTTAAATAAAGGCCAAAGTGGTATTATTGTAAATTTAGATTTAAATAAAGAATCTAAACAAAAATTTATGAGTTTAGGTTTCATCCCAGGAACATTTATCGAAACTTTATTCATTGGGAGGGGTATAAAGATATATAAAGTAAAAACATCACAGTATGCTCTTCGAAATGAAGATGCATCTAAAATTTATTTAAAATAGTACACCAAGTAGCATAAAAAATTAAATTCAAATAAAATATAAAAATGGTAGTAGAATTAACAACTGAACAATTTAAAGAAAAGATTTTTGATTATATTAAAGATCAAAAATTTGCACTTAAAGGAGAAAAACCAGTTATAATAAGCTTCTCAGCGTCATGGTGCGGGCCCTGTCAAATGATTAGCCCTATTCTTGAAGAACTTTCAGAAGAATATAAAGATCAAGTAGAAATCTACAAGGTAGATATTGATAATGAATATGAAGTTGCTTCTAAATTTGGTATCAAAAGTATCCCAGCTGTTTTATATGCTCCATTAAAAGGCGACCCAAAAATGATGAATGGAGCATTACCCAAAAAAATCTTCGAGAATAATATTCAAGAAGTGTTTAATATAACTAAATAAATGAATTATTTAATATTCCAAGTAGCAATTACTTTACTATTTCTAGGCTATATAGTTTTAGTATTCAGAGTTCAACCATCTATATCTGATTCTTTTAGAGTATTAGAAAAAAAATATGGTAGAGGAAGTTTAAAGCCATGGATATTTTGGCTATTTTTAATAAACATCGCTTGGCCATTATGGGCATTGATGCAACCTTTAGGTGTTGCATTCTTTGCGATGTGTGGTATTATATTAGTTGGCGCTGCACCTCGTTTCTGGAAAAGTAAGATTGTAGAAAGAGCTCATATTCTTGGAGCAGTTAGTGGAATATCTTTGGCTTTTATATCTTTTGGAGTAGCATATGGTTTGTGGGGATGGATATTTTTAGGTACACAATTATTATTAACTCTAATTTTAAAATATATTCCAAAATATATTCCATTTAAAAAATATAAAAAATTAGTATTTAAAGAAGTTAAAAATTATACATGGTGGGTAGAATGTACTGCTCTTGTATTAATATTCTTATTTGAATATATTTTCGTTATATAAAATAAAAATTATTATGAATAATATACAAAATTGTATGATTGATTATCCTAATTTTCCTTCATACCCTGATTACTCTAATTACGAGATTAAGAAAATAAAGAGAACAACTCGTACGATTGAGAAGTATAATAAGAAGGGTAAGCTGGTTGGAAAGGAAGTAATTACTGAAGAAGAGGAAATTGTTGATGTTCCATTATGGGTAACATCACCAGATTGGATATCAACTGATGGTACAGGATTTCTTCCAAATATAGATAATGATAATCATACTATACAATTAAACAAATATGCGTTCTGCCCAGGTTGATTGTGTAGGAGTTTCCATTGTTATGTTATAAGTTGAAATTAAAAACTAAAATTATGTCAGAATCACCTAAAATTATTAAAATAATTGAGGAAATCAATGAAATGTTCTTTAGCAAAATAGAACATTTAGATACAATGCACCAACTTTCTTTTGTAACAGATGGTTATTATCAACTTATAGAATTTTGTGATCATGTTCTTTGGCAAAGTGACGAGGATCCAAGAGAATTTTCTGAAGAAAAAAATGAATATGAAGATCTTAAAACATTCATAATAAACGAATTTAATAATTTTATATTGGAATTAAATGAATTTTATATAATAAATGACAGCTATAGAAAAAATTAAAAAAGTAACTGACTGGCAAACATGTGATTATGTTCATGAATTAACATGCGGAAATGATTCTAATCATCAATTATTAGAAGCTTTATATACCGGAACATTAGGTGTTTATTTAAGTTGTCCTACTTGTGGATATGTTCAATTGCATATTCCTGAAATAGTTTTACAATCTGATATATCTGAAATAATTAAACATAATGAAGCTTTTTTTGGAAAAAAATAATCATTATGAAAATAGATAAAACAATTTTTAAAATAGAAACTAAACTTGGTACAGGCCCTGGTGGACAACATAAAAACAGAACTTATAGTTGTGCAGTAGTTACTCATATATTGTCGGGTCTATCTGAAAAATGCGAAGAAACTCGTTACAAAACTAAAAATATCGAAATTGCTTATACTCGATTAACAAAAAGACTACAAAAAATTGCATATGATGAGAAGCTGGAAAAATTAAATAAGAAACGTAAAGAATCAATTAAAAAAAATGGCACAATACGAACTTATAACTTTCAAAGAAATACAGTCAAAGACCATAGAACAGGTAAAACTGCTGATTTGAAAAAGGTTTTAAATGGAAATTTAAATTTAATAAGTTAATTTTTTGTGTGCGATAAGTAACCTTTTGCATTATTTTTTAAAAATTATATAATTTAACATACTCTTAACAAAACTTAGTGTTTTGGTATGTATATAATTACTAAATTTGTACTTCTTGAAAATCAAATCTAAGAATTTCCCTTAGTCAACCTAAGTGGTGTTTAATTCTTTGGTTAATTAAATAAATGTTTAACTAATAGTAAAAAAGGAGGTCTAAAATGGCACATTACAATTTAAAGAAGGAGCCAGTTCAAAAGAGAACTGTTACTCATGAAGGAGGAGCTGGATATACTCAAGCTCCAGAAAAGGAACTTGTTGGATTACTTTCAACAGGTATTCAAAATAATTTCTATGAAAAGGAAGGCGAACGTGAAAAGCGTTTGAAGGCATTGATTAGCACTATTGCTAAAAAGAACCCAACATTTGCTGCAAAGGCTTTGATTTATGCACGTAGTGTGTTTGGTCAAAGAACTGTAACTCATATTGGTGCAGTAGATTTAATCCCATTTCTTTCTGGCGATCCACTTGGTAAGAAGTTCTTCACTAAGAGAAGCCGTAATGAAAATAAAGGAGGTATTGTTTATCGTCTTGACGATATGACAGAAATTCTTGCTTGTTACCTTGCAAAGAATGGTGCAAACGCATCAATACCAAACTCTGTTAAGAAGGGTTTCAAGGATGCTATCGAAAATTCCGATAAGTATGTTCTTGCAAAGTACCAAATGAAGGGTAAGTCAGTATCTCTTGTGGATATTGTTAACTTAGTTCACCCAAAGGAAACTACAATCCAAGGATATGTAGATGTCCCAGGTCTTGATTATGCAAAGGCTATTGAAGGTACAAAGTTTGCTAAGGAAGGTGCAGAATCTGAAGATGGAAATTACAGAATTTCTACTTTAAGAGCTCTTGTTCTTGGTTTATTGAAGCAATTCAATACTGCTGAAGATAAGAACACTAAGGCTGGACAAGATGTTGCAAAGCTTGTTAAAAGTGGAGAACTTTCTAAGATTGAAGCTGAAAAGGTTTTAACTGAAAAGAAGGCTGATAACTTCGGTGATTTAATCAGAACTAAGAAGATTGGTTACTTTGCGTTAATTCGTAATTTAAGAAACATCATAAACACAGGTGACTCTAAGTTACTTGAAGATGCACTTGAGTTAATAACTAACCAAGCTATGATTAAGAAATCTTTAATCTGGCCTCACCAAATTGATTTAGCATTAGAAATAATGTTAATTGAAAATAGTGGACGTACTTTACAAAAGGTAACTAAAGCTCTTGATGTAGCATATGAACTTTCTATTCCTAACTTATCTGAATTACTTCCAGAAGGAAAAACTGCTGTTGTATTCGATACATCAGGTTCTATGGAAATGGCCAGTTGGGGTCCAGGTGTTCAAATTCCTATAAAGGGAAGAGGTGTAAAGATTAACAAAAAGCCAGCTGATAAGGCTGCTTTGATTGCTGCAACTTTTGCTAAGGGTGTAGTAGGTGATGTTTACCACTTTGCTTCTTATACAGCACAAATAACAGGTTGGAATCCAAATGATAGTATTAACACACTTAAGAGAGAATTCCAATCTCATAATGGAGAAGTTGGTCATGGTACTGTTATGTCAAGTATATTTGATTATTTCGTAGATAAAAATAAGAAATATGATAGAGTTTTAATCATAACTGATGAACAAAGTCATACTGATTTAACTTTAGCTGCAAAGAAATATACTAACAAGTATGGAATGCCTTATGTTTACTTCATTAATATTTGTGGATATTCTGCAACAGCGATGAAGGAAGGTGGAAAGGTATTAAGATTGCAAGGATACAGCGCAGATATCTATGAAAAAATAAGTGAGATTGAAATAAATCCAAATGTTATCATAGAAGAAATAAATAAAATTATAATTTAAAATTAATGAGATTAGTTTGTTTTAAATGAGCTAATCTCATTTTTTCTTTAGTTTTTTCACTTACTTTCTTTCCTAAATGAGCTAATCTTATTTTTTCTTTAGTTTCTTCACTTGTTTTTAAACCTTTATTCCAAGGAATTTTTCCTTTGTGAATTTTACTTAATTTTTTTCTAGTTTCTTCTGTGACATTTAATTTAGCAGTTTTACTTATTTTTTCTTTAGTTTCTTTAGAATGTTTTTTACCAAACATTCCATTTTTTTCTCCTAAACTATTAATTTTATTAGCTTCTCCTATTTTTCTTTTTGTTTCTTTAGTTTGTATTTTTCCATACATAGGATTATTTTCAGAAATACTTAATCTAATTTTTGCCTTTTGTGATATTTTAGATTTAGTTTCTTTAGATCGTTTTTGTCCCTTATTACTTATACTTAATTTTTCTCTAGTTTCTTCTGAAAATACTTTCCCTTTATGAGATTGACTCATTTTTTCTTTAGTTTCTTTAGTATGCTTTTTTCCAAGATGTGCTTTCCTTAATTTTTCTCTAGTTTCTTTTGATTTTATATGTCCTATAGATCCTATTCCTCCATCAGTTAAATTATATCCCATAGGATGTTTAGTATCTAATTCCTTTATCCAAAATATTTCACGCTCTAATATATTTTCGCGTGTGCAATTTTCTATGATAGATATCTCAAAGTTATTCTTTCCATGTTTTTTTATAGATCTTTTAAGATAAACTCCAGATCCAAAGTACCCATCATCTAATTTTTTTGTTATATGATATCCACAATATTTTTTGTTATTTAGATGATTAGTTATCACATATATAAAGCAATGTTCCATTTTATGTTTTTTATTATATATTCATACACATCAAGTTCAAAAAGTTACATTAACTACTTATGTCCAAAAGGGCGTTAATATATATAGTTATAATTAAAATAAAAATTTTTTATGAGAGCTAAAACTTTAAATATAGATCCAAAAACTAATTTAGTTGAAAATGATACAGGAGTAAGACTAGATGAAAACTTTACATTGTATGTAAAAAAATTAAAAAATAGAAGAATAACTTTGGCTTTAATTTCATTATTAAAAGAAAAATGATTATATTAGCAAAAAAATAAAATAGTAAATTAAAAACTAAAAATGAAAAAGCTAATATTATTATTACTATTATTTAGCATAAGTCTAAGTATAGTAGCCCAAAAAGTTAACAGAACAGTTGATGATTTTACAGGAAAAATAACTATAACTACTACATTAAATGAGGATGCTAGATTAATAAAAGTTATTAATGGTGAAAGAGTAACTACATATTTAAGTATGAAAGCATCTGGCAGCATAGTCACTTTATATAAAAGAGGAGTATGGGTTATATTTGATGATGGTACTAAATGGTCTAATCTAGGTGCGGAAGTAGATTGTGATGTGAATAGAAAAGGAAATGGATATGATTATTCAATATTTGTTTCATTATCAGAAGAAGATATAAAAATATTCAATTCAAAAAGAATAAACAAGACAAAGCTTTATATTTTTACAGAGAATTATCCACTCCCATTAGAGCTGCCAGCTCTGCCAGCAATAAAGAGAAAATTTTAAACAAATATTATAATCATAATTTAATAAACAAACTTATTTAAACATGAAAAAACTAGCATTAGTATTAATAGCTGTATTTGCGATTACAGCTTGTAGTTCAAAATATGATCCTATTAAAACTTATGTGGAAACATGGGTTGATGGTTCTACAGTAGATCTTAAATTTAAAGGATTAACTTATGAAGACGTAAGATTTTATACTTATTCTGATAGTTTGGAATATTTAGAGAATGAATTTTTTTCTTTAGTTGAAAAAAAGAAAAAAGTTCGGGATTCAATTACAATAAAAGCATATGCAAAAGTTATATATTTACAAAATATGGCAGAGGGCAAACATTATCAAGATATAATTAACTATGGGGCTGATAAGTGGGAATCTAATTATAAAAAATATTTGGAAGAATGGTATGAAGATACATTAAGGGTGTATAATAGAAATATAATTTATGATACCTCATGCAAAGGGACCGATTTAGAACCTATGAAGCTAAAAATAAATAACATAAAAAGTAATCCAAATGAGCCATATGGATTACTTGTAAAAGTATCATATAAAATATTCAATCCATTAATAAATTCAGAGCAAACTATAGAAAAAGTATTTCTGATGGATATAAATAAAACTAAAGTTATTAGAAGTATTAATGACTAATTTTAAAAGGAATCTTTAGCTTTAAAAATAAAAGATGTTGTCCTAGGCATGACAAAAGACAGCTCAACTCTCTTTAATTCCTTTAAATAGAAAAACCCGACTTATGACGATATGTTGGGTTTTTCGTTTTTATAGAGATATATAACCTATGATAGTAAAAGAATCTATAAGTTCTGTTTTTGAGCCAAAAACAGATAATGATGTTTTAAATTTTTTACGTGATAAGAAATTTGTTTCTTATGATAATTTTAGAAATATATGGACTAATAAAGGAAAAGAAAGGGAAATAAATAATACACAAGTTTTATATTCATATTTAAGACCATATGACTATGTAGTTTTTATTGAAAAATCTATAACACCATCAGGAATAATGGTTTCTGATTATTTAGGTATAGTTGATGCCAAATTTCTGGCAGGCGCTTTATTTACTAATGGACATATTTATCATAATATTGATAAAATGAAAAAATATCATCAAAAAGAATTTGATGATATAGATCCAACATTATTTCGTGAATTTTTAAAAGAAAAAAATCTCTTATAATAGATTTCAATTAATAGTTTTTTGTTATATTTGTAGAAAAAATATACAAATGAAAAAACTAACATTATTATTTCCAATTATTTTAATTCTTCTTTTAATATCTGATGGTGCATTTGCTCAAACTGATTGGGAAGTATGGACCACATTCAATGCAAGTGGTAATGTTGCCGAAAAATTAAAATTTACAATTGAAGGAGAAGATCGTTATTCTCACAAATCTGATGATATCAAATATTTTCATTATGAGATTGGCCTCACGTATAAAATTTCTGATAAGATAGGTGCAGGAGTCTTTTATAGAGAGATTTATGGTAGTTCCAATGACATCAGTATTAGATTACCTCAGCCTCACTTAGACTTCTTCTGGAAGGAACCTATTGGCTTTAAGTTTAGAACAAGATTAGAATATCAAATGTTAAGTAATAGTAATGTATATTTAGAAAATCAATTTAGATTACGTATAAGACCTGGGTGGTCATTCAAATTTTGGAAAAATTACAATCCATTTATCCAAAGTGAATTTTTTATATCTGAAAAATATAACTTAACACGAAATAGATCCTCAATTGGTATTGCTATAAAATTTGGCAAAATAGAAATACAACCAAATTATACTCTAGAGATGAATAATAAAGATATTTGGAAAGATAGGCACGTTGCCTGGATTAATACAAAAATTAAATTCTGATTAAAAAATTTAACATTCTTTAAATGTCTGTCACTTTTAATTGTCAGACATTTTTGTTATATTTGTATACAATGAAAAATGATAAAGAAAATAATGAGGGTAATAAAAGAATGGCTATATTTTTAGATTATAGCTATCATCCCTGGAATGAATTTAAACCATCAAATAAAAAATATGGTGAAGGATTTATAACTAGAAAAAAATCTCCTGGGTGGTGGAAAAATAAAATTGATCTTAATCATAAAATTAATTTTATTTGTAGAAGCCACAATGAACTTTCATTCCGACATGATTGGAAATGGTTAATGAAAGTTGTAGAGAAAATTGAATCTATTTATGATAATCATCATGGATATTTTGGAGTTTATATTATTTCAAATTCTTGTACAATTCAAGGAACTAAGCTTAACTTAGCTCTTAAAGATTTAAAAGGTTATGGCTCAGTTTATTTTAGTGATAATTATAATGATACTAAGATATTAGCCACTTGGGATGCTTGCGATAAATTTTTAGAATGGTATGATAAGGAATTTAAAAATAGGTGATAAAGTTATTTTATATTCTTTAGAAGAATGTAAAAATCAATCTTGGTTTATTATTAATGCTTCCGATCATTTTGATGTATGTGAGTGGGAAGGCTTTAAACAAATAAAAATTAATAGTATAGAATATCCTATGTTTGATAATTTAGGAACTTTAGTTACAATAAAATATCTACATGAATATTATTTTAGGATAGAAGATAAAGAATGGTGTTGGCCATATCAATTAATAAAAAATAAAAATTATGAAATTTAAAAAATATTTAAAGCAATTAAAGAAACTTGCTAAAGAACATCCAGAAACTTTAAAAATGACTGTTATTTCTGCTGCTGATGATGAAGGAAATGGATATAGGGGTATTTATTATGGACCAACTCTTGGAAATTTTAATGAAAATGAAATGGAATTCAACACCCCAGATGATGAAGAATATTGGGAAGAATGTGAATTTACAGATAAAGATATAAATGCAATTTGTATAAACTAATATGAAAATAATAACAAATAGTGGTGGTTTTAAAAAGATTTTTGAAATTGAAATCGCTGGTATGATTGCGTGGTTTGTAACTGCACTATTTTTATTCGTTGTGATGTGGGTTGCAACGAAAGATTTATTCGCAAGTCTATTTTTTCCAATAGAAATGGTTATATTATTTATCATTTATGGAATTGTTCAGATATTTAAATTTTACTGGAAAAGATGAAGAATAAACTACAATCATTTTTTATGAAGACTGCTTTTTTATTAGCAGAAAATAGTCATTGTGTTTCACATCATGTTGGGGCTGTTATTGTTAAAGATAATAGAATTATATCAATGGGATATAATGGTTCAGCTCCAGGTTGTATTAATTGTGATGATGTATTTGATCCTACTGATCCTAATTATGAAAGAGCAAAACATTCTTTATGGTCAAATGAAAATGAAATCCATGCTGAAATGAATGCTTTAATGTTTGCTGCAAAGCATGATATTGGAACAGATGATTGTGATATGTATTGTACACTGTCTCCTTGTAATCATTGTTTAAAAAATCTAGCGATGTCTGGAATTAAGAATGTATATTATCATTTTAAATATGATAAATCTGAACTAAATACAGAAATTCTTAAAAAAATTAATGTAGTAGAATTAGCAATTTATAAAGTTCAAAGATTCATAGAACTTAATAATTTAATATATCCTAAAACAAAATAAAAATGGCTCTTAAAAATTTAAAAGTTTCTATAAATCAAATTAATTGTATCACTGGAGATCTCGAGGGTAATACTGCAAAGATTATAAATGCCATTGAAGTAGATGCAAAAAAAGAAATTGATATAATAGTATTTCCAGAAACTGCTATATCAGGTTATATGTGTGGAGCTCTTTGGGATGATACTACATTCTTAAGTGAACAAGAAGATAAATTAGATAAAATAAGAGGAGCTATTTGGAAAACAGGATTTAAAGGAATTGTAGTTATTGGATATGTTGAATTTGGAGGACTGCGATATAATGGATATCCTAAGATTTATAATAGTGTTGCTATAATGAATTCTAAATCTATTAACATATATAGAAAAAGAATTTTAGCAGACGCAGATCATCATGAAGATAAAAAATATTTCATAGCTGGAAAAAATACAGAGGTATTTGAATATGATCTTCCAAACGTTGGAAAAATAAGAATTGGTTTTCCAATTTGTGAGGATATGTGGTATACTCAACATGAAAGAAATATCCCCGGTGATATGGTTAAAAAATATGGAGCAGATTTGATTGTGAATATTAATCAATCATATTTTTCATATGGGAAGCATAAGAAAAGATATGAGATGCTTAAGAAATTTGCTTCATCTTATGATACTCCAGTCATATATATTAACTCAACTGGTGTTGGAGATATTGTGAAAAATATAGTTTCCTTTGATGGTGGATCTATGATAATAGATAACAAAGGACAATTAAAATTAGAATTAAAAAGATTTGGACAAGCATATTGGACAGGAAATCCCTTTGGAAATCTATTGGGTGGAGAATTTGATGCATTCTTTAGTAATTATTCTAAAATGAAAGAAATTACTGAATCTCTTTTATATGTTCAAAAAGAATTTTTTAAGCTATCTGGAATTTATAAAGCTCAAGTTCATGTATCAGGAGGATTAGATTCCGCTATAATTGCAGCATTGGTTCAAAAAGCAATGGGAAAAGCAAACACAATCTTTTTAACTAACCCAACTGATCTAAATGAAAAATCTCTTAAATATGTTGATAAACTTACAGATGCTTTAGGTAATCAAGCTTGGATGCAACCACTCCAAAAAATATACAATAGATTTATGAAGTTTGATACTTATACTTTTGGAGAAGAATTACATAATACTGGAAAAGCAACTGTTCAAGCAGTTTTAAGAACTGTTCAAGGATTAGCTGCCTCTCATAGATTTGGAAGTGGTATTGTAGCAACAGGAAATCATACTGAAATTGTGTTAGGATGGGCTTCGTTCCATGACATTGGATCCATTGGAGTTCATGCATTAATTGGAGATTTAACTAAAGTAGAACTTTATCAATTAGCAGCATATATTAATGATGAATTATATGGAAAAGAAATAATTCCAAAGGATCTTTATGATGGAACTTTTAAACCAGCTGCTGAATTACCAGACGCTACAGGAGAAGATCCAATTGATTATTGGGTACAATCAGGTATATGTGCTATGTTAATTAGAGATAGATCAAGTAAAGCTGAATTGATGGAAGTCCATAATTTAGCCTTAGGAACATGTTATCCATTTGAAGATAATTATGGAGATAAATTTCCAAAACAAGAAGAAATAACAAAATATTCAGAAAAAGAATGGGAAGAACAAATAGATTTTGCTTTAAATAAAATGAGATTTTCTGTTTATAAAGCTGCTCAAGGAGCACCAATTGTAA
>SDBT01002142.1_pt1 | contig 35190 bp, 56 predicted proteins | sample 2277101 | NCBI WGS metagenome assembly SDBT01 (sample SAMN10404973, study PRJNA504765) | marine sediment metagenome | isolation source: marine sediment core GS10_PC15, 103 cmbsf | place: Arctic Ocean: Southern Knipovich Ridge | collected 2010 | reverse complement strand
CAAGAGGTAAAAACGCAAAATCAATCATATTTACGGTTTTTTACATGGTTTGAAAGACACAACAAAAACCCACGGATTGCTCGCCCAACCGAAACCACGCTTGAGATTTATTTGATCCCAAAGAGCTTTAAATTTCTCTCTAGGCGTAATCCCAAGCGGGGGGGCAATATCGGGATTATTTAATGCTTTATATTCTCTGAAAGATTTTGCGTAATCCGGGAAATTATTTAATACCCAATCGCCGTTTAATTGCAATACGCCCTCATCAATTGCACCAACATCGGTGATCTCGTGCAATGGCTCGATTCTCACATCGGTGATCTCAAGCCAAAGCCGAGCGCACCATTTCGGCATAAATATCGAGGGGCGCCATTTTGAAATCATATGGTTTTCGCCTTGTTGCCGATAAATGATCTCGGCGAATGTAGGAATGTCGCGCGGTTTGATTTTGTCAAAATGTGGGAGAGCCGCCCACGTTTCGCGCACCCACATTAAACCGCCCGCTCTCCCATAGGGGGAGAGCGGTACATCATGGCCCAAAGGATAACCGAGATATTGTTTGTATTTTCCATCAACGAATCGAATATCGCCGGCGGCCTCTTTGGGTTGGGGTTTCATGATTCGGCGGGTTTCGGTTTTCTCGCCGGCGAGGATCGCGTTTACCATTGGAGTATTAAAGAGGATCGGTTTTTCGCTCATTGCGTTTCGCCGATCAATTTCAAGAGATCGCGTTTCGATAGATGTTTCCATTTGGGCGATGAGAATTTATTGCCGATTGTTTGAAATGTTACGAGCGAGAAATTCTCGTCAAACATCGAATCGAGTTTATCATCGGGCCGATCAGCGTAACGGCGTTCGGGGTAATGCTCAACCCAAATCACGTTTGAGCGCAACGAATGTTTATCTCGAATTTCGGTTGCGATTTTCTCGATGCCGTTGGTAATCGAGAGCCCGGTATTTTCGATCTCGGTTGAGATTATGATAACGTGATTGATATTATTATCATAATACCGCACTCGGCAAATTGCGTTTTTCTCATCGTTGTAATATCCAGAATAGGCGTGCTTATAATCGGCAAACGCCTCTGGTAAGTTATCAATTGAAAGCATATTGAGCATCTTGGTTTTATCCTTTGCAGTTGGGGCCCCGGCATAACCATTGCCGGAGCAAATCGGGCCGATCCCGCGAGAAACGCTCACGGGATCGGTTAACTCACGGCCACAAATGGCGCAAGCCGTTGAGTAATTAATTGAGTTGGTAAACATATCAACCGTATAAGGCAAATCATTAACTTGGTTTGTCATTGTTTAACTCGCGCTCATCGCCGCGAGCAATTCTTTTTCAAATTGCTCGTTTGCATAATGGCCCGGCGATTCATGATCTTGATCGATCCCGTTTGAGTAATGTTGAAACCAAATCTTGAGCTCCGGTATTCGCTTGATGTTGGCGTGCTCGATCCTTGAGAGTAAATCGATTGCCGAATCCTCATTGCTCACCGGGGAATTCGCGATCGCGAATTCGATCGCCTCCTCGGTGAATTCGGGGATTAGTTCGGCCTCGATAAAATGGCCGGTGCCTCCGGTTTCGGGAATCGGGGCGGCCTCGGTAATGTAATCGAGATCATTGGGCGTTTGATCCATTACATCGATGAGAAAATCAACATCGAATCTTTGTTTGATCGCATGGGCCTCGGCTCGCTTGCGGCATAATTCAACCCGATTCATTTTTGATTTCTCGTTTGGCTTTACAATTCCGATGCCAGTTGTTACCGGAGCGGGGCCGGCCATTTTTGCGGCCTCCTCAAGTGGAAACCCCATTGCCTTAAACTTGCCAACGATATCAGACCAAGCGTTAAGCGTGATGGTATCTTTGAGCTCGCAAATTATAACGAGGTGATTCGCATCAACCTCGTATTTTGAGTTATCAACAACACGATCAAAATCAACCCAATACGTTGCATCGGCGCCGCCCTCTTTGCGTACTTGGCGCTTGGCAGATTTTCTTAATCCTTTGATCCCAACCATTACGCCGGAACCGGGTATATACCACGCCTCACCGTTAAAGGGATCAAGGCCGTGAGCGAGGGAGATTTGAGCGAGGGCCGCGGCTTGGCCCGGTGCCAATTTGGTTGTGCCGGGCATGGCATTAATAAGCCGGCTTGTCATTTCGCTTAACTCTTTTTTGTCACCAAATAAAGCGGGTAAATTGTTTTGGTTTGTCATTTTGTTTCTCCTTTAAACTTGGGTTAATAATATCTAATTATATCATTTTATGGATTAAGGCGGTTGAAATCCGAGGGAAAATCGGCGCTCTCATAATAAAGAATAAGATACTCAACCAATCGATCATGTAGTTTTTTATAATAACCCCAATCTCGATTATGCAATTCGCAAGGCTCATAACCGGCATGATGATAAACATCTTCTTGCCAATCCTCCCCGCACTCGCATTCAAACCGGGAGGGTTTTATTATATCGGCCCTATGGTGCACGTTTGGGTTAGCGGTATACTTTTCAAATATCATCCACCAAGCGATTCGGCCAAAGGCGCCGCGTAACGTTCTGTAAAATGATCTCGTGTTTGCGCCGTTTCTAATACGATAAGTTTCAACCCGATCAATTTTTATGCTCATGGCAATTCCCCAATTTTTGCTTTTTCGATATGTTTAATTTGATCCTCAACGAGTTTTCCCCAATCGCAATGAGGGAATTGGGCAACGCCAATCGCCAAAAGCATTGAGAGCTCAATTGAGTTGGTGCAATCGAGGATCGCTTGCGTTAATGCGGCTTCCGGTATTTGTTCGAGCGGTATGTTTCGGGCGATGGTCATTTCAAAAAATCTCCTCTTGATATATTTTGGCAAAGTATTTTATTTTCTCTATTCTGCCAACATCTTTATTATGTTGTTTGAGTTGGGTTTGTTTGTAAATAAATGATAAACGATTTGCTTTTTCGGTTAATATTCTTGGTGCCGGCGGTAATTCGATATAACCCTCGGCCGTTAATTGCATTAACGTATCATAGATCACATTATCGGCGAAACCGGTTGCGAACCGCAATTCGCTTCGTTTGGGGATTTCATAAAATCTCTTGAGCTCAAAAACGCTCGCGAGTACAAGAGATTTTCGTTTTGTTTTTTCTTCTTGCGTTATTATCTTAGCCATTATTTGCACCTCGCACAGATATCGAGTTCGGCGATCTCGCTCGTTTTATCAAGATGGCCGCCGCAAACGCCGCAAAACAAATCAATATCCGAGAGCCGCAAAATGCCGAGCGATGCGGCTTGCTCGGCCATTGCCTCGATCAATCCGTATTCCCAATCGAGGAAATATCCACGGCGCTCGGCGGCCTCGGTGATCTCATCACGTTCGAGCCAAATGCGATCGCTCATGGCAGTGAGGGCGTTGGCGATTGGATTGGCTTTTTTATGGGTATTTGTGATCGCCTCCCAACCGTATAAATGAGGTTCGCCGTATGGGATCGGCTCGATGGCATCATAATCAAAATCAATGTTGTTGGGGTTGTTGTTTGTCATTTCATTTCTCCTAAACTTGGTTTGTTACTATATATGAATTGTAACAGAATTCGCCCAAATGTCAAGTATTTGCTTGACAAATAAATATAAATGTTTATAATGTAAATATGGAAAATCAATACGAATCATTAATCCCCGTAATCATGTACGATCAAAGAATCACCCGGCGCGATCTTGAGCGAGGCACCGGCGTATCGTATCCCACGGCAACCCGGATCGAGCAAGGTGAAATCAATCTCTCTTTAATTACGATCCTCAAGGTTGCCGAATTTTTAAAAGTTGATTGGGCCGAGTTGATCGTCAAGATCATTCCCCCCCTCCCAACCATTGAAAAAGCAAATGCGGCCTCCTCCTCCTCTGGAGCCGTTGAGCCGGATCGGGTGCCTTAATTGCCCGGTCCGAATTTCTCTTATCTCCGAGAAATTGGCCGGGGTTGGGTGCCCTCCAGCATTCCGCCCCGGCCAACGAGGAGCGCAATTATTTATTTTCATACTTTATCAACCAAGTAAACAGGAGAAACAAAATGCAAACAACATTCACGATCGTAATTGTATACCGCGGCGATTGGGGAACCCGCAAAAGTTTTGCCAACATCGCACAAGCCGATCTCCCCGATCGCTTTGCGAATCACATGGCCCAAAGGCCCCGCACGGCCGAGCTACATGTACCGGGGCGCAATTTCAACTATACGATTAAAAGGGAGCACTAAAATGAAAAACCGAAACCGAATGCCAAGACGAAAATTAATTGAGAAAATCGATGAGGTACACGGGCTCGATGATACCGAGCTCATACGCCGGCGCCAAGCATGGCAACCAATCGCCAAGCCGGGGGCCGATGGGGTGCGGATCATCAAGCAATTAGATCAAGAGATCGCGCGCCGCGATGTTTCCGTGCCCGTGTCGAGTAACGTGTATACCGGCGCCCCAAAGAAACGGATCGTGAATTCATGAAAAACAAAATCAAAGAGATCGCGCAATTGCGCGCCGATCGCCAAGCGGCCGAGGATGTATTAGACAAAATTCATTCAGAGCTTGATAATTCCGAGCTTGGCAAAAGATATCTCGCCGCTCAAGATAAATCGATTGAGATTGGCAAATCAATCAAAACGGCCGAGGCCGCTTATAAAGCCGATTGCGTTGCAAATTTTGAAAGGGATGAACATTTCCCCGGCGGCAATTTCAAGAGTTTCGAGGTTCTTGTTTACGATGAGGCCGAGGCGCTCAAATGGGTGATGGAGCACGGATTTGACAAGGCGCTCAAGCTCAAGAAATCCGAATTTAAAAAGATCGCCAAAGCAACCGAGCCGGATTGCGTCACGTTTACAAGCGAGCGCCGGTTCTCTTTGCAAACCGATCTCACCGAATTTTTGGAGAATGATGATAATTGAAGATCAAGCAAGAGAGGAAATTTTAACGATCCTCAATAAGCACACCGGGCACAATGTACGGGTTTCTCGTGTTGAGTTATTGCAACGAATAAATTTTCGTTTATCGATCGTAATGCCGGCCGATCGTAATTATGTTAGCGATCGGCTCATGCGTAATTTGATCGAGGAGCTCCGAACCAAGACAACGGCCGGCTCGATGATCTGCTCAAGTTTGGACGGCGGGTATTTTATGGCCGCCGATCTTGAGGAGCTCGAAACGTATCTCGCAACCGAGGAGGGGCGGGCAAAGAGTTTATTAAAGCGCACGCGCAATCAACGCAAACACGCCATAGAATCAAAGATCGGCGAGCAAGAGAGTTTGTTTTGATGGCTCAATGTGTTATAATCATAGAAACCAAGTTAATTTTATCCATCGTAATAAATCCCCTCGAAACCGTATACCGGGCAAACTTGGTGCTTGGTGGTTTCTTGGGGTTTATTTTTTGGAGATCATAAATGCAACAAATCATAAACGAATTTAGATCGGTACGAAAATTTTTATATATTTTGGTTGCAATGGGATTAATTAATCACCCAACCGGCCCGGATGAGCTCGCCGCATTTTGCGGAATCTCACCCAAAACAGCGAGCGCCGGATTAAAGCATTTGGAGTTTTCCGGCCATGTGCATCGGGTGAAAGGTCAAAACGGTTGGTTAATGACAAGCGCCGGACAATTATTTTTAACACCAAACCCGGAAAATTTACGGGTTTCCCCTACTACTACTATTATTAAGTTAACTAATAAATCTAACATTAAAGAATTAAAAGCAGTAGAAACCCCAAACCGGTATAAATTACGGGTTTACTCCCCGGAGATACATTATCCGAAATACCTTGCACTCAAAGCCGCTCACATTGGTGAGCCCTCACGGTCCACATTGGCCCGGATGGATATTACGATCGAATACGTTGAGGCGCATATCAAGCAATTCAAGAGCGATCAAAAAGATGATCCCCGATTGCGTATTGGTATTTTGGTAAACAGAATCAAAAACAATGACGCGATGCCAGTGATTGAGGATTTTTCGGAGTTTTACCAATGATTAACTTAAAAGATTTACTCGACACGATCAAAGAATATATCAAAAATGATATGTCGCTCAAAGCCTACAATGATTTTATCGAGCCGCTCAAGGCGCTTGATCTCGTTGAGCCGGGCGTGTTCCGGGTGCAAGCGCGCAACGCCTACGCGGTGCAATGGCTTGATGAGCGAGTTAAGCGAACGTTTGATAATTTCCTCGGTGGTATTCCGGGGATCGATACGGTGCAATTTGTGGAGGCTCAATAATGCCGATTGAATTGCAACCGCCGGAGATCGCGATCGCGGCCGGTGATCGAAATATTTGGCATTTACAACGGCCAACGAAAAAGAATAAAACAATTTGCGGAATCGTAATCGCAAGCGGCCGAGGGCACAAATATCGAAATGAGGCACATTATGAAATATTACGCAAGAATAAAATCATTTGGCGCCGATCTAATATCGATGAGATCAAAGCGGGGCGGTTTTGCGAAACATGCCTCGGCCCATTGATCGCCGTTACAGTTTCGCCGATCGATCAACAAAGCAAATTGAAAGGATTTTGAGAATGCCGATTAATCATTGCCCGGAATGCGGGCGCGCATTCGATATCATCGCGGATCTCTTGGGCCATTTTGACAAGGATCACACCAAGCGCAACAAATACGGCGCTCGGCGAACCGAGGTTGATGGCATGATCTTTGATTCGATCGGCGAATCGCTCCGGTATCTTGAGTTAAAATTGTTACTCCGGGTTGGCGAAATCTTTGATCTGGAGCTCCAGCCGCGATTTGTGCTCCGATCGGCCAAAGTGATTCGAGGCATAAAAATACCGGGTTGGGTTTATATCGCTGATTTCGCATACGATGAGATTGGCGTTGCCTTGCGGATCGTTGAGGATTTCAAAGGCGTTGAAACCAAAGAATTTAAATCGAAACGAAATGCGTTTCTTGCCAAATACGGCGAGCAGTATCATTTCAGAATATCAAAATAAACAGGAGAATAAAAATGTCAAATGATTTGATTTACAAAATGAGTATGGGTGCGACATGGTTGATATTGGTTTTGTTGGCGGTTATTACGACCGGCACCGAGAGCTCGGTTTTCACCGTTGGCGCGATATTACTTGGCGCGATTTATGGTTCGCAAAATCAATAATTTTATCAAACTATATTTAACAGGAGAAACAAAATGAAAAACTTTAAATTGGATAAACTAATGTGGCGCTTGATATTTTTGGTGGTTGCGTTTATCGTGCTCGCCTCGTTGATTTCAGGGTGCACCGAAAACAACGAGGCATTGCCCGGTGAGGCCGAGGGCGCTTACGTGGTATTAACGCTCAATGCTCAAATTGAGCGAAATGATTTGTTATACAATGCGCTCTCAACCAATGAGGCAATGGCAAAAGAAAAACTCGATCTTGAGCTCAAGGTTTCCGAGCAAGCATTATTAAACGAATTGATCGAGAAAAACAATTCGGAGAATATCGGAACGGCAGTTGCATTGGCAAACCAACTCACCGAGATCGCATACACCCCAACCCCGGAGCCAACCCAAGAGGGGTATACAAATCTCAAATGGCGCGATGCGGTTGTGATGGTCAAAGAGTTAACCTTGCACCGGCCGAGAACGGAAATCAACAAACAGGGAAACGAGATCATCATGCGAAACAATAACGGGCTCATGATGCTTGAGGGCGTGCCCCGATCCGATCTCGTTTACCTTGAGGGGCAACACATGGTAATTGTTTATGATCGCATAGCGGTTGATGGCGGCAATGTGTATTACGTGGTTGGGCCAAGCGGAAACGGTTTATACGTTAATATCTTGCATGTGAGGGTATTGGAATCGGGGCAATAATGGGAAACGATTATAGCGATAGGGATCGATTAGATATGAGCCGGCGCACGAGCAATCGTTGGAAAGAAAAATATAAGCAATTGAGAGAAAAAATGCTTGAAAATTGGTTTGGCTCAAAAGGTGATAGGGGTTTGTTTTGCTTGCATTGTGGCAACCCTGTGGTATTTGGATATTTTACAGGGTATGAAAGCGATCACGAATCGGATTGTTTGATTTTGGAATTGAAAATGGAGCGAGAAAATGAAAAAACTTAATTGGCCCGGCATTGATCCGGGCGATACCGTGCTCATTCATTCGAGCTTGAGCCGAACATGCAAAACCCACAACGTAACCCCGACCGAGGTTCTCGAATCGTTTATCGATGCGGTTGGACCCGGCGGCACGTTAATATTTCCGGTTTTCAACTTTGATTTTTGCCACGGCAAGCCGTTTCATTTCAAAGAAACCCTCTCGAAAATGGGCGTGCTCTCCGAGATCGCCCGCAATTGGCCCGGTGCAATTCGCACCGGGCACCCAATAAGCGGCTATGTTGGGATCGGGACACATGCCGAAATGTTTTGTGGCGTTAATAATAAAATGGCATACGTTCAAGATTCTCCCCTCGTGACGCTTTACGGTTCAAATTCAAAGATTGCGATCTTGGATCTTAACGCCCAAGCCGCCATAACCTTTTATCATTACGTTGAGCAAACGCATGGCGTTGATTGGCGGTTCTCAAAAGAATTCACCGGACGCTATACCGATCAAGATGGCAAAACAACCGATCGCACGTATGAGCTTTATGTTAAGCACGGATGGGGCGCAACCAATGCCGATCCAATGGATGAGATACTTTGGGGTATGGGGTTGTATGCAGGGGATCGGCGAGGTGTGGATTCGGGCTTGCGTGTGATTCAAGCGGAACCCCTGTTTGACGCATTGACGTTCGTAATGAAAAACTTACCCGATGGGGGGGAGGGGTTGATCTGGAGGCGTACCGAGAAACAAGATCAACCGCAAGCCAGCATTAAAGCTCGATCGGCGTTGGTACCGATCTCGGCCACGCTCGGCGAAAACGATGAGGCTTGGAGTAAAAAATATAATGAGCAGTAAAGAAACCAAAGAAATGATACGTATTTTAAAACGTGATGCGCTCCCGCTATATCATCCCAAAGGCTATGCAATGAGGCAATTCAAAAAGGATGAGGGGATCACGAAAATAATAAAAGATGGCAAGGTTATCGCGTGGATCATTGACGAGGATGAGGCCGAGGATTTGTTTAACGGGTTGCGTATGTGGATTCGGAGCGGGAAAATAATGAGGGATATGCAAGGTGGCTAAATATACCTTTAAGTGTGAGCGTTGCGGAATTACCATTGAAACGACCGAAAACAAACCGCCGGAGAATCACGATACCGCAAACATGGTTAAGGCGAGTGAATTCAACGGCCCGTATTTGATAAAATGCTCCGGCAACATGGTTCGATACTGGCAAGCCATGCGGCCGCACATTCATGTTAAAAAGGATATTGGCGAATTATGAATTATCACGAATGCGAAAATGAGCCTGAATTAGCAAAGAAATATTTAATACCGCCGGGGCCAATTAACATGCATAAATCTATTCGCTCGAATAATTGGCGCTTTGCCGCGTTGTATTATAAAGAGCCTGATATTGATTTTTGCCCGTGGTGCGGTGAGTGTTTACCGGTTGCCGTGAGCGAGCCGGGGAAAAAACTAAATATGTGGGGTATAAAAGAATGAAAAACGTAACCGCCTCTACCGGCGATCGAGAAAATCTAACGTTGGCAAAACTCAACGAATTGCACGCGTTAATGAGATCGTTTCCCGCAACCGTGATCGAGATTTGGTTCGTGGATGAGCCAAGCAAGTATTATGATCTCATGCGATTAACGGGTGTTCCAGTTATTGAGCCCGGATCAAACGTATTCAAAACGCCCGGCCGAATCAAGGTATATAATTATCACTCGCCGAATTTATGGAATGATTTTAATATACTTGTTGAATATGATTGGCAATATGTTAAAGCTCGATCATTCTTATTTTTCAAGGATAAAGGCATTTGGGCATATTATACGGATGGCAAGATCGAGCAATTGGAGTTATAAAATGAATTACTTAACCAAACAAACCTCAACGATATTTTATAAATATTTCAAGGCGCAAGAGATCAAATCAATCGATGATTTTGCGTTCGAGTTGAGTGTTAAGCGGTTAACGGCGTTCAATTGGCTCAATGGGCACACGGCGCCCGGTATTCGTGAATTAACCCGGATCAAGAGCGAATACCATGATTGGCGGCATACTATGGCCGGGGAGATTGGCGAGGTTATCTTGCAAACAAAGCAAGAGGATCAATTTCGTGCTAATATAAAACCATGAGCGATTTAACACCAATGCAAAAGAAATTTGCCGATGCTTACATATCAACATTAAACGGCGTGAAATCGGCCGAAATAGCGGGGTATAAGGGCGGTTATCATCAATTAGGTGTACAGGCTCACCAAAACCTAAAAAAACCTAAAATACGCCAATACGTTAATGAGCGCCTCGAAACGTTCGTGATGCCAGCAAATGAAATTCTTGCCCGGCTATCCGAGCAAGCCGCGGGGAATATTGGTATATTTTTTGAGATCGGCGATGATGGTACCTTGATACCCGATGCGGATGCAATCGCAAAAAATGGGGGAGCATTGAAAGCAATCAGGGAAACCAAAGATGGGTTATCAATAACTATGTATGATGGGCAAGCGGCGCTCATCGCCCTCGGCAAACATTACGCCTTATTCATAGACAAGTTCGAGGGCGAGGTTAAGAACATGCCCGGCGCCGCCGATATAATCGCCGCGATTCAAGCGGCTAAAAAACAGGAGAGTAAATAGAATGAAACTCAAAAAAGTAACCGTCCAAGATATTTTAAGCTGGGATCCGTGCGATGGATACACGGAAGAAAAAATCAAGGAACTATTCGGGCGTAAAAAATATTTGAACGTAAAGCAAATCCTTGATCTAGATATTCCCGCCGAGGATCGATTGTGGGTGGTCTTGCGACCTGAAATGATTCCCGAAATGATAATCCATGAGTTCTTATGCCAAGTCGCTGAATCCGTACTCCCGATCTACGAAAAAGAATACCCGGACGATAAACGCCCGCGCAATGCCATCGAAACAAAAAGACGATGGATAAACGGGGAGGCCACAGATGAAGAATTGGCCGCCGCTAGGGTCGCCGCTAGGGACGCCGCTAGGGTCGCCGCTAGGGACGCCGCTTGGGTCGCCGCTTGGGCCGCCGCTAGGGCCGCCGCTAGGGCCGCCGCTGGGGACGCCGCTAGGGCCGCCGCTAGGGACGCCGCTGGGGTCGCCGCTTGGGCCGCCGCTAGGGACGCCGCTGGGGACGCCGCTGGGGTCGCCGCTTGGGCCGAGCAAATAGAAATACTTAAGGGGTTGATTCGATGATCTCCAATTTTAATCTCAACCCCGGATATATTACATTTTGGGCGGTGATGTTTATCCCGTTCTTTTTAATGTTTATAACATTCACTTGGCAAATGATCTTGTTGCTCAAGGAAATGAAACGAGAGCGGGAGATATTAAATAAAGTGTTGATCGAAATGATCGTGATCGTGAGGTTGATACGGCCGTGATGAAAACAAACGTATTCCGTTTTGATGATCTTGTAATCGAATCGGGTTCAGCATCCTATATACCCTTAAACCCCGGCAATAAAAGCGATGAAACACAACCGGAGGCGGGCGATCCCGATGATTGTTTCGGCTATACTTGCCCTTATATCATCAACGGGGTTTTTTATTTGGATCGGCGAACATTATTTCGCCGAGAATTCGATCAATTTAAATTTGATGATCCGATCGAAAAGATTGAGCCAAAATTGAGGCGCATTGCAAAACGATTATTGGAAATACGCGAGCCAAGCACGGCCCCGGATTATTACGATTGGCAAACCTTGGGGCAATTGCTTGAGCAATGACCGCATTAACACAAGCCGAGCAATTAATCGAGATTTCCAAGTGTGATGATTCGCCCGCTTATTTCATTAATAATTACGTTAAGATTTACGATGCCACGCTCCGAGAATGGATACCGTTTACCTTATGGCCGGAGCAATCCGAAACACTAGACAAAATACACGCCGAGCAATTGGTGATCGTGCTCAAGGCTCGGCAATTGGGGTTAACGTGGCTCGCCCTCTCGTATGCTCTTTGGTTGATGATATTTCGCCCGATCTCCGAGATCGGGATATTCTCAAGGCGTGAAAAAGAGGCGTTTTATTTATTGGGTGAGGAGCGAATGCGGGGCATGTTTGAATATTTGCCCGATTGGTTGCAAGCGGGATATTCTCACGCGGTTGATTCGAGCTCGGTTTGGAAACTCAACACGGGATCAACAACCCGCGCATTTCCAACGAGCGCCGGCGATTCTTATACGTTTACTTATGTGATTGTAGATGAGGCCGATCTCGCGCCCGATCTTGAGGGATTATTCACGGCAGTTAAACCAACGATTGACGGCGGCGGCAAAATGAATTTGATCGGCCGCTCTGATAAGAAGAAACCCAACTCATATTTTAAGCGTATATATAAAGCGGCCAAACTCAAAAAAAACAATTGGACCGCAATATTTTTGCCGTGGTTCGTGCGCCCGGATCGTACCGATCAATGGTATGAGGAGCGCAAAGCCGATGCAATTCAAAACGATGGCACCCTTGATAATTTATATGAGCAATACCCGGCCACGGATAAACAAGCGTTAACCGCCAAATCGCTTGACAAACGAATACCGCCGGCATTTCTCGATCGGTGTTATGTTGAGCTTGAGCCGATGTTTGAAAACCCGGAGGATTCGCCAACGATCCCCGGCCTTGAGATTTACAAGGCGCCCAATAAAAAACCGCTTGATATTGATTCGGATGGATATCCGGTATATACTGAATACGTGATCGGGGCCGATCCCGCCGAGGGAAACCCCAACTCGGATGATTCGGCGGCAACCGTGATCGATGCGCTCACCGGTGAGGAGATGGCCGTTATTGTTGGCAAGATCGAGCCAACCGTATTCGCCTCATATATCGATTTACTTGGCGAATATTACAATGAGGCGTTTGTGATGGTTGAGCGAAACAATCACGGGCACACGGTTATCGCGTGGCTCTTGGATTACTCCGATCTCGCATTGCTTGAGGGCCACGATAAGGCGCCACGGGGGGGCGGCCGCAAAAAATACGGTTGGCTATCCTCTAGTAAGGGAAAAGCTTTAATGTATAATGAGGTAACGGATGCCTTTAAAGATGAGGATACCGAATTACATTCTTTTTTAACATATACCCAACTTGCCAGTATTGAGGGCGCAACGCTCCTCGCACCGGCCGGCGAAAAAGATGATCGGGCCGATTCATTTGCGTTGGCGATCGTTGGGGCAAACAGGGTTGCGAATGCTTGGTTATTAGGATAGGAGCAACACGAATGAAAAATTACAGAATTTTATTTAAAATGGAAGCGAGCGGGAATATTGAGGCCGGCGAAAAAGAAAAAGATTTCAGAACCATCCATCCCGGAACTGCTCTTGAAAAATTATTGGCATGGGACAAACTGAATTTGGTAACTGATGTTTTGAATATATCAGAAACAAATACACAATCTCCACGCCCTATAGGATTGAGTGGTAAATAATATGACAACCCACAAAGTACAAATATACGATGGGGAGAAATCAACCCGGTTGGAGGATTTACCCCCGGAGGCATGGCGGGCAATTTCCGGCGGTTCGGCCGAGGGCGGTTTGATCGAAAAATTATACTCATCGGTTCCGTGGCTATGGCGGGGCGTTCGAGCTCGTGCGGCGGCAATGTCAAAAATGCCGTTCGTAATCATGCAAGGCGATGAGATAATCGATTCAAGTTTGAATTACGAGAATAATATTGGTTTTTGGCCCAACCCGCCCGAAACGCTTGCGCTTATTGAGTCGAGTTTGGTTTTGTTGGATCGTGCTTATTTGCATAAGGATCGCGATCCTCTTTTGAAACAAATAAGAAATTTAAGGTATTTGGTGCCAACCACGATCGAGCCGAAACTCGATCGCAATGTTGGCCTCATTGGTTTTAAGCGAAACATTGGCGGCGAAACAAAAACGATCCCAACCGATGATTTGGTTTGGTTTTGGAGCGCCGACCCGTTTACCGAAATCGGGCCCTCAAGCAAATCGCCCGTTAAGGCCGCGATCCGGGCCGCCGGGGTAATGTTTAATATCGATACGTTTGTCGAATCGTTTTTCTTGCGGGGCATGATTAAGGCCTCGATCATTGCAACCCCACGGGGCACCAAGCGGGGCGAGCGTGATCGCCTCAAAGGTTGGATCAATCGAGTTGTTACCGGTGTAAAAAACGCATGGGCAACCAACGTAACCGCCGAAGATGTTAAAGTGATCCAGATCGGCGAGGGAATTTCCGAGCTCGCCAATACAGAATTAACCAAAGAAAAACGCGAGGATATTGCCGTTGCGTTGGGCGTGCCTCAAAATATTTTATTCTCGGATGATGCCAATTTCGCAACGGCCAAGCAAGAGGATTTCAGATTGTACGATCAAACGATCAATCCACAAGCCGCATTTATTGAGCACGTAATGAATAGATTACTCTTTGATGATCTCGGCCTCAAGTTGAAATTTCAACCGCAAACGCTCGAAATATTCCAAGAGGAGGAAGTACAAAAAAGCGCCGCTCTTGTGAATTATGAGCAGGCCGGTATTCCCTCTTGGCTCGGCGTTGAGATTTTGGGTATTGATCTCCCACCGGAAACGGATCAAGACGCATTGCAAAAAGAGATCGTTGATTATATGGCGTTCAAATCCACATTACGAGGCGCAAGCGCGGGCAACATTGAGGAGCCGATCACCGCATCAAGCAACGGCGTTCGATCGATAATTGATGATTGGCTCAACCATGCGCTCAAGCGCCAAAAAGCCGGCAAGAAAATCAAAGGTACCAAAGGGGCCCCGGCGTTCGATCACGCAGGCGAGCTTGATAAGGTGATGTACAAATCAATCGGGGCGGCCCTTGAAAAAGCGGATACGCCCGAGAAAATTAAAATGGTGTTTGCTGATGCGAAACTATGGCAACATTACCCATAAAGAAACAGGGCAATAATAACGTAGGAGAAAAATTATGTTAACAAACGTTTATCAAAGCGGCACCCTTGAGCTCGTGGGTGCAACCGAAAAAGTGGATACAAACGAATGGGCCCCGGAGGTAGAATTGCCGTTCACTGTTAGCGATCCAAGCGGCGAGATATTGGGAATTAATCTCTCAATGCGAACCACAGCAACCGGCGTATTCTTTATACCCGCCGGCAAGATCGCGGTTTTTCGATCCGATCCAGCGATCACAAATGGCGCGGTTGCACTTGGCGCCAATATTCACGGTGAGATTTTAGGTATTCTTGATGTGGTTGCCGGCGATTGGTATTCCGATACCGGCGGCTCGGCGATATATTTGCCGACCCCAATTCCATTTTTCCCGTTGAAAATTTTATACTTTGCATTCTTTAATGAGGATACAACGAGCATTAATGCGGCCACGGGTGACGAAGAAATTTTAGAGGCAAATATTTTATTCCGCATCGAGGATCGCTAAAATGAGAGCGCCGTTATTGAGCAAGGATCACCGCCGCCGATTGGCATTGCCGAGCGCGTATCGAAACACGATATTGAGCACGGCGCCAAATAATTTGATTCAATATTTACCCTATTGGGAGCCAGTCGGTGCAACCGCAATGCCCGATCAATCGCTTGAGGCAAATGATGCGGTTGCCGATACGGTCGTGTTTGGTTCTCCAGGTATCGGGGATGGGCACAAAGCCGGGGCATTCGACGGCGCAAACAGTTTCGTTAATGCGTATTCGGCCGGATTCAATGCAGACTTTGACGGCCAAGAGTTAACCGTTTTTGGATGGTCGATCGTTAATGCGGTTGGTGATTGGGCCAATGGAAATTTTCAAGGGCTTTTTCGGTTCTTGGTAGACGCTAACAATTTTATTGATTTCAGGAAAACAAGCAACACGAATCAAGTTCAATTACGTTACACGGCCGGGAGCACCGCCAAAGCGATAGTTGACACAACACTCGCGGCAACGGTTGATTATTTTTCTTGGGCAATAACAGCGAGCTTAAGCGCCGATGCGCTCATACTTTATTTGAACGGCGTTCAAGTCGGTTCAACACAAACGAGCCTCGGCACATGGACGGGCAATTTGTTATCAACTGAAACCGTATTCGGTGCGACGACTACCGTTCCGGGTATTCCGTGGTTGGGTAGTTCGGCACACAATGCAGTATGGAATACGCCGCTCGATGCCAATGCGATTAAACGTTTGTCAATCATTAACTAATAATGCCACACAGAGAGAGTTTATCCGGGTTTATTGATCCCGACGGCCCCGCCAAAGATCAAAGCGAGGAGGAGATCGCCGCATTTTTCGGCGAGCAATTTCAAGATCAATTCGATGAGATCATTAAGGGGATCAATAAGACCGATCCACAAACCCCCGATAATGAATTTTGGGAGCGATGGGCCGCAATCTTTGCGGCGTTCTTAATCCCGCATTTCACGAGATCGGCAAGCGAGGCCGCCGAAACCCAAATCGCCGAGCTTGGAATCGGCGTTGATGATGATCTCGTTTTGGCCGGTGCCTTGCGCTTTGCCGAATCTCATGCGTTTTCGTTGGTGCAGGGGCTCAACGAGAAAACGCAAAAGCATTTGCAAAACGCGATCGCGGGTTTTATTGCCGATCCAAACAAAGATTTTAATGCGTTGATCGATAATATATCAAATCAATTCGGCCCCACGAGGGCCGAGAGGATAGCGATCACCGAAACAACACGAGCATTCGAGGAGGGAAAACGAATATACCAGGACCAACTAACAAAGATCGGGGTTAAAACCGATCTCCGTTGGCACACGATGCAAGATGAACGGGTTTGCCCGATATGCGAGCCCAACGATGGCAAGCTCAAATCGGAGGGATGGACGGCGGCGGGAATACCGGCGCACCCTCGCGATCGGTGTTGGACCACAATTGAGGTTGTGAATTAATGAAAATAAAATGCAAGCCAGTACCAAAAGATGAGTTTTACGATTCGCCCGATATCGGCGATTTTTCGTTTGAAACAAACGGTCGAATATTATTGCGCTATGGCCCCGAATGGACTGATTATACAAATTTAGAGATTGGCGGCAAGGGGTGGGTGTGGGATGGCAACAAAGAGGCGCCAACGTTAACACCGTCTATTAAATGCACTCATCACGACGGCCGGATTTTTCACGGATACTTAACCGCCGGCGAATTGATATACTTAAACGATTCTACGATACGCCCAAATTAAGAGGCAACAAATGAAAGAATTGATTGATATATTGATCCAGTATTATTTCGCCCAACGCCGAGCGCTCATTGCCCAAGTGGGGGCACTCGATACGATCATTGAGAAATTACAAACCCAACGCGAGGCGTTGAATGATTCAATTGATGTAACCGAGGCACACAATGAAAATTAATCGGAGAGAGTTTATAAAGTTGGGCGGGATCGGGATCATCGGTGCGATTGGTGCTTTGTTGTTGCCAAAGGCCGAGCCGGTACATGAGGCGTTTATCGAATCTCCGATCGTGGATATGAGCGAGTTTGCCAATCTCAATCCCGATGAGCTCGGCGGTTTCGTGGTGCCGATTGAATATCACGATCAAATATTAGAAGGCTGTAAATCGATCAGCATAGGCAGAGTTTCTGTTGCAAGAATAGCCAAAAAGTAGTATTATAAATTATCAACGCCTTACGGCCGCCGAGAAATCGCCCGCCAAAGGTTGGAGAATCGCCGTCAAAATGCGCCCATTCTAATTAATAGGATAGGCGTATTTTTTATGGATAAAACAAAGGCAATTTCCCTCGATCAACAAACCGAAAATATACGGCGTGAATTCCGGGCCGAGTTTGAAAGTAATAATCAAGAGAATCAATTAACCGATATTTGGGTGATCGAGGTTTTCGAGGATCACGTTATTATCGAGAGCTCCGGCGATTTATTCAAGGTTGGATTTACACAAGGCGAGGAGGAGATCGAATTTTCGGACCGCTCCGAATGGGTGGAGGTAGAAAAACAAATCGATTTCGTTGAGAAATCAATCAAAGCATTTATACATCAAACAGGGCGAAACGCCCTCAAATCAATTTCCAAAACAACCGATGAGCTCCGGGTTGGGAATTATATTGTATTGTTTGGGGATGAGAATACCCGCGATCTCGAAAATGAATTCTTTACAAAATCAACAAATTTTCAAAGCTCATATACCGATCTTGGTTCTTTATATGTGGATTGGGAGCACGGCCACGGGCACGAGATACCCGGTGAGCAAGACGGCCCCGGCAAGCATGATGTGCTTGGCGTGGTTGATTGGAGCACGGCCAAGATCGATGATCGGGGCGTTTGGGCCGTTCGTGTACTAGATCGGCGTAATAAATATATGGAATATATCGAGCCAATGATCGAGGCAAACTTGATCGGCACGAGCTCAAAAGCCATTGCACCGGATACGGTGATCTCGGAAAAAGGGCAAATCATAAATTGGCCGCTTGAGCGGGATACGCTCACAGTAATGCCGGCCGAAACCCGAATGATGAGCACAAATCAGATCGGGGCCCTCAAATCATTAGTTAAGGCATTTCCGCATCTTAAAGATTTATTGCCAAAGGAATCGGGAGATTCGGCGCAAAGATCAAAAGCAAAAGAAAAGCCAAAAACAAAAAAACAACCCTTGGAGGTTAAAAGTATTATGTTAAAAACAAAAGAAGATTTTCTCAATTTCTATGCCGAAAAATCCGGCGTTGCCGTTGCAGATTTGGACGATAAGCAAAAAGGAATCGCCCTTAACGGCACCGAGTTCTCGGTTGAAGATGTTGAGCCGAGCGTTAATCCTCGAATGGATACGCTCGAAGCGAGCATGAAATCAATCGGCGATCAATTGAGTACCGTGTTGAAATATGCTCAAGATACCCCGGCGATTTCAAATGTCGGGTATTACATTTCCAAAACCGGCGGCAAGAGCGATAAGCACATTTTTTCGCTCGGTGATTTTCTCACCGCCGTTGGCCGCGATGATCGAGAGCGCTTGAAAACTATTTACAACTCTCAATACGATGAGGGCTCCGATGCCGAAAAAGCCGATATGAGCCATATTGATGGCGTGGCCGGTGGTTTCTTGCTCCCCGTTGAGTTTGAAAACAACTTGCTCGCTCTCGCTAATGAAATGACCCCGATCCGCGATCTCGTGACCGTGGTTCCAATCGGATCAAATCGAGGCGATTGGCCCACATTGGACCAATTCACCGCCCCAACCGCGGGCGTGGGCGATACCGCATTCGCCGGGCAAGTAACGGCAAAGCAAACCGCCGAAAATACCGCCCTCACCGAAACCCGCCCATTGTTCAAGCAGATTCAATGGAACATTCACAAGGTAGGCGGGTTCGTGCAAGCGCCAAACGAATTGATTAATGATTCACCGCAAGCGATCGAAACATTGCTTGAGGCTTTGTTCGTAATGACCATCGCCGCAAAACGTGAGCATTATATTTTCAGAGGCACCGGCGCAAATGAACCGCTTGGTATTTTGAATGCTGATGCGCTCATTAATGTTTCGCCCGCAAGTGATAACACGTTTAAAATGGCTGATGCTTTGAATATGTTATCCGTATTCAAACCGTATCTCTCTCGCGGCTCTTGGTGGATGCATCCCGGAGTGATCCCCGATCTCGGCGTTTTTGAAGTCGGTACCGGTGGATCGGTTTGGTTGCAAGATCAAAAGAATGATCCCGTTATCAATCAACCTTTGCTTGGTAAGCCGGTTCATTTCTCCGAGCATTTGCCACAAGATGATAATTCCGGCGATGTGATCTTGATCGATCCAAAAGCGTATTTATTGTTTGAGCGTCAAGGAATGCAAATCGCATTCTCCGAGCATTTCGCATTTTCAAGCGATCAAGGTACTTGGCGATTCACTCAACGAATGGACGGCCAACCGTGGTTAACGGATGCCGTAACGCTCGCCGATCCTCAAGGCTCGTATCAGGTTTCCCCGTTCGTTTCTCACAACGATTAATAAACGGTAATTTATAAAACTTTAGATATAAGGAGAAAAAATATTATGTCTGCAAAACCTAGCGAAAAAGTTGCCGTTGGTGCTACAATCGACCCCGATGCCTATGGCACCGGCGCCGAAAACACCGATTGGTTGAGCATGGTTGATTTCCAGCAAGCATTGTTTATCGTGCTAGCTGGTATCATTGCCGCGAGCGGCGTATTGGATTTCAAAATTCAAGAGGCCAAAACCTCAACCGGTGGGAGCGGCCAAGATTTGGCAACCGGCACATTGAGTATCACTCAATTAACAACCGCAAACAATGATTCACAAGTTTTGGTTAATATCGAAACCGAGGATTTGAGCGAGGATTTCGCGTACGTGCGGGGTGTAATGACGTTCGGCACCGCCGGCGGCGATGCCGCCGTGATTGGTTTGGGCTTGCGCCCACGCTATGCCCCGGCAAGCGATGACGATCTCGCAAGCGTGGCCGAAATTACTGGCTAAATTTTATCAACTTAAACTATTATTCCCTCCTCGCTCATTTGGGGGAGGGAATAATTTTCAAACAGGGAAACAGGGCATGAATAAAAAAAGCGTTGCAATCGTTGGCTTTGCCAACACAAGTTTAAAAGAGGCCAAACATTCAAAGGCCGATGAAATGTGGAGCGTAAATTTTGCTTGGGATTATGGGGTGCCCCGCATTGATCGCCTCTTTGAGATTCACCCGGTTTGGCAGTTAGCACAACACAAGGGAGATCGGGATCGCAAGCATCTTAAATACTTGCAAAGAAAACACAAATTCCCGATTTACACCGATGAGGATTACACCCAAGAGGTTTTTTATAATGTACAAACAAAAAACCTCGGTCCCGAAATCGAGCCAACGTTTGAAAAAGTTTCGCTCGATAAGGCAATAAATAAAAAGATACGGATACCGAATTCGATTCGATTTCCGTTTGAGAAATCTTACGAGTTATTTGCACTTTTACATCGAGAAAATAAGCACGGCCAACCGTATTTCACGAATACGATTGCTTACATGATGGCCCTCGCAATAATGGAGGGATTCGAGCGAATCGAATTGTACGGGGTTGAAATGGCCGCGGGCACCGAATACGCATATCAAAAAGCATGTTTAGAGTATTTTATTGGGATGGCTCAAGGCCGGGGGATCGAAATATATTTGCCGGAGCATTGCAGTTTAATGAATGCAAAACTATATCACAAGAGCGCCAACACGATTACAAGCAAAACGATCGAATCGCATATTGAGATATATAAGGCAATGCAAATCGAGGCCAAAGAGAAATTTGATTTTTGGCAAAAGCAATTTGATTTGAGGAAATCACATAATGCGCCCCAAGATGAGCTTAACGATCTTATGGTGAATATTCGAGTTGCTCACGAGAATGCTTTTATTGACGGGGCCGCGATCCAAGTTTGCCGTGGGATCATTGACGAGATAAGTTTTGAAAATCCGATCGATAAAAACGATGATTCAAAAATGGTTTCTCGCCAAAATATTGAGGCTCATTTGACCCAATACGAGCAAATGCGAACGGATATGCTCAGCAAAAACAATTATTGGCGCGGCCAATTAGACACTCGAAAAGAGGCCGGCGAAACAAAAGAGCAATTAACCGAATTGTTAGAAAATTTAAGAATAACGCAAGAAAATGTTTTCAACGCCGATTCAGCAATACAAGCGTTTGAGAATATGATTAAGGCAATAGATATCGAAAATCCAACTATCCAGTTGGTAAACAAATTCAGTATTGGATCACCCGATCCAAAACAACAAACAGGAAATAAGGAGAATCAAAATGACCGAGCAAAAGGAAACCTCAAAGGAAAACGCAAGCGGAATCGCAAGCGCCGATCTTGATGGCTCTCGAAAAGAGGCCGTTGGGCCGTTCGATATTTTCGCCCAAATGGGCAAGGTAAGAACGGCGATCGAGGCGAGCGAATACGAAACGCTTGAGGATTTGGCCGCGTTGAGTGATAAGGAATTGGGGAAGATCAAAGGCGTTGGCCCGCGAGCAATCGCCGGTATTCGTGGATTGCTCGCCGATTCCGGGCATGATGCGCCCGAAACCGAATTAGTGGACGTTCCAAAACCCAAAGCTCCCCCCAAAACCCCGCATCCATCAACGGTTAAAACCCGTGTTGGCAAAATCGCCGGCGCTCCCGGCGATGGCAAGGTGCGCTCGTTGGTGAATGCGTTTATGCCAAACGTTGAGGGCCACAAGGTTCGAGTTTCAAGGAATCAAATAATTCAGGGTAATATCAATCCAAAACTTGATCTCCCGCCCGTTGTTGTTAAATATCTCGTTGATCGCGAGGAGGCCGCTTAATCAATGCCGAATCTTTATGTTACGGTAGACCAAATCAAAGAATCGGCGCCCGATGCGATCAAGCAATCCAAAACCGATTATGATGAGATATTCTATAAATTGGCGGGTTCGATAAGCCGTTGGATTGATAATACGATCCAGCGGCTCGTATTCCCCAAGCTCGAAACCCGTACATTTTCATTAGACCGGGCCGGGCGGCCATTGTTTCGCTCCAATCCCGGCACATTGCGGCAATCGATGATCTCATCGGGCGATTTCTTTGGCTCTGACGATTTCGGCCGCACGCTTGATGATGATCTCTTATGGATCGATGATTTGATAACGGTTGGCACGGTATCGTTTTCCGATGATGATGGACAAAATTACACGGCATTAACATCGAGCGATTTTATTGCCATGTACGGATTTGATTTCAACTCACCGGAATCATACAATTTATTAAAGGTTGATGTTAATTCGAGCGTGCTTTCAACGTGGCCCCGTGGTCAAAAAGCGATCAAGGTTGCCGAGAGCATTTGGGGCAAAACCGAGGATCGCGATCGCGTGTTTGAAGATACGACCGATTCGATTCAGAATACAACCGGGATCAACGCAACCGAAACCTCGATCACGTTTACCGATGTGGATGGCGCGGATCTTTGGGGGATTACGCCCCGCGTATCACGGGGGCAAATATTACAGATCGAGAGCGAATTCCTTGAGGTTACGGCGACCGATACATCGAGCGGCGCACAAACCGCAACGGTGGTTCGAGGGCGTAACGGCACAACCGCCGTTGCCCATGCCAACGATATCCAAATCGATAAATTCATGCCGCCCGATCCGATCGTGCAAGCGGCAATTATACAGGTCGTAAGGCAATTCAGGCGCGGTCAAGTGGGCTATGGTGACGCCCAAGCATTGCCCGATCTCGGCCAAATTATTCAATTGAGAACAATTGACCCGGAGGCGCTCGAATTGTTGGAGCCGTTTCGCCGGTTTGGAGTTGCTTAACATGCCATTTCAAGCAACGATTAGCGCACCCGATATCGATAAACAAATCGCATTATTCGGGAATCAAAACAAGATCATTGAGCGATTTACGCGTTCGGCGATGGCCGATTCAACAAAATTGATGCTCGCCGGCTGGCGTGATGTTGCCGCAGTTGAAACGGAAAAATATAAAAACACGCTCAAGATGGAAGTTAAATCGATTGCGAGCGGCCGGATATTACAAGGATCGATCCGATCATTCGCAAGATCGGATCGCGGTTTCCCGTATCCTAGAGCGCTTGAGAATTCAACAATATATCATTATAGGGCCACGAAACGCCGGGGCCAACGCACGGCCGGCAAGCTCGCAAGAGCATTTCTGTCAACGATCCCGCTTGTTAATAAAAACTTTGCAAGAGCGAGCGTTAAGATCGTTAACGCCTTGGCGGTGAAATAATGCCCGTTAATGATTGGATGCCTGAAATAAAAACGAATATGGAAACGGTACACGCCGCGGCGCTTGCCGCCGATGAGATCGCAACCGAGGGCGGGGTATTCGGGTATAACGAATGGCCCGGCGCAACCTTAACGCTCCCCTCAACCTTGATCGGCACGATCGGGGGCTCTCAAACGTACGGCGTTGGATCTCCGGCGATCGCTCATCACAATGTAAAAATTTGGGTATACGTTTCAATGGGTATATCTCTCGCCTCGGCGCAAGAGATGGCGTTTCCATTTATTGAGCGGGTGCGAAATCAATTCGCCGGGCAAATAACGCTCAATGCAAAAGTTAAACATTTTTTGCCGCCCGATCCTCCGGCGCTCTTTTATGAGGGGCCGGGCGTGATCGAGTATGCCGGGCGGCAGTATGCCGGAATTATATTTAATTATGATCTCAAAGAAAACGAAACCGGAAACTTTACGCCGGCCGCATAGGAGTTTTAAAAATGATAAAAAACGCCGATAAAATATATCAATTTGTTGGTCCCGGTGTAGGTATTCCCGGCTTGCCTCATTTGGTAACGAAAAAGAATGCCGAGGATATGGGCGCCCTTGAAATACTAGAGGGCGCGATCAAAAACGGCTCGTATGAATTGCTTAAGAAAAACGAGCCGATCAAAGCAAAAGAAGAAAAACCCAATCAATCCGAATTAAAGGAGAATTAATCTTATGGGTGAAAGAGCATTAACTAAAATACAATGGGGCCTCGAATCAACACACGGAACCGCCGTTGCCGCCGATACGATTCTTTTGGCCGGTGAGCACCCGCCGATCTTACCCGATCGGGTGCCAACGTTTATCGAGGACGATGCCGGGGTGCGGGCAAAGAGCGTTCGCACGCCAAGAATTGATCAATTTTTGGTACAAGATTCATTGAGTTTTGACAACGCATATTTTCAATTATTGCCGTTGTTGTTTTCAATGGGTGTTAAAGGCGGGATTACACCGGTTGAGCAAAATTCGGGAGCGGCCGATTGGCTCTGGACGCATACGCCCTCAATGACCGCAAGTAATGCCCAAGATTCGGGCACGCTTGAGGTTGGCGATGATACGCAAGCATACGAGGCCGCATACATGATGATCTCTCGTATTCGGATCGCCGGCGAAATCTCGCAAGAGCAAGGGCCGAGCGCTGTAACGGTTGAGGTTGATTATTTCGCGAGGCAATGGAGCCCGACCACGTTCACCGGCGCGCTCTCAATTCCAACCAATGAGGAAATCAACTCAAAGTTAACCCAATTTTTCCTTGATACAACCTTTGCCAATCTCGGCAACACGGAAAAAACCGGGTTGCTCCGATCATATGATATCGAAATCCTCACCGGATTACACCCCAAATTTCACGGGGGCACCGATAAATTTTTCGATGTGCATGGCGAGGGTGAATATGAGGTGATGGCGAATCTTGTGCTTGAGGGGAATTCCGATGCCGATGCGATATATGATGCGTTTCAAGCCAAAACGCAACAATTTTTGCAATTCAGCACGGACGGCAATCAGATCGGGACCGGTGATAATCAAAACTTGACGATTGGTATTGCCGGCTATTGGGAAAATGTTACACCCTTGAGCGAGAATGCCAACGGAAACAATTTGCACGCGGCGCTCTTGCATGGCACGTATGATCCAACGGGAGCGCAAATTTTGACGCTCACCGAAAAAACCAACGTTGCCGCAATTTAGAAATGAGTTAGTGAGCGGGCCAAGCTCGATCGGTGGTGCATCGATTGAGCTCGGTTTTCTCCCCTGTTTACCGGCGGCCCGCTCATTTCTCTTAATATAAACAGGTAAACAGGGATCAAAAAAACAGGAGTTTTAAAATGACTGATTGGAATAAAATAAGGTTTGCAAAATTAACAAAAGAGATTGATTATTCAACCTTTGGGGTTGAAATGACCGGGGCGCCAAAAATTCACGTTTGGCTCAACCTTGACGGCGAAACAATGAATGAATTTAGAGAAACGCAAACATTGTTGCACAACCAAGCCGAGGCGCACATTAAGATCTTAAAGCAAATATCAAAACTTGATCCAGATAAAACGCCGGAGCGTGTTAATGAGCTCACCAAAAAACTTGAGGCGCTCACCCCGGCGATGCAAGAATGCAACGATCGGGTTTTCGCTTGGTATGCCAAAGTTTGGAGCCAACACAAAGATAAAAAAACCCATGTAACCGCCGATCAATTGCGGGAATTCTCCGGGGCAATGCAAGAGGATCAACCGGCGTTTTGGGCATGGCTCCAAAATCAAACGCAATCAATGATCCTCTTGCATGGTAATCAACATCTAAAAAACTAAATAGCGCCCTCCTAAGAATGGCACTAGGCGGGGCGCCTAGAAACAAAGAGATCGAGGCTATTCAAACGGCCCAATTAATCAACAAGTTTTCGGGGGGTGCCGTGATCGGCGCTTGGCAAGTCGATGATTTGCCGGAGGAGTTGATTATCACATACATAAATATTGCGAATGAATTGCCCAAGATGCGAGCCGGGATCAATAAGAATAAAAAGATCATGGCCGAGATCAAGGCAAGGCACGCCAAAAAATATAATGCGAGGTATTCGAGTTAATGACTGATTCAGTTCTTAACGTCATTTACAACTTTATAAAAAAAGGCCGTGGGGGTGAGGAGGCCAAACGCGATCTCAATCAAGTTGATAAGGCGCAAGAGCAAGCCGAGGAGAGCTCGAAAAAATTCTCGCTCGCTCAAATAGCGGTTTCGGCCGCGGTTACAAGCGCGGGAATATCATTTGTTAAAGCGCTCCCCGGATTAATTCAATTAGGATTTCAGTATAACAACGCAAAAACCGCGCTCTCCGCATACGTTGGGAGCACCGAGGAGGCCGAAAACGTAACGCGGCAGATCACGGCCGCCGCCGGTTTTGCGATCACCGAATTCGAGGCGATGCAAAATGCAACGCGCCTCGTTTCTTTGGGGCTCGCCTCGAATGCAAAAGAGGCCGCACGCCTCACAAAAACGGCGATCACGCTTGGCGCTACGATGGGCAAAGATGTTTCCGGGGCCTTTGAAGAGTTCTCTTTATTACTGGCAAACGAATCGATCCTCCGGCTTGACACGTTCGGCATTTCCGGCGCAAAGGTGCGCGAGGAAATGGCCCGGCTCGCGGCTGAATTCCCCGATCTTGATCGTAATGCTCGATTTACAAATGCAACCTTAACGATCGCCGAGGAGAAAATGCAAGCGCTTGAGGAGGCCGGGTTCGAGGCCACGAGCTCAATCGATCGATTTGGTGCCCGGCTTGAGGAGGGCAAGATCGCTGCGGCGAAATTCTTTGCCGATGGGTTGCTCCCGATCATTGACGGTTTTTTTGCGCTTGATGATGCGGTTAAAAAAACCGATGATGAGTTGATTCGCAATTCCGATACCTTTGAGGATTTGCAAAGAAATCTTGAGGAGGCCGGCCGGGTTGGTGGTTTCTTTGGTAAGCAAACGATACTCACCAACGAGGCATTATTCAACCAAGCAAAAGCGGCCCAAGCCGCCGCCGATGCCAATGCCGAATTTGTTGCCGTAGAAGAAGAAGTAGCGCTCACACTTGGGGGCGTTAATCAATTACTGACTGAAAACGAAACATTGCAAAGGGCTTTGAGCTTGGCGATCTCCGGGCCGCTCACGGGCGCATTTGACAAATGGCGCGAATCAGTAACCGCCGCAAATGCCGCCGTTGCAAGCGGGGCCGAAAACGCCGGGCAATTGATCGCGGCCTCGAATGATTTGCGATCCGCTCTTGAGAAAACCACGGCCGAATTAATATTCCAAGCCGCCGCCCAAGACTTAAACGCCGAGGCCGCTTTGCTCTTGGCCCGTGAGTTGGGCTTGGTCGATGAGGCAACGTTCGCGGTTGCACAAGAGGCCCAACGATTGCGGATCGGTTTTGATGAGGGCAAATTAAGCGCCGAGCAATTCGCCTCGGAGGTTGGCATTTTGCGCGATGATATCAATTCGCTTACATCGAAAAACGTTATTATCAACGCCGAAACATTGGCGGCAAATCGAAACGTTGCCTCGTTTACCCGCAAATTGGCGGGGGTGCCTCGATCCATTACAACCCGGCTCAATACGATACAATCATTTATTTCAAGAGGGCCAGGCGGCACACAAGTTAAATCGCAAATCGGATTTCAAGAGGGCGGGCAATTCACGATCCCCGAACGGGGGCCGCTTGGTGATAATGTGCCGGTTGCATTTAATGCCGAGCGCGGCGAAACGGTCACGATCACGCCGAGGGATGGATCACCGCCGGCCGGCGCAAAGGGCGGCGTTAATATTGGAAATATAAACGTTGCCGATCCGGTTACAATGAGCCAACTTACGGCAATATTAGAAAGTAGGATTTAAACAATGTCAAGAGTATTTACGCTCACCGATGGCACCGATTCGGTAAATTTAATCAATACCGCAGCCACGGGGATTATTGCAAGCCGGGGCGGGTTCGGAAAAAACCGGATCACGCCAAATCTCGAATTTAGTTCATCGGCATTAACGGACGGTGCAAAACTACGATTCAAGAATTACAATCCGGTTACAGAAACATACGAGCTCAACTTAAAGGCGAGCTCGCAAGATAACGCCGCGAGCCAATTGCAAGCACTCGGACGATTACTCCGAAAAGCCGATTTGTTTCAAACAACCGATTGGCAACAAACGGCCGTATATATCCAACAACAAACCACGAATGAAACCAACGGGCGATTTTCGCTCGTGATCGCATGGCTCTCGCAATCGCTCGATGATTTTTTCAATCAACCATTCGAGAGCGATAACGAGATCGATAATTTTGAAATCTTTTTAACTCGCGAACCATTTTGGCGATCAACGGCGCCCGGCTCGCTCTCATCGCTTGAGCCATTACGCACGCCCGATTTCCCTTATTTCGATAGTATAACCGGCACAACGGGCAACCAAAAGGTTAACGCCGCCGCCGCGCTCTCCGGTGATTGGGGTTTTCAAGTAACGACCATTGGGAGCGGAACCGAGGTACGGGGCTTTGATGAAACCCCGGCCGCGGAAATTTTAATTACTCATGAATGGCAAATGAAAATCGGCACGTTGGTGATGGATAACAATACCAGTTTTCAAATTGAGCAAATGAATACCTCAACGGGAGGGAGCGCGGCGTTTTCAGTGTTGGTTTATCAAGTTGCGAGCGATGAGTTTTTCATTCAAAATGCCGCAATAAGAAACGGGGGCGGCTCAATGGTAAGCCCGCAATTCGCATTGACAACGGGCGTTAATTTAATCAGGCTTGAGTTAACCATTGCGAGCACAACAGCCTCAAGCGATGGAATTTTAACAATGTTTATTGATGATGTCGAAGTTGATGAAACAACGGGGATCGATAACGGAATCAAAGAGGTATCGAGCTTGCGGCTCGGCTCGCTCGCCGGAGTTGATACGGGCACCAATGGCACATTATTTTTCGATCGCTCTCGTTGGGATGATTCGATCATTGGCACCGGGATCGCGGGCGCAACATTTGAGCGCACAATTGATTTCGAGAATACTTTGCCGTTTGTTTCTAATTTCCGGCATACCGATGTTTTGAGCCATATATTTAACGAGGATATTTCGGCAACCGGTTTCTCCTCGAATCTTATTGATATTCCCAATTTTACATATTATGAGGTATCGGGATCAACCCCGGCCACGGGTGACAATGTTTATTTTGGCGGGGCCGAGCCGTTTTATCATGTGATATTAAATATTGGGGTTGCGGCAGTAACGAGCGGCCTTTCAATCCAGCCGCAATACTGGAATGGCGCGGCGTGGACAAATTTTGATACCGGGTTCGATGATTCGGATTTTAATAATTTAGGGCACACGGCGATTTTATTTCCGGGGGCGAGTGATTGGGCCACGGTTGCCGTTAATGGGCAAACTAAATATTGGGTGCGATTACAAATCGCCTCGCTTACAACGTGGACTACATCGCCGGAGCAAAAAAATGAGATCGTTTACACGCCTAACGATACCTATTTCGAGATCAATGAGAGCCAAGTTAATGGCGATGTGCCGGCGATCGTGTTGGAACGTTTATTGAATTACATTTCAGATAATACCGGCAACGGTATGACATGGATCACGTTTGGCATGAAAACCCGATCGCTTGATACGGCAAACGTATTTTCGAGCCGCTTTAATGCGGGCGGCGATAACGTTCTCGGCCTCGCATCGTATTCGACCGATACGGCCCAAACCGCCGATAATGAGGCGCCGGGGGGCAATAATGCAACAACCACATTCTCAAGCAATCAATCGCTCGTTTTGCGGTTTGATGTTGGCGGGTTTTCTCAAGATGCGTTTGAGGGCACCTATCGAGCATACTTGAGAGCGAAACAAGTTGGCGGGGTTGCCGGCGATGTTTCGGTGCAATTGCAAATCCGGGCGGCAGTAACAATTAAGGGCGAGGTGATCCCATTAAAGCAAGCGGATCAAGGTTTTGAAATCATTGATCTTGGGCAATTCTCATTCCGGCAATATGGTATTCTCGCCGATGAGGGCGGGATCGGCAATTCGGTTTCGCTTGATATTCATGCAAAATCAGATAATGGCACAACGCCGAATCTTGAGTGTTGGGATATTATTATGATCCCGATCGATGAATTTGCAATGACCGTTTCATGGTCGAGCCGAACCAATCAAGGGCTCTTGCTTAATGAGGGTGTGCAAATCGATAACGGCATATTGCGCAAACGTACTCTCGAATTCGATTTCTTGCACCCGGCCGATGTGTTGGCATTAACGCCGGTGAGTGAGTGGGAAACCCGCGGGAAATTGCCTCTCGTTGAGCCATTGAGAAAAACGCAAGTATATTTTTTAATGGGCGGCGATAATAGTTCGGCAATTTTAGAATCAACCAACGGCATGGGGCTCGGCATAAATCTTTATTTACATGAGCGTTGGATTTCATTAAGAGGGAGCGATTAAATGAGCGTTGGATCAATTGTTGTTAAAGAAAACCCGGTGATCGGATCGGTAAATTTTCACGATATATTAAATACGGGCGATTGGGTTCGTAATTCATACGAGCACGAGATTCGAGCGATGGGGGGATTTTGGCGAGCTAAGTTTGAATTGCAACCAAACGAGATCGGCGTGCCATATCTTGAGGAGTATTTGGAGGCCGGCATTGGCCGCAACGTTGATGTATACGATCCATTTGGCGGCCTTGTTTGGCAAGGATATATTAACCGTATGGTTCTCGAATTGCCGGGCGCCGATGTTGAGGTTTCATTGGAGAACATGGCAAACCGCACTTGGGTGAGATTTATTGCCACGGCCGGCGGCGCAACCAACCGCTCAACCAAAGCCAACGATACCGAATCGCAAACAAGATTTGGAACCAAAGAGCAAGTATTAGCGGGCGGCGTGATTTCCGTGGCCGCAACCGCCGATCAAGCGGCCGAGGCATACTTAACGGATTACTCAGATCCGCGCCGGGCCAAAACCGCCGTGAGGAGCGAAACGGGAAATCGAGAAACCCGGCTCAAGATATTTTGCAAAGGTTATTATCAAACGCTCAATTGGCGCACCTATAATCAAACAGCAACAACGGGGAATCAAAATGTTAACGTTGAAATCGCCGATATAATTGCAAGCGTGGGGCAATTTATTGGACCAACTAATATCGTGACAAACTCCTCACAAGTAACCGAGTATCACGATAATGATGATCTCGCCGGTGATATCATTCAATCGATCACCAAGCTCGCCGATTCGAGCAATGATCGGCATATCGTGGGCGTTTATGAGGATCGTGTTTTGAGGTATGAGAAAATTATTGATGTTGATGCGGATGAGAGTTTAGTTAAATATGGTTTTCAAGTCAAAGATAATGTACAATTGATTAAGGAATTGGCAACGGGCAAAATTGTTTTGCCCTCACAAATCAGGCCAAACAACTTTTTAAGAATTATGGATTTATTCGGATCGGCAATTCCAGAGGAAACACTCGCATCGAAAAACCCACAAATTGCATTTGTAGAATCGGTGATATATCGAGAGCCGTTTGGGATGGAGATACCCGCATACCAAGCGAGCCAAGCCGATTCGGTGCTCGCAAGGATCAACAACCTCGGAGGCAATACCACGATATGAGTATCGGGCGCCCATTACGCGAGGAGTATTCAAATTTTCACCCGCACGCCGAGATCGAGGTTGATCCTGGTGCGCCGTTGGTTACGGTATTGCCCACGGCAGATATATTTGTTCAAGTTGTAAATTGGGGAACAAAAACCATTTCGCCGCAGGGCCGAATTATTGCCGATGAGCTTACGGGCGATATTACCGTGCAAGAGCGGGGGTTCGGGATATATCAATTTCAAAATAATTGCTCATATTTTAGCAGTAGGGCCAATGTAGTTGTGAGCTCAGCGATATTTTTAAACGGAGTTCAGCAATCAAAACTCTCTTGGACGCGTTCGCTCCAAACAATAAATTCGGTTGCCAATGCCGGGTTTTCTCAAGTGTTACAATTAAATACTGGCGATGTAATTAATTTCCGAATGGCAGTTGATACTAATAATGTAACAATTACATTGGTGGACGGTGCCTTAAGTTTGTTTTGGTTATCCGGTGAATAATTATTAAAGGTAATAGATAATGAATATGTATACATTGATATTTAAAAAGAAATCGGACGGCCAAGAATTCACGCAAACTATTAAGGCCGAGAGTGATGCCGCCGCAAAGAGCAAGGCAAACGTGATTCTCGCGGATCATCCCGTTATTGTTGATTATGAGCTTTACAAATCAGGTGAAAAAGTAAATTATATAAGAGGTGATTGATAATATGGCAAGCACATACGCAAACGGCCCGGACGTTTCCGGCTGGCAAGGGAAATATAAAAATGATGGCAAATTTGAGTTATTTAAACTTTGGTTTGTGATCCAAAAGGCCGCTCAAGGTCTTTGGGATTACACCGACCCCAACACCCGAAATTATAAAAATTGGTGGAAAGCACAATTTGATTCAATCAAATCTTTTAAGATTCGATTGTTTTATCATTGGTACGAAACCGAGCTCAACCCGATCGAGCAAGCCAAACTCGCCGTTAAGATATTGAATAAACGAATCGGCAAGATTGGGCCCCGCTTATATATTGGCATGGCGATCGATTATGAGAGTTACGAAAACGGGCTCAATAAAACAACCGCTCTCGGATTAAAAACATATATCGATTACGTGCTGGCCAACAAACCCAAGAAATCTAAATTTTTATTATATTGCAATTACTCAATTTATAAAGCGTTGGTTAAATATCTCGGTGCCGAGTATATCGAATCGCTCGATTTATGGATCGCGGGCGGCAAATTCTACAATCAAAAATTAACCGGCCCGCTTGATGATTCGGTGCTCGCTCCAATACCACGAGCCAAAATTTGGCAATGGTCGGCCGACAAAAACGAGGGCGCCGATGAATTGGATTTCTCCGATAATGAAAAAGAGAGTATCGATGTTAATCGATTCAATGGCACCCCGCTCGATTTGTACCGTTGGGCCGGCGTGTTTTGGCCGTGGTTGATGTATAATCGAGATAAAATGATTCGCAAATTCAAATTACAAAACCTAATATTAAAGTAAGGGATTTAACACATGGCCGAATTAAGTTTGCAAGATGTAATCGATCGAATTGATGGAATTGAAAAAAAATTCGATGAGCGAAATGATGAGATCAACGAAATAAAAACAGAGGTGAGAAATGTGAGCAAACAAGTGAGCAAACACGAAAGAACGATTTTCGGCGAGGCCGAATCAATCGATCTTAAAAGTAAGGGGCTTGTTGGTGCGATTATTGAAATGGCCCAACAAAATAAAACCAATACGAAATACTTGGCGATATTTATTACCATATTGCAAGTTATCGGCTTGATAGTTGTAAGCATAATCCAATCAGGGGGCCAATGATGATCCCTCAAATTATTATTGTGAGCGTGTTGATTTTGGTGGGGTTATACGTATTTTATAAGATCGTAACTTAACAAAAAAAGCGCCGGGCATTTTCAAAGTTAGATCGGCCAATCTGTACAGGGAAAGAAAACCGGCGCTTGCAATAAAATTATATGCTAAAATTTAGCATATAGCAAACTATTTTGTAATAATAGGAGTTTAGAAAATGGATAATTTAATCGGTTTAGATACAATGATCGCCGCCCTCGTGGGCGTGCCCGCTTTGATCGCGGTTGTGATTAATGTGCTCAAAAAAGTTGGCGTTGTTAAAGAGGGGCAAGGCGCGGTTTATTCTCAACGAGCAAGCGCCGTGATTTATTTGGCGCTTTATTTGTTGCCCGTTCTTGGCATTGATACCAGCATCGAATCAATTGATGCTCTCGCTCAAAACCTTTCAGGCATTGGCGCAAGCGTTCTCGCATTGATCCCGATCGCTCATAAGGTTGCCGGATATTGGCATGATGGGGTTAAGGGGTTGCCGTTGATCGGCAAAACTTTATCGGATTAATCATTCAACGTTTGAAAACTTAAATCTCGGAGCGTTGGAATATATAGATCATGGGTGCCGGCAAATTGTTTAATTGCCGGCACCCATTTATTTAATATATCATCGGCATAATCGAGGCCGCCGCCGTTAATGCAAACTTTGCCATTGGTAGAATACAAACTTGCATACCCGCAATTATAAGCGGCAAGAGCGGCTCGGATCGCGTTTTCGGGTTTGTAACCATTGGGGGCAATATAATCGTTATTGATATCGATTTGTATTTGATCCACGATCTCACGCAAAATCAACGATCCACAAAATATATTAAAGCGGGGCCAAGTCAAATCCCAAGATCGGCAACCAACATCGGAGGGTATGATTTGCATTAAGCCAATGCTCGCGTATCCATCGGAGGAAATAACAAATTGCTCGCCGTGAGATTCTTTGCCCATTACGGCAAAGAGGATCACGGGTTCGATATCAACCACGAGCGCCGAATCAATTACATATTTTTCATAAAAAATTAAATTCTCGATGATCCAATCAGGGATTGGCGGTTCGGGCAAAAGTGATGCAAGCGTGATCGTGCAAGGCATATCAAATCGGGGGTGCTCGATTACGATCCCGGTTTCGGTTGTGCCGATCTGTTTTGCGTTGGACCCGGCCAAAACGTAACCAATGAGGCCGTTTGCATCATAACAACCGGAATCGGTCAAAATCTCAACGTGGCCCGCTGGAGCGGGGGCGGGTTCGGATTTAAGCAAAGCGATATCAAAGAATTCGGGCTCAATCGATTCGGTAGGTTTCGGGATTTGTATTTCGGTGCGATCTCCCTTGTTGCTTTGCCCCCTTGAGATTATTTCGTTTTCAATTGGTTTGGCTTGCTCCCCTTGACTATTGGTTAAGATCATAATCAACCA
>SDBT01002141.1_pt1 | contig 35191 bp, 30 predicted proteins | sample 2277101 | NCBI WGS metagenome assembly SDBT01 (sample SAMN10404973, study PRJNA504765) | marine sediment metagenome | isolation source: marine sediment core GS10_PC15, 103 cmbsf | place: Arctic Ocean: Southern Knipovich Ridge | collected 2010 | reverse complement strand
TTGGATACGCAGTGCTTGCCACATCATCTTGGTGCGTGGTACATTGTGGTTTGCAGATGGCTATGGGTGAGAGACTTTATGGATAAGCAAATGTGGGATATCGAAGGGCTTGAACCGGAAGATCTTCTGAATGCTGTGCTGGGCTCAATGCGAATGTCCGGTGTTTTACTGCATGATGCAGCGGGCACGATCCTGGGTTTCTGGGGCAACGAGGCCGCCAAACGGTACGGGATACCAATCGACGAATTTCGCGGAAAGACCCTTCGCGATATGCTTCCCGCTGAGTGTGCCGAGGCGAGAATTGCCACTATCACCGAAGTCGCTCGGACTGGTGAAGAGGCCCTGGAGACCTTCGAGGTCGAGTTCCCGGCAGGGCGGTTCACTTTCGAAGCCGCTTCCAGTCGCATCATGAGCGATGGAGGGCCTAGAGTTGTCGTTTGTCTGCGAGACATCACCGAGCTTCAGCAATCGCAGGCCGAACTTCGTGAGGTGGCCGAGAAATACGAGACGATCGTCGAGGGTATGGATCATCCCATATACGTTCTAAAGCCGGATGGTGAAATCGAATTTATCAACACCGAAGGGGCGCAGCGTCTGGGCTTGACCCAGAATGAGATGATCGGCAAGAGCATATGGGACTATTTCCCGGAAGATGCCGTCAGGGAAATCAAAAGGGACATCGCGACCGTCACCGAAGAGGACCGACCTGCTGAATGGGAACGACAGACACCCGTTGCGGGCGTTATGTGCTGGTTCCACACTCGCCTGATTCCTCTCCATGACGAGGAGGGCAAGGTTGTCCGCGTGCTGGGCATTTCGATGGACATTACCAAGCGAAAAGAAGCGGAAGAGGCGATCGGCTTGAGGGAAGAAACCGAACACGCTTTTCGCAAGCAGCTCGAGGCGCTTCACGACGTGAGTATCGAGTTGACTAAGGCCGAATCCGTCCGCGAACTGTTTCGCATGGCGGTGGAACTCGGGCGCAGCCGTTTGGGCTTCGACAGGCTGGCGTTCTGGCTGGCAGGCGACGATGTGAATATGTTCACAGGTACGTGTGGTACCGATGAGCAGGGCAATACCATCGAAGAATGGGACATGACGCGAGTTGCCCCCCAAGACAGATTGATAATGGAGCTGGTCTCCAATCAGCTTCCCCTGGCAATAGTGAAAAGAGGCTCGCGGGGGGATGGGTACCTGCAGCGCATAAATGCAAGCATGCAAGCGCTGGCGCCTCTCCGGGACGCCGAGAAGATCATCGGTTTCGCCAGTGCGGATAATCTGCTGACGGACAATCCGATCACCCCACAAGATGGCGAGGTGCTCAAGCTGCTGGCGTCGGCGGTGGGACATCTCTACAAGCGCAAGCTAGCCGAACAGCAATTGCAGAGCAAGAACGTAGCGCTGCACGAACTCCTCGAAGCCGTCGAAATCAAGAAGGCCGAACTGGGCAGGAACGTCCAGGCCAACGTCGATTCCACCGTAGTTCCGCTGCTGAACGACTTATGGGCCAAGATCGATAGCTCCGCGCGGCCTCACCTCGATGCCGTGCTCAAGGCGCTTGGCGATATTACTTCGCCGTTTGCGTCCAAGCTCTCTGGTAAGTGCAGTAACCTGAGCCCGGCCGAGATGAGAATTGCCCATCTCATAGCATCGGGGATGGCCACCAAGGACATCGCCAGATATCAGCATACCGCACCGGCGACGGTTTCCAAGCAGCGTGAGTCCATTCGCCGCAAGCTGGAGTTGACCGGCAAGAAGATTTCACTGAGCAGTTATCTGAAGTCTCTGCTGGGTGATTCGCCAGTCAGGTAAAACTCACCCCGAGCGTGATCAGCGCATAAAGATGGCCCGCGGGGGTCACCTGCGAGCCAATGCTACCATTGGAGAAAACTGAATCTCGCGCTAGCACATAGCTGCGAAACTCAGGATTATGAATAAGATCATTTTGAACTTACGTTTCAGTACTTCTTCACTCACCGGACAACCTCCTGGGGCATCCTCAACTCATGAGTATATTCTATCAGAGAACGCGAAATTGCGGGGCCAAAACCCCCATGAACAGGGCGGAAAGTAAACTGGGCAAGCTGCGGCCACTTCGCAGAGATTAACGATTATTCGGGCAGGACACATCTAAAGCTAAAAGCTGCTTGCAGTGAGCGAGGCGGAGCCGAGTCGAACTGAAAACTGAAAGCAACGCAACTTCCCAAAGGATCCGCTTGCGGGTTTAGCTAAAAGCTTAAAGCGGGTGCCACGGCCATTTATGGCCGTGCTCGCCTGCGGCAGCGAGCAGTTCGTAGCGGCGATATCGGTTTGTGGCGCAACCTGTTAGGTGTGATAATCGGCGTTGATCGCGACATACTCGCGCGACATATCGCACGTGATGGCCGTGAAACGCCCCTCGCCCAAGTGCAGGTCGCAGAGGACGTTCACTTCACTTCCGGCGAGTTGTTTTTCGGCTCGCTTGACGCTGAACTTTGCAGGCTTTCCGCGCGCGAAAACCGTCACCTCGCCGATCTTGACGGTGAGTTTTTCAGCGACCACCCTGGCTGGCGATTTGCCCAGCGCCATCACGATGCGTCCCCAGTTCGGGTCGCCACCGTTAACCGCGCATTTGAACAGCGGCGAATCGGCGACTGACATTGCAGCCTGTTTCGCTTCGGCGTCGGTGCGTGCACCTTTGACTTCCACTTCGATGAGCTTTGTAGCGCCTTCGCCGTCGGAAGCGCATGCCCGCACCAGCACGCCGCAGACTTCAGACAGCGCGGCGACGAACTTTGCGAAACCCGCCGAGCGCGCGGTCAGCGGTTTGTTACCGGCTGCGCCCGATGCGAAAATCGCGATGGTATCTGAGGTGGACGTATCCGAGTCGATCGTCAGCGCGTTGAAGCTGCCACTCACCGCCGCTTTCAGCGCCTTGTGAAGGGCGGCTGGGCTTATCGCCAGATCGGTGGTGACGATGGATATCAGCGTCGCCATTTGCGGGGCGATCATGCCTGCGCCTTTGGCGATGCCTGCGACGGTAAAGCGTGTCTTTCCGGCGGAAGATTGAACGACGGCCGACTTCTCACGCGTGTCGGTCGTCATGATTCCACGAAGGGCTGCTGCGTCGTGCCCGACGCCCAGATGCGACGCGGCCGCAGATATGCCCCTGCGAATCTTCGTCATCGGCAGCGGATGGCCGATGATTCCGGTCGACGCGACGAGCACCTTCTTGGCCGATGTCCCCAGCAGTTTAGCAGTCTGGGCGGCCATTGCCTTGGCGTCTGCCTTGCCCGCAGCGCCCGTGCAGACATTCGAGTTGCCCGAGTTGACGACGATCCCGCGAGCGGTCCCGTAGCCTTTGGGCATGACCGATCGGCAGTAGGCGACCGGCGCTCCGATAACCTGGTTCTGCGTGGTCATGACGGCTGCCGACGCATCGGACTTCGCGGCGATTATCGTCACGTCTTGGTCACCGGTAGTCTTGATACCCGCAGCCGCGCCCGCAGCAACAAACCCACCGGGCAATGTTATATGTCGAACCTTCATTTTTTCTCCGTGGAATCGGGCTACTGAGGCCCACTAGCTCAGAGTCAAAGTTAGCGTCTTGTTTTGCTCTGTATATCTGACGTCCATCAAAGCTCCATTGACAAGCGTCATCTGTGGGGGACGATGCCCTATGTCCATATCATAGATGATGGGAACCTCAACATCCCCAAGCGCATCACATACAGCGTCCAGATAGGTAAAGCCCTCTGAATTTGAATCATCACCGGATCGGCCCAGTAGGATCCCCGCCAACCCTTCGAACCATCCTGCGAGTCTCATGTTCCATAGCATACGACATACTTCTGCGGGGGTGCTTGCGGCATTCTCCAAATAGAGAATGGTTCCATCTTCGGTGAATCTATCTTTGAAAGCCTTGATGTCGCCATAAGGTGTGCCCACCAGTGGCGAGAGCGTCTCAAGACAGCCTCCGATAGCTCGCCCGCGCACCCGCAGCCCACTGGCCGGCTTGCCTTTCAGCATGCACTTCCATTCCGTTGGCTCGGTGAGATTGAACTTCGTGCCGGGTTTCTTTGCCCAATCCTTGGACTTCACTTGATAATGCTCTGAGGGCGAATACTGGATGCTTTGGCCTTGGCCAGCAGTGAGGACATCCAGCCATTTCTGACTCAAGCTTCCGGCTTGCTCCGGAATCATGTCGACCAGCGTCGTTCCATGCGCCGTTGCAATGCCAGTCAACAGTGTCAGTGAGAACAGGAGCGTGCTTGTGTCTGAGTAGCCCAGTATCCATTTCGGAGCAACTGCCGCCAAATCGTTGAATGGTATCAGTGGCAGCAAGTGGATCAGAATATCCCCACCCCATGGCGGGAAAATGGCTTTTACCTCATCGTCGTTCCAAAACTCCAGCAGGTCACGAATTCTGTTTTCGCGCGAGTCGCTGACGAGCTTATGATTTTTGCGCAGACAATTCCCTTCTCGAACCTTGAAGCCCATATCTCTCAAGTGGCCAAGACAGAGATCCAATCTTTCTTGGCACTTGTCGACACCCGCAGAAGGAGCAGTGACACCGATGGTGTCTCCCGGTTGTAGCGGTGGCGGATATGAGATGTTCTTCCAGACAGTCATACAAGGACCCTTGCGCCTAATACAGTCCCATATCTTCGGGCAGTCCAAACATGATGTTCATGTTTTGGATCGCCTGGCCGGACGCGCCTTTCAGCAGGTTGTCCAGCGCGGAAAAAATAATGACCTTGCCCTTCTGCACGCGCACGGCGACGTCGCAGAAGTTAGTCCCGCTGACGTACTTGGTCGCGGGCAAGATTGTCTCCCGCACGCGCACGAACGGTTTATCGGCGTAGGCTGCCTGGTAAACATCGAGCAACTGCTCGGCCGTGACATCGCCGATGGGCGTCGCGTAGATGCTGCACAGCATTCCGCGGTCCATCGGGGCTAGATGCGGGATGAACAGCACTTGCGTCGCCTTGCCGGTCACGTCGGTGAGCACCTGCTCCATCTCGGGCATGTGGCGATGGCCGTCCACGCCGTACGGCTCGAAGTTCTCGTTCCGCTCGGGGAAGTGGAACTTCAGATTCGGTGTTCTTCCCGCGCCGCTGATTCCGGTCACCGCGTTGGAGATAATATCCGGTTCGATGAGCCCGGCCTTTATCAGCGGGGCCGCGCCGATAACGGTACACGTCGGGTAGCAACCCGGATTGGCCACCAGCGGGGCGTTGGCGATTTTGTCCGCGTAATACTCCGGCAGGCCGTAGACCGCAGTGGCCAGGCCTTCGGGGTCCGTGTGCGGTACGTACCACTTTTCGTACAGAGCCTGATCTGATATCCGATAGTCAGCCGACCAGTCAATGATCCGCAGACCCGCCTCCCGCAGTGCGGGTGCGTAGCTCATGGCTACCTTGTGCGGAACGCAGAGCATCGCGACGTCGCCGCCCAGTGCAGCGAGCTTGCCCGGTTCGAACAGTTCCTGCACGAGATTCACCTGCTTGTTGAGCAGGGGGTAGAATTCGTCCATCGGCCCGAGTTCGTGTTCTGGCCCATATACTCCGATGATCTCGGCTTGGGGATGGCGCTCCAGCCAGCGGATAACTTCGTAGCCCGCGTAACCGCTGCCGCCGATTAAAACTACTCGTATTTTCTTGTCGCTGCTCATTTGTGTCTCCTGTCACATCGTTGGCTGATAAGGATTGTCGCCACTGATGCATAAAAAACAAGCCCCGACCTTTTGAAGGGCCGAGGCTTGGTATTCGGTAACTGTGTCTCCGGAGCTTAACGCTTGGAGAACTGGAACCTCTTGCGGGCACCCTTCTGTCCGTATTTCTTACGCTCTTTCATCCTGGCGTCGCGGGTCAGGAGCCTGCGATCGCGGAGGGTATGCTCCACGTCGGGCACCGCCCTGGCGATCGCGCGGGCCAGACCGAGCGTTACCGCTCCTGCCTGTCCGGTGATTCCACCGCCGTTGACGTTGATCCAGATGTCCCACGAACCGTTCATGTTCGTCGCCAGCAGCGGGGCGGTGACGGCGTTGCGGTCCTTGTCGAGCTTGAAGTACTCTTCCATGTCCTTCTTATTGACGACAATCTTGCCGCTGCCCGGGCGGATGCGTACGCGGGCAACTGCGCTCTTGCGTCTGCCGGTGCCCCAGAAGTAATGCTTGCCTTCGGGCACAGCCGGTGCGGCGATGCTGGGAGCGGGCTTGGGCTCTTCCACTTTGGGAGCTTCTTCCACTTTGGGAGCATCGTCTGCCTTTTGGGCGTCGTCAGTCTTGACCTCTTCTGTGGTCTTGGCTGCGGGCTTATCGGCGGGCTTTTTGGCGGGCTTTTCGGCGGGCTTTTTGGCCTGAACGTCTTTCTTCTCTTCTTCTGCCATTTATTTATCTCTAACTAGAGTTCCAGTGCTTCGGGCTGCTGGGCCTGGTGGGGATGATCCGGGCCCACGTATACTTTGAGCTTGCTCAGCATAACCGTCGCGAGTTTATTCTTCGGCAGCATGCGTCTGACTGCCTCGGCGATTACCATCTCGGGCTTGGTTTCGAGCATCTCGTTGAGTGTGGTTACCCTGCGTCCGCCCGGGTACCCGGTGTAACGCTGGTAGGTTCGCTGGCTGCCCTTGTTAGCGCCGGTCAAACGAACCTTCTCGGCGTTGATGACGATAACGAAGTCGCCCGTATCAACGTGCGGTGTGTATTCGGGGCGATGCTTGCCCATGAGAATCGTGGCGATTTCCGTTGCGACGCGGCCGACAATCTTGTCAGTAACGTCCACAACGTACCACTTTTTGGCGAGCTCGCCTGTCTTGGCCATGTAAGTCTTCATTGCCTAATATCCTATCCACGAAGTATTCAAACTACAGAGAGCCACGCATTATGGCATTTTCGGAGGTCTTGTCAACAGCATTTTTGCAGGTTTTTCCAGCGGATTTTGGCGACGGTGCAGCAAAGAGATCACAGATTACACAAATTTAAACGCGCCGGGTGGCGGGTCTCCTGACCCGCCACCTACCGATGAAGGTGCGCATTCCGACAGCCGCGGTGGGTCGGGAGACCCACCGCGCTATATTCAGGATTAGAGGATTAAGGGGATTAGTGACTTATACACATCTGTTTTATTCTCAGTTATGCGCGTGTAATTCGTGGTATATCTGTTTTTCATAGGCAAAAAACATTCAACTGGCAGGAGCAAACAAGTGGGCGAAAGAAAAATGCAGCCGGGCCTGAACGATTCGACATCCGTGGGGCGTTGCGGGCGATTAAACGAGTTGGCGGGCAATGACGCAATCGCCCTCAATACGTGTGTTGCCCACGGTCTGAAACTGTTCACATTCGGAAGCTCGCCCCAGCCAATCGGCGCACCGTCGCTGGCCGGTGACTATTCGGTAAAGATTCTCCATTCAAGCTGGACCGGGCGGACACTCGAACTGACGACGCGCGGCGAGCGACAGATTATCGATCTTCGCCATTCGCTGCCCGGTGCGATGTTCACCGTCGAGGGCAAGCGGTGGGGATTTGACTGGGGGCTTGAATCGACGATCATCGAACTTCAGCCTCTACCCGACGGCCAGCCGCTCAAGGCATGGCAGACGATCGCCAATCCGCCGCAGGTGATGCTCGCCACGGGCAAGGGGCCGAGTGTTCTGATCGTCACGTCCCAGCCGGCTGAGTCGCTGGAAATCATCACGCACGAACACTGGTGGTTCACCTTCGCCGAACCCGGCGCTCGCGTAATGCTGGTTCCGCTGCTCGACGATGCAGATATTCCCGACAGCGCCGAAGCGGTTCAATTGTGGTTGGACCTGATAGCCATACCGCCTGTGAGGGCGGCTGAGTGTTTCGAAATCGCCATGGACGATCCCGGCGCTCCGGGACTGACGATAGAGACATCCTTCACCGACGCCGACGGGTCACCCACACTGCTTGCGCCGCTGCCGAACCTGCCCGCACTCTGGGGCGAGAGGGGCGGCCTGCAGGAACTGCCCGCCCATACCAAGATGCTCACCACGCCGCTTGGCCCGTACGCCGTTTCGCGCGGGGCGTCGCACACCCGAACGGTTCGCATGGACTGGATCAAGTCTGCAGCCGCACCGACGCGCGATATCGAAGGCGAACTTTCGCCCATGCCGCTGGAGCTTGCCTATCCGGGCGACGCGACGTGGAACGAAAAAGAGCCCATGGATACGTTTATCTCGCTGAGGTTGTGGGCGCCGCACAGAGAGTACCTGCCCTCCGAGTTGTGGGACGAAGTCAAATCCCGCGTTCAGATACCGACGGCAGAGCAGTTCAGCGCCAGCCTGATGACCCTCACCGAGTTGGCCAACGGGCGGACGTGGTCCAAAGATGCAGCTTTGTTCGGTCACGTCGGCCAATGCTCGTACGATACCGATTGGTACAACGGGCTGACGCTGTCCGGCCTGCACCGGGCGTGCGTCTGCGGTGACGACGAAATTGCTGTTCCCGCTCGCAAACTTGCCGGCGAGATCAAAACCCAGCGGGCCAAGATGCTCGCCTACTACGAAATATACCACGACTTCTCGCTGAGCAATTCATGGGTTGACCCGCGCGGGATTAACTGGGACCCGGACTGCTCGCACAACGGGCTGGAGGGCGTGCTCGCCGAAGCGCGGCTTCGCGATATGGAAGGTGATACCGAAGGGGCCGATTTTGCGCTCTACCTCGCAGGAAAGATGGCTGTGAGTTTTATTGCCACGCTCGAACTGGCAAAGCATTGCGTGAAGCTGGGCTTTGCAACGGGGCGATCCGAAACGGCGACGGTGGATAATGTTTTCGGAATCAGGGGCTTCAGGGAAACTTCCGGTGCGCACTGCGCAACACCCGCGATGAAGAACCCGTGCATCGTCACGCCGGACTTCCCCGAGTATTGCGGACTGCTGAAGAAGTACGCACCTCGCGAGCACTTCGAGCGATTGGTAGCCGCCTACGAAGCGGACCACCCGCTTCGCTACGAAGACTGGCTGAAGTTCTACGTCGGCGATATCGCGGATGAGATACGGGCAGGGGCGGACAAGGTAGGCGAGAATCAGGAACAAGCGCAGGAACGTCGAGTCGAAGCAGCCGTTTTCTACCACGTCGCCCAGGACGTCGCTATTCGCCTGTGGCTGCTTGACGAACCCGGCGACGAGATAGAAGCCCGCTTCGCCCACCCGCTACCGCTTAGCGTCCAGATCTACTGCCGCACCGACGCCAGACTGACGGTCTGAGAAAAATCAGTCCACCCGCCTTCGTCCCTGTGGGACTTCGGCACCGAGGGCACAGGCGTGGCAGGCGAATTACTCGAATTACACGAAAGAAACAGAAGACAAGTCCATTGAACTGAACGCGTGGCGGGATTCCTATCCCGACACAAAGGCTATTCGCGGTGCGGTGTCTCCGTGTGCTTTGTGTTGAAGTTGTTGGCCGTTGAATTCGTGGTATTCGAGTAATTCGTGGACCATTTTGTGTCTCTCTTCATTTCCTCACCCAAATCAGAGGGGTATGGCATTGACTACAATGGCCCATCGGTATTATGGTTGCGGGCTTGAAGCAGAAGACCTGACTGTACAGAAGACTCAACCGTACAGCAGACGTGACCACAGACCCAGCCGTTCAGGAGATTTGCACCATGATTAAGAAGAGACTGTTCACTCCCGGACCGACCGACGTTCCGCCCGAAGTGCTCAACGAGATGGCCAAGCCGATCTTTCACCACCGCACCGCGCAATTCCGCGAGATGTTCGCCGAAGTCAACGCCGGGCTGAAGAAGATCTTCAAGACCGAAAACGACGTTCTGACCATCGCCGGATCGGGAACCGCGGGCATGGAAGCAGCCATCGCCTGCCTTACCCCGCGCGATAAGAAGGTGCTCGTATCCAACGGCGGAAAGTTCGGCGAGCGATGGGTGAAAATCGCCAAGCGATACGGCCTGGACGTAGACGAAGTCGTGCTCGAGTGGGGCACGGCGCTGGAGGCCGATACCGTCGCCGAAAAACTCGCAACCGGCGATTACGGCGCTGTCATCACCGTCTATAGCGAAACTTCGACCGCGACGGCATGCGATCTGGAAGCCATCGCCAAGGTAGTCGCCAAGACCGACGCGATTCTGATGGTAGACGCCATCACCGGCGCAGGCGCACTGCCGCTGGAGACCGACAAGTGGGGCATCGACGTGGTGGCATCCGGCAGCCAGAAGGCGTTCATGCTCCCGCCGGGTCTGGCGATGCTCTCTGTCAGCGAGAAGGCGTGGAAACTCGGTGAGGCAATCGACCCGCCGGGCTTCTACCTGGACCTCAATGCCTACCGCAAATCGCTCGCCAAGAACGATACTCCGTACACCTCAGCCGTCACGCTCATCCGCGGGCTCAAAGTCGCTGTGGACATGATCAACGAAATCGGAATCGATACCATCGTCGCGCGCACCGCGCTGCTGGCCAAGGCCACCCGAGCTGCAGCCGAGGCGATCGGAATGAAAGTGTTCTCGCAAAGCCCGAGCGATTCGGTAACCGCGCTGCTGCTGCCTGAGGGCGTGGACGACGAATTCCGCACCAAGCTCCGCAACAAGTACGGAGCATCCGTCGCCGGCGGGCAGGATTCGCTCAAGGGCAAGGCGATTCGCATCAATCACATGGGCTACATCGACCCGCTGGACACCATCGGGCTGATCGCAGTCATCGAATACACGCTGGTAGATATGGGCGTGGATATTGAAATCGGAGCAGGAGTAACCGCCGCCGCGCAGGTGCTGGCGGACTGGGAATAAAGGAACGTTGGAACGATGAAAATTCTGATAGCCGACAAGCTGAGCGAAAAGGGAATCGAATGGTTGCGGGCCCAGCCGGGCGTCGAGGTCGAGGTCAAGCCCGGACTATCGCCGGAAGAACTCGCCGCGACGATTGGCGAATATGACGGAATGATTATCCGCTCCGGTGCGCAGGTGACCGCAGACGTGCTGGCAAATTCGGGCAACCTCAGGTGCATCGCCCGGGCGGGCGTGGGCGTGGACAATATCGACGTGCCCGTCGCTACCGCCAAGGGCGTCATCGTGATGAACACGCCCGGTGGGAACACGCTGAGCACAGCCGAGCTTACCGTGGCGCTTATGCTTTCGCTTTCCCGCAAGATAGCCCAGGCCAACGCCTCGCTTCGTAGCGGCGAATGGAACCGCAAGGCCTACCAGGGAACGCAGGTTGCGGGCAAGGTTCTTGGCGTCGTCGGGCTCGGGCGCATCGGTTCTGCCGTCGCCGAGCGGGCGATCGGGCTGGATATGCGGGTGCTCGGTTACGATCCGTTCTTCGCCGGTTCGCCGCACGACGGAATCGAGATCGTCAAGGATCTCGACGACCTCTGCCGCAAGGCCGATTACATCACCGTACACGTTCCCAAGAGTCCGGAGACTACGGGCATCATCGGCGCCGATCAGTTCGCACTCATGAAGCCAAGTGCGCGGGTTATCAACGCGGCGCGTGGCGGAATTGTCGATCCCGAGGCGTTGCTGGTCGCGCTGGAAAACGGCCAGATTGCAGGGGCGGCCGTGGACGTGTATCTGTCCGAACCGCCAGAGAGCAGCGCCGAAAAGAAACTCATCCAGCACCCCAACGTGCTGGCCGTTCCGCACCTTGGCGCTTCGACCGAAGAAGCCCAGATACAAGTCGCGATGGACGCAGCCGAGCAGCTCGTCGAAGCACTCTCGGGCGGCGAGGTTCGCAACGCCATCAACGCACCGGGTTTCGATAAGGCGATTCCCGCTGCCTTGCGGCCGTACACGGAACTGGCTACGCGGATGGGAGCGATACTCAGTTCCATCACGCCCGGTGCCGTCAAACGCGTGCAGGTGACCTATCGCGGAACTATCGCGGAGATGAACGTCACCCCGGTGACCACCTATCTGCTGGTCGGACTGCTTCAGCCCCACATGGAACAGCCCGTCAACGTGATCAACGCTCCGGTGCTGATCGAGCAGCGCGGCGTGGAGGTCGATCAGATCACTTCGGCGCAGGTAAAGGAATTCACGCGGATGATGGAAGTCACCGTCGAAACCGACAAAGCAACCCGCACGGCGCGGGGCACGATCTTTGGCAATTGCATGCCGCGGCTGATCGGTATTGACGGGTTCCGCATGGAGATGAAGCCGGAAGGCCATCTGCTCATAATTCAGAACGACGACCATCCGGGCGTGGTCGGGCGATACGGTTCCATTCTCGGCGAGAATGGCGTTAATATTGCTGATATGGCGCTGGCGCGTGACGCTGAACTGAGGCAGGCGTTCGTGGGAATCAATCTCGACTCGCAGCCGTCCGACGAGGTGATTCGCCAGATCGCCGATCTGGAATTCGTCAACGACGTCCACTACCTGCACCTGCCCGAAACGCCTCACCCCGAAGCTTCAACAGAAGAGTAATCATGGAACGATGAGTGGCCCCGCCGGAACCGTGTTGCTTCGTTGCAAGAACACCGAAGAGTCGAAGCGAAGGGTGCCACGGCCATTTATGGCCGTGCGGTGCTGCGGATTCCCATCGACGGTAGGGCGTGCTACTTCGTTGCACAGCCTGCCCCTTCGGGGCGGAATAGCTGAGTAAGCAGACCGGGTCTTTGACCCGGCCTACTGGCTTTCATCAGCGATAGAAAAAATTTCGCTTGTGATCTTGCTGTAGGAGAGATCAGACTTGAACCTTCTTGGCGAAATGCCATCATCAGCAATGATCTCCAGAGGCTTGCAAAGCTTGGCGTCATAGAAGAGTCGTCTGAGGCCAGATAACGAGAAGTGTTCACCCAGGAATTCATAGCTGACCTCCTCTGAATCGAGGTTCATGAAACCGCCGCCACGGATTTGGTCCTCAGAAAAACTACCTCTGCTCTTTTCTTCGAATGTGAATGTCATGGTGCCTGGCTCATCGGAGTAGACATACTTCTCTTTGGTCGCAAAGGCCTCCAACTCCTCCAAGTCCCGCAGGTTTTTTGCTGTGAGCCCATCTGGCATGACAGGGTTGATCCCAAAGTGCGTGCAGACGGTTCGGATTCGGTCGAGCAGATTAACATACTCACGAATAGGGGCAGGGAATTCAGCCTCCCCATTTACAGGTCGAGGAATGTCCAAGACTGTCTTTCCTTTGAGGCGAACTCGAAACCGGAAGAAACGCGTTCTGTGTGCAGCGTTCAGGAGATCCCTTACGTCCTTGAAATAGGGAAGGTCGTTAATCGTAGTCCCGTTCCAGGCATCGTAAGACACGTGTATATTGTAAGTCTGCCGGGCGATTGTACCATCTGGTTCCTTCTCCAGCGTCAATGTGGATGATAGCAGTATGGGACTCCCTGGTTCTTGGATTGTGAATCGTTGCTCTTTTCTCCCGCCTGTTACCTCACACTGTTTGTCTCGCAACTCATACAAGATATTCTTGTTTTCATCACAGAACGAGAATCCGACATCCATTACAGTGGATGATCTGACATGAAGTTTTGTAGTCTGGGAAATCATCTCATCCCATAGAGGCATATCTTCACAGTTGATCTCGCCTGGCTTGAATGTAACGGGGAGTCCTCGGTCCAGAAGGTCCTCGAACTTCTTACGGATCATCTCGGGTGACCCCTTCAACTCGAATTTGCCCTTCACGTCATCTATTGCATGGAACTCAACTTGCTTCCTACCATCTAAGAACGACACTTTGGCTTGAAACCGAGGATCGATTGCCGATAGTCGCTCCTGTTCCGCAGAAACGGCGGCCTCCACCGAACTTGGATGGACAACGTCGCGTATATATTGCGAAGCTGATTGAACATCTGACAACAACAAACCAAGGTCGGCCAAGTCATTGCCGCTCGGAATCCGAATGGTTATCTTTTTTTTCTCCCAACGTGCAGGGGCAATGTGCTCCCTAAGATACTTCTGAAGAAATAGCCAGAACGCTTTCTTCTTGGTTGTATCGACAATTACCAAGTACATGGGGAGGGGCAGGCTCTGAAAATACCGCGCATGATCCGTCTTAATGGAGAATGATACGAATCGTCCTTTTTTTGCCCTCCGTACTTTTGTCTGTCCCTTTAATTGGATATAGAAAGCTAACTCAGTCGCTGCTCCATCTTCAAAAACGTCAATATGGTAGTCCTTGCCATAGTCATGCTGAAAATCGTTGATCACCCATCTGGTCGGAAGAAGCGACTTCATGAGATTCTGGGCTCGAGCGTCTATTTGATGTGCTTCCGGTCGTTTCATCTTTCAGCTTCCCAGGGCTGTCTTTTGCCTCTGATAGTCGTAGGCTGGGGCGCTAGCCCCACCTTTTCAAGGCATATACTACTCGGGAAGCCGTCGGGTTGGCAACTTGTTGCGGTGAGCTAAGCGAACCCCGCACGGCTGCAAGTCCCGGCGCGCCGGGATGGCACCCATCTAATGCGTGTCTCAAACCGAGCACGGCCATGAATGGCCGTGGCACCCGCGATGTTGGGTAATACGGGGACATTATGTTGTTTTATTAGGGCACAATTGGGGACAGTCACCTATTGATGTGCATATGTAGGCGAATTAACATCGTAAGCGCAACGTTGTCGTAAATGAACAGAATACCGCGATGTGGGTCCTGTAGATTGAGGTTTATCCAGAACCCAATCGAAAGGAGCCGCCGTTCCAAGCTATATTGAGGCCGCCTCACTTCAGTGACGGCGGGGTGTTGTTCCTACATCACTGAAGTGCCTGCCTGCTTAGCGCACCTGCCTGCTTATCGCAGGTAGGCAGGAGTAGGCCGAACAGAACGAACTTTGCGCAACAACAATCGTGGTTGCTCCCGGCACGCCGGGATCAAACCACGCCTGCCCCGCAGCTTGCCCCTGTGGGGGAGGCATCCCTTCGGGAAGGGACAGGTCGGGACATGTCCGTAGGATGCCCTCGGCGCCCGGCCTACGAACTTGTATTTGTTTCGAGTTCTGATATTATCGTCGCAGAGTTACTCACCGGAACCCCAGCTCCTTCAGGAAACCGTCAAGAAGATGGAATCCTTCGTGAAGAAGTTCATCAGATAAAGACGAGGCTTTGATGAAATTCGTACATGTGATCAATCCATTTCGAGCCGAACCGCCGAGCGACCTGTGTGTGGCCCAGCCGATTACCTTCGAGTCAATGCGGCGCGCAAAAAACTTCCTCGTATCTCACTGCGATGGTCAGCTTGAGGTAGACTTGGTGACAACTCAGTACGAGGAGGACCATGACATCTTGCCTCATGGGTTCATGCACGCCGATGACCTCAATCGCAGCGTACTGGATTTCGGTGAATTCTCTCCATCGCGCAAGCTGCCTCTTATTATTGATATTCTGAAGACGGGTGTGGCCAAAGCACCGGAGGCCGATTGGATCATTTACACGAATGTTGACATCGGTCTTCAGCCGCATTTCTACATGTCGGTTGCGGCACTGATCGAGCAGGGGCAGCGTGCTTTGATAATTAATCGAAGAACGATTTCCGCGGATTACCAAGACCCCTGCCAGCTGCCACTGATATGGGGCGAAGTCGGTCAAACGCATGCCGGCTTCGATTGTTTTGTATTCCCGGCGGCAGTGGTCGATAACCTGCGGCTGGCAAATCTCTGTGTAGGAGCTCCAGGCATTGGTTGGGCTTTGACCGTCAACTTGAGAATTCTTGCCGGTGAGCAATTCACCGTCCTGAAGGACAAGCATCTGACATTTCACATTGGCGATGACATGGTCTGGACGAAACAACGCTACAAAGGCTACGCCAAGTTTAATCGGCGGGAGTTGCTGGACTGTATCAGTCAACTTGAATCCATCCACGGTGATCTTGGGCAGGATCCTGTGGTAGGCAAAATGACTCGGAAGTTACTGAGAAGATTCGACGAGACGACCAAGCGCAAAAGTACCTGGTGGTTCCCCTTTGGTACTCGCAAGAAAGAAACATCTGAGGAATGATCAGTTGCGCCACGGATGAGTCTACTGCCGCCAAAGGCTGGGGTTAATAGGGGGAACCTTCCGTTTTCAGTTTTTAGCTTTGTCTACGCCTTTGGTTTGCCTGGCCAGTCTAGGACCGCGCCGGTATCGGCGGACGTTGCGTGTGCGGCGTATCGCCCGAGCGAGCCGTAGGTGATCGGTGCGGGGCGCGGTTTGTATTTCTTGCGGCGCTTGGCGAACTCGGCGGTGGTTACGCGGGCGCGAAGCTTGCCCGCCAGCAGATCAAGCGTAATGATGTCGCCGTCTTTCAGCAGGCCGATTTCGCCACCGGCGGCAGCTTCGGGTGAAATGTGGCCGATGCACGCACCGGCTGTCCCGCCGGAGAATCGCCCGTCGGTTATCAACGCGCACTTATCGCCGAGGTCCATGCCCTTGATGTAACTGGTCGGGGCGAGCATCTCCTGCATTCCGGGACCGCCTTTTGGTCCCTCGTTGCGGATGACCACAACGTCACCGGCGACTACCTTCCCGCCGAGGATTCCCGCACATGCGTCTTCCTGGCATTCGAAGATCCTGGCCGGGCCTGAGTACTTGTACATATTCGGATCGACGCCGGCGAGTTTGACCACTCCGCCTTTGCAAGCGATGTTGCCCTTGACGACCACCAGCCCGCCTTTTTCGGTGAAGGCACGCTCCAGCGGTCGGATGACGTCCATCCCGTTGACGCGGGCGGTGTTGATGGTCTTGCGGCGGGGCGTCTTTTCGCCGCGGTACATCGCGCGGACTTCCTCCACGGACTTGTGCGTCGCCTTCCAGCCCTGGGTGTACATCTTCTTCGCCGCGGGCGAGAGCTTCTTGGAGCGGACGGACCATTTCTCGATATTGCGCATCACGGTCTGGCCGGTGACGGTCATGCAATCGACGTTCAACGTTGCGGGTTTGTCCCACCATAATTGCCCCATGATGGTCTGAATTCCGCCAGCGCGGTGGACGTCCTGCATGTGATAGATTTTGCCTTCGGGCGTCTGGCTGGGCGCGACGCGGCAGATGTTCGGCGTGCGCTTGGATATCTTGTCTATGTCTTCGAGCGTGAATTTGATGCCGGCTTCGCTCGCCATCGCCAGCAGGTGCAGCACGGTGTTGGTCGATCCGCCCATGGCCATGTCCACGGTGAAAGCGTTGTTGAACGCCTTGCGGTTCATGATTCGCTTGGGCAGCAGCGGGTAGGTTTTCTTGCAGCCGCCGGCGGACCAGTCTTTGGCCATCTTGACGATGCGACTGGCGGCCAGTGCGCAGATGTCTTTGCGGACCTCGCTGGTGGCAAGGGCGGTTCCGTTTCCGGGCAGGGCGATTCCGATGGCTTCGCAGAGGCAGTTCATGGAGTTGGCGGTGAACATTCCGCTGCACGAACCGCAGGTGGGGCAGGTGTTGTTCTCGAATTCCTTGACCTTGCGGGAGGATATCTTACCGATCTTCTGCTGGGCGACGGCGTAGAACTGATCGATCAGATCCACGTCGCACCCGGCGACGCGGCCTGCTTCCATTGGCCCGCCCGAGACGAATATCGTGGGGATGTTCAATCGCAGCGCAGCCATCAGCATTCCCGGAACGATCTTGTCGCAATTGGTGATGCATATCAGCGCGTCGAACATGTGCGCACGCGCCATGGACTCCACGCAATCGGCGATCAGCTCGCGCGAGGCAAGCGAATACTTCATGCCCGTGTGCCCCATGGCGATCCCGTCGCAGATGGCGATGGTGTTGAACTCGATTGGCGTTCCACCGGCGTCGCGAACCTGCTGCTTGACGTAATCGCCGACCGCATCGAGATGCACGTGGCCGGGAACTACGTCGGTGTAACTGTTGCAGATTCCGATGAACGGTTTGCGGATATCGGCGTCGGTCATGCCGGTTGCTTTCATCAGGCTGCGGTGGGGGGCTCTCTCGTCGCCTTTTTTGACTGCATCAGATCGCATCATGGTGTATCTCCAGTTGGAATGGCTATGGTTCGCATAATAACAAATCTTAAATCTCAAACTCCAAATAACAAACAATTACCAATGACCCAATTCCCAAGCACCAAACTCTCGCATGGAACGTTTGGAATTTCGATATTGCTATTGGGTAATTGGGAACTTGGTCATTTGGTTACTTGGTCATTCATTGGAGCGGTCAGCTTCCAGATGATGCACCGCATCCATCATCGTCGGGAATCCTTCGATAACGGTCAGGACGTAATTACTCGTCGAGTTATCTCTAAGCGGCAGTATTTCGTTGAATTCGTCGTCATGTGAAAGCTTGCGCAGATGTGCGAGGCTTTCGTATTGGATGATGCCGCAATACTCCTGCGAGCAGTCGCCCATGTAGATCATCCGTGTCAATCCGTACAGGAGCATCTTGGCACCGTACCTGTCGAGTATCGGCTGAACCCGGCGGAGGTAGGTTGCGTAATCGGCCTCTTTGCCCGGGATAATGTTGAACAGGTTGAGAACTGCTATCACGCGTGGTCTCCGGCAATAGTATTGCTTCGATGAATCACAAAGCGTTTGTACAAAGTTACGCATGCGGGGCGGCTTTGACAAGTTCCGATTGTGCGAAATACCGAAGCTTTCCGGGTGGGGACGGGCGATTCATCTGTTGCCTCGATAGTCACTTGGCCGATAAGGCTATCTGGGCCAGCCCCCGATGGGTGTCTGTGACTGTTGGGCATGCATACACACGGGCTGATTTGGCTTGACAATGCCCTTAATATAAAAGACTTTACCACGTCACGCCCGCAGTTGTCCTGGTGTGCGGCGTGTTTGCAGGTGAACCTGAGTCCCGAACATGCCTGGCCGATGCATTTGAGGCCAGCGAGACAGGGAGGTTGTCATGGGCAACAGGATTATAGCGACGGCAGTGATTGCATCGATGATGCTGCTTGGCGGCTGTAACGAGAGTGCGACGACGGTCAGCACGATGAGCGGTCCCGGATCGTCGGCGCCGATGATTCTGGAACTGGCGCCTTACCATCAGCCGCCGATACCGGATTTTCCGGTTCCGATCGGTTTTAAGCTCGATGAAAAAGTCAGCCGCGATTACGCACTTGCCGGTGCGAGACTTGTAGATCACATCTACAAGGGCAGTGAAAGCAAGCTTGCCGTCAAGCGGTTTTACGAGCGACAGATGCCGATAAATCGCTGGACGCTGACGACGGCTATGTTTGTCCAGGGCGACGTTATGCTGGACTTTGAAAAGGAAAACGAACGCTGCCGTGTCATGATCACCGACGGTGTTTGGGGCGGCACGAAGATTAAGGTAAGACTGTGGACAAGCGCACCGTTGACGGTGATCAGTCCTAAATAGCCCATCGCCGCGGAGTAAGCTACCAGAGAGTATTATGAAAGCAAAAAGACGTCACGACCTTCAGGAAAACGCGCTTGGCGCGGAAATCGCTGATATTGTTGAATTCTTCAAGAAGCGCGGGAGCATGATCCTCACTGTCGTGCTGATTGTGGTGGTTCTCGGTGTTCTCGGTTACTACATGTACAGTAGTAGAATCGAGGGCGCAGCCGAACTGCAGCGCAGGCTGGACCGAGCCCTGACCGATCCGAGCCTCGCCCCGGAAGCCAGAGAGCGGGAGTTCAGAGACCTTTCCGGTACCGACGATAAGCGCATCGCAGCGGTCGCCGCTGTGGCGCTGGGCGATCATTACTCGCGTACGCTGCTTTTTAGCAATACAGCCGCCGATCCAGACATGCGTCGCCGGATGATTGATCAGGCAGGGACAGCCTACAGATCGGTCATCGACGATGGTCAGAGCCCGCCCGAATCGCTCGCAAAGGCCTTGTGGGGGATGGGTAAACTATCCGAGACCCTGGGCGACCTTGCCGGCGCCCGCAGCTTGTACGAAGCGGTGATCAATACCGCCGGTCTCGAAGGGCACCCGGTGTACGATAAGGCGGTTGGGGCACTGGAAACACTGGACTCTCTGGGCGAGCCCGTTCGCATGGCGGCATCGGCACCGGCGATTGATATCGAGCAGCCTGCAATCCAGCCGGTCGACACGCCGACCGATGCGGAAGCTCCGAACGTCAAGATGATCGAACTCGAGCTGCCCGCCGTCACGCCTTCAGAGGCGACGCCGCAAGAATAAAAAGATCAGGTTTTTTCGCCGAAACCCGGTTTACAGAACCGCGTTTTGACAAGATAATCTTCGTTCCGCCCGCGTGGGTCCGTTCCCGCTACGGGCAACCGGGAAATTACAGTAGGCAGTATTATAGTTGGAGGCAATTTGGCATGGCCGACTTGCAAGCAATAGCTGACGCGTTGATCAAGGGCGATCGCGACACGGTCGCGAATCTTACCAAGGCTGCTATCGACGAGGGTATGGGCCCCAAGGAAATCCTCGAGCAGGGACTAATCGCGGGAATGAGCGTTGTTGGCGTGCGTTTCAAAGCCAACGAAGTTTACGTTCCAGAAGTTCTCATCGCCGCACGCGCGATGAAGGGCGGAATGGAACTTCTCGAACCGGAACTGATCAAGGCCGGCGTCGAACCGCTGGCAACAGTCGTGCTCGGAACCGTCAAGGGCGACCTGCACGATATCGGAAAGAACCTCGTGTCAATGATGCTGACTGGCGGCGGACTGAAGGTCGTCGACATCGGCACGGACGTCGAGGCCCAGAAGTTCGTCGACGCATGCAAGGCCGAGAACGCAGAAATCTGTGCAATGAGCGCACTGCTGACTACGACTATGCCCGAGATGGCTGGCATCGTCAAGGCGATGAAGGAAGCCGGCGTCACGACCAAGACCATCATCGGTGGCGCACCTGTAACACAGGCCTTCGCCGATGAAATCGATGCCGACGGCTACGCCGCAGACGCAGCCAGCGCAGTGGACGTCGTGAAGCAACTGATCGGCGCGTAAGTTCGATCGGCGAAGCGACAACTGACGTTCGTTTGATTGACTATTAAAGCCCGTCCCCCAGGGATGGGCTTTTTTTTTGATACGCCAATCCACTTGCATAATCTCTATAATCGCTGCGATGGAAGAATTCGAATCCGACATCTTGTTTGATCCCGAGTCCGAGCCCATCGAGCGCGAGATCGACGGCCTGGACACTATCGAGACTGCGATCGAATCCGAGACCGAGGATCTCGAGCACGTTCGCATAGATATTCGGCGGGTGCTGCGGAATCGGCGCCTTGATAAGTATCTCTCGGGCAGGCTCGGTAAGAGCATGTCGCGCACCTCGTTGCAAAGGTACATCCGCGAGGGCATGGTCACCATAAACGGACAAGTGGTCAAACCCTCAACGCTCATCCGAAGCGACGATGTGATCGACATGCTGCTGCCCGTGCTCAAGCCCAAGGAGATTCCGCCCGAGCCGATCCCGCTCGATATCGTCTATGAAGACGACGACATGCTGGCGGTCAATAAGCAGGCCGACCTGATTATTCACCCGGCCCGCGGTAACTGGACCGGTACGTTAGTTAACGCTTTGGCGTATTACTTCAAGCAGAACTGGCGCGATATTTCGGAAATGCCCACCAACGGCGAGCCGCAACGGCCGGGCATTGTTCATCGTTTGGATCGCGACACGACTGGAGTGATACTGGTAGCCAAGACCAAGCTGGCGCTGTGGCGGCTGGGCCGTCAGTTCGAGCTGCGGAAGATACAGAAAACATACACCGCGATCGTGCATGGAACGGTGGGTCGCGACGAGGACATAATCAACATGCCCATCGGCAGGCATCCGCGTTTTCGCGAGAAGTACGCGGTGCATCGGCTGACGGGACGGCCTTACCCGGCGACCAGCAAGGAGGCGATCACTCGTTACAAGGTCATCCAGCGGATCGGTCCGGTCGGCGCGAGCAAAGCTACCTTCACGCTGCTGGAGCTTTATCCCAAGACCGGTCGCACGCATCAGCTTCGCGTGCATTGCAGCCATATCGGGCACCCGATTGTGGGCGACAAGATGTACGGTGGCGGGCCGATCTATCGCAGCCAGTTAGAAGGGCGATCCGACGTCGCCGAAGGCCCGATCATCACTCGCCAGGCGCTGCACGCACACACGATAGAGTTCCGCCATCCGCGCACGGAGGAACAGATGAAGCTTGAAGCCCCATGGCCTGAAGATTTCAAAGCCGCCCTTGACCAGTTGCAAAAAATGTCCGTCTGAGTATAATGCTTGGCTCGCAGTTAGCTTTTAGTAGTTTCAGTCGTAGGCTGGGGCGACAGCCCCACCTTTCCTTTCTTGGGAGCGAGCACGGCTGCAAGCAGCCGTGGCACCCTGGATGCACCCAAGTCAGTTGCCGTTGTGTTTGGGCAATTGGTTATTCGGGAACTTGGTAATTGTCGCACCCGGGCCGTTAGCTCAGTTGGCTAGAGCGTGCGGATCACACCCGCAAGGTCACTGGTTCGAGCCCAGTACGGCCCATCCCAAGCAGTTCATCGCAACTACGATGAGCCGCTTGTTTATGCGCAGTTGCCTGCACGGCGATTGTCGGTCAGGCAGGCGTCGAGACCGCTTCGAGCACTTCTGCTACGTGATGTTCCTTGAATATCCCGTGGCAGTGCCTCGCCAGGTCACCCAAAGATATCCATCCCTGCAGCCGGTTCTGGTTGTCGACCACCGGCAGGCGGCGGATGCGATACTGGCTCATCAGCGATTCGATTTCGCTGAGTCCGGTCTCCGGGGTGACGGTCTTGACGGCGGTGCTCATAATCTCCGAAACAGGGGTCTCGCCGGACTTGCCCTGAGCGACCAACCGGCAGCAGATGTCCCGATCGGTCACGATGCCTTCCAGACGTCCTTCGCCGTCGAGCACCCCAATCGAGCCGATGTTATGTTCCTGCATCATCTCGGCAACTTTGCTGGCGTCGGAAGTATCGCCGCACGCACAGACCTCGTTCATTGTCATGATATCGCGAGCATTCATTTTTGAACTCCTTTATGGGCGCAACAGCAGGCGGCTGTCCTTTACGACTTAATTGTAGCGCCCCCGGGAATTGATTGCTCGCACAGGCGTCAGGATTTCGACAGGCCCGGGGCAGGGGTGTTTTCGACAACGTGGAAATCGAGCGAGTCGGGCATGTAATCGCCGGCGACGGCAAGGTGAGGGCGTATATTAAGCCGATGGACGTCCAGGGCTTCTTTCGCGCTCATCCCCTTACTGACACACTCGGGAAAGCTTGGCGAGACGGCAACATACGTTCCGTCTGACTCTCTGCTGACCAGTACGCACAGTTCCATAAGTATTCTCCCTAATCCCTCGATAGCAGAGTACATCTCTCCCAGGGCAAGAGCAATGAGAATCTCATATACAATTCTAGCGCCGCTGGAGGCCGATGGCGCGCCTGCAGACTCTGAAGTGCTTCAAGCCGGTTGGCATGAATGACTTACTCCTTGACAGCACACCGGATGCGTCGTATGGTCCGGTCAACAAATGCCCCGGATGAAAGCTTCCGAGGCGTGGAAGTCGAACCATGCAGAACATACTCAACATCGCCGTCCATTTCGTCCATCATCACCGGGCATAGCCCCGGTAGGCCCGTTTTGCGCCCCCAGCCACTTTCTCGTATTGCCTTCCCACTTGGCGAACATAGTGCCGAAGAGTTGCCGAAAAATTGCAAAACCTCCGATAGATAAGTAGAAAGCTTAAAGCTAAAAGCTAAAAATGGAAAGCGGCCTACTCACTTTAGTGAGGTAGGTGGTTAATAAAAATTGAGACAGTTATGAGCATACAAATCATTGATAGGACAACCCAGCCTGATCCAGCTGCGGGCATACTCCAGTTGCTGAAGGATATACACGCTGGCTGGCTAACGGCTGAGGGTATCGAACTGGACATTCCCCAGGTCGTCCGGAATATTCTCCGCAAAGTGGAAACCACCGGCGATGCTGCTGTGGCCAGGTTTACGCGCGAATTCGACAAAGCCGACGTGACGGCCGATACGCTTCGAGTGCCAACCGAGCAGATCGCGGCCGCCCACCAAGCCGCCGATCCGGAATTCCTCGCACTCGTCCGCAGAGTAGCTGACAACATTCGCGAGTATCAAAAGAGCATACTCATCAAGGCTCCTGAACCGCTCAAACGCGGCGGGCGTGAACTTGGCGTGCGATACACGCCAATCGACCGCGTGGGTGTTTACGTCCCCGGCGGCAAGGCAATGTACCCGTCTACTGTATTAATGACAGTCGTCCCCGCGCAAGTTGCGGGTGTGAAGGAAATCGCAATGGTCTCTCCACCGACCGGTGGCGAGATAAATTCGATGGTGCTTGCACTGGCGGGTGAACTTGGCGTCGATGAAGTCTACCGCATGGGTGGGGCGCAAGCCGTCGCCGCTCTTGCTATCGGAACCGAGACCATCGAGCACGTGGACAAAATCGTGGGCCCGGGCAATGCCTTCGTTGCAGAAGCAAAGCGGCAGGTTTCCGGCATTGTTGGGATAGACAGCATCGCGGGTCCATCGGAAGTATTGATTATTGCCGATGACACCGCCAACGCTGACTGGGTCGCAGCCGATATGCTCGCCCAGGCTGAACACAACCCCGGCTCGGCGATATTGGTGACACCGTCGAAAAAGCTCGCAGAGAAGGTCGCTGCCGCCATTGACGAACAGATACCAACACTTGATCGGTCCGAGGCAATCGCCGTAGCGATCGAGAAGTATTCAGCGATCATCGTCGTTAAGGATACAGACGGTGCCTGTGTGATAGCCAACCTTTTCGCTACCGAGCACTTGCAGATAATCACTGCCGACGACGATGCGACTCTGAAGAAAATACGCAACGCCGGTGCGATCTTTATTGGCCCGAATACCCCGGTCGCACTGGGCGATTACTATGCAGGTCCCAGCCACGTACTGCCGACTGGTAGAACGGCCATGTTCTTCAGCGCGTTAAGCTGCAACGATTTCCGCAAGGCGTCCAGCACGATCCGCTACGATGCAGCATCGCTTGCTGAAGATGCCGCAGACGTTGTTGACTTTGCGACGCGTGAGGGCCTGACCGCCCACGCACGCACGATTCAAATCAGACGCGATCAGAAATAGAGAATCACGATGAGCTACTTTCGCGACAATATAGATTCGATGACCGCCTACGTTCCGGGTGCCCAGCCCGCAGCGGGCGAGACTGTCATCAAGCTGAACACTAACGAGAACCCGTATCCGCCTTCACCAAAGGCGCTGGCAGCTTTGGGCGAGTTTGACGGCGAGCGTCTGTGCAGGTATCCGCATCCGATGGCGGGGCAGTTCCGCGCTGCGGTTGCGAGCGTACTTGGAATCGGTGAGGGCTGGATATTGCCCGGTAACGGTTCTGACGAACTGATCGTCATAATCGCCCGTGCGTGTGCTGGGTCTAACAGGCCGATCGTGTACCCATACCCGACGTTCGAGTTCTACCTGACCCAGGCACAAATTGAGAACGCCGGGCCAATCCAGGTATCTTTCGACGACGAATACAACTTACCCGTCGACGGACTGGTCGCTGCCGGCGGGGCGGTGACCTACGTCGCCAATCCGGGCAGTCCATCGGGGACGGCCGTCAGTAACGATGCGCTCAGCGAACTTGCCGAGAGACTCACCGGCGTACTCGTCATCGACGAGGCGTATGTGGATTTCGCCGAATCGGATTCTCTGGAGCTTGCGAAGAACTGCGACAACGTGATCCTGCTGCGAACGCTCTCCAAGGGATACTCGCTGGCGGGCTTGCGGCTGGGCTATGCGGTGGCCAATCCGCAATTGCTCGACGGCTTGGCGAAGGTCAAGGATATCTACAACGTCGATTGCATAGCTGACTGCGTAGGGGCGGCTGCCTTTGAGGACCAAGCTTATAAAATCGCCACGGCTGCAAAGGTCAATGCGTCGCGAGCGAAGCTGACGAGCGATCTTGAAGCGCTCGGCTGGAGCGTACTGCCTTCGCAGGCGAACTTCGTACTCGTCCGCCCGCCCGGGGGCAACGCTCAGCAGGTGCATCAAAGCCTCAAGGATCGCCGAATCCTCGTTCGATACTTCAACAGTCCGAAGCTTGACGACAGACTGCGAATCACAATCGGCACCGACGAGCAGAACGCTGCGATCATCGGGGCCCTTACCGAACTGAAAGAAGACTGAATTCATGGCAAATCGCACAGCCGCTATCAAACGCGAGACGAACGAGACGCGGATCGAACTAACGCTCGATCTGGACGGGACAGGCAAAGTAACGGCCGATACGGGCGTTGGATTCCTCGATCACATGCTCGATCATCTCGGTAAGCACAGCGTTTGCGACCTGACGGTCAGCGCCAAAGGCGACCTGGAGGTGGACGATCATCACACCGTCGAAGACGTCGCAATCTGCCTCGGCGAAGCGTTGAAGGAAGCTCTTGGCGACAAGGCTGGTATCGCCAGGTACGGCTCGGCGTCGGTCCCCATGGACGAAGCATTGGCCGAAGTGTCGCTCGATTTGTCCGGGCGAGCAGCCGTCGTCTGGTCGGTGAACTTTGGCGCGGGTAAGATCGGTGAGTTCGATACGCAGCTCATCGAGGAGTTTCTGCGGCGGCTCGCTAACGTTGCGGGCATGAACCTGCACGTTTCGGTTCCCTACGGTGCGAACGATCACCACATCGCCGAGGCGATCTTCAAAGCCGTCGCCCAGGCGTTACGCCAAGCCAAGCAGATCGACCCGGCACGCGGCGGCGATATCCCCAGCACAAAAGGGACGCTATAATTCGATCATGGCCAAACTCACCGTACTTGGAATCGGAAACATTCTCATGCGCGACGAGGGTATTGGTGTGCGCCTGAGCGAAGCGGTTATGGTCGCCCACGATTGGCCGTCGGAAATCGAGTTCATAGACGGCGGGGCGGGCGGGCTGAACCTGCTGAACTTTATCGAGCAGGCACAGGCGATGCTTGTTTTCGACGCAGCCGATATGAACCTGCCCGCCGGCGAGTATCGCATTATCGAACCTGATCAGATAGTCGACGACACGCCGACGCATCGGATATCGCTGCACGACGAGCCGTTCATCGAGACGCTGAAGCTTTGCGAGCAGTTTACGCGGCGGCCTGATTTTGTGAAGATCTTCGCCGTTCAGCCCAAGGATATCGATTTCGGACGCGAGTTTTCCGACGAAATGCAAGCCGCCTTCGACGGACTGCTCGCTGCGGGAATCGAATTCGTAAAAGACTGCGCCAAACATGTCGGACTGGAAGTGTGATGGAATGATAATCACCGCTTCAACAATGCTTGCTGCCAGAGGTCCGAGTCCTATGGGTTTGCTCTGGGCGATGATAGCATTCTCCATTGTGTTGGTCGGATTTCTGGTGCTGGCGAAGCTCTGTATCCGCAACCTTTCCTTGCCGTGCCAACATTGCCTTAATCCTCGCGTGACACTGTTTCGCAAATTGCCGTTTGACCAGCAGGAAGTGGTTCTCGGTTACTTTCGACGCTATGAGCACCGCGAGCCCGACACCGAGGGCCTCTTCGTTTGCGTGGAATGCAAAACTGTTTACGACGATTTCTCGGGCGAGAAAATATCCCGTGAGATCGACTGGGCCCAGATACGATCGATTTGTAAGGTCTGCAACCATATCGTGATCAATTGCGGCCCGGACATGAAAGACATCCGCTGTAAGGCCTGTGGTACATCTTATAAATGGGAAGTGGACGCTGAATCGGGATTTCGTTTTCTCATGCCCCCGCCGGACACCAAGGTTACGAAATTGGTCGATTACGGTTATGCTTGAGCGGCGAACCGTCTCAGACAGGAAACATCGAATGCATGAAAGTGGACTTGCCAAAGAGCTCTGGCCGCAGTTGCAGCAGATCGCCGAGAGCAGTGGATTTGTGAAGGTGACCGCTATCGACATGGTGATAGGCTCGCTGCATGGCGTTAAGGCCGACTTCCTGAGACACAGTTTCGTCGATCATGCGTTTATCGATACCGCGTTCGCCGAGGCGGAGTTGAGCATTACGATCCTCGAACCGGGCGATACGTTCAAAGCGCCCGGCCAGGAAGAACTCATCACCGCCACCGGATTCGATCTGATGATCACGCGAATAGAAGGCGATCGCCAGTAGAGAATCATCATGTGTGTGGCACGGCTTGCTTGCAGCTAAACCGCAAGCGGTCTAACTGTCCAATTCGGCGACGGTGGGACGTTCGGCGACGTTTCATCGCATGACCACGCAAGGACCATGCAACTGAACCGCAAGCGGTCTTACTGAAGATAATTCGGGAAATCAGTCGCAATCCGGGCATATTTTGGCGTGCGCGCTCGACATTTTGGGGGCGTATGACTATCCTTCGGTTGGTAATGAACTTCCAACCGCCTAACGTTTGGCGGATAAGTGTGTCTAACGGTATATCCATGACGGCGGATCAGCAGGACAGGGACGACGGGCGGTTGGTCAAAGCCGTGCTGCGTGGCGAGATGGCCGCCTTCGAGGTGCTTGTCAGCCGCTACCAGCGACAGGCGACGGCAGTGGCGTATCGCCTGCTGAACAACCGCGACGACGCCATGGAGATTGTTCAGGACGCGTTCCTGAAGGCGTATGACAGGCTCGACACGCTTTCGAAAGCAGAAAGGTTCCGGCCGTGGCTTATGCGAATCGTCAGCAATCTGGCTCTCAACCGCAGGCGAGGCAGGGCACTTCGCAAGGCAGCTTCGCTGGAGGCGATGCGCGAGGGCGACGACGGACGCGGCGAACTGAATCGCCCGGACACGCATATGCCAACGCCCGCCCAGGAGGCCGAAGCTTCCGACCTGGCCAACAGGCTGGCAGGCGAGATAGAGAAGTTGCCCGAGGTGCAGCGAAAGGCGCTGCTGCTTTTCAGTGTGTCGAAATTACCGCAGGCGGAAGTTGCGGAGATTCTCGAAACGAGCGTCGAGGCGGTGAAGTGGCATGTGTTCTCCGCCCGAAAGAAACTGAAAGAAGCACTGAAGGACGAGCTCTAAGATGAACGGGAAAGACCATAACGACGATATCGGGCTGCTCCTGACGGAGTATCTCGACGGGAATCTGGACAATGCGGGCGAGGCCGAGCTTGCTGCCAGGCTCGATAACGACGCCGAACTTCGCGATGAGCTGCGGCGATATACGGCGCTGAATGAAAATTTGCAAATTGCCACCGAGTGCGATGACGCACTGGACGAGATCGATTACGATACGCAGCGCGCCGAGATAATCGCAGCCGTCGAGAGAAAAGTTCTGCTCGAAGGCCCGCCGCGCCGCAGGTTGATGCTCCGCCCTGCGTTTAGAGTATTGGCAGCCGCTGCTGCCGTTTTGCTGATATTTACCGTTGGTGCGTTTATGTTCCAATCACCACCGCAGATGATAGAGGTGTCCGTTGCACCGTCGCGAGTCAGCATGGGCGGGGCGATGGAATTTGAACTCGTCCGCCAGGATGCGCCGGGAAGGGTTGCAGCCATGCCCGCAGGGACGATAGTTGTATCGGTCGGTGGAGCCTCATCAGCCCGACAGCCGAGCGGGACGTTCGGACTTTTTAACTGAATGCGACGGACATCAGTCGCAGGAGAAAACAAATGGGCTACATCAGGAAAAACACGGTTATTCTGGCATTGATCCTTTCGCTTTCGTTGGCGGCGGGCGCAGCTGATTCCAAACCTATCGGTGTGCAGGAAGCCCTCGATAAGCCGGTTAAGCTCAAGCTCACCGACGCACGGGTGGCCGATGTGTTGGCGCGGCTGGTCGACGAGACGGGCGCGAAGTTTGTTTTGGACGAACGCACATACGAGTATCTGCCCTATGGCGATCAGACCAAGCTCAACGTCACGCTCGACGGATACACCCTGCGCGAGGCGCTCACCCCGCTGCTGATTCGCCAGGGACTCACATGGAGCGTCCAAGGCAACGCCATCCGCATAGGCCCGTCAGATACGCTGTTCAGGATGAATCGCCGGGCTACCTTCGAAGAACTTACTGTCCTCGGTAAGCTGCATACAGCCAAAATCGAGAAGCCGAAAACCGGCGGCAGCGTTATCGATCAGCTTCGCAAGGTGACTGGGCGCGGCGATCTGGAGATCCGTTACAGCCGAAGCATACAAGAACAAGGCGATACCGCCGCCGCCGAAGTTGCAGCCCTCAAAGCCCTGCCCGCCACGCCGGTTGCCTACCTCAACAGGCTTTGCCAGGGTAACGCCTGGTCGTGGCATCTCAGAGAAAACAAGATCCGCGTCATCACGGCCAGACATCAGCTTGGCCGTCAGCTCAGGCGTAAGGTGACGCTCAAGTATCGCCGGGCCGATCTTACGGACGTGATTGTGGACCTTGCCCGCCAGGCGCGGATCAAGCTCACGATGACCCCGGGCGTGATGAACTTGCTACCGGCTGAGACGCGCAATAACTTCAATCTGGGGATGGCAGAAGCTACCATCCGCGAGGCGCTGGAAGTAATCGCAGGTGCGACGGGTCTGCAGTTCGATCGGACCGATGAAGGTATTGTGGTGAAGGCTTCTGAATTCCTCAAGACCGCAGCCACCCAGCCGACGACCCGCAAGCGCAGTGCGTACTTTGTGCAGATACCTGTCAAAGGCCCGGACGGTACGACGATGATGCTGTTTGTCCGCCCGGAAGAACTGCCCGCCGACGTTCGCAAGAAAATCGAAGCGGCTCGCGATAAATACATCGTCCAGTTGCGCGAAATGAAATAGCGGCTGGGCTGGCGTAATATGGGTCTGACTTGCTATCCTACCGGTCCGCTCGTCCTTTGTAGGGGCGGGCGGATCGTTCTTTTCTTACAGAGGCGCGACGTTTTAGCCCGATACGGTATGAACTATGGCAGAAAACAGTAACGAACTAATGGACAAACTGGTGGCGCTGTGCAAGCGGCGCGGATTCATCTTTCAATCGTCTGAGATATACGGCGGCATAGGCGGGTTCTGGGATTACGGACCGCTGGGCGTTGAACTCAAGCGCAACGTCAAGAACGCATGGTGGACCGATATCGTCCGCAAGCGCGACGACGTCGTCGGGCTGGACTGCTCGATTATCATGAATCCGAAGGTCTGGGAAGCGTCCGGACACGTCGTCAACTTCAACGATCCGCTGATCGATTGCAAGAAGTGCAAGGCACGCTTCCGGGCGGACAAGGTCTTCATTGTCATCGCCGCGGACGGTGAGAACGTTCTTCTGCAAACCGGAGCCGAAGCCGACGATGCCGAACACGCCAAGCAAGCCGCTGCCGCCGGAGCCAACAGCAAGACTCGCCGCCGTCTGGAAAAGCATGGAGACAAGCTGGAATGGACCGTGCACCGTGTAGACGAATTGCCCGAAGGCGTGGCTGCGCACTGCCCGCTCTGTGCCGGCGACCTAACCGACGCGCGCAAGTTCAACATGATGTTCAAGACGTTCGTCGGTGCGATGGAAGATTCGACGGCTGAGGCTTACCTGCGGCCGGAGACTGCACAGGGTATCTTCGCCAATTATAAAAACGTGCTCGATACTTCGCGGATGAAGCTGCCCTTCGGTATCGCACAGATCGGCAAATCGTTCCGCAACGAGATCAACCCGCGGAATTACACCTTCCGGTCCCGCGAATTCGAGCAGATGGAGATCGAGTTTTTCTGCCATCCGGATTCTGCCGACGAGTGGTACGTCTACTGGCGCGACGCACGGTTCAAGTGGTACACGGACCTGGGCCTGACCAGCAGCAAGCTGCACCTGCGCGATCATGAAGGCAGCGAACTGGCCCACTACGCCAAGGCGTGTGCGGACGTTGAATACGACTTCCCGTTCGGCCTTGCCGAGTTGGAGGGCATCGCCAACCGGACGAACTTTGACCTGACCCAGCACCAGGAGCACTCGGGCAAGGATCTGACATACTACGACGATCAGACGAAGGAACGCTTCATCCCCTACGTTATCGAACCGTCTGGCGGCGTGGACCGCACGACGCTGGCGATTCTTTGCGAAGCTTACACCGAAGACGAAGCGCCAGACGAACACGGTAATCCGCAGCAGCGGGTGGTCATGAAGTTCGCACCGCGTCTTGCCCCGGTGAAGCTGGCTATCTTCCCGCTGGTCAAGAAGGAAGGCATGCCCGAAGTGGCCCGCAAGGTCTACGACGACGCACAGGCGGCAGGCATGGCTGTGTTCTACGACGAGAAGGGTGCCGTCGGCAGGCGCTACCGCCGCCAGGACGAAGCGGGTACGCCGTTCTGCGTAACGATCGACGGAGAGACGATGGAAAACCAGACCGTGACCGTCCGCGATCGCGACAGCCTCAGGCAGGAACGCATCTCCGCGGACAAGGTTGTTCAGTACGTTGCAGAGCGAATCGTCTGATACGAAATAATCCGGCGCAATGAAAAGGGCCCCTCGAAAGGGGCCCTTTGTTTGCGCATATCCGGGTGGTGTTACAGACCAAGCTGATTGACAACTGTCTCGGGAATTTGCTTACCGAGATACTTCTCGCCGCCGGCGACTGCCTTAATTGCGGAGATAAGTTCTTCTGCGACGGATTCCTTGGTTATGTAGCCCAATGCTCCGTTGCTGAACGCCGCCGAGATGATCGAACTTGTGGAATTCATGGACAGCATCAGGATGGCGGTTTCGGGAATCTGCTCTGTGATCATGCGGCAGAGGTCCAGGCCGTTCACGCCTGGCAGTGAGATATCAAGGACAACCACATTCGGCTGGGTTTTCTGTATCTCTTCGACCACCTGCAGACCGTCGCCGCAGGTTCCGACCACTTCAATTGACGGATCGCTTCCAATAACAAGCTTGATGCCTTCCAGTACGATTTCCTGGTCATCTGCCAGGAACAGTTTCAGTCTTTCATCTGTCATAGTACGTCTCGCCCTATTCTGTTGTCTCACTACCGAGTCCTAGCACAGCGGTGTTTGCCGTTGAGCCAATTGGATCGCGAATCCCCATGGATCGCGTAACATTGCAAGTATATCACCGCCAGCTTCGAACATATCGCCTGCCGAAGTCGCACCGGCTTGGATGAGTCTGTCGCGCGTCGCAGCGCAGTTGTCGGTGCTGAACGCCAGATGCAGCGTCGCCGGGTCTTGATTACTATAATCGGGTATCGGAGCGGCATCGTTGTGGTAAATCTCAATCATATTTCCTCCGTCTCCGGCGAGGAAACGCACGCTTATGGGCGGGTCGCCCGCCTTGACGATTCTCATGCCAAGATTCTCGACGTACCAGTCAGCAACGGCCGGCGGGTCTTGTACGTTCAACGCCAAATGCTCAATCTTCATCTGTTGATTCCTTCCGGTCTGAAAAGCTCTAAGGTATGACATACATAGGTCTTGAGACGCATATCTATACATGTCAATGCAGGAGGTGTCAAACATATTGAAAGAACTTGGTAAAAATTATTGGAACCGATGCGTGTATCATGCGTCAAAGAAAGCAGGCCAACGGAAAACTCCTGGAGAATCAAAAATGAATAGACAATCGCTAATTACCGCAATCGTAATGCTCTGCGTGTCGGGGGGGGCATTGCTCGCCGACGGTATGATAGTTCCGGTCCGCCCCGATATCCGGGTGCGAGGTCATTGGGCAGTCAATTACCATCACGTGAAGATGACCGTCCGCGACCAGGTCGCCTCGGTTTCCATCGATCAGGAATTCGTCAATACCGGTAAAGGAATGATCGAGGTGGAGTACCTCTTCCCGGTCCCGCCAGGGGCAGCTATCGATTCGATGACGCTGATCGTCAACGGGCAGGAATTCGCCGCCAAACTCATGAAGGCCGACGAGGCCCGGCGAATCTACGAATCCATCGTCCGCAAGAAAAAGGACCCGGCGCTGCTGGAATATGTGGGGTTCGGGCTTTATCGCACCAAGGCTTTTCCGCTCGAACCGGGCAAGCCCGTCAAGGTGCTGGTGAGCTACAAGTACGTCTGCAAGAAAGACAGCGGTGTGGTGGAAGTCTGGTACCCGCTGAACACCGAGAAGTTCTCGGCCCGGCCGATCAAGGACGTAAAGGTGACGGTGGACATCAAGGAAAAGTCCGATATCACGAGCGTCTATTCGCCGACGCACGATCTGACGGTCGATCGCAAAGGCCCGCGCCACGTCATCGCGACGTATCACGTCAAAGACCAGACGCCCGCGAGCGACCTGCAGATTTTCTACAAAGCCGCCAATGACAAAGTTGGCGCTACGTTGCTGACGCATCGCCGCGAAGGACAGGCCGACGGCTATTACATGCTGCTGGTGAGCCCGAATCCGCGAACTGACAAGACAAAGATCGTGCCCAAGGATGTCGTCATCGTGCTCGACCGCAGCGGATCGATGTCCGGCGAGAAAATCGAACAGGCGAAGGAGTCGGCGAGGTTCGTACTGAATCATCTGAATGAAGGCGACCGCTTCAACGTCATAAGCTACAGCGACGACGTGGAGGCGTTTTTCGATGGTCTGGTTAAACCGGACAAGGCCAAGCTGGCCGAGGCGATGGACCGCATCGACCGCATTGAGGCGCGTGGTGGGACCAATATTCACGATGCATTGCAGAAGGCGATGGGGCATTGGAAAGTCTTTGGTGTTCAGACGAAAGAGCAGGCGGCCAGACCGAAGTACGTCATCTTCCTGACTGACGGCAAGGCGACGGTTGGCAAGAAGGACGAAAAAAGCATCCTCGCCGGAACGAAGCAGGCAAACGCCGCAAATGCCAGGCTGTTCGCGTTCGGTGTCGGCTACAACGTTAACGTCCGCCTGCTGGACAAGCTGGTGCTCGCCAATGGCGGCAAGAGCGATTACGTCAAGCCCAAGGAGAATATCGAAGCCAAAGTCTCATCGCTGTACGCCAAGATCAAGAACCCGGTGATGACGAATCTCAAAGTCGCCATCGAGAACGTGAAGCTGAAGAACTTCTATCCGCGAGAGATGGGCGACCTTTTCGACGGCGATCAGATCGTGATGGTCGGGCGATATGATGCAGGTGGTACTGAGAAGATTGCCCGAATATGGAATGGCAGGATTCGCACGCAACTTATCGTCAGCGGCATGTACCAGGGCAAAGAACGCGCGTTCGAGTATCCGGTTGAGGTTCGTCTAGTGGGCACTGATTCGCGCTTCGCGTTCGTCGAGCAGATATGGGCGACGCGGCGGGTGGGTTACCTGATGGACCAGGTCCAGCTCAACGGTGAATCCAAGGAGATCATCGACGAGATAGTAACGCTCTCGACGGAGTACGGCATCATGACGCCGTACACGAGCTTCCTCGCCGATGAGAGTACCAACCTCGCTGACGCTCGGGTTGTGCATGCAAGGGCCCTGCGGGAAATGGATCAGCTCAGAAGTGATGTTTCCGGTGCGCGAGGCCAACGTGCTGCTTCGTCACGCGGGAAACTCAACTACTCGA
>SDBT01002140.1_pt1 | contig 35199 bp, 51 predicted proteins | sample 2277101 | NCBI WGS metagenome assembly SDBT01 (sample SAMN10404973, study PRJNA504765) | marine sediment metagenome | isolation source: marine sediment core GS10_PC15, 103 cmbsf | place: Arctic Ocean: Southern Knipovich Ridge | collected 2010 | reverse complement strand
ATTATATTTTTTCTCAAGAAGTGTTTGAACTTCCTTAAGATATCTTGGTTTCTCAGTTATAGGATCTAAATATTTGGAATCTAAACTAAGGCCTAAATTATCTTTTCCATACTTACATTCTGTCTCTATCCTTAAAATTCCATTCAATTCATAAATTTTTATAATTTTTATTTTCATTGTTACCCCCATCTCAATTATCGAGATGATATTTTAATTTTACTATTCCTTGAGCAAAATCTGCTGATCCTGTTATTGGCTCAACCCTTATTCTCCAAAAACCTGTAGCATCTGGATAAGTTCCACTGTCACTAATATCAACATCATTATCAAGAATGCTTCCAGTATTAAGAATACTATGCTTATTTATCCATGCGCTTCCATTCCAAAAATCAAGATAAAGGTTTACAGAAGAAGCATTAACTGCTGCTGCTTCATCAACATCATCACCTATGCTTATTTGATTAATGTCTGCTGCATTTATATCATAAGTTCCATCCGGATGGCCATGGTTTGCTGCATTATAAGTACCATCATCATGAGCATGGTTTGCTGCATTATAAGTACCATCACCATGGCCGTGATTTGCTGCATTATAAGTACCATCAGAATGAAGGTGACTATCTGCTGAGTAAGTTCCATCTGCATGAAGATGAGAGCTATGAGTATGTGAATAAATTAAGTTTACTTGTCCCCACCAATAACTAGCAAGATCATTATCATCCCATACACGATAGAAATCATTAGTCCATGAAGCTGCTGAGGATGATCCAGCTTCGCTTGAAGTATAAGTATTATTATTTAAATTTTGATTTGTAAATAATGTTGATGCAAAGCCACCACTTGTTTCTATTTTTCCAGTAACATTTATTGCTGCCCCGGTGACATTAAGATATACTGCTGATCCTCTACCTAATTCAAAAGAAGGACTTCCAATCAAATTCTCAAATGTTTGAACTCTTGCTTTAAATGTATTTACAGCAGCACCATCAGTATTTGTTCCAAAAGATAAAGCTCCAGCTGTTGCTGTTGGTGTTATAGAAGAAGAATTTCCAGAAACTCCTGGACCAGTATTTCCGGAACTGTTTTCAACATCTGGCTGAGTGCTTCCACTACTATTCTCAACATCTGGCTGAGTGCTTCCACTACTATTCTCAACATCTGGCTGAGTATTTCCTGAGCTATTTTGGACTTGAGGATCACTTCCTGTAAAGCTTGCTGTTCCGAATTGGTTTTGATATTTATCTAAATCATAATCTACAGTTAAAGAAGTAGTCCTTAAATTTCCTGCTTCATCTTGCATATAAGTTGGAGAAACAAAGAAACCAACTTTAAGGGGAAAATTAGTCTTTGCATTTATTCCGCTTCCCCATTCACTTACATTTCCAGATCCTTCCATATAAGATACTTCATCAATTTGATCCTTTGTTAATCTAGCAAGTATTTTATTTCTTCTTCTCATCAAAGTCTTTAAAGCAGGATTAGTAACTTGAGCTGTGAGAAATTCAGCTTCTCCTTTAATACCTCTCTCAAGGCCAACTATTCTTACTTCTTCATCACTAAGTTCTATCGCATTTAAAGTAATTATATCTCCTGTGCTTACGCTTTCATTAGGATTAAAAAAATCAAAATCTATTATTTTAGGTGGATCTTTTGTAAGTGCAAGTTCAGCATCAGCAAGTTTGTTTGCTTCGGCTGTGCTGATAATTGATCTATCAATTATAGTTCTTTTAATTCTTCCATAAGTAGAAATTGAAGTAGCATCTTGAGCTGATCCTTTTATTTGATTATCTCCGTCTCCTTTTCCGAACACTAAAATATGGTTTCCAAGAGGATATCCAAGATTAACCCTTACATCTCCTATATTAATATTTTCATTAAAAGTTCCTACTGATGAGCTTGATCCTCTGTGATCTAAAATATCAATTTCTTTATTTATATAATCCATTTGAACATCTTGAGTAGTTTTTTTTGCTAAATTAGTAATTCCATTCCATAAACTCTGAGATTTATTAAGCCTGAAATCTATAGCAAATCCTGCGTTTACTGTTCCAGCTGTTATCTTAGTGCTCTCTCCAATTATATCACCAAAAATTGTTGCTGATGCTGTAGATGTCCAAGGAGAATTAGCATAATTTCCATTATCTTTTGCAAGCCAAAATTCATTATAACCTGTTACATGAAAAACAACTGCTCCAGCCTCTAAATAACTAATATTATCAAGGATTCCAAGAAATTTAACAGTTCCATTTCTTTTTATTTCGATTTCAGATCCTATTTCTAAAAGAGATCTTCTGACTGAACTTGTTCCAGATATCTTAATCTCTGCTTCATTAAAATCATTCAAATTATCTGAATAACCAAAGCCAACATCAGCTACTACAGTTCCAGATTCTGAACTTAAATTTGTAGCTTTTATAATATAAGATGTCATTTTTAATCTGAATATCCATCTCTAAATTTCTTTACAGGATTAGTTAAATTTGTTGTTGTAACAGTAGAAATATTAGCACCTGGAGCAACTTGTAATAACCCAAATCCAGTTACTGCACTTACTGCTTTTGTTTGAGTTCCTGCTATTGAAACATAAAGATATTCTGATACAAATATACTATCACCTGAATCAACCATTTTTACAAGATTGTAAACTATGGCTTGGCCTGTTGTTAATACTGATGCAGGAATATTTATTTGATTTCCAAGAGCATCAGATATCACAATAGGATTTGATCCATTTGTTACTGTTCCTGTTATTTCTGTTACAAAAGTATTTACATTTCCAGCATTTGTTCCGCTTGTTTTTTCAGTATCAGAAAACAACATTCCAATTATTGTTTCAAATGTAGCAACATAATCTATAAACATAGTTCTAGTGCCAACATGTGTTTTCTTAATTTGTTTCCCTATTCCAAGATAAAACTTATCTGATTCAAAAAATAATTTTTTAAGAAGTGTTGTCTGAACAAAATGTTTTGAAAGAAGTCTGTAATTAGTAAATCTGTTTGCTCCATTAAATTGTCCTGTAAGAACAATAGATATCGGTGATATACCTCCTCCTGCAGTCAATATATGGTGTCTTTGATATTTCACAGGAACTATTGTATGATTTGAATCAAGAGCATCATCAAACGCATATGGATTATTCGGAAGAGTAAATGTATCTACACTTCCAGTATAATTCTCTATTTTCATGCTTGTCATTTTAACCCCATATTGCATCCCACCAGGCTAATAAAAAGAATCTTCTATCCTCTTCTTTCCAGGCTGATATCATTCCACCAGGTGTTGGTTGGAATCCTGCTGCTTTTATCTCAGCAATTGCTTTATCATGTGCCGGACTAAATGGATTAAGTGGATCTTCCCAAGGTGCTGGAACTCCTGTTATATCAGAAATAAACTTCTGAGGCAATCTGCGAAATAATGTTTGTCCGCTTGCATCAGTTGGAGCATCTTCATCTGTTCCAATTCCAGTATATTCTCTTAATTTATCAATTACAAAAGTAGCTGCTTTATATCCTGCAAAACCTACTGCACCTATTGTAGCAATATATCCTAAAGCTGTTAAAACAGTAGGACTTACTACTAGACTTCCAAGGGCTGTTAAAAGGCCTGTTGCACCAACAAGTTTCAATGCTGCAATAGCACTTAAAGAAATAACAATCCCTGCAAATATATCAGGATGAGCTCCAGCCCAAACAGCAAACTTATCAAGCCATCCTGCAACTTTTGCAAAAGCAGGAGCAAGTCCGACTCCAAGTGTTCTGATTATTTTATCGAAAGCAACAGACATTTTAGCCATTGATCCAGCAACAGCTGGAGCTTTAGATGCAAAACCAATTAAAGCAGAAGCTCCGGCAGCGGCCATTTTAAAAAGCCCTTTACTTAAATTTCCTGCAGCTTGTCTCATCCTTACCAAATCAGAAGTAAATCCTTTAGCAAATCCTTTAACAGAAGCAAAGCCTTGTTTCACTCTTCTAAAACCTCTTTCAATTAAAGAAGTATCAAGACTTCCTCTAATTTCTAATCCACCTGCTCCTTTTGCTGCATCTACCATTAATATTTCACCTTTTGTATAAGTTTTCTTATTTGAGCTTCTCTTAAATTTTTCTGATTAACAGCTCCATTTATCTCCATGATATCATAAAGATCCTTTTTCCATTCCTGCCTGAATTGTTTGCCTGAGATCCCATTCTTCCAATATAACCATTTATAAAAGATTAGGGCCTCATCTGCCCCGCCAAGTTGAAAGCCGATCTCTGGATTGCAGAGCTGAATTTTAGAGATCAGCCTTTTTTTGCTGCTGTATCTCCTTGATCAACAAAGTTAATCGCATTTAAGATCCTATCAAATACTGAGCCTTTTAGCTTGCCGAGCAGATTCCATCTCTCGTCTATATTGAGCTCGCTCCATTCCTTATCTACATTGATCATCTTTTTTATTAAAGTATGATCATAGGCCACAGCACTTAGATTATTAAGCTTGAGCTTATTCAGCTTAGCAAAATTCTGTTTAGGCTTTCCTTCTTTGCTGATCTCCATATAATCAGACAGCCATTCGTTTTCTTCGCCTGCTGTTGTAGGCTTGTATTTGAAATCTCCTTTCTTATACCCTTTTACATCAAGATCAACGATTTCTCCTGTGCAAAAGTCTTTTTCATATTTCATAGTTTATCCCCTCGCTATTTTTTAATATGTTGCAATAGTGTCTGTTGCAACTAAAGATGAAAAGCTCTCAGCTGTAAAAGGAACATCTACATTAGTAACTCCTTCTAGAACTGTTGGTGGATTTCCCTGAGACATTCTAAAATTTGAAAATACACTAACAAGCTTATTGCTAGTTGCATTTTGAATAAAATCAATCCCGCAGTTTGCTATTACAGCTCCTGTGTCCCATGCAGTTGGAAAAACATTATCTTTCATGTTTGCATTGAATCTTCCTGAGATCCTATGCACTTTAGGAATACCTTCTCCAATTAAACGGCCAAGAGTTGCATTACAATACCTGGAATCATTAACATCAATTCCTTGCTCTATTGTTATTTCTCCGTTATTAATTTCAGCAATTTCATTGTTATCAAAGTCAAGAGCAATATGCCTCCATTGAAATGGAGTTCTTGTAATATTTCCAGCTGAAATGGTTGTTAAACTTGATCCTAAATCATAATCTTGTGCTACACATCTAAGAGCTACAGTAACCATTCCTTCTCCACCTTCTCCTGTTGCTTTCTGAAATGTGATTGTTCCTCCAAGGACTGTGCATCCTGTTAAAGTAACCACTACATTTGTAGTTGCTCTTAAAGCCCATTCAAGCTTAAAACTTAAAAGTGTATTAGCAATAGAAAATGTATGTGTATAGTTTGGGCCGCCTCCGCCACCTTCACTTATTGAATAACCTAAATACTTAAGAAACACCCAATTAACAGGAGTAAAAATCATAGTAAAAGGTAAATCAAGAGGTCCTGGAACTCTGCTTTGAACAAATCTATTATCAGCTCCAGCTTGTAAAATCTCTTGCCAGTTTTGATTAAAGTCAGGCTCTATTATTGCATCATTTCCAACTATTTCACCATTGGCCATTGTTCCACCTGAGCCATAACTTGTCTCTGCAATCCAACTTAATCTATGTCTTTTTCCCAATAAAAATTCTTCAAATGCCATTGTTTTTTACACCTCAGTTAGTTCTTCCTAATTTTATTCCTTTCATTATAAATTCTGCCATCTTATGATGGCATTGATATTGCTCATTAAATGGTAAATCTCTAGCAGGTATTTGAGTAGGAGTATAATCATATAAAACAGGATGCAAATCATCTTCATTATCTTCCATGGCTTGCATTACCTGATAAGCAAGATATTCAGCTAAATCAATTCCAGTATAATTCCTGCTGCTAATAGTGAAGATCTGATTATTGCCTTTTTCCTTGCACCATACATCTACTTGAAATTGAATAACACTTTCAACTGGAGCATTAAACTCTCCTAACCTTGCGCCTGATCCGGCAACAGTTATAACGTCTAATCTTGGAAAAGATAATTCTGTAAGTTTTTTATTTGCTTTGCCCCAAAAAATCCAATTAACTGAGCTTTCTTTATAATTTATGATTAGTTCTTCTCCAACACTTAATCCGGTAAAAAATATAATTTTTTGATCTCTGAAATCAATATAATAATCTCTCCATTTTTTAGCATTAGTTGTAACTCCATCGATTGTCACAGAAGTAATATGAGACACTGTCTTGCCGGAACTCGGAGTCAAAGTGAAAGTTGTTTGGCCTGCACTTGCAGAAAAAGTATCAGAATTTGCAGTATAGACTCTTGTTGATCTAGGATCATCAATGAGATTACGTAGGAAATCCACCAAAATAAATTTGGGATTAATGTAAGTCACTAAACAGTCACATCCAATTTATTTTTAAATTGATTAATATTCATAGTGTTTATTTCTCTTTCCCATAATCTTAAAACATTAAATCCTTTCTCAATTAATTCTTTTGTTCTTATGAAGTCTATTTCCTTACCAATTGGATATTTATGCCAATAATCACCATCACATTCAATAACCAAATTCCTTGATGGAATAAATATATCACATTGATATCCATGTTTAATATCTTTTATATAATAATGGATGAAGAAATCAATACCTAAATCTTTCAAATATCTCTGTATTTTTAATTCTATTTTTGTAGTATAACAATTTTTCTGATTTGCTCTAGCTTTTTTTATTTTATTTATACTTTCTTGATTATGTTTCACACCATACATTGGATTAGCTTTTCCTTTTAAACCGATTTTTGCTTTATGTTCTTTAGATAATTTATTTCCTAAATGTCCCTCTCTTATTTTTCGTTTTGTTTCTTTACTAAGTTTTGGATGAATCCACTTTTTATTTGATTCGCCTATCTTGTTTTTTGATTTTATTGAATGTTTTTTTCCATACATTCCATTATTTTTTCCAGAAACGTTTAATAATCCTTGTTTAAACAAATCTTTTCTTATTTGAGAACCTTTAGGATTCTTCTGATCTTTTGGAAATCCTGTATTTTTAGAACCATCTTTACGATAACAATCTAATGAACAATAATTAAGTTTTGTTCTTTTAATAGCACATCTATGTTTAAGAAAATGATTTTTACAATATTCGCATTTAACTTGTTCCATTGTGCCTCTTGGCTCAAGTAGATCATCAAGGCCTCTTGGCTCCGATCATACCTTAATTCATATAGTGATACTATTCTTTATAAACTTTATTAACCCGCAATCATAACACTAGACCAATATGTTTTTAGCCAAATTGTCTTAACTTCAAGAAGAGCTGGCCTGAAAAATGGATGTGCAGTCGTGCCCTTGATGGCGATCGTTTTTGCAATTACATAAGCGAGGGATTCGTCACCAAGAACACGCCTGCTCCACCCCTTAAGGGGATCAATAGGAGGATGATGAGGACTTGTTCCATATTCCATATGTACTCCATATTTAACTCCAGTAGAAAGAATATACTCTTTAGCGCCTTCTTTTATTGGATGCAAAATTATAGATCTTCTAAGTAACCCTGTATCAACAGGAGCAAATCTTTTTGCTAATTCTTCCATTTTGTGCATTGAAAGCCATAATACTTTTTTAGCTTGATCTATAGTGTGATTCTCTGCAATCTGCATGCCTTCCATTTCAAGACTAAAACTCATCTCCATTATGATCCCTCTAAACCAATGGACTGAACTACACACTTTTTATAAATCTGTGTTTCAACAATAAACGGCTCATGTAAAATCTTAATTACTCTCCATTTGTAATTGTTTCTGTCTTTTAAAATATCTCCTTCTTTAACTGAATTTGAAGTGGCAACTCCTCCTGAAGTTAATGAATCTGATGGTTGAGCATATAACATTCTGTTGCCTGGTACTGCAAGGCCCATATCATGCACCATACGATCTTTTTTGCTGATATCCTTTAGATAAGCAACAATTCTAAAAGAAGTCTCTGAAACATCTGAAACAGTTCCCATGCTATCATCTGTATCTGTTTGTCTGATTACGTTAAATACATCACCATTTTCTAAAATAATAGCATTAAAATCAGCTTCAGCATCAGATGCGAATGTCATGTTGATCCCTCTAGCCCTATTGATTTTATAACAGCTTTTTTATAAATCTGAGTTAAATTCAAATAAGGTTCGTGAATTATCTTAACAATTCTCCATTTAAGATCATTACGATCAACAAGAATATCTCCTTCTTTTACAACATCTGAATCATTATAAGTTGTCTTTAAATAAATAATTCTGTTTCCTGGAACAGCTAAACCCATGTCATGAACTTGCCTGTTTTTTTTATCAATATCCATTATATAACCAACTATTTCAAAGCTGCTTTCGCTGACATCAGAAATTGTTCCCATACTGTCGTCTGTATCTGTTTGCCTGATTACATTGAAAGTTCCGCCTACTTCATCAATTATTTCTTCAAAATCAATTACTGTATCCTCTGGAAAAGTATCATCATCATAAGAATAATCAAATTTACTGCTATCAAAGACTACATTATTGTTTTCAGTATCCTCATATTTTGTCAGTACGATTCCCATTTTAATTTCTCAACTAGTATCGATTAAACAATTACTGTCTGGATATAATAATCCTCCTGCTCCTGTATCTCCAACCCTTGGTGTGTTGATTATAGCATTACAAGTAGTCGTTCCTGTTCCTATGAATGTTAATATTCCAGTTCCTAAATCACAATCATCTGTAATAACACAAGCATCTGAATGGTCAATTTCCCAATTTTGATTTAAACCAGGACAATCACAAGTATCAGTGCTTACAGTCCAATAAACATAATCACTCTGGCCCATATTGCCGGAAGAATCATTAGCATAAATTGTCACATTATGAAGACCATCAGAGAGACCTGTTAATGGTATCGAAGTAACTCTATTAGAAGTCAAATTGGTAGTTGTCCCATTATCTGATATACGAAGATTCACAAATGGATTTCCGGTTCCAAACATTACAGGTAATGAAATATTTAATTTTTGGCCTCCATCGTAAGTAATAGTAATATAGTCACCCTCGACAATATTAAGTTCTGCAATAGCAAGTATATTTAATTTTACAGGATTAGTTTCTCCTGAAGAACCATCGGAAAATCCACATTCAGTTGGAGAATCAATAGTTTTTCCTTTCCTCTCTCCATATGAAATATCTTCAGTATAATTCATAAACCTAAATGCGACATACCCTGAGACATCACAGCCAGTTCCTTGTGATTTGTCAGTTATACCAGTTAAATTAATGGCCTCTAAGTCAGTAATAACTAATGGAGAACACGTAACATTGGCCCCATTATCCAAACTGTAAACACAAAAACCCGAAGATTCATTTATAGTCCAATTTAAAAGAACAAAATTATCTGTGTATGTAGTATCGTTTATTGGTGAAGTTATATTTATTCCTGGTGGAGTTGTATCTGGTATAACTGCTGAATATGTAAAATTTACAATAGGCCTATTTGCTTCTACTACAGCTTCTCCAGAATGAAAATCCAGTCCAGGACCAGCAGTATCTTCATCATCACCAATGAATAAAAGCGATATGTTATTGTGACCTAATGCCAAACTTCTTTTTACCCCAGATGTAATGTTAAAATTCCACCTTTTTCCTGAATCAACATAAACAATGGAGATTGCAGTGCTATTACATCTATTTGAGACAGCTACTCCAGGATTGCCATCAGGACAATTCTGTTTGTTCCAACTTAAATCTGCTTCAGGACCATAAAGAGTGACTGAAGCATTAATCCAATAAACTTCAATATTTCTGGCTTCACCAAAATAATCATTTTTAAGACTTACAACTGCACCTTCAAAATTCCCATCGAGTAACTCAGTCTGGTTTATTAAAATCTGCATTTGAAACCTTTGGTTTCCACCAGGGTTGTCGTCAATACTTATAGTAGTTGCAGAGCCATAAGTGTTATCTGGAGCTACTTCTGCAATGGTATTATCTTTAAATTTAGGCACTAATAGTGTATCAGCAAGAATAAGATGTGGAGATATGACAAATACAGAGATTAAAAGAAAAAAGAATTTATTCAATTTCATCCCCAGTCATATTAGATGAAATATTTAACATATCAAATATTCTCTCAATACTCCAAAATTCTTTCTTACAATTGTCCTCAAGACAACTGTTACAAAATATCTTCTGTTCGTTTAACTCGCAATTATGGCCATCTTCTTTATAGTTAAATTTTACTCCATTTATATCAAAACCAACATCTTCACAATCTGTTGTATTGATTAATTTGATATAACTTCGAATAATACATGAATAGTTATAATAATAAATAAAGAGAGATTCATTGAGTCCTGTCTTGTTATTTATGTAATTTTTTTCTTGAGCTTCCGAACAAATTCCTCCTACCTTTATCCATTCTCGTGTTCTTATTATTTTGCAATCTGGAATAGCAGTTATACTAATAAGTTCTGGGTCAGTTAATCTAATATCAAAACATTCATAATCAAAATTTATTCTATATCTTATTTTAATCTTGTCTGAAGCATATTTATAATTGTGAACTTTAGCTCTATAAGCTCCTTCTTGCCAAGTTAATTTCATATTATGCCCAAAACTGAATGGTGAAGTTATATTTTTAGTTTCCTCATCATAAGTTATTTTATCAATCAAATAATCAAATATCTTGCCTGCAGCATTTGTAAAACAAATCTTATGAGATATTGGAACATTCTCAACATCAGTTGCTTTATTTTCAAATTTTATAAAATCTTCTGCTATAATTCCTTCTTTAAAATAAGCTGCCCTATGCCATTTAGTCATACCTTCTTCTATAATATATGCTCTACTTCTATTCTTGGCCCTCATTAATTTAGTTCCATCAAATATGCGAGTGTATTCTATACCTTGCATATCATCAGTTTTATTTGTTTCTGGATTAAAGACGTTATAAGTAGTTCTAGTATTTGTAAAATCAATTCTGATTTTATCTGGCATTAACATATAGAATGAAGATGTAAGTATCACTAAAAGCATCGAAACTCCTAACCATATTTTCTTTCCCATTTAACATCCTGAACCTATTTTTCCACCACTACTAAAAGTTATACAATCAAGAGACTTGATACTACCAACAGATAAATTTCCTGTTACTGCATTATATAAAATCCCTCCATCAGTTTGAGGAAGTAAATTTCCAGAAGCTGATTCCCAAATTCCAATATAAGATGTCGCATCTGCCGTATCTGTTACTGCAATAGTTGTTGGTGTAATAGGTGCACTACCATCAAAAGAAACTCCCCCTATGTTTCTAGGAGTAGCAAGAGTGGTTGCATCAGCAGCCAAAGTTGCAGTTCCAGCATTGCCGTCAAGAGCTCCGCTAAAAGTAGTTGCTGCCAAATCAGCAGTTCCTGCATTGTAAGTAAGACCTCCATCAGTTTTAATTGGAAGACTTCCTGAATCGGTATCAAAAATAGCAACAAATGAAGAAGTATCTGTTCCATCAATAACAGTAGAAGTAGCTGCAAGAGTTGCAGTATCTGCATTTCCTGTAAGAGGACCTATAAAAATATTAGATTGTATTTTTGTTGCATTAACAGAGCCAGTAATATTTATATTTCCAATTACATGAAGTTCATGAGCTGGAGTTATTGTTCCTATTCCAACATTCAATTCTTGATTTGCTGTCACTATCGCTGTGCCTGTATTATTCCAAGATGTTGAATTTATTGTACCTGCTGCCACAACATCTGAAATCAATAAATATAGAGAAGCATTACTTGTTTGATTAACATAACGACTAATATCGCTTAAATTAATAGGAGTTAAAAAAGTCCCCCCTGTTATGTTTAAAGATAATTGTGTTAAAGTTGCTGATGTGTCATTGTTATCTAAATTCCAAGCAGTTGGATCAATACCTCCTCCAGCATCACTTCCACAAGTAAATAAACCATTAGCATCTGTATCAATTGTATCACAATTTTTAAGCTGATTAAAACTCACATTTCCTCTAACAGATAAATTTTCATTAATAGAAACATTACCGACATTTAAAGCACCTGTAATATTTACATTTCCCTTATCAAATACAAAATATCCTTTATTAAGTGTAAAAATAAAATCAGCTTGACTTTGAACTGTAGTTAAATAAACTTGACCAGTGCTTGAATCTCTATACCAATAAGAATAAGGTGTTCCTAAAGTTGATAATTGGAAATAAGGATCATAATTTACACTTCCAGAATTTACTTCTATTTTTGGATTTGTGGTTGCACTATATACTTCTAATTTTTCTCCAGGATTACTTGTGCCAATCCCAACATCTAACTCCTGATTTGCTGTAACTATTGCAGTTCCTGTATTATTCCAAGATGTTGAGTTTGTTGTTTCACCTCCTGCATCATCAGTTTCACAAGTTACTTGGCCTGCGTTATCTATTATTCTAATGCTGCTTCCAGCTGCACAAGTTCCTGTTACTCTTAATTGCCAATCATCTGGACTTAAACTGCTATTTGTCCATGAAGTATTACCACGATTAATCAATGAATCGTTATGAGTTACATTATTTGCATAATCGAAAGCATTTGCTAGTCTTTGATATTGGTCATCTAAAGCAGTATTGCTTAAAGTAATACTTCCGATAGTTCCAGAAACCTCCCCACCTACAGCTTGGGTATGGATTAATAAACTTTTGTTATAATAATCTTTTATGGAATCATTGACTTTTTCTATTGCCCAAGATTCATTAGCTGGTATTATAAAAGTTCCGCCTGTTATGTTTAAAGAAAGCTGTGCTAAAATTGCTGATGTATCATTGTCTTCTAAATTCCAGATATCATCAATTTTCTGAACTCCTGTTAAATCACTTCCAGAGCCTATAAATGATTGTGCAGTTATATCAAACGAACCAGCATCCCAATTTCCAGTAAGTTGATTAGTTCCATCTCTTCTTATGTAAATCTTTTCAAAAGCATTTGTAGATGTTTCTATAGACATATGAGAATCAGTTGTACCTTCCAGTGTTACTATTACAGTAGTCGGGCCTCCTGCTCCTACAGTAGCTTCTAATTCAAGATTAAGCCTATCACCATCATTTAACATAGTATTGTTTATCGATACACCATGCAAATCAAATTGTGTAGTATCACTTGTTAATTCAGAAGAAGTCTCAAAAGTTACCAATAGATTTCTTTCACTTCCATCAGCAGAGATATTATAAAGTTTGGATGTTATTATTATAGACCTTGAACCTGATTTTTCCAGATGTATATGAACATCATAAACTCCTTTCCTCAATTCATTAAATTCTGGTTGTCCAATTAAAGTAGTCCAATTAAATATGCTGAATATTCCTGTAGCTCCTAAACTAACAGAAGTTAAAGTAGTTTCTGGTAAATCTAAATCATTTTCAGTCATATTAAAATGGTTACCTATATTTGAAGGTTGGTCATTAAAGAAAAAATCGAAAGCTGTAGAAGATACTGCATCATCGACATAAGTTTTTGGAACTAAATCATCATGTAAAATAGGAGTTACTGTTTTTCCCAAAAAATAAGAAGCTGAAACATTTTTAACAACCGTAAGATTTCCTTCAATTTTTACATCCCCTGAAAAATTCCCATCAGTAGCACTTATTGTTCCGCCATTAGCAGAACCATAATTTATATTTCCAGAGATGCTCAAATTCGCATTATTGGTTATATTAGCTCTAATTATAGAACCATTGTCAAGAACTACGCTATCATTAGTATCATCCCAAGTTGTTTCACGAATGTCACTCATATTTATAGAAAGTTGATCTGAAGCATTTTCTTTATTCCATCTAGTTATTATATTATAATATAAATTTTCAAACCAAGAAGTATTTAAGGCCCTAACTATTGAATCATTATCTAAAACTAGACTATCATTGACGTCATTCCAATTTGTTTCTCTAATATCGCTCATATTTAAAGTCCTCAATATAGAAGCGTTTGCATCTTCTCCGCCTAAGTAATCTGTAGTGTTGTCTTTGCTCCAATAAGTACTAAACCAAGACATAGTTTTTACAAATGTATCAATCCAAGTGGTATTAAGAGCTCTTATAATAGAATCATTATCCTGAACATTTGTAACATAAGTAATCATTGAATCGTTATAGGTATCGTCTTGAGTATCTACATAATTTTTCATAGAACTATTTGTTGAATCTACATAATCTTTCATGCTATCATTATAAATATCGTCCTGAGAATCTATATAAATAGTTTGGCTATTATTAGCATCATCAACATAAGCCTTCATTGATTCATTTGTTGAAACTATACTAGCATTTATACTCTCATTCAAAGCTGATATATTCGATTCGATATTTGTTCTTAAATTAGCATCTTCAATATCAACATAAATTTTCATAGTATCATTAGCATCAGATACATTATTTTTTATTGCTTGGCTTAATAAAGTCTCATTAAATTCTAAATTATCTCCACTTTTATAGAACCATCTACTTAGCCAACCGCTGACATCATTCCACCAGGTTGAACTATTTACATTAAGATCACTTTGATTAATATTACTTGTATTTATAGTTGAATTTGTATCAAGAACACGAAAATCATTTTGCCAAAAGTTTGAAGAATTAACATCGCTTGCATTATAAATATCATTATCTCCCATCTCAATATTTTCATCTACTCTGAATGGGCCTGCTGATGCTATTTGAACAATTATTAAATAAGCTATGATAAACATGAATCCAATTAATATGTTTTTTGTGATTTTCATTGTGAGATTACCTTTTTCCAATCTGCTGATGAACTTGCGCCAGTAGAGATATATATCTTTAAAGCTGATGTATCAATATACATATCTCCTGCTTTTCCAGGAGTGCTGCCTGGAGCTCCTGCTCCGGAAGTTACAACAGATCGTGTCTTTATATCTGTTACCATAACATTATGGTCGTTTGATGTCCAATCATCAAGTGCCTGCTTTGTATCATCCCATGCGATCTTAATTCACCACTATTGAAAACCTGGCTTTGATGTTTTTCCTAAGAGCCTCTCTTTCCTGTACGTTTTTAATAATTGTTTCTCTCCAATGCGTATAAGGAACTCCTTTGACTACTGAGAGATCTGCAATAGAATAAGAAGCATTGAATGTATAAGTGGCGCCTACAGCATTTAGACCTACATAAATTGCAGATTCGAGCTCCATGAATCTTTTAATGTGAATAGGAATCTGAATTTTATATAAAATTGATTCATCAGCATGAGCAAAATTAAGTAAATCGACTGTAATAACATCATCTGTTACATCAGTTACTAAAGCCACTTCTCTATTGCCATCTGTTCCAATTATTTCAATCCAATCAGCAGCTGCTATAGTTCCGGCATCATCTACAGTTATTTCAATAGCTGTTCCTGCTGCAACTGCTCCATTAGTTGTTGTTCTGTTATCATCATCAGCAACTAAATAACCATGCAAATATGCGACTCTTAAGCCATTTTGTTTTCCTACAAATAAATTAGTCTCTGAATCTTCATTAAGCCTGACCATTCCTGATTCTCTTGATACATCAAGCCAACCTACTTCTATATCATTATCATCTGATTTGCAGCTTAATATCTTAAGAACAGGATTCTTTTCTGTAAAAAATCTATTATTTCCAGTACCATCTTTGATATCAACTCTCCTAGTTGGTACAAATTTAGTATTCATTTTCTTAGCTGTAAGATCTTCAACCACGGTAATAATATGCTCTACTGAAGCATTGCTAATTAATGAAACAGGAGCTCCGCTTGCTATTCTTACATCTGATACAGTAATAAATGTCACCTTAATAACAACTCCTTTACATCTGATTTGATTTCAGATATATCATCATGCATAGAGATTATTCTCTCTTGATTTAGAATTATAGCTGTATCGTGTTTATTGATTTTCTGATTTATTAAATCTTGATCTTCAAAAGATTGCTTAAGATAATCAACATCAGATTTAATTGTGACTCCATAAGCAACAACAGTGATTATACTACCAAGAAGAGTTATTAAGCATACTATCAATGCAAAAGTTCCTTTTTTAAATACATAATCACCATTTTCATCTCTTGCCAAATTTACCCCTCACTTAAATTTTTTCTTAAGAATCTTTGCTAGATCATCTCTGATAGGAATTTCTTTTCCATTATTAAGGGCCTTAATTAAATCTGATTCTTTAGGATACATCCGAATTATATCTTTAGCAGTCTTTTTGCCAATACCTTTAATATCTTCCAACTTTTGTTTATAAAGCTCAACTTGCTTTTTTTTTAATTTAGAATCTATTTTAGGCTCTTCTTTCTTTTCTTTAGGTTTTTCTTTCTTAGAATTATCTTTCTTCTTTGGACTTTTTGGTTTTTTAATAATTGGATCATATCCAAGCATCAATCCACGATCTTCAGAAAGGTCAATTTGAGATCCTATACTCATTGTAACCCATTTAAATTTAGTCCAAAACTTTGGATCTTCTACTCTAATCTTCTCAGACTCCCCTTTTACCTTCTCGAATAACATTTAATATTCCTCAACTACTACATAAAGTGTTGTTATATCTCCTGCAGCTGCTGCTGTGACAGAAAGCGTTAATGTTCCAAAAACCATAAATGGAATCTTAACAGGTTCGTTGCTTTCATCATTATAATATTGTGTATTTCCTGCAATATCCTGTGCATCTGCTCGTGGATAATAAACATCATTATCATTATCAGGAGCTGCTCCAAGAGATCCAATATTTAAGAGCTCCTGTATAGCCTTCGATATTGTTGTAGGAGCACTTGGATTCATTTCATATAGATTAACATCTCTATCGCTTGAACTACCTGGAGTGGTATTTGTAAAAACAACTCTAATTGCTAAAATTCTACCTCTTATAACTTTAGAAACTGTTGTGCCAGCTGTTTGTGCAGCTGCAATTGTATTCGTAATCTTATGCATAGTTATTTTACTTGGCATGTTTACACCTCGTTTATCGCCATTAGGCTGGTTTTACTTTTTGGCTTTCTTAGTAGCCTTTTTAGTTGTTTTCTTTTTCTTCTTCTTTCCTAATTTGAAAGGAAGATGCTCTTTTTTCTCTTTTTTAAGAGATTCTTTGAACTTATCTGGAAGTTCTTTTCCTGCTTTGAATGTTATTGGGCCTTTGATTGTTGGAATGTTAATCACCTCACTTTTTGCAAAATAATTCATAAAGTTTTATTTGACCGAAATTCAATTTCTTCTGTTTATTGAATTCTTCCAATGCATCAGCAATAGCTTTCTTCTCTGGATCTAAGATTTCTATTTCTTTTGCTTTTGCCTTCTCTAAGTTCCACTTAATTTGGCCATTTGGCAATTCTTTGATTTCGATATCTTCTTGCTCTTTTGCTGTAAGCCCCATTTTTAATGCTAAATCTCTTAGAATCCTAACAGTCATAATATCCCCTTCTTTTGGTAATACATTTAGTATTACTAATCTATCTTCAACTTCAAATTTCATTGTTTTCCCCTCGTTATTTTATTTATATAGATTAAAAAAATAAAAAAATAATTTATCTAAGTCTTTCGATTGACCTTTACTTCTGCCCCTATGACAGTAATCGTATCAGCCACACCAGTTGTTCCTAAGAGTTCCAAAGCATATTGCTTATCTGTTGCAACTGTTTCCACAGCACTTAATGTTGCTTCAACATCAAAGTTTCCATCTGCATCGACTTGAACTATTCCGCCGCCTGTTACATCAGTTGTAGTAAGTGGATTTGCTAAGTTGATTCTAACTAATTTACAATCAAGTGTTGCAGCATTGGATTCTGTAACATCTCCAACTATTTTATAGGAAACAATCTCATCTCCTATCTTTAAGAAGTTAAGAGGTATCCAGCATTTTTTAGTTGTTAAACTTGCTGCAAAAAATGCTCCTGCTAATATAGGCGACCATTCACTTGCCGGTGCTGGAAAATTAAATGCATTTGCTGTAAATTCCTGTGCTTGAAAGTGGCCAGTTAATGTATAATCTCCAGAGATTGTTGTCAATCCTGTTCCAGAAGTAAATGTTTCTGTACCTGCAAAAGACATATTATCTCCTAAGATTATACTTGTTCCAGGAGTTATATCTACTGACTTGTTGCCTGAACCATCCGAATAGATAGTAAATATACCACCTATCGCAGAACCAGTTCCGCTTGTAAACGTCTTTGCAGTTGCTAAAACAGTATCTCCATTTATACTAACTGCTCCAGTTCCTGTACCGAATGTTTCTGCTCCACTAAAGGAAGTATTTTCTCCTATAACAAGGCTTGATCCAGGTGTAAGAGTAAATGCAGAGTTTCCAGATCCATCTCTGTAAACTGTAAATACACCACCGATTGCTGAACCAGTTCCAGAAGTAAATGTTTTAGTTGTTGCTAAAATAACACTTCCATTTAAGGCTACAGCTCCTGTTCCAGTCCCAAATGTATGCGCTGCATTTATTGTTGTATCTCCATCTAAAAGTATTGCTGAACTTGCAACAAGATTGATAGTTGGGCAAGTTATGTTTTGAATTGTATCAGATACTAGATCTAATGTTCCATCCGCACTTGAATAAAGATAAGTGCCTGAATCTTGGAAATTTAATCTTGTTGTTCCTGATATTGTTGTAGTCCCACCTATTGTTATATTTCCAGTTGGTGTCAAGAAAGTTCCACTACTTGCGCTTAAATCAAAGTCAGCATTAGTTACACCATCACCGATTATATCTCCTGAGAATTTAATATCATCAGCTTTTTGATTTCCAAGTGTTACATTTGCATCGAATGATGCAGCGCCTGTTACTCCAAGAGTTGTATCAAATGTAGCTGCCTCATCTACATTAAATGTTCCCAAAATTGTTGTCATGCTTGCAGGCTTGGAAATATTCAATGTTCCTGTAGTGGCCTGTAAATTTTCACCCTGGATATCAAAATCTCCAGTTACAGATCCATCTCCTATTTCAAATGTTCCTGAAACAACTAGATTTCCATTGATTGTGGTATTTCCTGCTCCATCGAATGCAATTGTACTTGCTCCGCCTGCATCATCAATTCTGTTTCCTTCACATTCAAGAGTTCCTTTAATAGTCGTTAGACCTGTTCCTGTATCAAGAGTTTTACTTCCAGAAATTGTTACATTTCCGCCTAAAGTGACATTGCCAGTTCCTGTTGCAAAAGTGCCTGATCCGCCACTCATATCGAAAGTTTTGTTAGCATCTATACTAACATTCCCTTTAAGTGTAATATCTCCTGTTCCAGTAATGAATGTTTTACTTCCTAATATTGTTACATTACCGCCAAGAGTTACTTCGCCTGTGCTTGATTTGAAAAATGCTGTGCTTGCACTATAATCAAACTCTGGATTCTCAGTTCCATCTGCAACAACATCTCCATATACAGTAATAGTATCAGCTTTTGCATCTCCTAGATCAACATTTCCATCGAGAGTTGTGGCTCCTGTTACATTCAAAGAAGTTGCAGTTACAGCACCATAAGAAAATGCTCCTGAAATTGTAAGATCATTAGTGATCGTTACATTACCTGTTAATGTAATGTCATCTGCTCCACTCCCATCAGAAGAAATTAAAAGTTTGCCATCAGCAGAACTTTGTATAAATATTCCTGTATCTCTAAATTGAATTTTCTTATTTGAATAAACAGTAATTGTTTCAGATATTTGCCTACTTACCGGGTTGAATACTCCCCATTTTTGTCCCATTTGAACGCACCTCACGTTAGTTTTTGTCTATGCTCGGTTGATCCCCGAGCGAGTCCTAATGGACTAAAAAAATAAAAAAAATTATAATGATGCTGCCGGATTAGGCACAGCGAAACCTTTGATGATATAAAATCTCGGATCATCATCTGTTCCACTTGGCACAGTAAGAGTCACAGTACCGCTACTTACTGAAGTTTCCGCATTCTCTGCAACTGATGTACTATTAGCAGTTGTATGTTTCCATCCACGAACACCAATTAAGCCTGTAGCACTAATGCCATATTTTGTCAAATCAACATCTATTGTATCAGCTGCGTCAACCGTATTGATTGTCCTTATAACGATTTCGTTATAAACATCGCCTCTTTGATTTCCGGCGATTTCATACTCAGTTCCTTCAGTTAATGTCATTTTACACCTCTACAATGATGATCCTGGATTTGGAGTTGGAAATCCTTTGACGAGTATATAATGCTGATCATTGCTTGCAGCAGTTAATGTCAAAGTTATTTCATCACCACTCACAGTTGTAGTTGGATCAGCTTGTGCAGTAATTGAATTTGCAGTTGCTTGATTCCATCCTTCTACACCCATAAGGCCTGTTGCATTAATGCCATATTTTGTCAAATCAACGACAATAGTATCTGTTGCATCAACTGAATTGATGCATTTGATAACTATCTCGTTATAGACATCGCCTCTTTGATTTCCGGCGATTTCATAATCAGTTCCTTCGACTAATAAGCTTCCCATTTTTTCACCTCTATGCTATATTATCTATGAAGCTGTTGAAAGGCGTAGACCTCATTACTAAACATTCATAGATTTTTAACATAAATTTTTGAGAATCGTTGGTTTTGGCCAAGTCCTCATAAGTCATATCCTGCAGCACTCTCATTTCAATGAAATCTGTATCAAGGAAATAAAGCTGTTTTGCTCCTCCACTGTTTGACAAAAACATAGAAGGTAAAACTGGAATTGGACCAACCATTGTATGCAAGACAAGCTGAGGTGGAATTCCAAAAGGCAAAGTTCCTCCTGCTGTAAGCTGATCAGGTGAAAATCTGAAAGTATCAATCATGATTTTTCTTAGATCTACCATAGTAGCTGAATCACAAACTCCTAACTTTGGCCTTCCTCCATCATCAAATGCAAGCTGAATTGTATCTTCTACATCATCCCAAGTAAGAGCTGTATTAGACAAATCTTTTTGATTGGTTGTATCTTGTAGTTTAACAATTCCACTAAATTGGGTTGCATCAGTTGAAGCATCACCGTTTATAATCAGATTTTCTTCTAGTTCCTTCATTGCTCTTGCTTTCATCAATACCTGGTATTGTTTTGCATTAGGCACTCCAGCTGGAGTAAATACAGATCCTGAAACATTTCCTGCGCCTGTTGGCTGAAAACCTTCAAGAATATAGCTTGGCATTGCAGCTTGCATAGGTCCTAGTACCCTACCAATTGAGTAAAGATACTTTATTGGTGTACTGTCCCTGCTTTCTGTATCATCAGCTTCTGGAAGTGGTGCGTCTGGATTAGCTGTATAGGCTGCTCCTTTTGCAGTCACTTTATTAAATTCAGCAAATGTTCCCTGGTTTGTAACCCTTGGAATCATTTCAACTAATGGAGTGTATTTCCTGGATTGATCAACAATTCTTGGATCAACATAAACCGGAACTAAAGCGAAACCTGCTGTTCCTGCACCACCAGATTCGGGACCAAGAGCTTTCTGATTTATTTTATCAAAACCATCCATGGCTTTTTCGCCTAAGTAACTTCTTAAATCATAGCCTTTGCCTTCTTTGTTAGATTGCCAGCCATCCATATATCTTGTCTGATCTGCCAATGGTCCAAAACTATGAGCATAACAATCAGATTCTGTAAATCCTTTTGCAGACATACGAATCATTTCTTGTTTCATATCTCCTGTTTGCAAAACGTGAGTTTTGCCTTCTATTTGAGCTTTTTGTAACATTTTTTTTGCACCTCTTAGATTAAATCTAATGTACCATATGCATGGGATTTTGTATCTACAGCATTAGGTTGTTGAGACTTATTTTCTGCACCTAGGCCTGCTGGAAGAGCTTTTTCCAAAACAGTATTTATTTTCTCCATGCTTTTGACTAATGTTTCTACTGTGCTTTTCAACTCAGTAAATGCTTTCATGTCAATAACATCTGATTTTGCATCAGGTTTAGCTTCTCCGCCTTCTCCTGCTGGAGCACCTTCACCTTCTGCGCCTTCTGCTCCTGCATTTGCTGGAGGAACAACTGGTTTACCCTGACCTTGAGGAGTTCCCTCTGCAGGAGTTTTTTCATCTATTTTTTCTGTCATTTGATCACCCGATTTTGTTTTTTTATCAGCTTTCATTCCTGGAGTTTCGCCTTCAGGATTTCCACTTTCTAATTTGTATAATCGATCAGACATACGGCCTAACCTATCGCTTAAATATTCAAATTCAGATTGAATTCTTTTTTCAATCTCAGTATGATTATGAATTCCAAGTGGCTCATTTTCAGTATGAGCATGCGCGCCGTCTTTGTCATAGCCTTTATCTTCAATTTCTTTTAGATATTCAAGGCTTTTGGCCATAACACTTGTTATTGTTGCAGCAGGATTAATTGCATTCCCGGTTAAAGCAATATTAATTATATTGACTTTTTCAAGCAATCTTGCTTTTCCTTCTTCTAAATTTTTAACTGCTGTCCTCATAGGAATATAAGCAATAGAAAATGCATCATAGAATTTACTTTTGACATTTTCCCATACTTCCTTAAAAGTCATAACAACATTGTTCTTTGCATCAAACTTTTTCCAATTAGAATTTAATTCAAATTCTACAAAATTGCCTTTTGTATCAAGTACCTCACTAATAGTTTTACCAAGAGGAATCTTTGTAAGATTAAGTTTAGCATCAAATTCAGATTCGCCTTTTCCTTTTCTAATAGTTTCATGATCAAGATCTAATTTTATGTTTCTTGCCTGAAATTGAGTATCAATATCAGACATGCAGTTTTTAGTGACAATATCATTTACAAGATCAAGATCCTCAGAATCAATATGGCCTTTTATAAAATATCTAGTTTTCTTTGCTTTGTCATCAAAAAAACTTTTGAATTCTATACTTTTTGTATAAAATACGAATTTTTTCTGAGATTTCAATTCCATTATAATAGAACTCTAATTAATTTATTATATAAACTTTATTAAGGTCTAGCAATATTCAGAATTAAAGTTCTTCAGGCTCAATCATCAATTCATCGCGTTCATTTACATGAAAAGGCGGAGCTTGTTGATCAATATTTATTGTCTTTTTACCGACTTGAATAGTATCTTTAAAATTATCATCTAATGGTATTGCTTTCTCAGAAGATCCGTATTTTTTATGGAGAGATTTAGTTATTTCGCTAGTTCTTTGATCATCAGTCCAAAGAATCCACTTTTTAGCTTTTATTCCACTTTGCTTGTAAGCTGATAGTTTTCCAAAAGCATGTGCTCTTGTTGTTTCTGTTCTTGCAATCATCTCTGCTCTGTTCTCTCCTACATCAAAAACTCCGGTTATTCTGCTTTTAATCTGATCAATGCCTTCTCCATTCATAAAAGACCTTTGTAATTCTCCTCTAAGTTTATCAGCGATATCTTCCGTCATTCCTTTTATGTTATCAAAAGTGTATTTAGTAATATAATCTATTGCTGCTTCATCAGGCACATAATTAAAGGATTTTATTTCATTGATATCTTCTTCAGAATCATTTGCTCCCTTTAGAAATTCACTCTTAATCACAGCATGAGTTATTGCAGCAACTCCGGAGAAATCAAGCAAAGATTTAAGCTTTTCAATTACATCATTAAGGGCCTTGATTTCAATATCTTTATCTTCTACATTATGAGGATATCCACTTGGAGCTTCTAAAGATTTGATTTGTTCAAGTGTTCCTTTCTTATGCTCTGCTGCAACAATAATCTTAATCTTTTTCTCATTTTGCTTAAGAACATAATCTATTGCTTTTTCAAGAAGCTTTTCATCCGGAGTTTCGTTTTCTTTAAGAATCAATGGAGAGTCTGGATTTCCTGCTTTCTTCTGTTTTTTATTAAATTCTTTAGCATCTTCCTTAGCATCCATAATAGAATGGAAATCGGATAGAAAAGCTTTTTGATTTGAGATTTGCTTCTCAACTTTCTTGGCTGTCTTACCTGGCTCTTTAGTTTTAGGTATTTTATTCGTAGGCTTTTCGCCTTGTTTGATTGCATCTTCTTCCTTTGAAATTCCTTCTCCGATATTAATTTGATTACCTTGATCTCTGAACTTCTGAGGAGCATCATCTCCCCAATCAATAGGCTCAAGGCCTTCTTCTTTTCTTATTTCATTGACTGTTTTGACTCCACTGTCGATTTGCATTTCATAAAGTTCCATCTTACTTTTTTCTTCATCAATATCAAAGACCATGAACTTGAAAAGATACTTTGGCATGTTTACAGTTTCTTTTCCTATTTTCATGCTGTAAGTATACTCAAACTCTGTAAGGATTTCTCTGTTAATTCCATTAGTTATCAATCTTAAATTAGGATTAATAGCTTTCTTTCTGAATACTTTGCTCTGTATGATCTGATTAGCTGTTCCTTTTGCATCTTCTGTGTATCCTAATTCAGTCCCGGTAACTCCAAAACAGGCCCATACCATTTTAGTGTACCACTTTTGCTTTTCAATAAGCTGGATCTCTGAAGCTGAGAATTCAATTCTCTCGAACTTAGGAATAAAATTCAAAATAGGAACTTTATTCATCTGTTTTTTCCAGTTCCCAAATTCGTCTTTAGTTCTTTGCTGTTCATTCCACTGTTCCTTAAATCCGTTTATTTCACCAGCATCACCAGCATCAATGCCTATTATTCCTTTTGGCACGTTGTTATCGTTGTAATATTCGAGATCGCTTTCAATTTGATATAAAAGCATTTGAAGATTTTTAGCAAGAACTTGAATAGGGGAATATCCATAGATATCATCGGATCTGATCATATTTTGAAACCATACTATTTCTTTTTTTCCGAAAGGAACAGGAACCGGACCCGCTATCCATCCATACTGAAAATAAGCTCCTTGCTCTCTGACTATTGGAGTAGAAATATGAAGAAAAGGATTTATCACTTCATTAGGATGTTCTACAATAGATCTTGTAAGTATTATATCCGCTCGGTTTGTATACATTCCATGCACATCAGGATTTTTGGTAAAAGTAGCGCCATCCCTGACCACACATTCAACCATTTCTTCTTTGAGATTAAAGACTTTATTGATTACTCCGGTATTGATCTCGATAACATCTCTGATTGGCATCTTGATAAATACGTCCTCAAAATATTCATTAGGATTTGTATTTGGATTCTCTAAAAAGTGTTTTTGATGAGCTATTTCTAGTTTTACTTCATCTTTAAAATTACCTTCTTTATCTTCAAATTCTTCTTTAGGAATGTCGGGATTAGGCACTATGTCCCATGGTATAGAAATAAGCTCTTTTAGTATTGTATCGATACACATTTCAACATAAGGAGTAGACGCTAAATATCTAAGATAAGGCATATTAGCAAATCTTGGATACCCAAACGGAGGCTTATAAAGAAACTTCGGAATATAAGCTTTGTTGATTCCTTCTCTAGTTGTCTCAGTTAAGATGTCTATATAAGGGACTGCCTTCTGCCCAAATATAAAAGATTTTAGTGATATCATAAAAATGAATTAATTGCCGCCAGATTTTTCTATCATTTTCATCTAATAATAATTTTAATTTATAAACTTTATTAAGGTCTAGCAATATCAAAGGAAATCGTAAACAAGAGCTTTATTATCTTTAAAAACAAAATAAACTAAAGAAGCATTAAAATCAGGACTTTTATTTTCAGGATCTTTTATTATTTTTTTCTCAGAACTTGTAATTGCCCATTTAATTGATAATAATTCTGTTTTTAATCTTTGATAATCTGGGCTTTGAGCTAAATATCCTAATGCTATTTGGCCTTCTGCAAATATAGCTTTAAGCCTGAAATTATTCTCTGCTTTCTTATTTCTGAATTCTATTTTATTTATGGCATCCTCTCCATAATTACATCCTATAATTTTGATATTATTTAATTTCTGTTCGTTTTTTATTTCTTTTAATCTGCTTAATGGGCCTGATCCTATTCCAATCCTATCAATCTTGATTTCTCCCTGTACCATGGGATCTATATAATTTTTTGCTCTAACAATTAATTTTCCAACTAATTCCATTGGATCACTTTTTGGTTCATGCCACATCCCATAAGGCTCATACATACATCCATCTCTTTCAATTCCCCAATCAACTACAGTAAAATCAAGACCTTGATCTGCTGGATCACAAGAAATAATCATTTTGTATCTGACTAAATCATGCTTAAGAGCTTCTAATTCTGTCTTTCTTAATTTATTTGGATACTTTAATTTATCAATAATATGTTTTAGTTCATCTTCAAAATTAAAGAAAATGCTCTCTGCAGCTTCTATTTTTGCAAGTGAATGAAGTGAATCTTCGGCCTCATCTGGAAAGCGGCTCTCATATAGCACACAGAACTCAAGAGGTGTCATATCATCTCGCATCTCATCAACGTGCTCTTTAGTTGTTCTGCCTTCTTCTATTCCTATTCTCCAACTTATTTGAATTCTTAAGAACCTTGGAGAAATCGAATGATCGAATGCTTTTGTATCTCTGTCCCATGGATTGTAAAGTTCTACAAGCATTGCATTCTCTGGATCATCTCCAAGCATACGAACTATTTTTGCATAAGACTCACGACTGATCATCGCTGCTTCATCCATTATAACTAGATCTCCGCCATGGCCCATTGCTTTAAAGCCTTTTCCATGAGCTGTTATAACTCTATATTCGCAGCCATTTCTGAATGTCATTCTCTTTTGAGAAGCTTCTGCTTTGATTCTTTCTGCGCCTGTTGCTGTTATCTCTGTAAGATTTAGCATGATATTGTTTCTTGATCCAAGAATAAGCTCAGCCATATAATCTTTAATCAATCCTGCTTGCTCATCAGTAGGCCCAATGAACTTTATTTTCTTGTTTTTATTAATTAAAATATAAATACAGACAGCTATTGCCACGATTTGAGTCTTTCCATACCTGGTATAAGCAGAAATAGAGATTCTTTTGTTTTTAGAAAAAGCTATTTGTGTTCCGATATATGTTTGATAAAATGTAAGATTCTGTGCTGCTTTATGATCAGGAAACAGCCATTCAGCTATAAATTTAAAGTCTTCTTTGTCTATTGCTTCCTGCAGCTGTGGTGGGATCATAGTTTACCTCAAAAAAGCTAAGCTGGCCTTTTACTGGAAAAGGATCTATTGGCTTGATGTTATCAAGCATCCAGCTATATGATCCTGGATTAAAAGCACAACAAGCTTTTATGATATCATAATACCTCATTGGCCTTGTCTCGATTAAGATAGCTGTAGCAAAAGCATTGCCGGAGATCTCACTCTTTGGCTTCTTGCTTGCACATAAAAGAATAGGCCCTCTTATCTTAGTATTCCACGTTCTTGTTTCTATTGTCTTTTTGCCTGATCTAATGAGAGAAGCATAAGGCTCTTTAATGCAAATTGCTTTCATTTTCTTTTCTTAGGCCATCTTGAAATCTTAATAAAAGCATGAGGATTTATTAAAATTTCATAAATCAATATCAGTAATCCTCCTTCTGCATTATATCCTTTTTCTCCATATTCTATCATTATATTGAATCTCATAGTTTACCTTAAATTATCTCGCCCAATACCTTAAATTTAATAGTACACTTCTCAGAAATATAAACATAATGTTTATCGTTTAATATAGGGAAATCTCTACATGCACCTGGCCAGTTTTCTTTTTTCCAAACAGAACATTTTCCATATCTTGATAAATATTTACAATTCTTTTTTAAGATATATGCATTATCAACTTTTTCAAAAAATCCATCTGCGAAATTACCCATATTATCAAGATAGAAAAATCTGCAACATGCAGAATTACACTTTTTATAATCACATTCCCCTATTCTTTCAATTAAGTATTTCTTATTTTTATAAGTTAATTGACATATATTTGGAATACCTTGAGACAATATATCAATTTTATATTTTTCTTTGGATAATTTCTTAACATCCAATATTGCCTTTTTTTTAATTTTCATATTATCTCAAAAATATTAAACCTGCCCCATCTCTGAGGCAGGAAAATCAAGTTACCTATTCTTAAGTTTTTCCACATTCCGCTTCATCCAATCAACAGGGTGTCTATTGATTTCAGCCTAGGCCATAGTGTTTTGAATACTTATGACTATCCAAATGTTGTTGTATTTTGCAATATTTGGCAATCAGGAGCATGTTTTATATATCCACTTGCGCCACTTTCACTAATTTTTGTTTCTGTAGTTTTACAGAAATCACACAGAGTATGTGGATCATACTCCTTAATATCATATGCAAAAGCATAAGCAGAAACATATCCTATCTGCTTCCATTGTGTAGCAGTTATTTGATTACCTCCAGCCCATGAAGCAGCACTATCAACTATCTTTAATCCTATCCCCTTATTCTCTAAGCAGATTTGCTTGATTACCTTCATTATTTTTTCTTTAGATTTCATCTTTTTTCTCCCCCTCACTTTCAATTTTTTTTTCTTCAATTTTATCTGAATTAATCTTTTGCTCTTCAGCTTTTTTCTTCTTGCTGAGTTCATAAGCTTCAGCGAAATCTTCATGTGTTAATGTAGTCCTATTATCGGATTCAATCAATTGCTTTGTAACATAATCTCTCTTTTTTCCTTTAGTGGATAAAAAGAATTTGATGGCTTTCTGATCTCCTTTGGCTACATTTACAAATAATTGTTTTTCAGCAACATCTAAGATTCTTTCTTTCTCTGATTCAATCAAGTCTCTAAGTTTGGGATGTTTGTTTAGAAAATGATAAAGAGCTATCCTGCTTACACCGCATGCATTTGCAATAGTAATAAGCACTCCATATGAGCTTTCTATTGCCTTTTTTACTTTAGGTATATTCAGTTTTGCCATTTGAGTTAAGTTGGGTTAATCTCAATTATCCTTTTTTTGGAAACGGTGCTGGCACTTAGGGCATTTTATCATCAATTTGCCCAATTTATCTACTTCTTCAGCTCCTTTTAGCCCTTTTTCATCCTTTTCTGCAGCGTTTATGATGTTAAGTATCTCTTGTTCGCTGGATGTAATTAAGTTAGTTAGATCTTCCATCTCTGCGTTTGCTAAGATTTTCTTGAGTTCATCAGCATCCAGGTCTGGATCATGCGCGCCTCTTAGTTTGTTCATAGATTGCCTGATTATCCTTCTGTCTGTATCAGATAGCTTTTTTCTAAGAATTGGGACTTTCTTTAGTTTCATATCATCTTTTGCTACTTCCCATTTTTGCTCTCCGTCAGCTATTAGATAATCCATATCTGTTATAATAGGCATGTTCCAACCATACTTTTCAAGATTACTTCTTAAAGAAGCTCTTTCTTGCTTAGTCATAGAATTTGGATTTACTCCGTCTGTTTTTAGTAAGTTAATATCAACCCATTCCCAATTTGTTTCTTTCATTTTGCCTCCGCTTTAATCTCATTAACAACTTTATCATAACATTTCTGAGCTTCTTCTAAACTTAAAGCTCCTACAATATTTATAGCACTACTGCTCCAGATACTTACACAAATTCCTTTTCTTTTTTTATGTACATTACGATCATCTATTTTTCTTAAAAATCTCCTTTGAAGTATTGGAGACATATCTTCATTTACTATAACATATTTAGATTTATTTTGTTGAATTATTTTCTTGAAATCTACTCTAAAGGGCAGTTTCCCTGAGCATACAACATTAGTTATTCTTAAATTTGATTTCATTTTTACTCCTTTAAAGTATTGATTGCTTCATCATAAGCATCTTTTAATCTGATAAAATCATCTTTATCTCCGCCATTATCCGGATGATGAACTTTACTTAAGGCCTTATAAGCATTTTTTATCTCTTGCTCTGTTGCTTGAGGCCTGACATTTAATATCTCATACCATTGATTTCCTGCAGTTAGTTTAAGAATTCCATCATCAGGAGTTGCTTCAAAGCCTAATAAGAAATTATCAAATATTGTATTAGCTATATTTTCTTCCTGGCTATTTACTCCATAAGCTTCTAAAGCTCTATAAAGATAAGAAATTGTTAATTGTGCAGCTCTTAGATTATCAAGTTTGTTTTCATAAGTTGAGCATTTAAAGATATATCTTTTTCCGTTTCTATCAAATGTTATTGAAACTTCTTTTTCTTCTTCGTTTAGTAAATCTCCTTGATCAATTTTAAGGCTAGTTGCACCCATCTTCCTCATAGTGCTAGTTAGTTCATTGATTGTTGTTGCTTGCTGCGCTTCGAATCTTCTTGCCATTATTCTTTCTCCTTAATATAGACATATTTCTTGCCTTTTTCAACAAATGTTAATTTATCTATCTTCTCAAAATTCATTACCGCGATTCCACCAAAATCAATACATAATGAATCGGTAGTAACACTAAACTTATCAGCATTGAAAGTTATATCATTAGGCTGCTGAGTAAATGAATTATGATATATTTCATTATTCTTCCCCATTATCATCATCCTCTTCATCTTCTTTTATTTTCCTTTTCAATGGCTTGCCATCTGATCCCATGCGCTTTGTTTCAATATCCATTATTGTATATCCTTTTTCTCAATAGAACTCTCAGCTATCATTGCTTTTGTCTTGATATCTTGTATTATTCTTTCAAGAATTCCAATCATTGTATAAGGATTAACATCTCCTAATTGATATTTGAATCCAAGCTTTTTTCCTCCTTCTGAAGTTTGAACTTGAATATTTGCAGGTTTCATTGTTGATCCTCGGCTAGTTCTCCAAAAGAAACTCTGCCTCTTATAGCAGTTACTTTGATCTTACATGTTTGACCAATATCATATTTTCCTGGAACTATAATAACAAATCCTTTGACTTTGAATATCCCATCTCCTTTTTCTCCTTCTGCTTCACAAGTAGCTTCTACTATTTCGCCTTCTTTTACAGGATGATCTCTTCTGTCATTTTCATGTTGCATTTCATTCCTCCAATTTTTTATATTTTATACAAAAGATTACCTCTGCAATTTCTTTTGGATTTTCTTTTGATCCTGTACATAAGATTATTTTCTCTCTAAGGAAATCATTCTCTAGTCTTACTTGTGATTGAATCATTGAAAAGACTCCAAACATTTTAGAAAATCTTTTACTTTTCTTTAGTAAAAACACTTTCCAAACAGGAATATTTTCTATTATCATTTGATTGATTTGGTCTGCTCTTTGATCATTTATTTCCTTCATTGTTTCTGCTAGTTCAGGCATACTAGGAGCTCTTTTTCTATCTATTTCAATTAATTTCAAGTTTATGCACCTCGCTTATATGCAAAAGATAATCATGCCAGCTAAGTTTATTTCTTTTCAATGCTTTTCTTAATTTGTCTTTTTTCTCAGAAAGAGATTTATGGTCTTCATTAGAAAATGCCTCATTAAGTCTTTTAATCATTTATTTCACTTCTTTTAAATCTCCCTGAAAGCTTCATTGCTTCTAAGTATGCACGTGTAAGAGATGTTTTCAACATTTTGAAACTCAACAATCAAGGATTATGCATATATTGAAATCTTATTAGGATTCTGTGTGATATATAGATTCTCGATTTTTTCTATTGCTTTTGTTTCTTTAAATTGATTAGAATCTATCCAGGTTTTCTTGAAATAAGCATAACTAACAGGATCTTTTCTGTAATCTCTGTAAAGAACTGTATTTTCAGAAATCTGTTTACAGTAAATGTTTGGTTTGACTTCTTCAAAGCCTAAATCTTTCAGGTTTTTAACAAGTTGTTTTGACAATTTCATTATAGTTATTTGTTCCATTTTTAGTTATTATATTAGTATAATTAGGGGGATAGTATTTAAACTTTGTTTTTTTCTTCTTTGAACTCGCATCCTTTTGGTGGATTTTTAACAAAAGCAATTTCTTGCAATTCAATTTCTTTTTCGTGTTCCTTTGCTCTTTTTTCTTGTGCTGCATTTGTTTCTTCAGTTACTTCAACAGGTTGATCTGCATCATTGAAAGTATATTTTGGCTCTTTTGTCATTTTATTTCGTTTAATCGCTGTTTGCGCTATTATGAGACAGTTTCTTTAACTGCTTGAGTTTGAGGTATCCAATTTGTAATTCTTCCACTTGTAAAACATAATTGTCCTTTATATGGTGAGAAATCAAACCAAGGTGCAGGAATCTTCTTGAAAACCTCAGTCTTGATTAATAAACAAGCACAACCTGTGGCATCAACATCCATTATCCCTCCAGTAGGTTCACTTTGATAATATTCCTTATCATTCCTTAATCTCATTGTTGTTGGGTTATGAGGATAACTTCTCTGGAAAGCTAAAGCTCCAACAACATCTCTATCCCAATCCATCAATCTTTTTAGCAAGTCTTTTGGCATAACCATATCACTATCAAGAAATAACAAATAATCTGAGTTCAATGAGAAAGAAACAAGTTTATTCCTCGCTACAGCTATTGTTGTTCCTGTAACTATCTGCAGCACACTATTTGGCTTATCCATCTGCTCATAAGACTTCCAAAATCTCCAATGAACATAAGGATGCAAAATTGGAACTCCAATAGTTACTGTTTTATTTTTGTGTAACATTTTCACATCTCATATCCCTTCTACCCCTTTGCGACTCAAAATAAGAGAGAGCTTATACCTTAGAACTCTGTCGGAAACCAAACCAACTACCTTATAATGAGTTTTCGCTGGGGTATTCTAGGCATTTATATCTGCTATAGGGGGAAATTGAAGTTCTTTTGTATCCCTAAAAGATTCACACTCCCTACTCATTCCCTCTTGAAATATTTTATCTTCTTCATCACTTTCATTCAAATGTTCATACGCTTTGTAAAAAACATCTGTTTCAAATCCACAATCATTACAAACATATCTTTTCATTTTTAATGCATTATCTTCTCCCATGTTCTCAACACTTTCTGAAGTTTAATTATATACTAATTAGACCCGAAAGGTTTATATAGTAGTACGATATTCTATTATGTATGAAGAAGACCCAATTTAATAGTTTAATAGAGGTAAGCAAATATTTCTCTATTAGTCATAAAGAAACTACTCTTTGATTTACAACATTCACATCCCATTATTATTATTCTACAAGTTGGTCTTTCTTTCTTTTTCATTTGATACCTCAAATTTCTCATAATGAATGCGTTTTTAAACTCTCCGTAGGAAAAAAGTTTCCCACCGTCGTAGTTGATTAAACTTGCGTGATTTCCTGTAATTTGTTCCGTTACAAAAGCTCATTCATCAAAGAATAAAGCAACCACCATTCGCATCAATCAACTCCTTTTTCTAATCTTAAATGCCAAATATAACCATCAATATATCTAACTGCACATTCTTTACCACTTTGCTTTAAATTATCAATATCCTTTTTTGTTAATTTGATTTCAATTTTCATCTTCGTGTGGGCTAACTTTTAAGTTTTGCCGAAGGCAAAATTACTCATAATGTATGCGAGTAAATGAAGTATTTGAGTATCTAAAAGTTATAGATTCAAATATTTCTTTTAGTCGCTATTAATGGTTGTAAATTTGTATCTATTCTTTATGTTGGGCTTCGGCTATCTTATCTTGTTTCAGACATTTAACACATTTAGCTTTCAAATCTAAACCCTCTATATCTCCAACTACTTCAATTTCTTCATCACATCTTACACAATTTATTCTTTGAAATGACATCTTAATCCTCCGAGCCGAAGCCCAACTTTTATAATTTAAATTTATTTCCATTAATTATTAATAATCGAACTTTTGAATCATTTCATATATAGTTAATGGAACTTTCAAATCCATTGCTGCACACATTTATAGATCGATTCATAATTTTTTATTGTTGATGTTATTACCATAAATTGATAATAAAGTACGAATGAAGTTCCTAAGTCCCTATCTGATTCATTGAATTTATCTTCTGATGGGTATTTTTTTCTTCTGTATAAGTTTGTGATTATTCCTACTGCTGGAATTAAATCTTCAATGCTTAATGCTCTGTTAGGTTTAAGGTTGATTTTGATCAGCTTCTAATAATTCCATTTGTTTTTTCTTCAACTCAAATAGGATTTTTTTAATATCCAAACCTATTAAGTCTATTTTTAAATCATCTTCATTAAGTTCTAATCTCCTCCTTAAAAGATGTTTATCCTCCATTAAACCTACTTCAATATAAACATTGGATTTTAATTTCCCTTTTTTATCAAAATTTAATATAGTTTTAAGTTCTCCCATCATTTATACCTTTTAAAAACATCTGGCCAGTATCTTAACTGGATTCCTCTCATTTTTTCTATATGATATTTTGCCATTTCATCATCAGTTTTGTTATGCTTTACTTTGATTTCTTCATAGAGCCTTTGCTTTTTTATTATTGGCCTATTACAGTTATACCAGTTATCAAAATCTTTATTGAATTCAAGATCTTTTATTACCTGGTCGATTGTCATTTAAATCAACTATTCCTCGCCTTTGAAACGTGTGAATAATCATACGATATTCGTAAAGGGTGTGCTTCGCAGGCTTTAAGGTAAATGATTTAACTCTTTTTTTTACCTCGATTCTTTTCCATGATCTTGATTTTTATCTTCAAGAACTTATTTCTTTGCTCTGTATTCAAGGCAGCAAGTACGTCTTTCTCATTTTCCATTAGGTTATGCCAGATTTGATCCATATAATCAAGATTGATTTCACTCAATGGCTTTTCAAGCTCTTCAGATACTTTTTTGACCATACCTTCTTTTATGAGTTTCTCATAATGAGCTTTGGCTTTCTTTTCAGAATCTTCTATGAAAGGCTTGAGCTTTTCAATATCATCTTCGACTTTCTTTAGCTCTTTTTCTGTGTTTTCCCTTACCTCATCAGATAAAGTTTGCTTTATAGCCTCTCTAGTTTCTTCATGTTTACGCATCCAGGTAATGAAATCTCTTGATCCCATCTTAACTGCAGTCATTGTCATTTCTTTAATAAGGGCAGAAGATAAGGACCTTTCTTGGTATGGTCTTTGCGATTTACCGGGAAGCGAGTTGCGACAGGTGGATTCTTATAGCCTACTTTTGTTTCCCTCAATGTTCCCTCAAACGGTTTGGAATTTAAGTTCGTTCATAATCTATGCCCTTTAGGTTCTACACCTCGTTCTTCTGCACACGCTTTACTATGACAGTAACAATTATATTTTTTACATATTAGATTTACTTGGTCGCACATAATGCAGGAGACTTCTATTCTTATACCCCTCTGGCTACACTCTATTGCGTGCTGTCTATAAGATTTATAGTTCATAACCCCTGCCATTTAAAATACATAGTTTTTA
>SDBT01002139.1_pt1 | contig 35217 bp, 36 predicted proteins | sample 2277101 | NCBI WGS metagenome assembly SDBT01 (sample SAMN10404973, study PRJNA504765) | marine sediment metagenome | isolation source: marine sediment core GS10_PC15, 103 cmbsf | place: Arctic Ocean: Southern Knipovich Ridge | collected 2010 | reverse complement strand
CATGACTATTTATCCAGAGATAAAAATAAATGTTAAATTGGATAATATTACTCAAAATATTGAGTTGAATAGAAATAACTTAAGAAAAATAGCTATCAAAGAGTTTACTAAAGAGAAAGCTGGTAAGGGTAGAGGCGAATTATCTACAAAATATAAATATATAGTTGAAACGTTAAATTCTGGCGGCCGGGTCTATATCACAAGACCAGCTTTTAATAAATTAGGGTTTGATTTTTTGATTCATGTAGAAAATTATAAATTCTCAAATGGTAAGGATAATCCAAAACACGAAGATTTTATAAATGACATAAAACTCAAGATTAATAAAAATAGTGTCTTAGGTAAGAAAATCTTGGGAGACCTGGAGAAGATTTATAATTGCCATGAGCCAGATGATAAAACAATCGATTATAGTATATATAATAACTTACCAGGTTTTCCAATGGATTTAATTTTTAAAACTTCAAAATGGTTTTTTATTGAACAGGATATTCGTTACTGGAATTATTCTGGCAGAAATATGCTCATGGAAAGTTATAAAGAAAAATTGAATAAAATAATATGAAAAAAGGTGGTATAGGTGGTGCCAATACAAAAACAGGGCTTTATTTTGAGGGCAAGGTTGATTTTTTGATTTTCATAGCAAAGCAACAGAATTATAGTGTAAAAGGAAACACAGTTTTTTATAATGGCGAAAAAGTCGCCCTGTCTTTTAAAAAATATGGATTGTATAAATATTTAGAGGGAAATGGAGTAAATTATAAAAAGATTATTTCTAAAAGACTTCTACCTGATGATGCGATATTTGTTATTGTGAACAATACTTTATTTATTCTTGAAATTAAATTTCAAGAAGTAGCTGGTTCTACCGATGAGAAATTGCAAACTTGTGATTTCAAAATAAAACAGTACAAGAAACTTTTATCGCAGTTGAATGTTGAAGTTCAGTATGTTTATATTCTGAATGACTGGTTCAAAAAACCTGAATATAGGGATGTTTTAGATTATATTATTTCAATAGATGGTTGTTCATATTATTTTAATTATTTGCCGTTACAAAAAATAGGATTACCAATACCAAATGGCAAAAACAATTAGATTAATTGAGAAATAAAATTTATCCAAAAATTGAGAAAAATTTAATAGAGAATTATAAAAAAAATTAAAGAGATGTGAAGAGAGTGGTTTTAATTTTTATAATCCTTATGAATCCAAATATTCAAGATATCATCAGAAAAACTCTCAAAGATTTCGTGAAATATCAGTGGAAAGCAAAAAAATTTCTTACCGAAGATGATCTGCGGTGCCGTTTCTTTTGTAAATTACAATCAAAACTCGAAGAGTATTCCGATGTTTCTGTTCATGCAGAAGTGCGATGGTATGGCGATAAGAGACCAGAAGGACAACTACCATTAAAATGTCGTTCAGATATTGTAATAATTGACCGAACCGATCTAAGAGATAACGAAACCCTATTATTCAAATTGCCCTCCAAGGGATATGGATTTAATAAGTATTATTGTATTATTGAAATAAAATTACGAAGACCAAATGATAAAAGTAGTGATAAAAAATTTGAAGAAATTATTAAGAAAGATATGGATAAATTAAAAGAAATTAGAGAAAAGACTACTGAATTTAATGCGGACAAAAGTTATTATGTTATGGTTTTTGATAAGAAAAGGAAGATAAAACGGTTAATTGAGGTATATAAGATGGAAACCGAACATAATATTGAGAAGGTTTGGAGCGAGTAATATTGGTGAATACGAACAGAAAATTGACCAGTTAGTTTATAAACTCTACGGCCTTACGCCGGAGGAGATTAAAATTACAAAATGACTAAAAACAGGATTACAAAAAATGAAGACGCACCATTCTATTTTGAAAAATTATTTGCAGGGATTTGTTTTTTAGACCTTTTGGATAAAAAATCATCTATTGCAAAGATAGAGATTAAGCCAGACAGAAAACATGGATCTAGTAGGAGAATCGAGGATCTAACAAAGTTTTTCAAAGATGGAGGTGTTGAAGTTATTCAGATCAAGCACACTCTTAATACCAGTAGTAAATTGGGATTTAGTGATCTATGGATTGCAGGTTCGAGCAGTGGGTCTTCCTGTTCTGGGAAGAAAGAAGGTACAAACATTTATAAGTTTCTTAAAAGCTGGCGCACCCACAAAGAAAACGGTAAACATATTCGACTCGTTGTCGCGAGCAATAAAACCTCGACAAATGGCCTGAATAAGTTTTTAAAGGATATACAAAAACTACGGAGGAAAAAATTATCCTGGCGGAGATTTCAGGCTAAATATTCCTTCGAGATTCAGAATATCAAGACTAATTGCAATGAAGCCCCCTTCGTTAATCAAAAGGAACTACAAAATTTTATTACAACTCTACAATTTCAAAAGCTTTTAGATATCGAAGCTTTAGAAAAGAAACTAGCTGATAAGTTAAAAAAACAAGGAGTGTTAGATGATGATAGGATCAATGCTTTTATCAGTAGGGTTACAAAGATATTTGTATCTAACCAGATAGAAATTCTTCCTGAACGAGTCATTGAATTAATCGACAGATTAAAGACAGGATTACTTCAGGAAATAATTGCACCACCGAATTATATAGGTCGTCCCGACCTTGAAAGTAAAATTCTTAATGCTGTAGAAGCAAAGAAAAAGAAAGGGGGCTTCGTTTTTTTATTTGCGCCATCAGGTTCGGGGAAAACAGTTTTACTTTCTAGGCTCACAGACGCAGATAAAAATTCTGATTTTTTACCTTACTTTTGTCGTATTCGTCCCCTTGAAGCCAATAAGGGGAGAATCGGATACTCAAACAATAATCGTCTAAAGAGTTCTTGGTTTAAGGCAGATATCATTCAGAGGTGCTATGAATTTGGGCTGATTCCAATGTCTGTAGGGATTAAAGATAGCGAAGATTTTATTGATAAGACTTTTGATGAAGCATTAAAGAAACTTAGCGAGAAAGCACTCCAAAGACCAAGCAAGAAAATTGTAATTATTGTAGATGCTTTAGACCAGGTGAAAACTGATAAATATAAAGATCGCTCTGTCCTTGATGCTATACCATCAATTAACTATCCGGGCATAGTTTTTCTCTTGAGTACCTGGGGTAAGGAATACCTACCACAGTCAATAAAGAATTTGTCCGGAAGTCTTAAAAAAGAAATTAGTATTGACCTTTATTTTACCGAGAAGGAAATAAAAGAATATTTTAAGCAAACAAATATAGCTTTATCTGAAGATCAGGTCGCAATTGTTAAAAATAGAACCAGTGGATTAGCAATTTCTTTATTTTATCTCAGTAAAAAACTACAGGATCGCAGCAGTTTCGATGAGATAATCCATTCAAGCTCGCGCTACAATGAGGTTTTTGATTGGTATAAGCCTATTTGGGAGAGTTTAACCAATCGCGAGAAAGAATGCTTAGGCTATTTATGCTTTCATCTCTCCCCTATACCAAGAGAAGATCTGCGGAAGATTGTATCTAGATTTAGGGTAGCTAATTTTAATCATCTTATCGAAACTATAGATCATTTTCTTGATGCGAATAACAGAAAACTTGAGCCATATCACGATAGCTTCAGGAGGTTTGTAGTAAGTAAACTATCAAAAGAAAAAAATGCCTATCACCAGAAAATTGCCGAATACTACTCTCAAAATATACATTTGGAATATGGCCGTAAATATATAACTAAGCATTTAGAGGTAGTTGGTTTATCGCAATTACCTATTAAGGATATTTTTGCCAAACTTCATCGCGATCAGTTCTATAAAAAAATACTCAAATCTAATCTTGATGTTCAAACAAAAGTAGAAATTGGTAAAAGTTTTGTGAATTACTTTTACAAAATTAACAATATTGAACAGTTAGTTCGTTATGCAATTATTGCTAGCGATATTTATCCCACGATTCATGGCGAAGATATCTACACGAAAGCTAGAATTGCTACTGAAAAACTTTTAAAAGAAGTAGAAGAAGAGTTGTTACTTCCTAAAGGGGATCAACCCTGGCTGAGACAGGAATGGGTTTTTAAACGATTAGTAATAGGAAACATTCTCGCGGAGAAGAAAGACAAAAATTGCCTCAATTTATCACGTCGACTTATAGATGATAGCTTATTTAGAATCTCTTTAAATCGAGAGCTTCTTTGGGATGAGGACGATAGAGCGCAACGCGAATTTTGGAACAACGCAGAAAATCTTACTCGAGCCCTAGTGAATATTAATCGGTATAAAAGAGCTCTCATATTTCTCAAGAAAGAAATTGGCTTTAAAAAACACCGGGCGACTCTTGAAGGATTTAAATGTAATTATTTAGTAAAAATACATCTCCAAAATTTTAATATCAACACAAAAGAAACTTTTAAGACAATTGCGCGAACACCAAAAATAGAGCGCCTTTTGACTTATTTGGCTATGGAAGAAGGGGGCTTGGAAATTCCCGATGGTAAGGACTTTTGGAAATTATTGGGTGATGAAAAGCTAGAGAAATATCTCTATGACAACGAGCAAAAAAGTCAACGCCTAGATTTAGCTGAAGCCCTGTTGATCCACGGAATTAAGAATAGAAAAGAAAGAACTCTAGGGCTTCTGGATAAAGTTAAAATAGAAATTCCTTATCATAATCACGGTTATTCGTATTGGGGTTCTCATGGGAACCCACGTGAAATATTTTTAAGATGGATAACACTGAAATCTTTGGTGGACAAGAATTTTAAGATTGAAGAATTTTATTCGACCTCTCTAAAAACTAAGTTTCCCAAATCAAGCGACAGTTCGGAGCGCGATAACCCAGAATTTGTAAAAGTTTTATTTATAGAACAAGCATTAACAAAAAACAGATTACTTTTACGTGCAAAGAAGATTGACTGGAAAATATTTTGGAAATCTTTCGAGACCTATTTAAAACTTTATAAGCAAAAGGTGGATCAAATAAGAGCTCAACGCGATGCCTACTCTTCTTCAGATATACAAAAGAATTTATACCCTTACAGCCAGGACCTTTTAGATTTGATTAGGGATAATTTTTCGATGATAAGTTCTTTATTCCCAAAAAGGTTATTAATTGCATTAAATAAATTAGAGAATATATTGGGGGTTGATTATCTGAATGAAAGGGTTGAACTTCTAGAAAGCCTGATTGATTTATCGACAATTGGATTATCTTCAATCAAAGACAAAATAGAGAGCTATTTAAACAAAGCCTTAGAATTACGACAGAAAGAGAAGTTGGATAATTTAAACAAAAGCGACAATCTCAAAAGGTTGGCTGTTCTTGCTGCTGACAAGGGTTTTCAAGAAATAGCAGAGGATATGTTTGAGAAAAATTTAAGATACTCTCGTGGTTTATGGAATAAGGGAGATCTAAGAATAAGCAATCTAATAGATACCTTGAGAACACAACGCAGAGAACAATTTCCGCCAATCTTAAAGCAAATTGATCGTGTTTCTGATGTTATAGAAGGGGCATGGTACTGGAAACTCGATTTTCTGGAGTCTGCTACCTACGCAGATTATTATCTAGCACTGGATTATCTTTTTCCGTTTGTGATTAAGGGCGAAGTAAATCAAAACGAAGCATTGAAGAGAATAATATCAATTTATATAAAACGTTACCCATACAGAACATTTTTCGAAATTCTACCACTCCTAAAATTGATGGACGTCAAAGAAGAAAATTCTTCTGAATATTTTGAACATATTTCGAATGCCTATCTTGCTGTTATAAAATGGTCTTTATCGAATAAAGATTATACAACGACTGACAGACTTGTGCGGGAATATGTAGCAGTCCTTAAAACAGATATTGAGCCGTCACATAGAATCAACTTATTGAGGAATTTTAGTGCAGTGCTGGTCGATCCTGTATTAAAAAAGGCTCTAAACGAAATCAATGTATACTTGAAGTGGCTGAAACAGGAAGGATATCAAGCGGCTGAGAAAAGTAATTCTGAATTTAAAGTTACCTATGAAGGCCTAAATATTAAACACTTAAAAGTTCTGGCCGAAAAAGGTCAAATCAAGGCTCTCCAGAAAAAAATAAATGAATACGCCAAAACAAAGGGTTACTTTACCTACGGGTTAATTGCAGAATTAGTGCCATCGCTTAGCGATGTTGATCTACAGAAAATTAGAAAATGGGGATCAGAAAATAAAGTAAACACAGACAGTCCTGAATTATTTGCCGCTATCATGAAAAAAGCTACGGAGATGAATAATAAACGGATATTAGCAAGAACACACGCAGAAATATTAGGACAAATAAATATATCTGATCGCGAATACGATCTGACAGAGATGATAAAAGAGCTAGATAAAATAGACTTTCCTCATAAGAGAGCATTTATGAGAAAGTTGCTATTGTTGAGTATTCGCAAATTAACTGGAAGCGGTTATTTTCTTCCCCAATTTTTCACCTACTCCTCTGATAGTATCGACAAGCATTTCCCTGAGTTAAAAATGTATTCTTTCGAAAGCTGGAAAAGTATCGTAAATAAATCCATGCGTTTATCATTATCAAAATGAACACTCTTGAATTTCTTACAACGTATTTGAAGTCGCCCGTTATTGCACATCGCAATAAGTCTTTATTGTGCTTATTTGAAAATGCTAAAGCTGACCAAAAATCGATAGGACAATTAGGTTTAAATTTATCCTCAGATAATTTCGATATTGTTTTAAATAGCCTCCGGGTTCTATATGCAATCAGTCTTGTAGATAGTGTCAAATTAAAAACAATTACTAAAAAAGTTGCCAAGCTAGGATCAAAAACGAACCACTTCACTATTGCAATCTTGTGCAGGGATATTTTGAATGAAATTGGTGGTCGAATAATACCAAAAGCTAACTTAATTACAAAAAAAATTAAGCCGGAAATAACCGCGCCTATGGACACAGAAATATTTTTTGATAATTGTGACTACTCTCTAGAATACTCACTAGGAGCTAAAGACAATAAATATGAGCTGTCTCACATCTGTAGGACTTTTCAATATGATTGCAAGAAAGCAGCTAAACAAGTCTTTGTTTATATGAAAATGCTTGGGTACAGGAAAAACACTCAATACTGGAAAGAGAGACCCTCACGTTGGCAGCATGATTTTGAGGGTAATCGTTACGAAACCAGACTAAGTTATTTTGCGAGGCACGCAATTCAAATGTTTTTAATGTGGTGCGTCGACAATTTAACAACCACAGAAAATGGTTGGCTAGAATTTTTGACGGACGAGCGAAAATGGGATGCATCTATACCTCAATTGATGATCAAGGACAGGCCATCCTTTTTACGCTTTACGGATATCAAGACGGAAACTGATACTTGGATAAAACAAAGAATTAATAAGCAAAAAGCTTATGAGCTTTTTGACCCCAAAAGAGAATGGATTCCGTTGTATGAAAGCACCAATTTCAAATACGAAGATAAGTCTTTTGATAGACATGTAACCACTTGCTTTATTCGACCTCCAGTATCAAATCTTTCAAAAAAGATTGAATTTTCTCCACCAAATTATAGTTGTAGAGGATGCTATATAAACGAGCTGCCAGCCAGGGCAAAGCAAAATGAAAAATTATACCTGGATGATTCTAGCAGTCGGCATGATGAATTAAAAGATAAACTACTACCTTCATATGGAATTGTTTCTGAAGATTTTGATGATTATGTAAAACTTTTCCCCGCGCCTGAAATAATAGAATATTTTAAATTAACTCAACAAAAAAATTCATTAAATTATTATAAGGGCAAAGAATTGGTTGTATATTGTATTAATTGGAAAGACGGCTATTACAGGAATGTGGGTAGACAGGGAGAGGATCGATTTGAGCTTGCTAATTACGGCCATTTATTGATGGTTAAAACTAAATACATTAAAAAATATCTTGAAGATAATCGCTTGAAGTTATTGATAATGGGTCATATTTGGAAACGAAAAGTAGATAAATGGTCTCATGAGGGTGATTATAATAACAAAAAAACCTCAAAGCATAAATGGCTTTCTTTAGAGATAATAAAACTGGATTAAACGAGTAAGCCATAAAGAAATTCAAATAAAAATTATTTTTGCTCTCATTCTTTAAGGAAGTTTGCCGATCTCTCAAGACGGCAAAAGTTTTTAACACGCGCACGGGGAGGCAAAAGGGGACGCTCCACTTTTAAACAGGAAATTAGGCATTTTAGCTTAAAACAGCCCCTTGCCTACCGGCAGGCAGGCGACCGAGCCGCATAAAAAATCGCCAATAAGGCGGTTTTTTGATATAATTAAATATAATTATGAAAATATCAAAAGCAGAATTTGTTAAAGGTGTTATCGGGGACGATTACGGCTTGGAAGACAATTTACCGCACGTCGCTTTTTTTGGTCGCTCCAATGCAGGAAAATCAAGCGTGATTAACTCTTTAGTCGGCAAAAAAGACCTTGTAAAAACAAGCAAGATACCGGGGAAAACACGTGAAGCGAATTTTTTCCGCATCAATAATTCTTTCTATTTTGTGGATTTTCCCGGATATGGATATGCGAAGCGTTCGATATTGGAGCGCAACAAAATAATCAAAAGGATTTTTTGGTATGTGGAGTTTTCCAATGTGAGGCCCAAAGCAGTTTTCTTAATTATTGACGCTAATGTCGGTTTGACTATCCTTGATCGGGATATGATAAAAATTCTCGAGGCAAATAAACATCAAATTGTCATTATTGCAAACAAAATTGATAAATTAGCTAAGGGTGCTGCGGGAAAACAGCTTTCCTCAATCCAAAAAGAAGCGCGAGATATACCGGTTTTGGGATATTCGGCCAAAACAAACGAAGGAAAAGACGAATTAACTAAAAAAATTGCGAGTTTTGTATAAAATAAGCCTGATTGAAGCAGGTCATCCGTCCCTGGAGCTGTTTGTTTTAGGTTCGCTGAACCTGACTAAAATTTCTCTCTAATAGAAAAACCTCACTATTAATTTATAATTAGTGAGGTTTTTAATAATAAGGTACGCCCAGAGGCTAAAAAGAAATAGTATTACCTTTTGGGCCAGGAATCATACCCATTTTCATTTTTTGTCCAGCTTCATTTGGCTTGCTAAAAGCGATACTTGAAGTAGTGCCGAATCTTTCCCGGATTTTTAGTTTTGCATCTTCAGCTGTTCGGGACTGCCTGCAGATTAGCCTACAGATTCTTACAATTTGATCATCGGTCATTTGCATATATTCAGCATTCATGATCTTTTCCTTTTTAAAAGAACATTGTTGGTTTTTCCAAAACTCACTTGTACAAGAACATTTTAACATATATTATATTTTTTGTCAACCCCGCGATGAATAAAAGTGGTTAGATAAAAAGGCTCCTGACCCCTTTTCTCCGCTCAGCTAAATGAATTTATTTTCAAGGTTTTTAAAAGAAATAACCCATCTAAAAGTTCTAACACCCGCCTCGCCGAAGACGGCGAGTCGAGGCGGGTCCGTCCCCCGGAGCACTTCGACAAGCTCAGTGCAGGCTACGATTAGAGGGCTAATAGTCTTCTTTTTGCTTGACTTATTTAGATAATTGGTGTAAGTTATTATATTGTTCCTTTCCAACATATCTAACACAAAATAGAAATACAAAGGAGAAAACGATGGTCAGAAAAACTTTAACTGTTTTGAAACTTCAACTGTGTGGAAACTATGCGACTCCTGCACCTCCAATCGGACCCGCGTTAGGTCAGTATAGAGTAAATATTGGTCAATTTTGCCAGCAATTTAATCGTCAAACCGAAGAACAAGTCGGGGAAGTGCTTCCCGTAGAAGTGACTATTTATGACGACAAATCTTTTAGTTTTGTCGTAAAACAACCAACCACGGTATCTCTGCTCAAGAGGGCTGCCGAGATTCATAAAGGCTCTGGATGGCCCAATACTCAGAAGGTTGGATTTATCACTCTAGATCGGCTCAATGAGATTGCGAGAACCAAAATGGTAGATCTTAATACCTCAAATTTGGAAGCCGCAGCGAGGACCATTGCGGGAACAGCCCGAAGTATGGGCATAGAGATAAGACAGTAGCGTTTTTGTATTTCCAATGCCCCGAGATAACATCAAGGGGCTTTTTTATTGACAATATTTAAAGAACAAATATATAATAAAGATAGTTCATTTAATAGTTCTTATAAATGCCTTCCTGTATATGCTCCTGTATATACTTGCAGATTGAGCGAACCTGATGGGTTATCTTGCGGATCCATCAGGTTTTTTTCTTTTTAAGCTGGTTCTAACATCGTTTAAAAAATCGCCAACAGGGCGATTTTTTGGTAGAATAAAGTAAAGGTCAAAGTTAATAAAATAAAAGTAAAAAATATGGCCAAATCAAAATTTATCCTCTCAATTTTAATTTTAATTAGTTTAATCCTTGTTGGAGCCAGTTGTGAAGATAGTAAAGATATAGAAGAGGAGGAGGAAGAAGAATTTATAGGTGGGAGTTGTGATAGCATTGAATTAGATAGCTCTTGCGTGGATTTTATTGGGTCTTTTTGGTCAGCTGATTATTGTACTGAAGAAGGGCATTTTTATTCAGAAGAGTTTTGTCCTCAACCTACAGTTGGCGGTTGTCAGTTTAACAAGGGCGGCGAATCAGAGAAAATAATTTGGAGTTACGATTATGGAGGACGTCCACTAACCTGGAAAAGTGAAATAGATGATGTTTTAAGACCGAGTTGTCTTTATGGCCCTAATCCCGGAGAATGGGTGTTTGGCACAGTAGAGCTTAAAGATTAATATTAAAAGGTTGTATTGCTGGAGAATTTTCCCAAAACCAGGTTCTAACCCTTCGCTTCGCTCAGGGCAAATCCCTTCAGTTCTTCAGGGCAGGCATCGTCCGTCCCCCGGAGCCTTTCGACACGCTATTGACAAATCTAAATAATGGGTGTATAATGTAAATAGTAAATTAAAAATAGAAAATGAATGAATTCTGGAAAGGAGCGTTAAAGATGCCGAATATAGAAATTCATGGTTTACCTCAAGATAAGGCTCATGATTTAAGGTTAAGAATTTTCTTCGCCTTTAAGAATGAGCGATATGTTGGGGATATGGTGGTGACTGTTTTTCGAACATCTGTTAATGACATAAAGGGCGATTCGCAGCCGTATTTCAGATTGCTAAATGACTCTCAAGAACACACAGAAGAAATCATTGAGATACTTAAGCAATTTGGCCTGGATATTGAACATCTTGAACTCAATAAGTTCTATCCGAAAACAAACTGTGGTTGCGAAGGAAGTTGTCCTGTTTGTCGTTTGGGCGAGGTTCATGGCCACAAATGTAATCGTTGCGGAGCAGAATTTTGCCCCAAGTGCCATAGCATTGCAAATGACGTTAAATCAGAAAACGTGGAGCAATGCCAATGTGAAAACAACTAAACATATACGACACAACAAACCCTAAAAAGCCGCATGGTCTTACCCAGCGGCTTCTTTTATTAAATCAACAATTCTTGAGCTAATTTAAGTATAAAACAGGTTCTAACCCTTCGGTAAACTCAGGGCAAGTCCCTTCGGTAAACTCAGGGCAAGTCCCTTCAGTTCTTCAGGGCAGGCATCGTCCACGATGGGGAGCCGCCAATTTCCGCTTTCTTGTGAGGCGGTTTTTTGTTTGCTCTGAGCGAAGCGAAGAGGTAAAATAGAAACGAAAGGTCTGAAATATTTTAATCAACCTTAAATTTAAACGATTATGGCGAAGAAGAAAAAGAAAATAAAAAAAAGAGCAGTATACCGTAGCTCAATAACCGGGAGATTTATCCGGAAAAAATACCTTGAGAAAAATCCGAGAACTACGGAAAAGCAACAAGTGAAGAAGTAGTCCTTTTTAACCCGGTCGCTGGAAGGGCGACACATTACCTTTGTTTTTGTTTTTTGTTATAGCTCGCCCTCGCGTCATCCCGCTTGACGGGACTGGCAGTAAGGGTAGAATAAAGCAAGAGATAAAATAATTTAACAACAAAACACAAAAAGAATATGTCAAAAAGTAAAAGAGCCAGAAGAAAACAAAGATTAAAAAAAAGATTGCCTAAAAACATCTTTAAAAAAAGAAGAAAAAAATAATGAAACCGTTAAATATTTTAGGATTAATAATTTTATTTATCGGAATTTTTGTCTTAATTGGATTTTGGTTGTATAAGTTTTTTGAAAGCACGGAAATTCCGTTAATAATAAGAGGAGGGATTATTGCAATAATATTAGGAGTAATTATTATTTTAATCTCTCTAATTAGAGAAAGATTAAAAGAAAAAAAATTATGATACTTACAACTTCAGATAAAATTCCGGGGAAAGAAATTGAAAAAACTTTAGGCTTGGTTCGGGGTAATACCATCAGAGCCAAGCACATTGGTAAAGATATTTTGGCCGGTTTAAGAAGCATAGTCGGAGGAGAAATTAAAGAATATACGGAAGCGCTGGATGAGGCAAGAAAATCAGCGCTTCAAAGAATGATTGCAGAAGCAGAAGAATTAAATGCAGACGCAATTGTTTGCGTCCGATTTACCACCTCTCAGGTTATGACTGGGGCGGCCGAACTTTTAGTTTACGGAACAGCAGTAAAATTAGTTACGGCTTAATAAGGAATAAAATCCATGAAAGTTATAGAACCAAATCCAAAACCAGTCAGGTTGTTTTTCTTTTTGGCAGGCATTATAGCAACCATTGCCTATAGGATAATTATTGTATTAAATTTTTACAGCCCTTTATGGGTAAAAGTTTCCTGGTATATTGGTACAGTTGGCTTTATCTTATACTTTGGCCACAGGTATAATGTTGCCAGGAAAAGAGCAAAGCTGATTAAAGATTATAGCTTGATTGAGGCCGTGCAGAAAGCCGGCTGTATTGATGCGCAAAAAAAGGAAGCGCTTTATTATCTTGTCAAAACCAGCCTAACCTCAAAGTCAAGATGGAATTCAGCAGTTATTTTTATACTTTCTGTCCTGGCGTTAATTACAGGCATTATTTTGGATTTTCTGATAGGTTAGAATAGAATACATGCCTAAGAAATGCCCGAGAGATTTCTCAGGGTATAATAAAAAAGAAAGAATTTTTAAATTTTTTCTTTTTCTTTTATGGTTATCATTTCTTTAGCTATTTCAATCGCTACTGCCTTAATTGAATTTTTCACAAAGGGCAGAAATATTGTTCTTATTCCCTATGGTTTTGTTATACCATTATTAATTCTTCTGCCCCGTATTTTTTATAAGTTTGATGCAAAGATAAGAAAAACCGTTAGAATTGAGTGGGCAAGAAAAATTGAGTATTTCACTTTTTTTATCGTTGTTTTTAACGCTCCCGGCAGTTTAATTCTTCACAGCTTAGGTATTCAGTATGATTGGTTTCTTCATTTTGTTGCAGCACTCCTTTCTTTAATAATTTTTTCATTGCTTTGGCTTCCCGTTATGAAAATAAAAGGGAAAGAAATTAAAAAAAGGAGCTTTTTGCTTTATATTTTTGCTGTTTTATTTATCGCTCTTTTTCTTTGGGAGGCGCTGCAGTATAACATTGACCAGCTGTTTGGCACAAAGCTGTTTTTTGACGTAAAGCAAGAAATAAAAACCGATTTTTTAGAGGATATATTCTTTGGGACGTGTGGATTATTTGCCGCCATAATTTATCTTAATTATTCTCTAAAAAAATTCTTACTTACGTTGAAGTAATCAACAAAACCCCCTCCCGCTAAGCGGGGGGTTTTTGTTGAGGTTTGATTTTTTGGGAAAATAATGTAAAATATTGATATGAGAATAATTGGTTTAGATTTAGGAAAGATAAGTTTTAAAGCCGTTTGGTTGGAAAGTCAAAATGGAAAATGGGAAATTAAAGAAACTTTCTGGAAGGCTCACAAGCAGGAGATAATGGAAGTTTGGCAGGAGCTTAAAGCCAAATGGCAGATTAAGCAAGAAGATAAGATAATATTAACCGGGAAGCTTCGCCAGATGCTGCCTTTTCCTTCAATTGTGGAAAAGGTGGCCCAAGAAGAAGCAATCCGATTTCTCTATCCTCGGCAAGAACTCACTTTAATCAGATTGGGTGGTGGGGGTTTTTCTGTTTTAAAAGTAAGAAAATCAGGCCCCAGCGAATTTAGGCAGAATCCCAGATGCGCGTCCGGGGTAGGCAGCTTTTTGGACCAAATTATGGCCAGAGTGGGCTTAGACATTATTAAAGCAGACCAATTAGTTGGAGATGTCAAGGGGGTGGAAATTACTTCCAGATGCGGCGTAACAATGAAGACCGATCTTACTCATCTGTTAAATACAGGCCATAAATTGGAAGAGGTAGTAGCCGGCTTGCTGGATTCTTCTGCGAAGAACGCAGCAGCTTTAGCTTTAAAGAGCGAGGTTTCTTTTAATGTTTTAGTTATTGGAGGCCTTTCTGTTTCAAAAAGGATTATTAGAACCATTCAAGAGAAAATGCCCGAAGGTGTAAAAGTAAAAGTGCCTGATCAATCTTTGTATTTCGAGGCCTTAGGGGCAGCCCTAATCGGAAGAAAAATTGAAAACCAAACTGTTGCTAAACCAGAAAGTTCTTCTTTAGTTTTTTTTCCAGGCTTAAAGAATTATCTAAATTCAGTAACAAGGATAAAATTTTCAGAAAACAGAGAATTTTCTTCGGTTGATTCATTTGTTATGGGGCTGGATATCGGCTCAACCGGTTCAAAGATAGTGATTTTTGGCAAAGAACCTGTTTTTGAGGCATATACGCCAACAAAGGGTAACCCGGTAGAAGCGGCTAAAAACCTTGTCCAGAACGTCCCTCAGAGGTTTTTAGAACGAATTAGAGGTATTGGCTGCACCGGCTCTGGCAGAGAAATTGTAGCAAATCTTTTAAAAGCTTCTTTAGATGAAAAAGACAGAAACTTTGTCTTTGTTCTTAATGAAATTGCTGCTCATGCCCAGGGAGCCCAATATTATGATAAGGAGGTAGATACCGTTGTTGATATTGGTGGACAGGATGCCAAGTTTACAAGGTTGGAATCGGGCAGGGTCGTTGATTCCTGTATGAATACTGTTTGCTCTGCCGGCACAGGCTCTTTCTTAGCTGAACAGCTTCAGCTTTTAGGCATTAAAGATGTAGAGGAATTCGGAAGAATGGCTTTAGATTCTCCCAGAGCCGTTGATCTGGGCCAGCACTGCGCGGTTTTCATTTCTGAACATATAGATGAGGTTAAACGAAAAGGCGCTACGCTTGAAGAAATAGTGGCTGGCCTCTATTACTCAATTGTTCATAATTATAACAATAGGGTAAAGGGGTTTAGAGATTACGGAAAGAAAATCTTTCTTCAGGGGAAACCAGCCGAGAATTTAGCTTTAGCCTGCGCTTTAGCTAAAGTAACCGGTAATCCCATCATTGTTCCTTCCTCGCCAGGCACTCCAGGCGCCTTAGGGATTGCTTTATTGGCTAAAAAAGAACTAAATTTAGAAAGAGAAACATTTCTTGATTTGAACCCATTTCTTAAGAGTCAGATTTTAGAGAAGAAAGAATTCAGATGCCACTCAAAAGAAGGATGTATTGTAGGAAATCTATGTTCAATTCAGTCGATTACTGTAAAGACAGGCCCTCACACCAAACGAGGACAACCCTCCGCTAAGCGGGGGGAAACTGGCGAAGCCAGTCCTCATTATGGTATGAGGGCAGGCGAGAAGAACGTTAGTTTTTTTTGGGGTGGATCCTGCGACAAGTATGAGAAGAAGTTAGAGAAGAATCTTGCCCTGGCAAAAGCTCCGCAAACCTTTGTGGAGCGAGAAAATTTAATTTTAAGATTATTAGAAGAAAATAAAGAAAATTCGGTTGGAACAGTCAGTATCCCTCGGGGTTTGGAAACTGAAGAAATTCTGCCCTTATCTATTACTTTTTTTCAGGAACTGGGATTTAAAATTAATCTTCAAAAACAGCCGTCTGTAAAAGCCCTGGAGGAAGGAGCCAAGCTTTGTCAAACGACCTTTTGCGCCCCTCTTCAACTTTTAGCCGGCCAGGCCAAACTTTCTGAAAAAGATAATTTTATCTTTTTGCCAAAGATTATTGAAATATCCGGATCAGCCGTAGAACCGGATAAGAACCGATGTTATGCCTGTCCTTTATCTCAGGCTATGCCTGATCTTTTTTCTCCAAAACTATCAACCGAAACACTCAGGCCCATATTGAATTTTAAAAAAGGCATAGAGCATAATAAAAAAGAATTCTTGAAATTAGGGCTTAAAATGGGCTTTTCCAAAAAGAATATATTAAATGCTTTTGAAAAAGCTGTTAAAAATCAAAAAGAGTTTGAAAAAGAGTGTCGCAAAATAGGAGAAAGAGCCTTAGAGTTTGCCAGGAAGCATAAAATACCAGTAGTTGTAGTTTTAGGCCACCCTTATATTATTAACTCTTCTTTGCTTTCAGCAGGAATACCGGAAGCTATTCAGGATAACGGCGCCATAGCCCTTTCAGCCAGCTGCTATCCGTGGGACAAACAGAGTGGTTTATTCAAGGACATATATTGGGGTTACGGGCAAAGACTGCTTCAGTCCAGCTGGCAGATAAGGCGCCAGCCGGGAGTTTATCCCCTCTGGCTATCAGTTTATTCATGCGGCCCTGACAGCTTTCTAATTCATTTTTTCCAATATTTAGTTTACGGTAAGCCGTATGCAATTCTGGAATCAGACGCATATACTGGCCAGGCCGGCTTTAAAACAAGAGTTGAAGCTTTTTTATATGGCATTAAACATTATCAGGAGCAGGAGAAAAAAATACTACCTGATTTTTCTCATTTTCAAGAAAATGACAGTGTAGATCAAATTAGAACAAGCAACCGTAAACTATTAGCGCCCTGGATGGGCGAAGCTTCAAGGGTTTTGACAGGCTTTTTCAGATCTGCCGGAATAGAAAGTGAAGCTCTTCCTCAGGGAGATCAAGAAAACTTGGAATTAGGCAGGAAATATACATCAGGCAAAGAATGCCTTCCAATGATTATTACTTTAGGGGGTCTGCTTAAATATCTAAAAACTCATCCTAACGAGGATTTCTATTATTTTATGCCTCAAGCTAGCGGACCTTGTCGTTTCGGGCAGTACCAAAGATTATTTAAAATTGTTTTGGAAAAGCTTAATTTATCTAAAAGAGTAAAGATTATTTCTCCGACCTCAGAAACGGGTTACGAATATGGATTAGAGGTGGGTTCTGCAGCAATGGCTAAGGCCTGGGCCTCGGCCGTCACTACAGATCTTCTAAAAGATGCATTACACGATATCCGGCCGGAGGAAAAAATAACAGGGGAAACCCAGCAGGTGTTTGACAAATATATTAAACAAGCAGAAGAACTGGCTTCTAAAAAAAATAACAATTGGTTTAATTTAAAGAATTTATGGGGCTTGAAGTCTTTGGCTAAAAAAGCGGCTAAAGATTTTCAGTCAATTCCAAAAGATAACAAAAAACAGGGGAAGCCAACAGTTTTGGTAACAGGCGAAATCTATGTTAGATTAGATAGTTTTGCTAATAACGACGTAATTAAAGAGTTAGAAAAGTTAGGGGTTAAAGTAAAGCTTTCACCATTTAGAGAATGGGTAAATTATGTCAATTATTCAAGAAAACATGACAAAGCTCTATCCATAAAGGATTGGCTTAAAAAACATTTAACTTATTGGTTTCAGAGAAAAATTGAAGCAGAGATGTATAAGACTTTTGCCAATACTTTAAATTGGCCAAAAGATCATCGTATAGAAAATATTCTTGAAACAGCCAAGCCGTATTTGCGCGAACTTAAACCTACCGGCGAAGCAGCTCTAACTATTGGATTGCCTTTACTGCTTTGGCAGAAAAAAGAAATAGCCGGAACAGTAATAGTAGGACCTTTTGAATGTATGCCTACCAGAATCGGCGAAACTCAATTGAACCTTATTTCCCAGAGAATGGGTCTGCCCGTTTTAACTCTTTCCTTTCATGGAGAGTCGCTGGAAAGAGATGCTCTCGAAAGTTTTATCTGGGATTTAAAAAAAATAAAAAATATATAGAATAGAAATATGACCGAAGAAGAATTTGAGAAAATTGTTGAAGAGGGAATTAGAGTAATTCCCCAGAGATTTTTAGAAAAATTAGAAAATGTAGATATTTGTATTGAAGAAGAACCTACTTCTTTTCAGTTAAAAAAACTAAGAGTTAAAAAGAATTCTTTGCTTTTTGGTTTATATGAAGGCATTCCCCAAACAAAAAGACGACGTTATGCTCAGATTTTGCCGGATAAAATAACTATTTTTAAAAAACCAATTGAAAGAATTGCTAAGTCAAAGAATAATATCAAAGAAATTGTTAAAAATACGGTCTGGCACGAAATCGCCCACCATTTCGGAATGGACGAGAAACGAGTCCGCGAAGCAGAGAGAGAGCGGAGAAGGGGATAACCTCAGGAGACCCGGTCTCCGTTTATTGTGCGACAGATATGCGACTATGCGACAGATAATTGTCGCACAATAAGGAAAGGATAATTACCTCTTTTCTATTCTCCGGACGTATTCGCTTTTTTCAGTGTTGATTTCAATAATATCCCCCTCTTTTATAAAAAGGGGGACATTTATTTCTGTTCCAGTTTCCAAAATCACGGGCTTGTTGCCTCCCTGGGCTCTATCTCCTTTGATGCCGGGCGGAGCTTCTTTTATTTTTAATTGAATTTTTATTGGCAAAGAAATATTAATCACTTTATCTTTAAAAATTATTCCTACAACAACTTGATCAGGTTTCAGAAATCTAATTACAGAGCCAATTTGCCCTTTACTTAGTTCAAATCTTTCAGAGGGATTATCTTCTTTAGAGAAGATGAACTTATTCCGGTGAGCGTATATAAATTTAGCTGTTATCTTGGTAATTTCTGTTTCCTCAAAGCTATCTGAAGGATGAAAAGTTTTAGAAATAACTTCTCCGGTAATTAAATTTTTTAATTTTGTCTGCAAAACCGAATGACCCCTTGCCTTAAACATTGAAGAGGCCTCAATTATTTCATGGGGCTGATTATTAAGAATAATTTGGACTCCTTTTTTTAATTCAGAGTATGGGATTGTACCCATGATATCCTCTTAGAAAATCTTCAGCTGTCATTGGTTTTTTACCTTCCGGCTGAAGTTTTTTTATTGCTAAATAACCTTTTTTACACTTGATACAAAGCTGTTTAGGGTCTTCTTTATTTAAACTTTCAGCTTCTAAAATTTTTACTCTTAAAATTTTACTATTTTTTTTAAAAAAAGTAAAAGTCCCCGGCCAGGAATAAAAAGCCCTGATTTGTCTTTCAATTTCTTCAGCTGATTTTTTCCAGTCAATTTTTCCATCTTCTTTTTTTATAATTTTTGTATAAGTAGTTTTTGATTCGTCTTGAACTTTTGCTTTAATTTCACCATTTATCCATTTCGGGATAGTTTTGATTAATAATTTTACTCCAAGTTCCGCCAGATTTTTGTTCAATTCCTCGTAAGTAATTTTAGTTATTGGGATGCAACCCTCCGGGGAGTCCGCTTCGCGTCCAGGGGATTTGTTTGAAAATTGAAAATTGAAAATTGAAAATTCCAATTCTTGCTGTGCAAGAATTGGCCCGTGGTCCATTTTTTCATCTATCAGAATTATTGTTATTCCAGTTTCTTTATCACCATTTAAAATAGTATTTTGGATTGGAGAGGGTCCTCGATATTTTGGCAAGAGAGAAGGATGAATGTTAAGACAGCCATACTTTGGGATTTTTAGAATTTCTTGCGGTATGATTTGTCCATAGGCAGCGCAGATGATTAAATCTGGCTTTAGACTTGAAACTTGCAACTTAAAACTTGGAACTTTTTCTGGTTGCTCAATTGAAATTTTATATTTCTGAGCGACTAATTTTACGGGCGGGGGAGTCAAGATTTGTTTTCTTCCCACTGGTTTATCGGGAGGAGTAATAACTAAAATGGGCTTGTAGTCATTTTTAATAAGCCCTTTTAAAATAATCGCCCCGAATTCGGGGGTACCCATAAAGATAATTTTTAATTCTGTTCTTTGTTCTTTGTTCATTGTTCTTTGTCTTTACTTCATTGTTCGCCATTCAATGTCCGATTCTTTCCCGGCAAATTCTAACCATTCGCCATATTCGTCAATTACATACATTTTCTTTTTGGTTTTTGACCAAACCATTGGGTTTCCTCTATAAAAAGGTTTCTTTACAATTTCTTTCGGCTTTAATTTATCTAATTCCAACCATTTTTTAAAGACAGTTTCAATGGCGTAATCCAAATCTCTTGATGTTGCCCATTTTGCAACTTTGTCAATTGCATCTTTAGCGCTTTTTACTGAACCGGCTAACTCTAAGAGCTGTTTAGCCGGTTTGGTAAATCTGGAGTAAATTATTTTTCTCTTTTTAGCGTCTTTTTTTAATTGCTCCAAAGATATTCCTTTAGTTTTAAAATAATGGGTGATTATCTGACGGATAGCAGTTTCATCTTTCAGTTTTTCATAATAGCTGATTTTACCTTTTTTCAAATATTCTTCAATCTTTTCAGCAATGCTTTTGCCTATGCTTGAGATTTTTTTAAGACCTTTAATGCCTTCTTCTTTATAAATTAAAGAAATATCTGTTTTTAAATCCTCTATAGCCTTGGCCGCTTTTCGGTATGCCTTTGGCTTAAAAGCCGCTCCCTCTATTTCCAAGAGGTCTGCGATTTCATAAAATATTTTGGAGAGTTTTTTGTTGATCATCTTAATGTTTGCTTTATTCTTTCTGCTTCGTTTTCTACGAGCTTGCCCTCATATTCTGCTGCATGATCATGAGCTGTTTTATATACGGGTCTTTTTTGGTCCAAATGCAGATTAAAAGTTAATTCATTATTATTTTCTTCAATATAAAGATGAAATCTTGGATAACCTCTTCTTTCCAAAGGCCGAACAAAACTCTCGTTTTGAAAATAATAACCAATCTTTCTTGCCAAATTTATAATATTATCTCCAGAAGTGTTTTTTATGATGAATTTCATGTTTGTTAGAAGATATTACTCTTTAATTTTAGCTTTTTTTATGATAAGATTCAATCATGAAAAGGCGGAGAGTTTTTATTGCTATAAATTTGCCGGAGGATATAAGGGACAAGTTAACTGATTATCAAAAAAAGATTAGTGAACTGTTTACCCTGCATCTCCCGCCAGGGCGGGATGGTGCAGGGCCGATCAAGTGGACAAAACCGAATAACCTTCATATTACCTTAGATTTTTTGGGTTATCTTGCAGATGAGGAGCTTGTGGAGATTTGTAAAATTGCCAAAGAAGTGGCATCAAAAAATTCGTCATTTTTTGTTAACTTAAATAAAATTTGCTATGGACCCCCGCCTTTGGCGGGGCAGGCCTCAAATAAAAAACCGCCTCGCATGATCTGGGCGGTAGGGGAGAAATCAGAAGAGTTTGCTTCTCTGAGGGGTGATTTAGATAGATCTTTATCAGTGTCAGAAAAACGAGAATTTTCCCCTCATATTACTTTAGGAAGAATCAAACAATGGGAGTGGAAAAGAATTGAACCCGAGGAGAAACCAGCGGTTGAAGAGGAGATAAATTTAAGGTTTTCAGTGGATTCAATTGAGGTGATGGAGAGCGTTTTAAAAAGAACAGGACCAGAATATACCATACTTGAATCAGTCCCTCTGGTTTGATTTGACATTTGAGCTTTGACATCCGACATTTTATGAAAATTCACTTCATAGGCATTGGCGGGATAGGCGTATCTGCGCTTGCTCAATATTATTTGGCAAAGGGCCATAAGGTTAGCGGCTCTGATTTAGTATCTTCGGAAATTACTGGTTCCTTGAAAAAATCAGGGGCTAAGATTTTTATTGTGCGACATTTGGCTAAAAACCTGCCGGATGATACTGATTTGCTGATTTATAGCCCGGCAGTTTCTTCTGATAATCCGGAGATTGAGAAAGCGAAGAAATTGGGTATTAAAATTCAAAGTTATCCCGAAGCGTTAGGAGAGTTAACCAAAAAATATTTTACCATAGCTGTTTCTGGTACTCATGGAAAGAGCACAACTTGCGCAATGATTGCTTTGGTTTTAATGAAAGCAGGGCTTGATCCCACAGTGATTGTTGGCACGAAATTAAAAGAGTTTAATGGAAGTAACTTCAAAATAGGGAAGGGCAAATATCTTGTTATTGAGGCGGACGAATGGCAGGCTTCTTTTTTAAACTATTGGCCCAAAATAATCGTTTTGACCAATATTGAAAGAGAACATCTGGATTATTACAAAGATTTAAAACATATTTTAAAAACTTATAAAGAATATGTAAATCATCTCCCAAAAGATGGAATATTGATAGCGAACAGAGACGATAAGAATATCCAAAAATTAAAAGTTAAATCTCAAAGTTATGCTTTAAAATGGAAAGAAGCAAAAGTTCTCAGAGAAATTTTAAAAGTGCCGGGAGAGTATAATATTTATAATGCTTTGGCCGCTTTAACTGTTGCTCGGGCTTTAAAAATTCCAGACAAAATTTCATTTAAAGCGCTATCTCAATACGCAGGAGCTTGGCGCCGATTTGAAATAAAGAAGGGAGAAATCAATGATAAAAAATTTACAATTATTAGTGATTACGCTCATCACCCCACTGAAGTTAAAGCCACTTTGGAAGCTGCTCGGGAAAGATTTCCAAATAAAGAAATTTGGTGCGTTTTTCAGCCCCATCAATATCAAAGAACTTTTTATTTGTTTAATGATTTTGTCAGGGTTTTCTCTGAAGCCCTTCGGCGGACTCAGGGTAAACCCGCGCTGGATAAATTAATAATCACTGATATTTATGATGTAACCGGCAGAGAGAAGAAGCAAATAAGGGAAAAAATAAATTCAAGAAAGCTAACTAAGAAAATTAATAAATCTGAAGCAATATGTTTACCAAAAGGAAAAATAAAAAATCACTTAAAAAGAAACTTAAAGAATGGGGAAGTGGTAATAATTATGGGTGCCGGGGATATATATAAGCTTGCAGAAGAGTTTTCCACAAAATAGCTTGCCCTCACGACCAAACGAGGACAGGGCGCCAAGGCGCCAAAAATAACGAAGTTAGTCCTCATTATGGTGTGAGGGCTTGACAGGATTAAATGAAAGAGAGAAAATAGAGAAAGAGAATAGGTCGATTAAAATAAAATTTTTAACTAACTCTAAAAATTATGTGGACAATCATTTGGATCGTTATAGCAGTTGTGGTGGTAGGATTAATAATTTATCTTTTAAAAGACAAGATTTTCAAGAAAAAAGAGGAAGGAGGGCCTCCTACATCTCCACCACCGATGACACCACCCGGAGGACCAACAATGTAATTTTAGGATTATAATGTAAAAAAAGAGCGCGGTAGATTTTAATTATTACCGCGCTTTTTTGTTTGATTAGCACAGAGCAATATAACTTGCTACCGCTAACCAGAAAATACGCTTAAAAATTTTCCATTTCTCTGATAGATGGTTCATTTTCTACCCTCCTAAATGGAATTTTTTGTTTAAGAGTGTTTGTTTTTGCCCTTAATCTTTAATCAGGGCTCTGATTAGCAGGGCTCTGATTAGTTTTTTCTGCCGCTTCTTTTTCTGCTGCTTTTTCCCGCTGAATCGCTTCGTAGATTTCTTTGCGGTGGACGGGTACTTCCTTGGGGGCGTTGATTCCCAAACGAACTTTGTCGCCTCGGACGTCAACTATGATAATTTCAATCTCGTCGCCAATTATAATTGATTCATCTTTTTTTCTGCTCAATACTAACATTTTCAGACTCCTTTCAATTTCACTTAACCTTATTTAATTGTTAAAAACCTATTCTCGATACTTTATCTTAACATATTAATGAATTTTTGTCAACTTATTTCCATTTGAGCAAGGAATTTGCGGCTAGCTTCTACTATCACTATATGATGACCAGATGTTAGTTTAAACTTTGGCCTATGGATGAGCTTTTTTACTATTGTGTTTTTTCCTTTCGTACAGCACTCAAAAATAGCGATATTATTCCTTGTAATGCGTTTATGATTGATTTTCTGCCTCACATTGTTTTTACTTTTTTCCACGATAACTGTTTTGCAATTCTTGCTTACCGCTGCAAAAAATTTAACTTCTCTGTTATCGGATTCTGAATTAATCATAACCATAACAGATTCTCCAAAAATTTAATTTTCAGTATTTTGTTATCAAAGACCAACAATTTTTTAATATTACCAAACTTACGACCTTTTGTCAATAGAAAAAAAGCCAGATTCCGTTTAAGAATCTGGCTTCGGAGGAGAGTGGTGAAAAGAATAAACCATTACCCAATTATGATTTTTTTAAATAAAAAAGCGCGGTTTGAGACCGCGCTTTGAAAAAATAAATTATTTTTTCCTTTCTTTCTTTTTTTTGCGCTCATTTTCCAGATGTTTGGGCAAATTTTTAAGAGTTTTTAATATTGTTGACCATTTCATGTGGAAGGGAACAGTAATAAAGATGTGTTTGCTATTGTTCCTTTTGTCTTTTTTCACAGTTACAATAATTTTGTCTTTCTTGGTGCTGATTAATACTCTTTCTCGGGACATCAAGATCTCCTTATCGTCTGTTTTTTTCTATATTTTCATCTGTTGGGCTTCTTAGAAGTTTTACCTGTTCCTTTCAGCAATCCGGTGCTCTAATCCACATAATTTATTTTTCCTTTCAGTTGTGTTATTCGTTTTTTAAAGAACTAAAAACAACTCTTTTAAGATAGCATTTATGAAAAAAGATGTCAACAGAAAAAGTGTAATTATGAATAACGGGATTGTGGCGAAAAAACAAGAAAAAAGCCAGATTCCGTTTAAGAATCTGGCTTCGGAGGACGGTGATGAAAAGAATAAATCATCACCCATTTATAATTTTCTTAAAGAGCAATTCTCTACTTATTATATTAATTATAGAAAAGCAAGACATTGTGTCAAGAGCAATAAAAAGGTAAAGGGTCAACCCTCACATTAAAAAAGAAGATAAAAACCCAACCGTTATAACAGTTGGGTTTTCTGATGAAAAAATTAATCATTTGATGTTGGTCTGGCTGGCCTTGCACACACACTTCGGTCTAATTCCTTATCATCACCTTAGGCCCACCGAAGCCTTAGCATGTATGTTTATTTTAAAAGGACTATTGTATTAATTGTAGAAAAACGTAATGGCCTGTCAAGTGTATAACTAAGAGACAATATCTCTGAATATGTCGGGCAACCCCTTGACTTTGCAGGCTATTTTCAAATAGAGGAAATTCTTATATAATAGATTTAATGGATAGAGTTATTAATAAAGAGACAATTAAATATATAGGCAGGGAAGTGAAAGTTTCTGGATGGGTTAATTCTATAAGATTGCACGGCAAGATTATTTTTATTGACCTTCGGGACAGAAGCGGGATTTTGCAATTGGTTTTTCAGCCTCCGGCTGACCAACCGAAGGGTAATATTCCCCCCGCCTCCGCCAAGGATTCGGTAGGCAAGCAAAATAAAGATGTTTACGAACTCGCAAAGGAAATCCGGCCAGAGTGGGTGATAGAAGTGATTGGAAAAGTTTCAGCAAGGCCCCCTAAAATGGTAAATCCCAAACTTGAGACAGGAAAAATAGAGGTCTCAGGGGAAAGTTTAGAAGTTTTGTCTAAGGCAAAAACCCTGCCTTTTTCTATTGAAGGGGATGGTTATGAAATAAATGAGGAAAAAAGAATGAAATACCGCTATTTGGATTTAAGAAGAGAGAGAATGAAAAAAAATTTGATAATGCGCCAAAAAATCATTCAATTTATGAGAGATTTTCTTCAGAAAGAAGATTTTATTGAAGTGGAAACTCCAATTTTAACCAAATCAACTCCTGAAGGCGCCAGGGACTTTATAGTTCCTTCAAGATTACAGCCGGGAAAATTTTATGCTTTGCCTCAGTCGCCCCAGCAATACAAACAACTTTTACAGGTAGCCGGTATTGAGAAGTATTTTCAAATTGCCCGTTGTCTTCGGGATGAAGATCCCCGGGCCGACAGACAAGCCGAGCATACTCAATTAGACATAGAAATGTCTTTTGTAGAACAGAAAGACGTGATGAATTTAACAGAGAAGTTGTTTATAGAGCTTATTAAAAAATTGTATCCAGAGAAGCGAATTCAAGAAATTCCTTTTCCAAGACTTACTTATGAGAAAGTAATAAAAAAGTATAATACCGATAAACCCGATTTACGCAAGGATAAAACAAATCCAAATCTTTTGGCTTTCTGCTGGGTAATTGATTTTCCCTTTTTTGAGAAAGATGAAAAGGGCGGCTGGACCTTTACTCATAATCCTTTTTCCGCTCCAAAGCCGGAATTCGCAAAAGATTTACTTAATAAAAGAAACATAAAGAATATTTTAACCACTCAATATGATATTGTATTGAATGGTATGGAGATAGGAGGCGGTAGTATAAGAAATCATAGGCCCGAAGCGCTTGAGGCAGTATTTGAGGTAATTGGCTATAAGAAAAAAGAAATTAAAAATAAGTTTGGTCACATGCTAAGAGCGTTTGAATACGGGGCTCCGCCTCACGGCGGAATTGCTCCGGGAATTGACAGATTTTTAGCTATTTTATTTAATGAGCCGAATATAAGAGAAGTTATTCCTTTTCCTAAAACCGGCGATAACTGCGACTTAATGATGGACGCCCCTTCAGAAGTCTCTGAAAAGCAACTGAAGGAATTGAATATTAAGATAGCCAAAACTAAAAAGAGGTCTTAAACAAACCTCTTTTTATTAGAATTAATAAAGGATAGTATGAAAAAAAATTTAGGGTTCACTCTTATAGAGCTCTTAGTAGTAATTGCCGTTATTGGTCTTTTGGCCGCCATTACTTTGGTAGCTCTAAAAGGAACAAGAGAAAGAGCCAGAATTGCCAAGCTTTTACAGTTTGATTCCAGTATTTATCATGCTTTGGGAGCGGAAGCGGTAGGAATCTGGAATTTTAACGAGGAAGGAAATGATACTTGCCAAGGCGCTCCCCTGGATTATGACGATATTTGTGATAGTTCTGGCTATAATAATCATGGAAAAGAGGTGGGTGACATAACCAGAGTATTACACGAGACCGGCCAACTTAAACAGTCTCTCCAAAAATACGGAACCTTTGACGGGATTAACAGTTGCGTTGAAGTGTCGCATCATCCAAGCTTGAATGCTTTTGACGAGTTTACGGTCAGCGCTTGGGTCAGACCGACGGGTGCAGATATATCTCTTGCACCAATTGTTAATAAGAACAAACAAGATGGGCAGTATCTTTTAGTGTTAAATCAACTACAACCAGTTTTTTATATAGGAAAGCCCTATAGGACTAAAGAAACAGGCGTAACAATACCTTTAGACAAATGGTCTCATGTAGTTTTCACTTTTAAGTGTTTAGATCCTATCGGTGGTTCTCTATGTTCAGAAGGATCTTTTATCGGGAGTTACATCAATAACGATAAAATTTCTCCTAAAACCACGGATATTTATCCGGCAAACCCTGATAACGATGAAAACTTTAATATTGGTTGTTCTAATAAAGAGTTTTTGGGCGATATTGACGAAGTCCGCATTTATAAAGAAGCATTAAGCGCGGCTCAAATCAAAAAACTCTATGTAGAAGGGGCAGAAAAGAGAGGATTGTTAGTTGAAAAAGATAATTTTTAAGACATATTTTATAATGTCTGGAAATAAAAAATTAAAAATTTTTTTAATTACCCTTTTTTTAAGCTTGCCTTTTTGGTGGGGGATTAATAGTTTGGCAAAAAACTTAGAAGATTTTTGGTTTTTACAGGAAATAACTAAGAATCCTCAAATATTTGCTGCCCAAATAAACCAGCAAATTTTGGAAAAGGAAATAAAGGAAGTAGAATTGGAAATATTGCAAGCAAAACGTTTAAAGAGTTTGGAAATTGAGGCAAGAGCTGCTATCTCAGTTGAAATCGATGACCAAGGCAACGAAAAGATTTTATTTGAAAAAAACTCTCAACAGCTTCTGCCTATTGCTTCTCTAAGCAAATTAATGACAGCTTTGGTAATTTTTGACCTTGATGAAACCTATAATTTTTCCCAGCTAATTACAATAACCAAAGAAGCGGTTGAACAAGAGGGCAGTTCTAAATACGGTGATTTAAAAGCAGGGGAGAGTTTGTCGGTTGAAAGCCTCCTTTATATTATGTTGATTGAATCAAGTAATGACGCTGCCTTTGCCTTGACTGAACTAATTAGTAAAAAGGGATTTGTTGGATTAATGAATATTTATGCTAAAGAGTTAGAGCTCAAAAACACTTACTTTGTTAATCCTACCGGCCTTGATCCGGACGATTCTCGTAATTCCCCTAATTATTCAACTGCTGAAGACCTGATTAAACTTACTAAATATATATTAAGAAATTATCCTCAAATTTTTGAAATCACAATAAACCAATCCTATGAAGTTTTAATGCCGAATGGTTTGACTCATCATTTTATTCCTGAAAACACCAATAAGCTTTTGGGAGAATCCGCCAACTGGCGGACTAAGATAATCGGAGGGAAAACTGGTTGGAGTTTTTCAGCCGGCGGCTGCCTGCTTTTAGTGGTGGATGATCCAAAAAATAATAGTTATTTTGTTAATGTTATTTTGGGAGCTAAAGACCGTTTTAACGAAATGCGTAAATTAATAAACGCTTTAGAATAATAAATTCCCAAAGGCTGCCTTTGGGAATTTATATTAGTTTAACAAGCTAAATGGCTTGTTTTTTATTTTGGAAAAATTTGGTAGAATATAATAACAAGATTATAAACGAGATTACGATATGTGGTTTTTAATCAACACTTTACGACTATTATCCCATTTCAGATAGAGATCGAGATTTAACAAGCCAATCTGCTTGTTTTTTTGTTTGGCGTAAAAATACTTGACATATTTAAATAATGGGTGTATCATTAAAGATAGTTATTTGTCAACAGAATAATGGAAATTTAATGAAAGGAAACATATTATGGCGAACACAGTTTTTTGGGCGGAATTACAGAATGAATTAAGTGGAGCTGGACTTAAGGTGAATTTAGGCATACCAAAACCTGATGAGTATCCTTGGTTTGGCAAGATTGATGGCAAAACTTTTACAATGATAATTGCTCCGAAGAGCGATGAAGATGGATTCAGAGATTTAATGATTATGTCTCTTTATGGTCAAGATGAAGAGAAGATTATTCCGCTTCTTTCAAAGTTTATGGGTTATGAGCCTTTTTGTAAGTATTTGCACAAAAAGAATTCAACAGCTTCTGCCACTTACGAATGGGACAGAAAAGATCCGAATGCCCGACTAAAAAATCGGGAAGAAAGTGTCAATGTTCACGAATTGCAAAAGTTTGAAAAAGGATTTCAACCTCCCGAAGCACAAGGTATGGAAGCATTTTACCACCAATTTACCGCCGAGGATGTAAAAGCTTGGGAAGAAGGACTTCAGAAAAATCCAGATGCTGAGTGGAACTACAACCGAGTTAAAGAGCTTCTACCCTTTGTTAAGAAGGTAATGCCTCGGATAGGATTGGGCCAGAGTCTGTTAGGTTTTAGCATTATTTGCCTTAACGGTAAATGCAAAAACGAAAAGGAGGTCGTGGAATATGGATTAGAACCCCTTTTAGTTGCTAATATCATAACAGAGAAAGAAGCTGCACGGATTACTAATTGGTATCTACGAACACAACCAACTTGGGATTCAGGTGGAGCTGGTCATTTTCAGAAAGAGTTTCAAATAGAAGGGATGAGATACAGACTTATCACGGATTCCTACAGGAACTGTCGCGACCTCAATCTTCAAATATTGAGCAAATGAGCAAAAAAAAAGATTTTCAAAAGAGAATCAAGGACACAGAAGCAAAAAACTCTATGTCCTTTTTTATTTTTTGAAATTTTCTTGAATAAAAAAGAAGAAAGTAATATAATAAGACAATGAACGAGATTACAATAGATGTTATTAAAATTTTTACTTTAGGGGCAGTTAGTTTTATTTTAGCTTTTTGGTTGACGCCATTTCTTACCCATTTTTTATACAAATACAAGCTTTGGCGCAAAGAAGTCAGAACTAAATCAATAGATGGTAAAGAGCTTACTTTTTTTCAGAAATTCCACGCCAAAGAAGAAAGACATGTTCCAAGGTTTGGAGGATTACTTGTTTTGGGAAGCACCTTGATTTTAGCTGCTTTTTTCTTTTTATCCGCTAAAACTAATATCTGGTGGCTTAAAAAAATGAATTTTTTAAGCAGATCCCAAACCTGGCTGCCTCTTTTTGCTTTGTTTGCGGCCTCCGGGGTTGGATTATTAGATGATGCTTTGCAGGTTTTTAGAAAAAGAAAGCCAGCCTCGCTGCCCGCTTCGCCTCGGCGAAGACGAGGCGAGAGTCTAAGCGGGCCAGCCTCGCTGCGTCTAGGCGGGTATATTGGGGGTGGCTTGAGGTTAAAATATAGATTAATTTTGGTTGCTTTAATTGGATTAATTGGCGCCTGGTGGTTTTATTATAAACTTGGTTACAGCACTATTCATATTCCTGGAAATGGGGATTTTTTTATAGGGGCTTGGTATCTGCCCCTTTTTATTTTAGTGATGATGGCAACTTACAGCGGGGGAGTAATTGATGGCTTAGATGGTTTAGCCGGAGGAGCTTTTGCCTCAATTTTTGCAGCCTTTGCCGGAATTGCTCTGTTCCAGGGGTCAATTAATTTAGCTGCTTTTTGCGCAGTAATTACCGGAGCAATTTTAGCTTTTTTGTGGTTTAATATTCCGCCGGCAAGGTTTTATATGGGAGAAACCGGCATATTGGGGCTTTGCTGCGCTCTAACTGTAGTTGCCTTTTTAACTGATTCTGTTTTGGTTTTACCAATAATTGGCTTTTTGCTGGTTGTTGAATCCGGCTCAGTGATTCTTCAGCTTCTTTCCAAGAAATTTCGGCATAAAAAGATTTTTTTAGCAGCTCCCATCCATTATCACTTTGAAGCCAAGGGCTGGCCTCATTACAAGATTACAATGCGATTTTGGGTGATTGGTATCGTGATGGCTATTATCGGAGTTGCCGTAAGATTATTAGGATAATTGGATAAAACCCTCACTACCAATTTCATTGGTGTGAGGGCAAGCAAAAAGGGACAAATATTATTTTTGTCCCTTTTTTAATTCTCCAGTTTTTCAACAAGCTCATGCATTTGTTGGAGAATTTTAGCGTCAGTTTTTTCTCCTTTTTTAGATTTTTTCACAATTTTTTTAATTAGTTTTTGCAGTCTTTCTTTTAAAGGCAGCAGTAAATTGTTATACAGAGGACCAGTAATTCGTGATAATTGTTCAATCTCTTCATAGCTAAGAGTTAGCTTCTTTAATTCTTCCAAGGCATCCATTGCCAATTTTGGCTCATCTATATATTCAATAGTTTCAAGCAAAATTCGCTTAGTGTGATTCTTTCCGATAGAACCGCTTTGAATTCTGTTCAGAAGTTCAATCCAGGCCCCTTTTTTACAATAAGCGCGCCTGAATCTAATAATGCTGAGTAAATTGTCGGGACTAGCTAATTCAAAACATTTTTGCCAGAATTTTTTTTCTAAAAATTCATCAGCTATCTCTTTGAACATTTTTTCCAGACCATCAAGCACTTCATAAAAATCATCAAAGATGAGGTCCAGTTTTAAAAATTCTCTCAAAGCAAGTTTCCGCAAAGGCGGATATTTTATATTTACAACGATATACCACAGATTTTGTTGGGATTTTGTTAAATCTCGCCACAATTTTATCAATCTATTTCTATGTCTTGTCCTTCTTCGGGTTGCTGATTTTTTCATTTCATATTTCCTTTCTTATAGTTGTTTGCAGAATTTTTCGGATTTTTAAAGAACTAATTACTATTAGGATTTTAAAATAAATTTTAAAATCTGTCAAATTTTTTCTACGGGGGCCAAATGCAAGTGGAATAAAAAAAAGCCGAAACTTTGTTTCGGCTTTTTGAGGCGGTAAATAGTTTAGGTGCTTCCGTGGTCATGTTCGGTTAGATCGACTTTTCCTTCTTCTGCGGGCGATTTAACATATTCTTTCTGTGTGAAAGGGCATACTATGGGGCCGGCTGGAAAATAAGTTGTGTCCCAAGCAATGATTTTTAGGTTCTCCGGATAAGAACCGTTCTCCTGCTTGAACTTCTCCATAGCATCTTCAATCTTCTGAATGTTCGACTCACATCCTGCCACCTTGGCTCTATGGGCGATTCGCGATATTCCCGGAATCATAATTACGCAAAACATCGCCAGGATGACTACTGCAACCAACAGTTCAATAAGTGTCACGCCTTTTCTTGTTCTCATAACTACCTTCCTTTCTTTGGAACAAACACCAAAATATACAACAACTCCAGTAGTTGTTGTTACAATTCTAATTTTTCTTAGCCAATATTTAACTGTCAAGGAGCTTTTTCATTCTACAAAATTATACAGATTTGTCAAATGCAAATGGAATAAAAAAGCCCCGGACAAGTTTTGCTTAGGCAAAACTTTCCCGGGGCGTCTGACCTCGTTAAGGAGGCAGATTATGGATTAAAATTTGGATCAGGATAAGGTGGATTTTTTTCAAGCCACCGGTTCCCAAGCCACCTTACAGACTCTATCCCTACCACACCAGTCAGATTCTCAGCATTCTCAAAAAACCCATTGTACCTGCTGCTTGAATCAGCAGCAGCATATTGCCAACGATCAGCCATTATGGAGAAATCACTCAAATTGACTATAGTATCAAGGTTAAAATCTCCATTGCTGGCTTCTACTTTGACATGACCATTTTCAGGATAATACGTCATGACATAGAGATTCTTGTAGTTTCCATTAGGATCTCCACTGTCATAATAATATCCCGGATCTTGTGGATTATCAAGAAAACCAAAATAGTCACTGTGTACCAAATGGGTTTTTTTATCTGGAGAACAAGCATATGAAATGTGCCGGAGGTACATCTGAAGAGCAACTCCGTCATTCGGATCAATAGAAGTAAGTACTGTGGTTGTCATATGCGGTTCAGTAGGTTCTGGGAAACTAACCTGAGACCAGAAAGCATATGGCTGAAGATAATCCATCATCTGGGTTATCTCATCCGGGTCAGTTGTTTCAAACCACATAACATGCAGTTCAATTGGTGATTCAATATTGCTAGCCCAAACCCAGCCATACAAAGGATGATATATAAGCTGATCCAAGATAGTCCAATCAACTGTAAGACCAGAACTAGCCGACTTTTCTGCTGACTTTGACTCGCTCTCAAACCTGCTCAAAACAGAAGAAGGAGCAGGAAGATCATTAATTCTGCTTCTTAATGGAATCGGAGCAAATCTCTCATCTTCAGGCAAGTCCGACAAGTCTTCTGGAGCCAAAACCTCTACATCATTTGGATCAACAGTTTTCACGCTTTTCGCACTTTTGTCCCAAGTTCCGATTCCAGATGAAGAAATGTCTATCACTCCCTCCACAGGTATGCTTCCACCTTGACCCCAGAAGTGCTGATACAGGCCAACTCTCTGGAATGTTGACCACACATAAATTTCTCTTATAGGATGGCCGCGTCTGATTATGGTAATCTTAAGCTCTACCCATGTTGTAATCCAGTCATCTGGAAGAAGCGCGCCCGCATAAGGATTCCAATTTTCATCCAAAAATGCATCTACATCCCCTGTGAAAACAACAGCAATAGTGCACTGCCCAAAAGGGGTTGACCGGCCAGTAAGTGGATTATCTCCTACATCAAGATGCTCAATTTTCCAGCCATCAGAATCCATTAAGGCTACGTAACCGTAGTCATTCCAAATATCAATGCCAATATCCATATTCCCATGGTCTACCACTTCAACATCAACCCTAATGCCAGATATTTGCAGAGGCTCACCATTGCTTTTAATCTGAACAACAGCTTTATGATCGGCCTCATAAATATCATCGTCATGGCTTGGATAGTCTCCTGTAACCCATCCATCAAACGTCCAAGCTAACTCTGATTCTGGGAAAACATTATACAACACAACCGAAAAATCATCAGCATATCTGGCGTCATAGGATTGAGTATCGCAACTTTGAAGAGTTGCGAGCACAGCAAGCGCTAACACAAAAACTACTTTTCTTATTAAACGTCCAATCCTGCTGATCGAATTGTTAATCTTTGTCCTCATGGTTGCACCTCCTTCCTCTCAATGACAGGCGTTGCAAGTATTTTCGTCCCCTCAGGGACAAAAACCCACGTCACACCATATAGCCGAGTCATCTCACGGACTAAATCATCACCAACCGGACCATCTATGAAGTTAAAGTCTCCGGTTTCGATGACTATGTTCCTCTTGTCGTCTGAAATCTCTTTGAGGAAACATTCGACATCTCGCTGGCAATGCTCTTTGCTTGTGGCTTTGTCCACGCTTCTTATGCGTAAGAACTCTTTCTGCCGGCAGCCAAGGATATCTGCCAGAGATCTGCCCACATCCTTTTTGGAGACAATCTCAAGCCCCCTTTGCATAAAATCGGGAAGCTCTTGGAAGCTGATAGTCGTAACCAACCGGTACGTCGGCGATCCTTTGCTGTGATATTCCAGCTCATCTTCGATTGATTCCCCGGGCATGGTCTGGTCAGGCCTTACAAAAAGCACGTCTTCTGTCGCAATGCCCTTTGGGTTTTTATCCCACGAATGTAACGTAAGCATCTCAACTGCCTGGACATCGGGCTCAGGATCCGGCTCTTCAGCTGTTTCTGAAATCTTTGTGGATGGCTCAGCCTTTACATACGTGAGTACCCCTTTGGTCGGATGGAGCTTCATGCTCTCAGGAACACGGGCATTAAACCCACTAGCTCCCTTCGAAGGAACCTTACCGTCCCTGTACACGCTGTAATAGGTTGACTCAATTACAATGGTTTTGTCTTCAATGCCTTTGGCAAACCAAGAATCAACATCCTGGAATGGCACCCCAGTGAGCTGAGAGATGCGTGCTTCCACATTGTTGTCTGCAACCCTCTTGTCACTGCGTACACAAAGGATTACTAAAACTATTAACGCTACCAGACAAAAAACTAATTTATTATTATTCTTCTTCATTTCAAAATCTCCTTTCAAAAATTGACATCAGTTAACACATTTTTTTTCCAATTTAAACCTTTTCTTATCCAATATTTAATTGCCAAAGAGCTTTTTCCTCGCTATCATTAATATAGTCCCAGATTCACTACTTTATTTTACAGAATTATATAGATTTGTCA
>SDBT01002138.1_pt1 | contig 35237 bp, 70 predicted proteins | sample 2277101 | NCBI WGS metagenome assembly SDBT01 (sample SAMN10404973, study PRJNA504765) | marine sediment metagenome | isolation source: marine sediment core GS10_PC15, 103 cmbsf | place: Arctic Ocean: Southern Knipovich Ridge | collected 2010 | reverse complement strand
ATACAAGAATGAAACACATCATATCTATAAGTTTAACATTACTTCTTTTGTTATATATATTTATTGTCGCTCCGATGATTGGTAGTTTACTTTTTCAAGATAACTTTGCCTTCGAGTTTGTAAGCACAATTGAGTATGTCATATTCCTTTTCGCTGGGGCAATGAGTAGTATTTCTGTTTTCCTAATTTTCTATCTGATTCTTGCTTTCTATGAATGGATACTGGATTGTTTTTAGCTATAATAATCAATTCAAATAAATAATTAATCTAATAAATAAGATATATTGATTATAAGCATGAAAAGTTATTGAAAAGTAGTTTAAAAACTAATTAATGTTTAAATAGTAAGTAAATTAGATTGATTATAAGAGAATTAGCTTGATTATATTGTAAATAGTAGCTGGGAGGGGGCTCCACCCCTCTATCTTCACTAAGAATTTTCAGATAGCAAAAAATTGAACTAAAATAATTAGGATATTTAATAAAACCTATTTTAGAAATTCGTGCTTAAAAATGAACTTTCCTTAGCAGTGCTAACAGGCTTTTTGAAACTATATAAATCTCTTTATAAAAAACAAAGGAGCAGGCATAATAAAATGATTAGATTTAGAGAAATTACCGGAATAGAGATTGAGCTTCCTAATGGTGGATGGACTAAATTAGTAAAAATTTGTAAACGAATCAATAAAACATCATTTGCCACGGATGCACAATTCTATTTTGCTGTTTATGACTGGTGTAAAAACTCAAAAGCATTCACTCGCAAAATGTTTGTTTACATCATGGCCAATTGTAATATAAAATATAAAGGATTAGAATAATGAATACTCTAAAACAAATTATAGTTAATATAGACCCAAAGCTGGGGGAGAATTTCTCTTGCCCGTTTTATGGCCCTTATTGCGGGGCTGATAATACGATTGATAGTTGCCCTGAATGGAAAGATACGGAGGGGGACTGGACAGAGGTTTATATTGCGCCAAAAAGTTGTCCCCTCCGGAAGGGCTATGTTGAGGTAAAGAAAAAAGGCTATAACGCAATGAGATAAGTATTGACTTTAATTGTTAGTTATGATATAGTGGTTCCATAACAATAACAAAAGGGAGAAATAAAATGGAAAGCAAGTATTCAAAAGGAACGTGGTTTGCGAAAGACGGAGAAATTTATGAAACAGAAACAGGCAAAACTATTGCATTAATTCCTTATTATGATGATGAAGATGAGGAGCAAGTAGCGAATGCCAAACTTATAGAAGCTATTCCTTCTCTCCTTGAAGCGTGTGAAGATGTAATAGAAGAACTACAAAGGACTAATGCTACCGTCAAAGATATTTTGTCATATAACATAGGACGTTTGGGCCAAGTAATCTACGAAGCAACGGGGGAATAAAATGAAAGCAACTGACAATAAAGAACCAGACATTTATAGATTTAGCCTTCAGTGTCCGAACCGAATATTTGACGGAATGTTTGTCAGACTTAGTGATTACCAAAGGCAGTCTGATTTGTTGGAGGCGTGCTTGGATGCATGTAAAGAATTAAGAGATTGCCTAACCGAAGCAATAGAAAATAATGAAATTATTTCTGCTAAAACTGTTGACAAAGCAGATAGATTGGCTCGCTTCGCAATCGCCAAAGAAAAAGGAGAAGTATAATGAAAAATGCATATGTATGGATGGGAAGTCGTAAACTCACAATCAAAGAAGCGGCAGGACGGTATTCTGGATTGAGGCTGAGGAGGGAATCTCCAGGTATCGACAGAAATTTCGAAGCTTATTTGATGTATGAAAGAATAATTACAAACAGTCAATTCCGGTTAATTGAAAGCACTGTTAAAGAATGGCAGATTTGTCGGCATTGTAGGCACTGGCAATTTGATGGGAGGTGTACCCCTCTCCAAGATGAATTATCTATAGAGGTTGATTCTGGAGGTTACGAGAAAGCCTATGTAACTGTTGTCGGTCCTCCTCCGAAGTTTTCATGCGGACTATGGGAGTCAATATTATATTCTCTGGGCCGTTATAACTATTAATTCCAACTATAAAAAATTAATATGAAATATATAATAGCAATCTTATTATTACTTCCAAATTTTTGTAATGCTAATATTATTAATGATTTACTACCAATAATATCAGCGGCAGAAAGCACTGATAGAGATTGGATAATATCAAGAGATGGAGGCTGGGGCAGGTATCAAATAACTGCTCCAGTATTAGTAGATTATAATATAAAGCATAAAACAAATTATATGCTAATAGATATGCTATCACGCTATAAGAGCGAATTAGTTGTAAGATGGTATTTAAATTGGCTAAACAATTATTTAACAAAATATGGATATAAAGATGATAATATTAGAATCCTAGTTGCTTATAACTGGGGGATAGGGAATTTTAGGAAATATAATTTTAAAATCCCAAGTTGGTTTATACTTCACAGAAATAAGGTTTACAGGAATTTCTGCCAAACAGAAATAAAGAAGAGGTGGAGACATGAAAGATGATTTTTATGATATGATAATACTTGTTATAACTCATCCGGACCCTAAAGAATGTGCTTGTGAGGGGACAGGATGGATACCAATAAATGATGATGAGAATATCCCATGCCCTTTACATGAAAGCGGATATAAAAATTTCACTGGAGATGAGTTACCGACACTGGCAGAAGAGGACGAAGCTTTAGAAATATGGAACAAAGGCGATGATAAAGATTTTATAAATGGTTATATTGGAGGAAATAAAAGATGATAAAACCACATGAAATACAACCAGGTGACGGAATAATTATAAATGAGAAAATTCGAGGAGTAGTAGTTGAGGCTTCAGTCATCCCAGCATTGAATATATATCAAGTGAAATTTATAACTAATGAAGTCTATACTGGACCGATAACAGATGAAATAGTTGCATTACGAATAATTAAAGAAAATGGAGAATGATAATGAATAAAGGAATAGAAGTAGGAGATATAGTCCATTCCAAAGTGAACAAAATATACAAGGGAACGTACACAGTCATTAAGACTAACAAAACAACTTGTCATGTCCAGCTCAATGATAATCCTGGAATAATGATAAATGGAACAATGGGAATCAGCCCAATCTATAAAAATGTTCGTTATTCAATCTTAAAAAAAGTGAAATAATCAGAAAAGTTGAGAAATCTATAAAAATCAGAAAACCTAAAAAAATGAGAAAATCTCAAAAATCCTAAAAAAACAAGAAAAATACAAAAGATACAAAAATATCAATAAATTGTATCTTGCCAATGCTTGCCAAAGACCGCCAAACAAAATATATATAAAGAATAAACAAGGATTGAAAGGGAGATAGCAATGATAGAGAATGCCATAGTTGTTAGCTTAAAAGAAGTTCAACGAGGCGACAAGGTGCAGATAAGAGACAACACAGGCAGGAGAATATATACTATAGAGGGCATGGTAGAGAAGATACATATATTTGCTTCTGGCTTCATAACATTATTGTTATCAAATAAAAAAGATTATTATGGTCCGAGGGACAAGGTAGTACTCATAGAACGCCATATATTATAATAATAATTAATAATAGTCAAGTATATTATATTGACAGGATGGAGGTAACGGATATGTTTGCAACTACTTATGAAATCAGAAAGATAGGGCATGGCTTAAAGCACAATACAGGACAATATAAGATAACAGGTCTTATTGTGTTAGGGGCATACGACTGCTGGGTAATATCTGATTTTTACAGTGATTATTCGGTGTGTGTTCTAGTGCTTGATAGGCCCACTTGGAAGAAATACGTAGAGAAGTAAGAGGATATCTATTTTTGAGCCATAATACCACAAATAATATCCTAAAATATAAAAATAATAAACATATAAATTGAATATAATTATTAATTGGAAGCAAGTAATAAGTAGTAATAATAGTTTTTCATTGCAGTAAATATACACTATTGTTAAGTTGGGGCCATGGTAAATCGGGGTATTAAACAAAATATAATATTGGTATCTATTGTAATAATCCTTCCCATACAGAACAATCCCTCAGAATCTCCCTCCAGTCTTATCCTACCCATAGCTTAAAATCAATTTAAAGGGGTCTAATCTGCTCTGTAAGCGATTATTATGCCTTCTGCCTATCGCCACAGAGGGGAAGGGCAGGCATTACAACAGGGGGCAATGAGACAAAGAGGTGGAAACAAAAAAACCAAGAGGGGGGAGACGCATTTGTAATAGGAATAATGGATTTCAAAACATGTAGATATAATTTGTAATAGAAATTCACATATACGGGTCATAGGAAAGCATATATAGCATCTCTTCTCTCCCCTCTTATTAGTAATGATTCCTATTAGCAACTATTAATAACCTATTAGTAGCAATTATAAATAAATATAACATGTTATTAGCAAGTATATTATACAGCATATTTATATATTAATTATTATATACGTTGTTATATGATTATTATATCCAAGCACAAGGATAACGCAACGTTATAACAATATTAAAATTTATATATTGGTTATTATATCCGGGCAGAAGATTTGCGCGGAAGTAATACCAGAAGAAAATTAATATATATTGATTATTAGATTATTATTTCATGGTAGACTGTCCTGGTAATGGTTTTATAGAGACTACAGGCCATTAGATGGCTTGTATTAATGGTTATTATTGCAATATCAGCTAGGATATGTCCAGTTTGGCAATATATAGCATTAATAATGATTATTAGTGATAAAAACAGGCTCTATATTGCTCTGTGTGGCGTTATTATTGTATCTGTCTATATGTATGCTAGCTATATATTAAATAGTTATAGTGGCTATTATAGCAATGTAATATTAAATATATAATAAAATACCACCGTAAGCGGTGAAACTTGCGGCGATAATAAAAAGAAACAATCAATCATTGAATAAATTCAGTTTTAAGTTTTTATACCCCGACTTGAGGAGAAAACAATGATATAATATCGCCATATCAATAATATAATCAGCTGATAAAATAGTTATAATTTCTCCGTAAGTTTTCCGGATTATTAATTTATACATTATAGTACCCCGCCATTATTCACTTTTATTTTAATATCACCAGTGATAATATAGATATATGGCACCATATGACATCGGCAGTATACAATTGCAAACTTGACAGCATCAATATAGTGCTTGTGGTTATCGCTGATAATCTCCCCGTCAATAGTTATTAATTTATACATTATTAAAACCCTCCAATATTATTTTATTACAATTTCAATCGTTTATTCCGGACAGTCTCCCCCGTGTAACCAGTCGTTATATTTTTCAACGGTCCGGAGTGTTACAAATAAATCATCCGTTGTCCCTCCCCATTGCTCCCAGGACTCCTGACAAACACAAGCGCGGACCGTTGTGCCATTAGAGAGTACCATTACTAACTCTCTATTTTTTGCTCCTTCATTCTCAAAAAATCCTATTGATTCAATATATACATTCATTTTTTTTACTCCTTATTTTTCCGGATTTGGTTTTTTTAGTTTATATTGTTATGATTAAATATCTTGATTTCGTAACATTCCAATTGGCACCCCGTCATATTCAATATAAATCTGAAAATCCGGGTCTCCGTCAATTTCAAACCTGGCAGAGTGTAATCCCTGCCTAAGATTAAATAAACTTTTTATACACTTGATTAATTTTCTATCATTATCTTGGTTATCCCATAATTTATCCATGATAACTATATCTTCTTCAAGAAAATACACGTCGTTGACTTCGTATCCGTCTTTATCATTCCCCCATAAATCGTAAGTGTAAGCAGTATATTTATTATATCCTTCATTCATATTTTTCTTCTCCTTCCTTATTTATTCAATTATTTGATTGATTCTACAATGGCGGCAAAAACCCACCGGAAACGGCGGAATTATAAGCGCCTAAAGTTATATATAGCCGGTCATAATTCCGGCAAAAAGAACCAAACAAAAACTGCTCTCCGTTCGGATTAGTAAAAGACCATATTTTACGACATACTCTATTGTGTTCCTTTTCAAGTCTTTTAATGAACCTTTTAATAGCCGGATTTATTTCACTTTTATTATATTCTCTATCTCTCATTTTAATTAATCCCCCCGTTTTATTATATTTTACCATGCCCCGCCCTGGTATCACTTAGCGCGACAATGGCAATTTTTTGTTTATGGCCTGGATATTTAATCATTAAATGAACCGTGCCCCGCGCAATAATTAATTGCATTATTCTTTTTGCACTCATTATATTATTAATGTAATTGCAAAATTATGTTCTTGCCCTAACCAGGCATCAACCGCGACATTTAACTTGGTTTGAATATCCTCCGGAAGTTTATTCCAGCCCCGAAAATGTCGGCCGTAAAGGCAACGGAAAAGAATATTTCCTATCCTGGCGCGGTCATTAGTTTGACTGTTGAGCGAATTAACAACTCGTTGCAATACCAAGCAAGCGCCCGCGCCATAACTTCCATTTTCTATCCAATTTAAATCAGTCAATTGGTCACCATTTTTTAGTGACTCTATAAACTGATTAATATTATCGAAATAACAATGTTTTTCTGAATTAAACCGTGCTATTTCATTTTTCTGATATTCTTCATTGTTCATTTTATATCCTCCATTTTTAAATTATACTATTAATTTTAATTTAAATTATATTAGTTAATCCTTTTGAATATTGACATAAAACTATATCCCCTATTTTCATATACCAGACCGCCGTCATCTGCTTGGTGTTCCATCTCCTCCGGTAATGGGATAGTATCAAGCAGTTTATAATTAATATTATCCTCTGTTACTATATCGCCCGGTTTAACAGTATAATAATATCCTTCATGGTATTGAATGAAAATATTATCGTTGTCTTTCCATTGTTCCAGCCAATACGGGCAACCCTCCACAATATCGCCGTTTAATATTTTTTCTATTTCTTCCTGGTTATCAGTATCGAAAAATAAATAAATAAAATTGTTGTTCAGATAGTCTTCCAGCCCGTCAATTTTATCTATATTATCAATCACAATTTCTAATCTCTTTTTAGTTTTAAAGTATCCATTTTTCATTATATTTTTCTCCAATTATTAAAATATTATTGTTTGCAATCTATCATTTATTATAGTATCCCCTCCTATTTAAATAATTAAAATAATTTATTATGTCCATCTTCAATATTTCATTTAGTGATAAGAATTGTTTCATATCTTCCCCTGGTTATTGTTGCTTGCGTGCCATTGCAATAGTTTTGCATGGCAACCCCACCGGAATCATCATTGACGACGTGACTTTTAATCCTTTTCTATAGTATCCGCCGTCGTTTAAATAAGTAAAGTATTCCCCCCGCTCCATGTCCCATATATCTTCTTTTTTTATCATTCTCTCAAAATGTTTCATTATTCCCCTTTTAAAAATATCAGATTAATCCGGTTTAATATTGTTATTCAGTACCATCTATTATATTTAAACATCGGCCGCAACTTTCCGGGCCGTTAACATCCGATGCAAACAATACCCCGACATCGTCAATTTCTGTTTCGTCGTTCGCAACTTCCTTTTCTTCCAGTGTCATACAATCCCAACAGACGAATTCTCCATTTCTTGTTATTGCTAATACTTCCCAAGCTTTCATAATCTCCCCCCTTTTTTTAATTCGCTTGGTGTCATTGTTTTATCTCCTCCCCTTGCTAGGGTTTACTTAGTTAAAATATTAATAATCTGCCGGAGTTCATTATCTGTAATGCTTAACCACTTGGTTTTAACTCCGGTATAATTGATTTGGAGTTGTGGTTTGTATATATCCCTTTTTCCTTGTAATACGTGGTTTAATTCCCCTTCCCGATATTGTTTAGTTAGTTTATCCATGATATTTTTTCCCTCCGGATTAATCCGGTTTAATATATTTATGCCATATAACTATAATTTGAATTATGTTTTTTTAATATCTCGTTACATTCTTCGATGGATATCTCTCTACTAAATCCCCCCTTCATTGACTTGTGATAGACCATTAACAAATAATATTTGTTCTTGTCAATATTATCTATATTTGAAAATAGAGCTATCATATTTTTATCACTATTCCATTTTAAATTTAATTTCTTTTCAATCATATTATCAATCCCCCGGTTTAATATTGTTTATGATATTGTTATTCCTTGGCAACTGGTAGACATACTGCCATATGTATCTACCATGGAATAAGATTGCTCTATATCGGCAACTGTGCCGACTGTATCATATTCAGTATCTCCGGTTAGCTTTAACTTCATGTTGCGGTATGTCTTCTTTTCGAATACACTGCCTGCACCTTGAAATGAAGAGAAAAACCCGAACTCTGTATCTTTAGGTATATTGATATACTCCCCGGTTTTAATTTGTTTCTTCAACTCTGCCAACTCTAAAACGTCGCACTCAAAAAGAAAACAAAACAAGCATCCCCCATATGCCCCATTATAGAACTCATTCTCATAGTCTGCCCGCTTAACTCCACCGCGAACTCTTTTATATACTTCAGACAGATAACTCTCCGGCTCCTTCAGGTCATCCATACTGTTACAACAATCATAGTTGGAATATACTTTAATCAAGCATAATAAATCGCCGGTATTATTTATTAATTGCTTGATATTAATATCAGCATGGATATAATCCCTCAAAAACTCTCGTACTATATTTTTATCAATATTTTCCAGCTCGTTGCAATAATCATATTCTATTATATTATTTATAAATCCGTCTTCTAACTCAAAAAGATAATCTATATTATTCTCCCAGATATCTTGACTAACTTCAAACAATCCATCTTCATTATTGACAATAGTCTCAATCTGTTCTTTCGATAGTTTATCATCATAATTATAATCAAACTCAACAGAGTTGTCTTCACAATATTTTATTAATTCTTTTTGCAACTTCTTAGATATCTTTTTTCTCATTATGTTTTATTCCTTCCCGCCGTTGTGGCGGTTAATGTTATTGTGGAGTTAATTTTCCGGGTGTTACCCAGACTATCCGGTCACCTTCCGGAAAATTACCTTCTATCTTCACCCTGAACATAGTCATGGAGATAACAGTTGCCGGGATAGTGTTTCCCTTAGTATCGGAATAATAAACGTTGTCACCCTCTTTATATGTCATGGTCCCCTCTTGTTATTGTTTGCGAATTACTGCAAGGCAATCAATTTTTTCAGTCGTGTAATCTCTTCCCTTGCATTATCTTGATTTCTATAAATAATTTCTTCCAGCCCCGAAGAACAAGTCCGCAGGCGTTTATTTGACCGAATAATATATCTTTTATAGTGTGCTATTGTTTCTTCCTTGCTCATTCTCATTTTTTCCCCCTTGTTATTGTTTGCTAACTACTGCCAAGCAATCAATTTTTTCCTTAGTAAATACATTAATGTAATGATGGTTGATTATTTTGTATTGATTGCCGGTGATTGTTTGCATTGATTTTTTAAACCGTCTTGCTCTGTTACCTTCATTTAAATAAAATGTAACCATAATAATTCCCCCGTGTTTTTGATTCTCCCTTATAGAATTCAATCATTTTCTTTTCTCCTTGGTTTTGTTTCTATGTTGTCAAGTTATCCCCAGCCAAGGACTCGAACCTTGATATCCGTATTAGTGGATGCACTCCATGGGCGGCACTGGGGGACAAAAATTTATTCTCTCTTGGTTCTGGTTTAATCATGCTTGAATATAACATACATATATATAAAGACTACTATCAATCAGACAACCGAACAACTATATTGCCCCAAATCATTTATATTCAATGCTTTATATCAAACAAAAAATAAAATAAAAAAACATTCAAAACTTGACAAGAAAAATGCAAACGGTCCCAGTATTTACTATTTATTGCAATTAAACGCTTTATGGCTTGTTTTTTTGAAGTGCTGAAAGTATAGATAATCCTATGTTTTGGCATGGTCACCCCGTCAAAACCATAGCTCTGCTTATGTTTCGAGAATGTCCGCAAATCAAAAAATTATAGAAAAATATAAATAATCTGAATTAATCTAATTAAATTATTTATAATCTAAGTTATTTTATTTATTGTAGTAGTATATATAATGCATAGAGAGATAGATACAGCATATAATAATGGTAGCTTGGTCATAGTATAGTAGCATATTTATTTATAGATAGATTATAATTGTATTAAGTATTTAATATGTAAGTATATTATATATTTAATATATATTTTCCGCCGATATAATGGCGGTATATAATGATATATAGTGATATATTAATATAATTGATAGGTTAATAGGGGGATAGGGGGGAATTCTAGCTAACTGCAAAGAGGAAAAGAGGGGGGGACCCTTTAGGAAATCTACACTCGACAAAAATTTCGAGATTACTAAAAATTAGCTTATAATTAGTTTATAATCAATATACTATTAATTAGCTTCAAATTTATTTAAATTATCTTATATGCCGAAGGGGGGATAGGGGGGTATTGTGTGAAATAGCCTATACCATTTCCAAATAAGCTAATTCTCAAAAATTCTGGTAAATTTTTTTATTGACTTTATATATTAATATGATATAATGCTTTTAATGATTAATTTTTTTAAAGGAGGGAAAGGGATGAAGAAAAGACTGAAGAAAGGTTGGTATGTGAAGGCGAGACGAAAGTGGTTAAAAAAGCGTGTGTGGAAGTGGACTTATTATGCTTCTGACTCAATTACAATAACACCGTGGGCAGAATGGAAAGATGGTCACATGTTAGTGTGTGATGGAATTTGTCCCTCTGACGAAGATTTACAACGGATAACTATCGTTACAAGGGATGGGTATTGGGCTGCTCGTCATTTTATGCTTGCCGGACACGGGAAAGTTTATGTAACTAATAGAATATAGTGAGATATTTTATTGGCAATATAATACTTTCAAATGATTGAATAGATTCAATATTTTCTATTAAGATTATATTGACTTCCAATTATAAAAATGCTATAATGAATTGATTTTATTTAAGTATGACTAGGGTTTAAGATATATAGACAATTAAAATAGGAGGATTAAAATGAAAAAAGATTTTGAGAGGATAGTAAATTTTTCACGTCCATTTGACAAGAGAAGTGATATCCCTAACAAAAATTATGGAATAGGCGCAATGAATATTTGGTTCAATTTAAAAGGGGCACTTGGAGCTGTTCATGTCCGCTTTCAAACTCCATTTTATCTGCCCGAGACCGTAGATGAGTATAGAATAGGGAATAAGAATAAAACACTGCCAACAGATATTAGGGACGTACAGGGAAGAGCAAGAGGATTTGATTGTGTTAATGTGGGATATCACAGTCCAAAGCCAATGTATGATGGGCAGACAAAAGAAGATTGTAATATATTAGACGAAGGATATTGTTATTGTGACGGTAGTTTTTCCAAAGGGGAATATGATGGGGTAGGCGAAATGCTTTATCGTCGTGGAGAAGAAGCAGTATGGGAATATTTAGAAGAGCATTATTATGCAATATTTAGTAAGGAACGCACAATTAAAACTGATTTGAAGCAGATGGCAGATAACCTAAAAGATTTATTCCCATTTTTTTAATTTTGCTAATTCAGTGGAGAGACAACACACAAACAATTAGCTAGAATCCTATTGACAATTGCAAATATTAATGCTACAATGGGTTTATTATTTTTATTTAAGATTAATTGGGCAAATAAATAATTATTAAAATAATTGATTATTATAATTAAAATTGGAGGATATAGTTATGGGATATATACCGTCACCATTTCCACCAAAGGAATGCTTTGAAAGTGAAGAAGATTGGTATAATTATTGTAGAGAATATCTTTTGGAGCAGCAAAGCCAGATGCCTGATATATATTTTCCGACAGGATTTGCTATCTGTTTGATTATATGGATAATCTTTATTATTGTCATAATATTCATTTAATTTAATTATATTTAGGAGGATTTAATGAGTTTAATAGTAGTAGATGTCGAAAGTGATGGACCAATTCCACACCTATATAGTATGGTATGCTTTGGGGCTGTTGTTGTAGAACCTGAATTGAATAGAACCTTTTTTGGAACTACATTTCCTATATCATCTGAATGGAATCCAGAAGCATTAACAATTAGTGGATATACTCGTGAAGAACATTTAAAATTTGAATCACCAGTCGTTACTATGCAAAAGTTTAAGCATTGGCTTTCTAAGAATAGCAAAGGGCGCCCTATATTTATCAGTGACAATAACGGCCATGACGCTTCTTTTATAAATTACTATTTTCATCGTTTTGTAGGAAAAAATCCGTTTGGATGGTCAAGTAGAAGGATAGGAGACCTTTTTTGTGGAGCAGAACATAATTTATACTATAAGTGGAAACAATATAGAATGACATCCCATTCGCATCATCCTGTAGACGACGCAAAAGGGAATGCAGAAGCCTTGCTATATTTTTCTAAAAAATATAATATTAAATTGCCTAAATAGTTAATATATAAATTATTTTTAATATTATTTTTAATAAACTAATTTCTTAATAGGAGAATATTATGACATGCGCAAGATGTAAATTTATTACAAAAGTGTTTGATGGGATGTACAGCGAAACATGGTTATGTTCCCGCTTGCGGGAAATGGTCCACGTGATGGATGTGGGGATAACTATGGCAAAGCGCAAAACATTGATGTTTTCTGTTGAATATGGGTTTGGTTGTGTATTGTTTGAGCCTAATGATGAATATGACCCCGAATCTGAAATTGAATTTGACATTGAAAACAAGAAATTTGAAGACACAGAAGAGGCTAAGTCAGAAATTGATTTAGAAATTAAAAAAATAAAAGCTCACTCAATATGTCGATATCATTAATATGTTTAGCATATAAATAGGAGAAGAAGATGCAACCATGTAAAGAAACAAAACCAATTTCACCCGAAGATTTGGATAACACTATCTTCCCTGAAATAATTCCAGAAGATGAGGAAATCATTAGAATTTGACGATAATCTAGTCGAAAGGTATATTATAAACTAAAAAGGAAAAGCGATGAAAGCTAGAAAATTAAAAGAGATTCTAAATAATACAAGATATATTATTGGTGATTATGGTGAATACATCGGTGTTGGAAGTTCAATGTGTCACAAACTAATAAATATAGACAAGAAATCCTTAGAGATAAAGTATGCCCTTGACTATAACAACTCCGGGCGGGCGGCAATTAATCACGAAGAATTATTATTTATTTGGGATAAGCTAAATGAATTGATTGAGAATGGGATTTTGCTATGCCTTATTCAGGGCAAAGATGTTCTAGAAAATCCATTGCCTGTATTCACAATAAAAGATGGAAAATTAATTGAAGAAAGCTGTGAAGAATATGGATGGCCCAATACCACTGATAATGGATGCGTGATGTATGATAATACATACTTCAAAACAAAAATAGAAGCAATAGAATATGGGATTAAAGAATATAGTTCTGCTCTTTCTTTCAAGAGGGAGATGCTAGAAGAGCGGTTATCAAAATTAGATGAACTACAAGAAACAATATGGAAATATAAAGTTTTTCTTGCTAATTTAAGATTAAAATTGGATGATATAAAGGAAATAATAAAATGAAAAGGTGGTTTTATTTAAATGTTTTAAATAGATGCCCTAAGTGCAAGTGCTCTTCTATTGCATGGGGACAATGGAATGATGGTAATCTGGCAGGCAAGCCTGTTTGTTTTAACCCTAATTGCCCAAAGCCATCTCCATACGAAAGTCATTATACAGGGAGAAGGAAGAGAAAATTTATGGAGGAGGCCAGATGGGGGATAAGGCCATGAAAAAATATAACACAATTGCAGAGGTTTATAATGCAGTTAAGGCTGGAGAAATTGATGAAAGTAAATTAATAATTGTATTGGATAATGATTGTACTGATTTTTACCTTGGCCCAGATGAAGATAGCAATGGGAATGAAATAGACAACGAGATATTGAGAGGGGGTGGTTATTTTGATGTAGCAGAAGTGTACCAGCTCCTTTTGCCGAGGGCAACAGTAGAGTGGTGCTAAAACAAGGGGAATAATAAAATGAATAGAGTTAAAGAAATATGTGATAGAATTATTGAATTATTGCCAAAAGAATATGACATCCAGATAAGCGCACTCTTCGATGAATCCTCATCCTCCAACTATTCCTTGTTTATCCAATACCAGTTTGGCATAGAATATGAGGTCTGGGCTGAGGTTGGATATAATCTTACTAATAAAGAAATTGTTGTACAGAGAATAAATGAAAGCAAATATCCTGAATCTGTATCGAATGAGCTTGCATCTTTAGGTTCTGAATTAATATTTTGTTATGCTGGGGAATTGGTAGATTATGGTACATATATAAGGAAATATAAAGACTCTCGCTATTATAGGAATCCGTATTACTTAGATATCTGCACGGTGGGACATGAAACAGCTTATATTGCAGATTTTGAAACCGACGATAGTGAGCAAAAAACAGCATTGGAAGAAATGATTAGAGGAAACCCCCCAAAAAATAAATAATTCTTTGAGGAATAGAAATGAAAACTATAGCATTAATGCCAGGAAGTTTTGACCCTCCAACATACGGCCATTATCATTTATTGAAAAAGGCCCATGAAATATTTGATAAGGTTATAATTGTTTGTTCGGAGAATGATAGTAAAGCCCAGAGATGGTTTTCAGTACTTGATAGCATGAGATTTTGGTATAACTATGACTTACCAAAAAATGTTGAGGTAATGGATTTGCCTGAAACTATAGGAGTCATCGCTAACAACAACAATGTTGTTATGATTCGTGGGATTAGGGGGGAGAGCGATTTTGAGCATGAATTGGAAGTAATGACCCTTAATCATAACGCATATAAAATAGACAAATATTTCCATATTTTTTCAGATGAAGAGTATAAAGATATTTCATCAACAGATTCAAAAACAAAAGCTAAAGATATTAATTTAGAGGCTTTATCTAAGTGTGTTTCTCCCTTGGTATTAACTTCATTAATTGAAAGAGCATGTGGATTTAAAAGTGTATTTATGGTAGTGGGGAAGCCGGGGACGGGCAAAACAACTTTCCTGAGAATGTTAGAACAATTAAATCCTCATAATGTCCATATTAATACTGACCATATAAATCGGCAAATGAAACAATTATTGGAGCGGGAATTTGGAGAGGGAACTTTATTGGGATTGGCAGTTCAAGATGACAAGAATCTTCTTGACGTGGCAAGACCATTATGGTTAAAAAGATTAGAAATCATGCTACGGCATACACCGATTGACTCTAATGTTTTCATTGAAGTCCCTTACGGGCTACAGCCGTCAAAAGAGATATATAAATATATCGGAGGGAAGATTATTTGTATTGGTTGTAAGCCCGATGAGCAGAAGAAAAGGCTAGAAAGCAGGGGTGGTGGGAACGGAGTCGCTTTTTCTGACAAGATTCCAGACATGGAAGAAAGCCGAAATATTTGCATCGAAAATAATCTGTCCTTTTGTCCCATAGCTAGTTCTGGAAGCATTGAGAGGCTTCAATTTGAAGCAGAGGTAGTAAATCACAGTCTAAATGGAGAAAAAAATGAATGATGACTTATGTTATTTTTTAGTGAACTGTTTCTTTATATTTTCAATAGCATTTTTTCTATTTGCGGCAATTTTTATTCAATTTCTATAAACTAACCGGAGAAGAAAATGATAGGCATAAACCAAAACAAAGATTATATTCCTGCTATAAATAATATTAAAGATATTCAGGATTTATTAGTTGTAGGGTTTACGGAGTGGAAAAGATGTGGAAATGTAAATACTAAAGAACAAAATGATTTAGTATTGTTTTCTTATACATCAAAGGCACAACATGATGGCAATTGGAATTATTTTGAAACGGTGAGTCGTGGGCTGATAATAAATAAAGTTACTGGGGAGATTGTTGCTCGACCTTTTAATAAATTTCATAATTGGCTCGAACGCGGGAGGAGGACAAATGCTGGAGTTAAAATCATTACAGAAAAATTGGACGGCTCGATGGCAACATTGTATAGGGATAATGGATATAAAATAGCAACAAGAGGCTCATTTGACGGGGAACAAGCAATATGGGCAACTAAATTCCTAAATGAGAATTATTCACTAAAAGATATAGATAATAGATTTACATTAATCTTTGAAATAATATATCCAGAAAATAGAGGGAATGGTCCTGTTATAGACTATGGGGATAGAGAGGATTTAGTTCTTTTAGCTATTAGAGATAGATTTACTGGAATATATGAACCATTTTATCCTAATGTATTTCAATTTGCAGAGAAACATGGTTTTAATATCCCAAAGACATATGATTTTGCTGGGGTACATAATATTATCGACAGTACCCATATATTGCCAGTTAATGAAGAAGGATATGTTGTAGAATTCCAGGACGGGAGCAGGTTCAAATTCAAAGGTGATAAATATGTTACGTTCCATAGACTAATAAGTAAAATAACATTTAATAATGTTTTGAAATTAATGGCGAATGGAACCCTTGACGAATTAACAAAGGAATTGCCACAAGAATTTCTCGAAGAAGTGTCTATAATCATTGAGGAGATAGAGGAACAGTACTATAGTATATTAACTGATGTTCAATCGGCCTATAAATTGGCCCCAAAGAACACACGGAAAGAATTAGCCATCTGGGCAAGAAAATACCACCGCAAATATTCGGGACTGATTTTTGGGATACATGATGAAAAAAATATCTCAAAGGCTGTATATAAAATGATATCAGATAATCATAAAGCACTGGGGGCACAAGATGGAATTTAAAATCGGGTCTACACACTACTTGAGACTTGGGATAGGAAAACCATACAAAATTCATATAGTCGCTATAGTAGATGAGTGCTACGTTGTTTATAAGTGGTATGGGAGGCGCAAACAATGGTGGCATTACGAAGTTGAAGATGCCTATTTCCTCGGACTGAGAATGAAGTGGGAAAAGTTATAACAATTTATCTTGACTTTCAAGTAAAATTGTTATATAATGTTTTAAACAATTAAAAAAGGAAGCATAAAGGAGAATTAAAAATGACAGAGATGGGAATAGACACTAGATATTTCTTGGTGAAGGTGGTACGGTCTTCTGGCCCACAAGATTGGTATGCTAATGAGATTGGTCAAATCTTTAGAGTAAGAGAAAGCAAATTTAAGGAATATATATTAGAAAATTGTTGTCGTTGGGTTAGTCCCAATGATGCCATCCGAGTCCCTGACCCCCTCCCCGGCCAGAGAATCCTAATGCCCGATGAGTTTGGGGGTATTTTGCCTGATAAGTATATGTGGTGGGATGACGATGATAATAAGTGGAGGGGAGGTTATTGCCCTGGCACATCAACAAAAAAATGTTCATACCCATTCTCCATCCCTATAGAGGAGGAGAGAGACGAAGCCCACCCAAAGGAGAAACGCGTGATAACACAAGAAGAAGCAACAAAAAGAACGTCTGTCTTATTCCGATATCTTGCGACACATCCTAAAAAGTCGAAGTTAAAAGTGTTAAAGAAGTTTTGGCCGGATGAAATGCCTAAGGAGCAAGACTGTTATCTTTGCGGTGCATTTGGGTGTTGCACTTATGGAATCACTAGCCCTGATAAATGCCCGATTGATGTAGAAGGAAATGAATGTTGTAGTGGAATTTTTCAGACGTGGGTTAATAACGGACTCAGAATTGGAAGAGAATCAGCTGCCACCAAAATAGCCGACCTCTGTGACGAGTGGGTGGGAGAACATGCCCCAACCGAGCCAGAGGTAGTGACGGTGAGGATAACGGAATCAAAGCCTGGATTTTGGTACAATGACGGCGAGGTGTATAAGGTAACTCATGGTCCGGTCTACTTCTGGAACCCAGTATGTTTCTCCGGCCTTACTATATCACAAAAATACACCGAAATAATCCCTCCCTATGACCACAGCAAGTACGACCTCTATCCCCGAGGCCCGAAGTTGCCGGAGGTGTATGAATGTTGGTATGGTGGCGAGTGGAATGGAGGTAACCAGCCCGGACAGCCACAAAGTTCAATTTACATTTACATCACCCCCATCCCCGACCGGCCTGAGTGTACTCATTGCAATGGGCGAGGTGGCTATCCAGATAACCCCCTTGACTGTGCTTATTGTGGTGGTACTGGGAAGACCCCCCTCCCCCAGCGAGAGCAACTACCCAAACCCCCAATCGGATTAAAACCAAAACCTATCCATGATGAACAACGGTGTGAGGAAATATCAAAAGCAATAAATAGATATTTAGACAGCAATAACCATGTCCCAATAGAATGGATACAAGAATATAATGAATTAATTCAAAAAAGCGAATAAGGAGAACAATCATGTTTTATATTTTATGCTTTTTAATAGTAGTGGTATTCAATATTATATGGTTTATGTTCTACAGGGAACTCTATTTATTATCGCTTAAATTTCATGACCCATTATAGGGTTTTATATATGCCTACAATCTTTTCGGATTGGTGATGTTAGTACTAGGAATATATACTATAATGTTATAAAATAAAGGAGTGAATGAGGTGAAAAAAGAATATACAATAATTGGAATGATTCAGGACAGCAATTTGTCCTCACAAAAGAAAACCGCTGTAATAAAGAAGCTGAGGAGAATAATAAAAAACAAAGAAGGCAACTTTATAGATGGTTGGTATATAAGCAGCTCATTTGTTTGGGATGAAACAATTGAGAGATTTGAATATTGGAATAATTTAAATTTTGAAATTGGAGAAACATTAGATGAAAATTGAAAATGTATTATATTTGCCAAGTGGAAGAATATTTTTGCAACGAACCGATGATGGATACTTGATTGAATCCACTGAGATGAGGGATGTTGCTATAGATGGCAAACTTCATAAAGAAGTAAGAGAGGCTACTGACCCACGTGTTATTTGGAAACATTTAGTGCCGTATGAAAAGAAATGGCTCTTGACCGTTTCGACCCAAAAGGGATGTACCTTCAATTGTTCCTTTTGCGACGTTGCCGACCTCCCATTCGAAGGAGGTTTAACTAAAGAAGAAATCTTACAACAAATAAGAAATTTGATTGAATGCACTCCATATGTTGAAAGTTCTGAAAAAGTTAAGATTGGCTTTGCTCGAATGGGAGAACCTGCGTGTAATCTTGACAATGTATTAGAAAGCATTATTGAGTTGCCTAAGTTATCTTCGTCTATGGGGAAGGACTTTAATTGGCTTCCATGTTTCAATAGTATCTTGCCAAGGGCAAATGGTTATGAAACAATAGTGAAGGTTTTAGAAGTCAAAGAACATAATTACAATGGCTTTTTACATTTTCAAATTAGTTGCAATTCTACTGACGAAGAACAGCGCAAAAGCCTTTTTGGAGGGGCTGATGTTTTATCAATTCCAGAAATCATTGCATTCATTTCCAATTCGGAAATAACGAATAGGACAGTTACTCTAAATTTTATAGTTATGGAAGGAATTGAAGTTTCAGTGGAAAAGCTGAAAGATTGGGGGTTAAATAAAGACAAATTTATGGTAAAATTAATTCCCTTGAATAGCACAGAGAATGCAAAAAAGAATAACTTGAAGACTTATGCAAATTATACTAATTATGAAAAATTACTGGAATTAAAAGATAAGTTTGAAGAAAATGATATTCCGGTTGTTGTAGATGCTATCGCGAAGTGTGAAAACGGAGGGCTCTGCTGTGGTCAGGTTGCCACAATGTTTAGAGACAAGTAATCAAGCATAAAACTCAATAAAAAATGTGGAGGATATTTCTTTTATGACTACGAACTCAATTAACTATGTCCATACTGTCGAAGATTGTCCCATTTGCGGGAGTGAATTAGCACAGACAAACTTCTTCTCCAATATGGCTCATTCATGTGGCAAAGAATCAAAGCGCACTTTCAGTGTTTGGGTGAGGTATTGTACAGGTTGCGAATACTTCGATGGGAACGTCCAACAAATTACTTGGAATACTAATTAGCCGGAGATGCCATGCAAAAAAACATTTCAATAATAACTAATTTTGGTTGCCATTCAGATTGTTGGTACTGCATCTGGAAAGGCCATAAATTAGAAAATGTTTGTGAAGAAACTGACTGGAATAAGCTAACTAATTTTTTAGTAAAATATCAAGAAAAGAAAAAAGTTTCAATTTCTGGTGGAGGTGATTGCCTCTATGAATCGGAAAAGTATGCTGAATGGTGGAATAAGCTTTTTAATATAACAGAAGAATTGGATATGCTGGTAGATGTCCATACCCGCGAAAAACTTTGGAATAATTTTTTTTGGGAAGCGCATATAAATAAATGCGCATTTTCTTCTGACAAATTAATGGATGATATTGATTATCTTTCTTGGCTATGCTGTTATACCCAAGTTAGAATAACCCATCTAGTAACAGCAGACACGACAACAACCCTTATAGCTGAATATTTGCGGTTCCAGGCCCGTACTGGTTGCCAGCTTACGATAAAAGAGCTCATTGGACATGATGACAATGGAATGTATAAAATAATTCGTAATGAATTCCCAGAAATTTATCATTTAGATGAAGGTGATTATAATATATATTACATGCCTGACAATACAATAAGCAAAAAATTCTTAATTTAAGAGGAGGCTAAAATGAAATGGGGGGAATTTAAAATCAAAGTGGAAAAAGAAATGGGAGACCAAGGGTGTAAGAATTTAGATGATGTTGATATTGAATATTTTGATTTTACATTTGATTGTTCAACTATCTTCTATGACAAATCCGAAAACGAATTGAAAATATTCTAATTCAGGATGGGGAAATAAAAGTTAAACAAAAAAAGAAGGAATAATAATATGGATATCAAAATGATACCAGGAAAAATGATTATTACGTTTGGGCTTTGGATAACTTATACTTACGTAATATTATCTAGTTTTTCAAGTTTTATCAGTGGTGGCAATGTCTCAGAGTGGGTAGCTATACTTATGTTTTTTCTCTGCATTATGCTTGGGATATATGGAATTGGTGGGATAATAATAAAAATATATGAAGCAATTAAAATTCTTATGGAATAAAAAGGAGAATAAGATGGAAGGAGAAGAAGCATTTGGTGTTTTCGAATCAAGAACACAAAAATTAATTATAGAAAGATTAATAAAACTGAAAGAATCTACTAACCAAAAATATAAATTAGTCTTATATGATAGATATAACGATAAAATAGATTCATCTAAAATATTATCAGGCAAAGAATTGTGGGATAATTGGGAACACGAAAATGCCCGACTAACGGCCAATAGAGACCTTGATATTTTGATAGGGGCAACAATTGTGATAGAATCAGAAGGAAGGAAATGAAAAGCATAACTGACAGGATGAAAGAGAACTATGAGGATAGATACAGAATAAAGCTGACCAGACGAACCCCAGTTATAGTCAAAAATGACGGAATGGCCTTCCACACCCTAACTAAAAAATGTGTAAAGCCATTTGATTCTAACTTTGCGGAAAGGATGCAACGTGCAGCTGAATTCTTATTAACAAAAGCACAAGGAGCAAAATGCGCATATGTTTATTCTGATGAAATATCAATATTATTAATTGATTACGATAGACTTGAATCCGAAGCTTGGTTTGATTACAATTTGCAAAAAATCTGTTCGGCATCAGCAGCTATAGCTTCTACTTTCTTCAATTTTAGGGTAGATGACATAAATAATCTTGGTTGTTTTGACGCAAGGGCATTTAATGTGCCAAAAGATGAAGTTAATAACTATTTTGTATCACGGCAACAAGATTGTATCAGAAATTCTATTCAGGCACTAGCTCAATCAGAATTCTCACACAAAAGTTTACAAGGATTAAATCAAAAACAATTATTACAAAAATTACGAGACGAGAAAGATATTTTATGGGAAGTAAGACTCCCCAAAAAAAATTATGGAACATTTATTGAAAAAAGTGGAAGAAACATATTAACAAGTTATCCCATTTTCAAAAATAATAGAAGTATAATCACAAAATTTATTTAAAATTGAGCAAAATCATGCAATCAAAAAATTATTTCGTAGGAGAAATTGAAGAAAAGTCACAATTAGCTATTTTCGTTGATGGAGAATGGTGGCCTAAAAGCCAAATATCAATAATCAAAAAGGTTGGAAATATTATAATGGTTGTAGCCCCGATTTGGTTGTTTCAGACAAAAGGAAAAGAACCAATATCTCAAGAAATGGCTGAGGGTGTCTATAAAACTCTGGCGACACTAAACAGAGCAAAGGACGAGGAAGGGGATATACGGCAAAGAAGGGCCACTGTAGCCCCTGGAAATGGTATTCAGGGGAAGCAGGTAGATGCCAATGGTAAAGTTTCGTATGGATTGAAAAAGGTAGAAACAGTTAATCGCCGACCTTCTCGCCAGAAAGAACTTTTCTTTTGATGTCAATACATAAGTTTACTTCCTTGCACAAAAGTCAATATATCTATTGACATCAAGGAGAATCAAATTGATACACAATAATATATATTATACCCATATCTACCCCCTAGTGAAAATTCACTACCCCCCTAGTGAAAAAAGATTAGGGGGGTAACGAAAAATCACTACCCCCCTAGTGAAAATTCACTACCATAATAATACAATATAATAATACAAGTAATAATACATATAATATATATAGATTTTTCAAATCTATACAAACCTAAAAAGGAGAAATAAAGTGCAAACTGGAATGGTAAATTGGAAATGCTGTAGAAACTTTTTGTTAGATTATGCAGAGCGGTCACGGTATCATACTTTCACACAGGTGCGTAGGCATACGATTGAACCACAACTGGAGGCATTCCTTAGAGATAAGATGAGAAAGATTGTTGATACTCAGCCGTCAAAAGGGAAGACGATAAGGTAGGATTGTACACCTATAGAAAGTTTTTTCAAAATAACATTTGCATATTTGCGCTAGATGGGTTATAGTGTAGGGAAGCAATATCAGATTTCATATAAAACTACAAAGAGGGAATAAAGTGGATAATATCGAGAAAGTTAAAACCCAAATGAGTGACCACAAGGAAGCTGTTGCTAAAAATATATCTTTAATTATTAATATTCTTGAGGCAAGGGCAAAATCACACGATGACTCTAAATTAGAAGAACCAGAATGGCCGATATTTCTTGAGTATACCCCAAAATTATGGCATTGCACTTTTGGAAGTGATGAGTATATGGGATATACTGAAGAAATGGAGCTGGCCCTTGACCATCACTACCACGTCAATCAACACCATCCTCAAGCATTTGATAATGGTATCAATGACATGACCTTGATTGATTTGGTGGAGATGTTAGCGGATTGGATGGCAGCAGTTAAACGCCATAAAGATGGTGATATCATTAAGAGTATTGACTTTAATTCTGGAAGATTTAAAATTTCTCCACAATTAAAAGAAATATTAATAAATACAGTTGATTTTTTAGAGTTTAATTGTGAAGCGATTGAAGCAGCAAAAAAAATAGTGGGAGGATAAGCTATGACTATACCAGTCCATGTGATTTGTGGGATATGCGGCTCACTTAACATCCAGTTTAATATTGATGAGCCTGACGAAGAAAGTTGCGGGGTAGTAACTATTTGTAAAAACTGCGGTGAGCTTACATCTGTGGAAACTATAAACGAATGGAAAGAGGAGAAGCCATGAAATTGGAACAGTTAATCAAAGTAGCAGAGAAAGGGGCAGTTTTAAAGCATATATCTTTGCCGGAAGGAGTGATTTTAGTTGATAATAAATTTCAAATGCTGGGAGGAACGATTTTATTTATTACCGATAAACTTCTAGATAACAATTGGAAGATTGTAATCCCCCATCCCGGAGCATGTACAGAGTGTAGGGGGCTGGGGAGCAGGTTTAATCCCAAATATGTTCCGAGGGCAAGGCAGATATGCCCCCACTGTAAAGGAACCGGAAATGAACCAAAGCCATCCCGATTTGAGTATATCAGAATGTCCTGTGATGAGAAAATGGAGATTTGCGGCAATAACGAATGCGGCCCTCGTCGTCTAATTATAAGTGGTCTTGATGGTTGCTTATGTAGGGCAGATAATTGTTATAAAGTGAATTTTTCAGTCACCCCAGAGCGAGACGAAGCCAGCAAGCCTCTGATGGTTGCTTGCCCTCCATGTAATCCTATGGACCACCCAAAGCCAGAGGTCATTACCGTGAGGGTGACGGGGTGTGCGTGTTCTCCCGAAGCTTGTTGGTATGCAACGGAAATAGATAAAGTATTTCTGGTTACTTCGCAAGGTAAGTATTATCGAAAAGTCGGGGACTATACGGGACTGATTGTGAAGACTGACGTAGAGGTCATACCAAATTACGACCACAGCAAGTTCCGGCTTATGGCGAGGGATGAGCAGAAGCAAATGGGGGATATGTTCTCCGATAGTGGGAAATGGATAAAAATTAATGTTGGCTCCTGCGGTAAGCAACACTCCTGCTACATCTACCTCCGCCCCATCCCCGAAGAGCCACAAGACGGGTGCTTGGTGGGGTATCATAAGGTGGAGGTCAGACAACGAGCTTATGATGAAGAGGTTAGGTATTACTCTACTTCAGGGTCTCAAGGTGCCCCCTTGTATTATATTTTGAGCAACCCCAGATGGTCAGGGAGATACGGGTACATAGGAATTTCTGGACAGATTCATTGGTTATATCGCCCCAGGATATACAAGAACCGTGAGGGGATAATTTCACCCGATGTGAACTCAAGTATACATGTAGAGCAGGGGGAACATAATATCCCGGTAATCCCTGACTATGTAGAAATGCAATCAACCCCCGAGGAGGCGTGAGTGATGAGTGAATTAGCGGAACGCATTAAAAATTATTTGTCAAACGGCGGGTTATTTAATCCAGAATTAATGGAACACGATAAGGTTAGGGAACTTCTCCAAGATTGTTCCAAGAGTGATTTCCTCCTGGCCGAAGCACTGGAACACATTAAGAAGGCAATATCCTGGATGGAATACGCCCAGAATGTAATTCCACTATCGACAGTATTACAGAGTGGCGGGTTCGGGGGATGTATAGGAGAACTCAAAACAATCCTCACCAAAGCCGACAAGGGAGGGGAGCGATGACTTATAGGGAGAAGATAGAACAGATAATCACGATGTTGGCTAATTATGACTATGACGAATATGGAGAATTGCATTGTAGGAGTACGGGTGAATTAATCTTGAGAAAATTTGCTTGTGGCTGTGCTGACAGAGCCATTAGAGAGGGAAGTAAATATACAAAAAAGAAAAGACCTTGTTTGAGAGCACTCCTCCGAGCAACAAGGAAGTGGATTAGGGATGGGAACTCGCGGGTTAATAATAAGATTTTATGGGATGAGATTGATATAGCCTATGGAGAAGTATGTCGTGAAGATATCTGGGGAACTTCTTCGGATGCGATTCAGTCATTGCATGAAAGATGTGCAGGCACTGCGGCTACTCAATCTCTTTTTGCGGTTTGTTCTGCCAAGACAGTCTTTTTGCGGAGTTCTCGAAATGATTGTAAGTCTCATGGCAGAGGATACGCTGGACCGGATGAATATGATTTGGTCTGGGACGCTGAAATAAAATATCAATATAACAGGCTTAGCAAACTGGCGGGAATCAGCACGGAGAGTGAGTAATGAAGAAAAGAACAGACACAGAGAAATATATGTTCCGGGACACAATAATGAGAACTTACCACCGACTATCGCTCTACCCTGAAGACCAGGCAGAAGCAATAATACGGCATTACAATGCACTTGGAAGGATTGTTTTTCAACTAAACAAGATGCTAGATTTTCCTTCGTCTGATAACAAATCTGAATTAGTGGAGTGGGGGATAAGGCAAATTAAAAACGCTCATGCAATAAACTTGGGCTTACGGCTTGAATGGCAGGGGTATGTACCCCCCAACCAAGAGGAGTGAGACAATGACAGGATGGCCAGGAAATTTAGATGAAGATTCCGGGTATGGTTATTATGTCAGCCCCCCCGATAGGAAAGGCAACCCCAAAAAAATAAAAAAGTATATAATTTTAGTAAATTCCTCGGAGCAAAGCAGGAAAGTCCAACATATATTATTTTATTCGGGGTTCAAGTGGGAAGATGATAAATATGGGGGCCAGCACTTGAAGCATCTTGGTATTCCGTTTCTCTATTTGAATCATAAGGAGGTTGGGACAATTATTTGTAGTTCTAATTTCAAAGGAGTAGCTATAAATATTTCAAATGGATATATACCACTCCATGCGGAAGATATCATATCTAATCCGTATCAACTAGATGGGGCGGAATTGCCCGAACAAACAATTATGATTCACGGGAAAGAAATAGCAATGCCAATAATTCAAGCTGCATTAATAATGATGGGAATAAATGTTTATAATCTCCCATATCCTCCTAACCAAGAGGAAGAGAGATGATTGAACCGATTTGTGAAATGTGTGGTATTACCTTGTCGCACTATGGGGCTATCATAATATCACCCCCGATGCCTACTACTATCATAGTGAAGAAGTATCATCTGTGTCGCAAGTGTTTTAAGTTTATAATGACAATAATAGAAGGAGAGAGATGAAAACAGAAGAATGTCCATATTGCGAAGGATTGGATGTAGTGCAATCAAAATATACCGATGCGTTACGGGTATTATTTAATGACCGTAAGTTTTACATGATTGTTCTAAATCTGTCTGGCAAGCGGGAAGATTTAGAAACACAAGCCTTTAACTTGATAAATAGACATGGATATCTTAAAGCATTAAAGTTATCTAACCAAGAGGAGAAGAGATGACAAAGAAACTGTTCCTCCCAATATTAATAGTAGCATTCTTTCTAACATCTACAACACTTGCAATATGTGATGATTATAAATACATTGTATTGGAGGAACAAAATGATTATCGTTCTTGGTCAATGGGAGGTGATTACCCAAAAATAATTGTAGCAACGATACTACATTCATTGGATGAGGTGCAGAAATATGCCAAGGCGGGGCTGACTGTTTATCGTATTAGTGAAAAAAATCTAGTAAAGTTATCCCAAGAAGACAGGGAAGAATTAATAATCAAGAAAGTTTGGGTAGCAGAAGACCCAAAGGAGGATAAAAATGGACTGGAAGAAAAAATTAATCCGACAATTTAATCGAAAAGGCAAAGGCTGGTCTGCCGGAGCAACATGTGACCCAGCAGAGCCTAATATTTTTTATGAGTGTGGAGGGAAGGGAACTAGCATAGCAAAGCGGAATAGCATGACAGGAGAGACTATTGCAATAATTCCTACTGACATTCCGACTTCGATACATGATATTTCTATTGACCCATTTAGTCGAACTATATGGGCTAGTTTAGGTGGTGGCCTTATGGAATATCACCAACTTTCAATGGATACATTTAAAACTATCAAAAAAATAAAAAGACCAAATAATTCGTTTGGTATTTTTTGTGACCGAGAAGAGAATGGTATTGCTTGGATTGCAGACCAAGAAAGATATAGGATTTTAAAAATCTCGCTATCATATGGGAATGAACTTTGGCACAAGAAAATATTTAATGAACAAGGGGTCCCAATAAAGCCGAGAGGCATTGCGAAAGTTAAAGATGGTTTCTGGATTTCTGAAGCTAGAGAGCCAGGAGACGGCGGGATATTATATAAATTTGACTTAGATGGAAATTTTGTAGATAAGACTATCCTCCCATATTCCAAATATTCCCATGATTTAGGGGGCCTTAGCGTAATAGGAGATAGTGAATTGTTAGCAATGGGGGGAAAGGGACTCCCAATATATATCATAAATATATCCAATGATAATGCTGAAGTAATCCCTGATGAACCGACTGATGATGAACAATTTCCGACTAATCCAGAAGAAGAGAATGAAGATGTTTCTGATAAGGAGGATATAGAAGAATCATTAAATTTTATTATAAAAATAATTAAGGCTTTCTTTGGGCTTTTCAAAAAAGGAGAATAAGTTGGCAGAGAAATACAGGTTTGATAAAAAGAAGCACCGGCACTATATTGTTGATAATAATGGCAAGATGCGGATGGTCCCCGGAGTAACTACCATCAGTGGGATGATAGACGATGGGAAGTCCGGTGCATTGATGGGCTGGGCGGCTAAGATGGTCTGGGAAAAGTTCAAGGAAGAGTATGTCTATCGTCCGGGGGGGGATACATTTATCAATAAATGGGCATTAATCCCGGCCAACTTTGGAGCTATTGGCTCATATCTCAAGAGGAATTACAAGGTAAGCCGTGACTCTGCTGCTGCTTTGGGGAATAGGGTACATTCACTTTGTGAGATGTATTGGACCGACGCCAATCCTACCGTTTTACAAGATGAATATCCTGCGTGGAGCGCTTTTAATCATTGGCTCAAGGCATATAGTCCCCAGATGCTCCTGACCGAAATGAATGTTTACTCGGAAGTTCATCGTTATGCTGGTATCCTTGATTTACTGGTAATAATAGATGGAAAGACCTATTTGGTAGACCTCAAGACGAGTAACCGGGTGAGTTCAGGGATGTTCATTCAGGTCGCCGGGTATGCTATTGCCTATGAAGAAATGACTGGCACCCCAATTATTAACGCGGGGATACTCCGGCTAGATAAACTCGAAGGATTTTATGAGTGGACTGACCTGAGTGATAACTTGGAACAGGCTAAGAATGATTTCATGGGATGTCTTGCCTGCTATCAGAACCTCAAAAAGTATCGCAAAACTATAAAAGGTAGTATATACACGCCCAAAGGGGAATAGCAATGACAATCTTTCAAAAAGAAAAAATAAAACTTGCCTAATAGGCTAATTAATATTATAGTTATATGAAAGGATACACAATAGAAGAAACAACCGCTCTAACTGGATTTTCAAACAATGATAAAAAAGGAGGCAAGGCTAAAATAAGAAAAAAATCAAAATACTCAAAACGAAACAAAACAATAGGAAGCATATCAAACCAAAAAGGAGCCTTTGGGAAAGGAGGGAGTAAAAAGAAATGATAGCACAGGTAATTAGTGTAGAACAAAACAAAGAAGTTACTACGAAGAATAATAAGGAAATAGTAGTGACTCAATTCATTTATCAGTCACCGCCGTTTCAGGGAAAATCTAGACCTCCAACAGTAAGGAACCTTTTTGATAGCCTTCCTGCGCATCCTGATATTATCCAGCTGAATAAAGGGCAGTGGGTTGAAATAACGTTTGACAAAACACAGTATAAAAATATAGAAACAGTTAAGGTTGTTCCTGCACCAGGAGGTCCCACACAAGTCACTGTTAATAACTCTTCTGGAGAAGAGAGCTCTTCAGGAGAACAGCAACTGTGGCCACAAGGAACAACTCCAAAAAGCCGCTGTATAGCGATTGAAGCATGTTTAAAATGTGCAGCAATGGGGCTTCCTGAGTTTAATTCGACTAAAGACATGTTTGCTGAAGCCAAAGGACTATATTATATGGTCATTGACTTTGCAAATGAACCAATAACGTATAAAGGATGTGCTACCAAAAAAACAATAGCAGAGCTAAAGGCTTTGTTGGAGCCGGAAGTGCCGGAACTACCAATGTTCTTTGAGTGGTTAGCTAATCGCCCTAATATGGATTATTTATGGGAAACAGATGGAACAATAAATCTGCGCTTACTAACAAAATCTCACGCTGAGTATATAATCGAAACCATTGATAAAATAATTTCAGATTTCAATGCTAGTGGCGAGCCAATTGCACCTACTCCAGACAACCAAAGCACAGAGAACGGAAACCATTCGGAAGTGGCCCCTCCACCCACTGAAGAACCGCCACCATTTTAATTATGAAAGAAACCTTTGAAGAAGCACAAAAATTAATAAACTTAATTGGGGAAAATCTAGTAACGATGACGCCCCACCAAGTATCTGACCAAACGGTAAGGTTATCAATCTTGTATGGAAGCCTTGGAGACGAGTTGGCAACAGCCGAAGCTGCACTTGCAAAGGAATGGTTAAGATTGAGGCCGACTTGTGGCACTAATTCTGAAGCAGAGAAGAGAACAAAGGGTACGGAGGCTTTTGCCGAAAAGAAGAAATTAGAATATGCAGTAAGAGGAATAAAAGAAATAATACAAGCACTAAAGAAGCGGCAACAAGTGTTGACCGATGAAGCAAACATGAGATATTAAATCTAGAACAAGGAGGAAAAATGTCGGGAATAAATATAGTAGTACTAAAGGGAAATCTAACGAGAGACCCGGAAGCAAGGGAAACCAAGAATGGGACTCCTGTTGCCAAATTTTCAATTGCAGTCAATAGAAAATTCAGAACGGTAGCTGGAGAAGACAGAGAAGATGTAGCATTTGTTGATATTGAAACATATTCTGGGCAAGCTACATCATGCACAGAGTATTTGAGGAAGGGTTCTGAGGTTTTAGTCCAAGGGAGGCTAAAGCAGGACACTTGGGAAAGGAAAGACGGGACAAAAGCATCTAAACTATTGGTACGTGCAGATGCAGTCCAGTTCTTGCGCAGGACGAAATTAGATGATAAATATAATTCGGAAAAGCCTTTACCACAAATTCCAGAGTAACTAATGACAGAAAAAATAGAAAAACTTGATGAAGGTGGGATAAAATATGTTTCTGAATTTGGCATATTACCCAAAGACATTATTCCTGTTACAAAGTGGTTAGATGTTTCAAATGGCCCTCAAGAATTAGGGTTTTTGTTTTCTGTTATGAAGCGGATATTGGCTGACCCTGATAGATTGGCATTCATAGTCAATCAGTCTGGATATATGGCAGTATTCGCAAATGTTCCTGACAAATATATCCATCAATCTGATTAGCCACCACTTGAGTTTTTCTGTGTCTTTGGGGAGGGCGGGGAGCAAAGCTCCCCCCCCTGTTTTTTGTTTATGGAGGCAATAGGTTGCTATGCAAAAAATTATTGACTTTTATTTCTTATTATGCTATTATATAATAAGTAGGAGAATTTTATGTTATCATCTAAGAAGGCATATTATGCTATCATTCCCGCCGATGTAAGATACCACCAAAATCTATGTCCAAATGCTAAACTTATGTATGGAGAAATAACAGCTTTATGTAATCAAGAGGGATACTGCTGGGCTACAAATCGTTATTTTTCTGAGCTGTATGATGTAACCACGGGGACTGCAAGCAAATGGATATCAGCTTTAAGAGAAGAGGGATTCATAGAAACAGAAGATATTTCAGCAGATGCTCATACAATTAGACACATCAGAATTCTAGGAGGGAATCCGTTCCCATCTGCAAAGAAAAAATCTGCACCGAGGGGCAGGCCGAGAAAGAGCACTTCTCCAGAATTGATTGAGAAGGCAAAAGAAGTTTTGGTACACTGGAACTCCAAACCGGGGCTAATAGTCCACAGAGAATCTTACATAGAAAAGGGAAGGTCATCAACAAATAAATACACAAAAATCTTAGGAGATTTGCTAGAGACAGAAAGTGTAGAAAGTATAAAGGACACAATAGACAATTATAACGACGTGGTTTCAAGTCCAATTTATTTTTGGAACTACAAATATACTCTTGCCGACTTCTTATTTAGAGGGTATGAGAAATTTAAAGATAGGCAAGTTGCCCTAGGGAATTATTTAAAAAATGGAAACTCAAGACTTGATGCAGAGCCAGAATACGGAACAGGAATCTAATTCAGAATTTGAGATACTATCAAGAGAAGAATTGCTTGGAATAGGAGAAGGACTCTTGTTGCATCGAGGATATCCATGGCACCTTGCTAAAGAAATAGCATTGGATGCCCTGTATTTGTGTGCTAAAAATTATAAGGAAGGGAAGGGGGCTAATGTACAAACCTACTATAACCGTTGTATTTCTTGGACTTGTGGCCATTATACATATCGGTGGAAGAAGTTGCGCCGAGCAATAAATGTTGGGTGTGGACTTGATAGTGTTTGTCCTAGCGATATGAGTATATGGCCTGACATATCAATTGGCATTGAAATAGAACAGCTTATGTCAATTCTCCCCAAAAAGCACCATAGGATTTTAAAATTAGTTGCCCTTGAACAATATAAAATGTCTGATGTGGCAAAGCTATATAAAGTTTCCCGAGCAAGAATAGGACAATTGGTGGCTGAAGCAATTAATATTATTCGGAAGTCTATTGAGAAGGATGTTTTTTATAATGAGTTTAGAGAAGAGATAAGGAGGAGCAATGGATAGGGAAGAAATGGAAACACAAATAAAAAAAAGAGAAGAGGAGCTAAATGTTTTTGCACTAAATAGCATGTGGAAACAGATTTGTCCTTATAAAGAATATCGAGAAACAAAGATAGAACAATTAATTCCTGCTGTATATAAAGCTATAAATAATTGGGAATACGGGAAGAAAGGATTATATATTTTCGCCGAAACGAGATTTTGCAAAACAAGATGTGTATATTTATTATTAAAGAAACTATTATATACAAAATTTAAAGATTTAAAACAATCTGCTACAGGCGGGCATGCACAGCCAATCATAGCATTGAACCCTCGGCTTTTTTCCCATGGATGTATGTCCAAATTTGCTGATAGCTCTATTTATAGCTGGATAGAGAAATTATGCAAAGTCCCTATATTGTTCCTTGATGACATAGGGAAAGAGAAGGCAACGGAAAGAGTATTGACAGAATTATTTAATATTGTGGAAGAAAGGACTGCGAGGGGATTGCCAATTATTATAACAACTAATTATGACCGAAGTATGTTGATTGATAAGTGGGGAAAAGACCCTGGAGAACAAATATTGCATCGTTTGGCAGAATCAAGTACTCAAATTCTAATATCAGGGGAGAAATCATGTCCGATGATAGAAGTATTGAATTAATAGATGGTGATATCTCTCCGGAAGAGGCATTTATTGGTGCTATTCTTGACGGGGGATTGAGTGAGTTTCAAGTCTATGAATCATCTATAACAGAAGAAGATTTTCAAGACGGAAGATTAAGGGCAATCTTTGAGAGGCTAAAACAGTTTTCAAGGGATGGTCAAGACTTTGACGTAATAGTATTAGCGGATGAGATGAAGGGGATGGCACCGGAATATATACTAAAGCTGGTTGATTCTTGTGTTTTTAAGTCTAAGTCTGATATGTATGCTCGCCAAATTAAAGAGAATTCGATAAGAAGAAAGATGTTAGATGCAATGAGGAAAGCATCTATAACACCAACTTCTGAATTAATAACTTCTATTCAAGACGATATATGGAGATATCAGGCACTCTCTTACAAAGGGTGGGATTTGAATGAAGCACTTAAAGGTTCACTAGATTATATAGAGAAAAGGATGTCTGGAATAATTGAATTTGCCCCTGGTTTTATTGATTTAGATATTATGTTAGGGGAGTTTGAGAGGGGAGATGTGATTATTATAGGGGGAAGGCCGGGGCATTGTAAATCATCTTTATCAGTTAATCTTTGTATGAATCAATTAAAAACTGGCAAAAATGTATATTTAATAGATTTAGAAACTAGCTATACTCAGATGCTCAATAGGTTTATTGGATTAGAGGCTGGGGTTGCCCCAAAGGATATGAAAGACGGGCATCTTAGTTCTGGGGATTTGAGCAAGATTATTGCGGCAACTGCAAAAATCAGAGAATATAATCTTACAATCCATTCAAATCCATCGACGCAATTATCAGACATTGCTTCAGGGGTGAAAGCAAGTAATGCTGATATTGTATTTCTTGATTATATAAATCTTTTAGAAAGTTACGGGAAACCACAAAGCACAAATGACAGAATAACAGAGCAAATCAGGGGGTTAAAGAAGTTAGCTCTGCATCTTGACATCCCGTTTGTAGTGTTATCTCAGCTTAATAGAAAACTAGAAGAGAGAGATGATAAGAAGCCGAGACTATCAGATTTTAGGGATTCAGGGTCATTGGAACAAGTCGGAGATGTTATTCTTGCAACTTATTGGGCTCACAAATATGATGAATCTGCCCCCGAAAATGAAATTATGATTCGTGTATTGAAACAAAAAGTTGGTGACACTTCAGATATAATGATGGAATGGAACAAAACAATAATGAGATTTAGGAATTATTCTGGAGGCACATTTGGCTAAGAGGGAAAATCCAATAGAGTGCCAGAGATGCGGGAAGAAGATGAAAGAATCGAAGGATATTTGCATGTATTTTAATACAGGCGTTGGTCCGGATATCCCTATTGGTTACTATTGCTGTTTATGCTTAAAAGAGGAATATAAAAAATCGGGACATTAAAATATTTCATAATTAATGATAAAAATTATCAATAATAACAATTAAAAAGGGAGGTGGCGCTTATGGCAAACAGATTTTATATAGGGAGTATGGATGGTGGCGGAATCGTATCATTAGATGATAACGGAGTAATATGTGAAGCTCCAAATATTTTCAGCAAGTTTATTGGGAATGAAATAGTAGCATTAAAGAGGTGGGCACAATCAAGGGGTGGATTTTCACTAGAAAAAAAAATAAAATAATTATTGACTTATTCAATTTATTTTAGTATAATGGTTGCATAATAAAAAACTATAAAGAGCGATTTAAAAAAGGAATAGGAGAACGTCACCATGAAAGCTGAGCAAGTGAGGAAACTAGCAGACCACAAAGGCATAAGTCTATTTGAAGCCAAGTACCTACTCCAAAGGGAAGAGTTGACAGGGGCTGTGGACGCGGCAGAAACAATCCCCGACCTTAGAGATGTTATATTTAAACTAATTTTGTGGTTGTCATAAAAAATATAAGGAGACGAAATGAAAGAAGAGAATATTCAGCAACAATTTCAAGCTGAAGGGATAAGTACAGACATGACGGAAAAGAGCATTGAAGTAGCACGAATGATATTTGATATCAAAACTGCAAAAACTTTTACCCAGCTCCAGAAGGCCGTATATATGTTAGCCCAAAAGGTGCAATTAAAAACAGAACAGGAAGAGACTAAGGAGAATCATGAATAAACGATTGACCAAGGAAGAGTGCTTGCGGTTACAGATACACAGGCATAGATGGGCGAGGGAGTATCACAGGGGCGAAATCCTGAATATCGCAAACAAATATATAGAGGACTTTCACTTCCTTGATTTTACGCCATTTCCAATTTGGGATTGTGAAAAAAGCCCCATAGGGGTGTGTGTATTTGAATTAGACCATCAAACGATGAGGGCAACTCATTGACGGTATTGTGGGGAGCC
>SDBT01002137.1_pt1 | contig 35260 bp, 37 predicted proteins | sample 2277101 | NCBI WGS metagenome assembly SDBT01 (sample SAMN10404973, study PRJNA504765) | marine sediment metagenome | isolation source: marine sediment core GS10_PC15, 103 cmbsf | place: Arctic Ocean: Southern Knipovich Ridge | collected 2010 | reverse complement strand
CCCGTAGTTTATATTATGTGGCTGTTCACGGATCTTTTCTTTAAAAGTGGGCAGATCGGTAAGTTTTCCAAGAGGTGTGACCATGGAAAGAATAGTGTGGAGTTCGGTTAGTTCGGGGACCTGTGATTGAATAAATATGATGGATTTTTCTGGATCAATCCCCGCAGCCAGCCAATCCAAAGCCATTTCCAATATATTATGTTTTAAATTTAATGTTGTCTCCAATGTGGTTAAAGCATGCAGATCAACGATGCTGTAAATACAATCGAAGTCTTTCTGAAGCGCCACATAATTTTGGATTGCCCCTAAGTAATTCCCAAGATGCTGGCGGCCCGTCGGGCGTGCCCCTGAAAAAACACGTTCTTTTATACTCATGATTACTTATATAACCTCATCATAATTAATTGTTCAACTTCTCCCGGATGGGGAAGATGTCCGGAATTATTCTTGGAAAAGACAAGTTCTGTACCCAATGAAATTTCAAAGCTACCAATGGACTGGGTGGATTCCAAGATGATTTGCGATATCTGTGCGCTAAACTGACTCCTGATCTCTTCAGCCAGTTGTACCGCCTGTTTTTCAAAGCCGCAGGGGGCACAATATTCAATGGTAACCTGGTCTTCCATTCCATTTCCTGCCATTAATTTTCTCAATTATATCTTACCTGCTAGTGTGGTTTAATATTCCATTTTGGTAAAATTATATTAAGATGAAACGAAATGGAAAAACCATGCAATTGATCAAGCGAATTTTTGACGTTCTCTTTGCATTGACCGCGTTGATTTTTCTAGCCCCAGTTTTAATTGTGGTATCGATAGTGATTGTGATCTTTGATGGTTTCCCAGTGTTCTTTTCTCAAACGAGACCCGGAAAAAACGGAAACCCCTTTAAACTGCACAAGTTTCGCACAATGAACGAAGTGCGAAACCAAAAAATTGAATTAATGCCAGATGGTGAGCGGATCACTAATTTCGGCGTTATTTTGAGAAGAATGAGTCTTGACGAATTGCCGGAATTATTTAATGTCTTGAAAGGAGAGATGAGTATAGTTGGACCGCGGCCGCTCCTGTTGCAGTATCTTAAGCGTTATTCAGACGAACAAGCCAGGCGGCACGAAGCACTGCCTGGCATCACAGGATGGGCGCAGATCAATGGGCGTAACGCGATTTCCTGGGAAGAAAAATTCCGCTTGGATGTATGGTATGTAGACCATTGGACATTCTGGCTGGATATTCGGATTATTTTACAAACGATCTGGAAAGTTATTAAAGGCGAAGGGATCTCTCAACCCGGGCGGGCAACGATGGATGAATTTATGGGAAACTCTGAGAAGTAAATTACTGAATGACCGAATACGGATAAATCAGGCCTTCACGAAGTAATATGATTACCTTGTTCAAAAGGTCCATTTTCCCCTGGCTGACTCCAATCCAAACACCGGAAACATTTACATAATTTACATCAGATATCTTAAGGTTTGCATGTACTACTTTCCCACCCTGCCCTTCTATCAGATCATTCCAGATCTCTCGTAGAGGGGATAACCCATCGGAAGAAACGGTTGCGACCCAGCGAGATAGCAACTCCTCAGGAGGTGTCTGGTTGCCGATGAACGCCATATCCATTCCGCCTAAGTAAGTTCCCAATTCAGCGGAAGCAGCACCGCTCGATAGAAATAATACATTGACTTTACTCGCATTAATCTCAGTAAATGAAGCCTGCCAATTGGCCAGGGGGCTATTTGCGGGCTGTTGGGAAAGAACCGGATAGGTATTGAGCGGGTAAACAACTGCGGCGCAAAGCCCACAGTAGTAGCTGATCCCATTCCTGAATGCCTGATTGAATTCAGCATTTTCTGAAATCAGGAGACCACCAACGCGGAAATCGGGTGCTAAAAGAGCACTCAAATACCCGGCGAGGAATGCAACATGGCCTTCATTCTTCAGGATGATCGTTCCGTTTGCGGGAGGGCTCCAATTCTGGCTGCTAATCGCTACAAATTGTGTCTCGGGTGCATTGGCTGCTAAACTGCCAAGATTGTCAGGTTGTTCAAAGAATACGATGATTTTAATATCTGGTGTAATCTCGTTCGCAAATATTTCCTGGCGGATCTCAAACTCTAATCCCGATCCAACAGCTAATTCCGCGATTAGAGCCTGGGCTTCTGCTAATTCCACCGAAGAAATATCAGTGGGTGCGGCCAGAACTACCCTGTTTGGAGCAATGGTTGGAATGGGAGAGGCTGTTGGTGGGACGGTATCCAGTGTCTCATCAGTGTCAGTCTGATTTCCACTGCAGCCGAATAGGGCTGCTGAAAAAGACAGCATAACGAAAATGGCGAGTACCTTTTTTGTAAATGGCTGAGAATTTGACATAGGCGTAATTTTACTCGATGATTGTCATTGGGTTATAATAGCGGGCATGTGTTTGTCCATATGCAGAGCAATTATTCTTAATATGAAGAATATATTTTTAGCATACATCCCAGAATAAATTCCTGCAGTTTTGCTTTTAAAAATATTTTACTAACAAGGAGACAGCAATATGCCGATAAATTTCGGAACGGATGGCTGGCGGGCAGTTATTTCAGAGACTTTTACATTCCATAATCTACGGATGGTCACCCAAGCAATCGCGGATGCGGTTGCGTCGGCGGGGTGGTTAAATGGGCTTAAGATCGATCCGGAACCAGACCCAAAAAAGATGATCGTTGGATTTGATACACGTTTCTTATCAGACAGATATGCTAAGGAAGCTGCTCGGGTTTTAGCTGCTAATGGTTTTAATGTGTTGTTGTGCCAGGCAGATGCGCCAACCCCGGTTATTTCGTATGCTGTAAAGAATTTGAATGCGATAGGTGGAATCGTGATCACCGCTTCTCATAATGCTCCCCGATATAACGGGATGAAATTAAAAGCGGCCTATGGCGGATCCGCGCTTCCGGAATTGTGCCGAAAGGTTGAAGTGTATTTGAATGATAATGAATCTCAGGGTCGTGGTCCGAACCTGATTGATTATGATGTTGCCCGCGAAAAAGGGTTAATCACACGATTTAATCCCCTTCCCGCATATCAAGATCACATTCGGAAACTGATTGATTTTGATGTCATCGCGGAAAACCCGCAATATATTGTGGTGGACTCAATGTATGGGTCAGGACGTGGGGTAATAAAAGGGCTCTTAGAGGGGACAGGGTGTGAAGTCCATGAAATCCGTAACGAAATGAACCCGGGTTTTGGAGGTGTGCATCCTGAACCAATTGGTCGTTATTTAAGCGCTTTATCAGGTGCGATTTGCATGGGAAAGGGAAGTATCGGATTGGCCACAGATGGTGATGCTGACCGTCTAGGGGCAATGGATGAACGCGGTGTTTTTGTTGATCCCCATAAGATCATGGCACTTTCCCTGCGCTACCTGGTTGAAAAACGTAAGTTAAAGGGATCGGTTGTGCGCACAGTTTCAACAACGCGTATGGTTGATCTTCTAGCAAAACGATATGGCCTTACTGTGCATGAAACCCCCGTTGGATTTAACCATATTGCAGATTATATGCTGTCCGAACCTGTTTTAATTGGAGGTGAGGAATCTGGTGGAATTTCATTTCTTGGGCATATCCCTGAAGGAGATGGGATTCTCATGGGGCTGCTGCTGGTTGAGATTGTTGCAGAAGCACGAATTCCAATGTCAGAGTTAGTCGCAAATCTACTGGCGGATGTTGGGCCTGCGCATTATATTCGCCGAGATCAGCGCCTTAATCGACCAGTTGCAAAAGAAAAAATGGTAAATATATTGGTTTCAAATGCCCCTAAAGAAATAGGCGGTGTGAAAGTCTCCGAAGTGAGCATAAAAGATGGGGTGAAATATATCTTGGAGGATAATTCCTGGCTTCTAATCCGACCATCTGGAACAGAACCGGTGCTGCGCGTGTACGTAGAGGGGAGTTCAGAAGAAATGGTACAGGCTTTATTGGCTTTTGGTGAATCTGTAGCAGCAAGTGTTACTTAGATTAAAAAGCAATCCCGGCTGTTTTAAACAGGGATTTTCTTATTCCTGAATTACCTCATAGAATTCATCTATGACCTTTAGAAATTCATCTGGCAGCCTTTTCCTCGTTTCCAGAGCGATGTTTTCGGGGATGGGTCCGTAAAAAGCTTCGGCGATTCCCCCTGTGATACATGCCATTGTGTCGGCATCACCACCCAAGGACACTGCTTTTCGTACGGCATCTTCATAATCATATGACTCCAGAAAAGCTACGATCGATTGTGGAACTGAACCCTGGCAGGATACATCGAAGAAATACCTAGGCCGAATCTCGTTGATGGTTTTACTCAAGTCATAGTTGAACCATTTGGAAATTTCTTTCCAGATATCATTCTTTGATACTCCATGCCGCGCGAGGAATATGGATAGAGATGTAGCCTGAGCTCCACGCACTCCTTGTGGATGGTTATGAGTAACCCGTGCGCACATTCTGGCTGCTTTCAATACATCACCTTCTTTATTATAGAAGAAGCCGATCGGGCTGGTACGCATGGCTGAACCGTTTCCCCATGAATTGTAGGGCTCTCTAGAATCAGAAAATATCCAGCGTTGGTATGACTCTCCATAACCCGCATCCGGGTATTTTCTTGAATACTTTTTTAAAGTATCAATGAGGTCTAGATCATGCAGAAGGAAATCTGCGATCGCAATTGTTAGAATAGTATCGTCTGTGAACGTTGAATACGTGCAGAATAGCGGGAAAACCATATTCTTGTTAGGTACGAATTCATAAGGTGATCCGATGATGTCCCCTGCTATTGCCCCAAGAATAATATTTCCTCTTTCTCTTATATCAAGGTACGCTGGTGACCGTCTTTTGAAATTCAGCCACACTGGTAAGTTGGGTGGCAATTGTTGCGGTACGTACTATTGCTGGATTAGTTGTGGGTGTTTCTGTAGGCGTGGTTTGTTCAGCAGGGCTCACGGAGCCAGATTGCGTTTCATCAGAAACCAGACCATTTTTTATTGATGGTTCATTCACCAATGCGGTGGCAGTCTGAGCGGCACGAACGATGGCTTCCGCTTCAAGGTCCAGAAGGTATTGTTGAATATAAACAAAGCCAAAAAATAGAACCGCCAGCAAAATGATAAAAATAAGAGCTCGCATCAAACAGCTTTTTTTCTTTCCGCCATTCGTTATCTCAGTCTGATCTTCTTCAAGGATTTCTTTGATGGTCTCGTCATTTGGACTATAACCCATATTTCCTCTTCGTAGTCATTTTAGTAGTTATAAACTTATCTGTTTTTATAATTTTATAAACCCTTCTGGCAGTTCATCTGACAAGGTCTCAGAATCCTTTTCCAACTTCTCCATTACATGCTTCTTTTGTATGTCGGCATCATTGGCTTGCTTTGGGTGCTTATTTTGCTCAGTTCTTAATGTTTGATCAGCTGTCTTTTTTCTTTTAGAATGGTGATGAGCGGTTTTTTCTTTCAATGATGTCTTCTTTTTTCTCCGGATTCTTTTCTTTTGTGGTTTCTCTTCTGACACAAATAAATCCTGCTGCTGCCAGTTTGGGTCTTTTTCTTCGGGAGGTTGGTCTGCTTCCTTTAGCTTCCGTATGCGACTCAACCACTCAGGAATATTTTGATCAGTTATTTTTTTCTCCTCGGGATCGGCAATCTTTTCTTTTTTTACACGTTTTACCTTTGGGACAGATGAAGTATTTTCTTGACTCCCCCCTATATGTTTTTCCAGAATGAATTGGCAGTACCAGCATTTCTTTGCCTCAATTAGATTAGGACGTCGGCACTGCGGGCAAATGATCTCTTCCATTAGAATTATTTAGGTTATCCCTCGTGTGATTTTTTCCAGTATAGCATAATTGGAATAATAATTTTCTAAACATGATTACCCTTATATTGATGAAAGATAGAATTGAAGAATTCCACACGCTGTTTTTCTTTTGGAACAATATCAATTCGGCTTTCAATCAAAGAACGGTCCAACCGTTTACCACGCATTCTTTCGACGAAATCATGGATCTCAACCCCATGAACAGTGATGTTATCAGATGTGTTTGGTATATTCAATATCTCGCTGCAATTCAAATCAAACAAATCTGTGTCCTTATATGGCAGGATACAAGGAATCCCACGAGCGGCGCAATCTCTTATTTTAAAAGGTGATGCTTCCCGCATACCTTTCAAGTGCAGGGAAAGTGTACCAATAGCCGCATCTGCAGATGATAATAATTCCTCATAATCCTTTTCCACCTTATAGCCGTGGAGAAAAAGATTCGAAGGTAAATTAGAATAATCATTAATAGATTCAAAGCCTATGATATTAACCTTTATATCAGGAAAACGTTGTGCGAATTTGACTAATTTCTCCACGCCATGCCAAGCCATCCCCGGTGTTCCAATGAAGATCAAGTGAGGAGGGGTGTTATTTGGAGCTGGATAAAACGGAGTGTTTTCAAGAATAATTCCATTAGTGACCACAGTGTACGATTTATTAAACTTCGAAAAATCAGGATCTTCAGATAATTCCTTTGATGTAAACACAAGGCCGGATGCATTTCCCAATAAGATGGAACGAGTTAATTGGTTGTATTGATTTCCGGGAAATCCGAGCAGTTTGTGCTCTTGATAATCATTGGTATTTACTTCGATGATGGTAGGTGCTATTTTGAAAATTCTTTTCATGGGATGGACGTACATACCCCAGCGTAAATAAATCACATCAGGTTGGAAAATGTGGACACTTTCAAGCAGTTTCCCGGCAGCAGCGATCCTGCTCTGTTCGCAAGATAAGAGATTTCTGTTATTCTGGTAATAAAAACGCTGTCCTTCAACAAGTTTTTCGTTTGCATGCGCAGAATGAAGGTGCGAAAAAAATTGAACGGTGTGTCCTAATTTCCTCCATACCATAATTTGATTGGTGATTTTTTTTCCAATGCTGCTGGACAGAAGTCTTGGCCAGTGCAGAGTTATGTACGCGATGCGCATATTATTAAGTATTTCCTTTCAATATGGAGTGATATGCGTTTTTATAGGCATTAATAACTTTTTGAATGTCAAATTCCCGCGCTTTTCGTATGCTGTTTTTTTTATACTGCCGCAGTTTTTTAGGGTTAGACAGTAATGTACGGAGAGCGTTCGCATACCCTTTTTCATTTCCTGCTTCTATGAGGAATCCATTCTTCTCTAAATCGACCATGTCCGGGCAAGCGCCAACATTACTCATCACAAGTGCTGATCCTGATGCTAAAGCCTGAAGGCCAACCATAGGCATGCCTTCGCTCAAGGAGGGCATTAATAAAATATCACATTTCAATAATAATTCATCAACCTCCTGCGGACTGATCCATCCGGAAAGTTTGATGTGGTCATCTAGCTGGTTCTTGGTGATCAACGTTTGAACATGATTCATTTGAGGACCATCACCAACCATCACGCATTTCCACTCGAGGTCATGGAGATGGGAAAGGATCTTTGGAACTAACCGCGCGTTTTTTTCTGGAGAAAAACGACCAATGTACATAATGCATGGCGGATTATGGACTTCTAACGATGTATGAAGATAACGGGCCGTATCAATCCCGTTCGGTATAACCTCAATATTGACGGGATAATGGGTTTGTGCTAATTGACGAGATTGTTGGTTTATTGTGATGATCTTTTCGGCTTTCTCCCATATAAATCGGGTGAAAGGGAAAATAAAGCGGAACCATTTTTTCGTTTTTTTTGGCGTGCCACCTGGCACATCACCCCCGTGTACGGTGATCATGTAAGGTGTATGTGTTACGAGGGAAGCAACCGCAGCGGATGCTCCTCCAGGAACTGCAAAATGCGCATGAATAATATCAGGATGCCAATTTCTAATGATCCACAGTGCCCGCCAAAAACTTTTCCATACAAAGCAAGCCATGGCGAGCAGATCAGCACGATATGCTTGTGTGCGGCGCGATTTGATTCTTTCAATAATGAGATTTTTTGATTCCTCAAATTTAGGAATATTACCCCAATGGGCAGTTAGCACATAGAAGTTGAAGCTGTCTGAAGCAATTTGCTCGCAGAGGTCCTGAATGACCCTTCCTCCTCCTCCGCCTATGGGGGGATATTCATGGGATATAACAAGGATTTTAATCGCTGGAATATTTTCCATCAATATTAATATTTATCGGATCACTTCTCGAACGGTGTACACAGGTTTGTTCTGTGATTCATGGTAGGTGCGTACTAATAATTCCGCAATCAAACCCATCAAAATGGATTGGAATCCCATACTTGCGATCATAACTGCGATTGTGAAAAGAGGTGAAGAAAAAGGCGAGATATTAGTTGTGATGCGCCGGATGCCTAGAAACAATAATGAGGCGAAGCTGAATGCGATCAACAGCATTCCAGTCCCACCAAATAAATAGATAGGTTTGCTTGAATAGGACGTTAGGAATTTAACGGTGATCAGGTCAAGGATGACCTTGAAAATTCTCTCCAGCCCGTATTTTTCTTTTCCGAATTTACGCGCATGGTGGCGCACTTTAACTTCTACGATCTTTGCTCCGACAAAATTAGCATACACCGGGATGAAGCGGTGCATCTCGCCGTATAATCGGAAACCAGTCAGTACTTCCCGCCGATATGCTTTAAGGGTGCAGCCATAATCATGCAGTTTAACTCCAGTGACTGCGGAGATTAGTGAATTCGCAATGCGAGAGGGGAGGGTTCTAGTGAGGAATTTATCCTGCCGATGAAAACGCCATCCACTGACCAAGTCATACCCTTCAGTGAGCTTATTAACCATAATTGGTATGTCGGCGGGGTCATTTTGAAGATCAGCATCAAGCAGAACGATGACCTCACCTTCGGAGTGGTCAATTCCCGCCGCGATAGCTGCTGTTTGCCCAAAATTTCTACGCAGGATCACCGCACTGACATGGTTGGAGTGTTTCTTTACAATGCCCTTAATTTTTTCCAGGCTATTATCCTGGCTGCCGTCGTCAACCAAGATGAGTTCCCAGGGAATCCCCATGGTTTTTACGGATTTTTCTACTGCTTTATATAGTAATCCAATGTTCTCTTCTTCGTTATATACCGGAACAATGATGGATACTTTCATCACACACTCCCTTATTTTCTTTTTCTTTATAAAATAAGTGCAGTAAATCGCACTTATTCGTACCAAGCATCCCACCTGGTATTCATATTATAGTAATATCTTTATTTGCACGAGGGCAGTAATTCATGCTTGTTCATTGGTCCCTTTCTTTGAATTTGGTATAACCAACATCAAAGATCAACCCGCCTGCGATGATCACTGCTCCAATTGCCAACAGTAATTTTATCATTGGCCAAAAATCCATGCGTTTAAATAGGCTGTAGTATCTGCTTAAATACCATTGGATAAAGAAGCTAGTGTAAATAATTTCTATCAGCAGTAGGCGCCATAACCAGAAAGAGTGCTTAGTAATTGTTTCTACCCATGCCCATCCTGCCGTGAAGGCCATCCATGCCAGGAAAATCGATCGATATCGTGGATTATCCCACTGGTCTCCCCCAGCACGTGCTGAAGAAATGAGCGTCCAAACCAAGATCAGGATGAAGAATAGCAGCATGACTCGCTTATTTTTCCTATCCGGCTGTTTCCAAAATAACAGAAACCCTGTAACCATCAATGGGATTAAAAGGTACCAGCCGACGGCTCGAAAGATAGCAACCGTTCTGGTTATTGGAATTCCCGGATAGACGATTGTTGCTGGAAGGACTGGCTGAGCGAGACCATAGGTGATGATAAAAGGAACCCTGTATCGCTCTCCAACTAATTCAAGTTCCCATTGGATCCTACCGGAAGCGCTTTCCATCAAATAAAGATCCCATTTTGAGCTGTCCACCAACCAATTCCAACTCAAAAGAAATCCCACGAAGATCATCAGAATCAGGAAAATCCAGCTAAATGTGCGTATCAATTTACTCGATTTTTCGAGCAGATGGTCCAGCCAGAACCACAACGCGATAGCAGTGAGAATTGCGATAGCTGCTTTGGATGAGATGAAAACCATCGCTATCAAACTGACGGTAATCGCAAGCAACGATTTTTTCTTAGAACGGTCCCATGCAGTAACTCCCCAGAAAGCGATCGCGGAAAGACCAATTAGTATCGGCTCCCGCATTTGCGAAGCACCTAAAATAATGCTCTCCGGATATAACGCATAGATCCACGCGCTGGCATTGGCAGTTTTTTCATTCCAGCGATGTTTAACCGCGTTCCAGAAAAATGGCAGACCAATAGCATATAAGAATGAGGTTAGAATTAAAATTAATAAAGGGCGGTGCTCATCTGGGCTTAGATAACGGTACACCCATGCGCTGAGGGTCAGGAGCCCACCATATTGGTCGGTACTGAATTCTTCCTGAAAGGCAGCGGTGATTGGCGCAGCGGATTGCGCTAACTGCCAAGCGTCCGTGTCTCTACGGTAAGCGTCAAGATACAAATAACCAGTATTGTTATATGGCTCATCGTATCCGAATGATGGGAGAAGAGTAAATAATAATATTCCAATCAACAAACGGAGGAAAAAAGCAAGAAAAATAGCTGTGGTCAACTGGCGGTTTCCATTCAACTTACTGGCAGCAAATTGGAGGAAGAAAAGACATGCGGCGGTGATCATACTCGCTGTTATGAATCCGAACAATGGATTTGTCCCGGGATTAATAATGGCGACAAAAAATCCGATGATCGAACCGCCTGTAATGCTGATGAAGCCTATCTTCTTGGAATGATTTTTCATAATGATATTGGTTATTTATTTTAGTATTTTATTAAGCTTTTCAATTGAAGCTCTGGCTCTGTTTTTCCAACTATAGGATTTTGCTGCTTCAAGAGCGGTTTTTTGCATGGTTAAGCGAAGATTGTCATTCATAGAAAGGTTTTTAATGGCGGAGGCCCATTCGTTCACATTATCTGGATCACAAAAGACCGCAATTTTATCATTGAGAACTTCATGAAATACAGGAATATTGCTGGCGATGATCGCTCTGCCGGTTGATAGATAATCGAACATTTTCATTGGATTGATCACACGCGCGATATTACCGCCGCTGGAACCCTCGATTTTTTTGCCATACGGCATTACCAAGATGTCCGCGGCTGCCTGGTACATTGGTAAACGGATGTTGGGAATGAATCCGGTGATGGTTACATTATGGATAGACTGAGCATTTAGTTTCGCTTGCCATGGGGCGATGTCTTTTTCCTGCCCGCCGACCCAGAGAAAGTTGACTTCTGGCATTGATCTGGCTATCGCGGTCAGTAGATTCATGCCCCTCCCCGGATAGAAATGACCGGTGTAACCCACCGTAAATCCATTTTTCAACCCCAGAGATTTGCGTGCCTTATCGGGATTTGGCAGATCATGATATCTTTCCGGGTCTGTACCGTTGGGCGCTATCTGAAGGTTGTCTGGATCAAAGCGGAGGTCATATCTTTCCTCGATACCTTTTGCTAATGCCCTGGTGGTGGTCATGATCAATTTTTTAGTTTTCAGCCGCATCAGCATTTGGAAAAGCTTCGGTCCCATGAATCCCATCGGAAAATCGTGAAATTCCATTGCTATGGGAACTTTCTGTAAATTCGCGAAAAATGCTGCCTGCAGTGCCCATGTGTAAATCACATCGGCTTTCCATTTAATTGCTGACCGGACTGATCTCCATGAAAAATCGTATTGCTTTAATCTTTTTGCATAAGGCAGCCAGGTGATCTCAAATTGATCAGTGATGCCGTATATTTCCGCGATCTCATTCCAATGCGCACGCTGGAATTCCGGCACCCAGAGGTGAATATCATGACCTATCTGCTTCAACGCGTGGCATACTTTTACTGCCTGAATGCTGTTTGCGGTTTTCGAAGGTATGATTGAAGTGGTGATACATCCAATTTTCATGTAGCGGAGGTCTCCTGAAGGTTCTTTTCGCGAATATTTACTTCCTTTAAACCACGCAGGACGATCATACTTACCGAGATGACGAAGAAAGCAGATAGTAGCAAAGCCTCGGCCTTAAGGCCATACCGTGGCACCAATAAGAAAGCCAAGCTGATCTTGGCGATACCGCAATAGAGACTGATGCGATAAGGAACCATTGGTAAACCGAGTGATAGCAGCAGGGGGCGATTCCAGAAAAGGATATTGGCATATCCCAAACCGATTAAAAATAACAGCATGGGTATATAAGCGGGTGAGAAACAAATACCATAGAACGTCAATAACCATCTACCAAAGAGAGCTAATCCGACCGCGCTTAACCCTGTCCATGTCCCGGAGATCAATGTGATACGCTTTAATAAACGGCGCAATAATTTCCAATCCTTCTTGATTACGGCGTTGTTTATTTCAGGGTAGGATGTGGAAATGAAAGGTGTGATAGGCACCTGCACCAGATTGATGATAGCTAATGCTGTTTTGGTATACCCTACATCAACGGGGGTGAGGAACCACGCGATCCATAATGCTTCATTATCCCTGACAAGATGGATGACTGTGTTGCTGATATTGGTGCTGAAAGCAAAACCAAATAGCTCTTTTAATGGCGGAAGATAGCTGAAGCTGGTTTTCCACCAGTCTTTTCCCAGCGCTTTATTCATCTCTCGCCATCCTAAGAGCGTAGTACCAAGCCCACGGATGAATTTACCCAGTATGTATGCTGATAGAATTTCAAGCAGCCCTTTCTGTGAGAAATATGCCCAGGCGATAATAGATGCGGTAAAAATACTGCTGATCAGATTAATGAGCGCTTGATTGCGGAAATGATTTTGCACCTGAATGATACCGATCGCCGTTTCATAAGTGAAATTTGCCAGAATGATCGTACCGTATAAAATGAAAAGAGGAGCAGTTGCAGGGTCTTTTACTAATCTCTCCGCGGCAAGGGGGGCGAAAATGGCCAGGATTGAAAAAGAGAGGATGGCGCTGGTTATTTCACCAATCCCGGCGGCTTTAACGATAGCTGCGGCTTTATTTTTCTCTTCGCGGGCGATTGCTTCTCCAAAGTATTTGACAACCAGTTCGTTCATCCGAAAAGAAAAGATTTTATTTAATGTAGTGGCGAAGACTGTAATTGTACCGATCACCCCAAAACCAGCTATACCCAACAACCGACCGGCGAAAATGCTTTGAACAATGCTCAACCCCATGCTGAGAACATTGCTGCTCAAGAGATAACCCGCATTGCGGATGACCTTTTGAAGCAACCTATCGTTTTTAAGGGTGTTCCACATGGATGAAAACAGGTTCATTCGATACTTACCTGGCTTGCCCATTCATGTTCCTGTTGATACCATTTGACTACCTGAAGAATCCCTTCATCAAGAGTGAACTTAGGGCTCCATCCTAGCAGGCGTTTGGCTTTTTCGACGTTTGCCCAACTTGCGCTCATATCTGCTGGATGAGCCGGTGAGTATTCGATTTGGGCAGGTTTTCCAATAGCAGCTTCAAATTTCTTTATCAGGTTATTAATGCTGATAGATTCATGCCCTCCTAAATTGACTATCTCGAACCCTACTGGCTTCAAGGCGAGAATAGTTCCATAGGAAATATCCTCTAAATAAGTAAAACCACGTGTCTGGGTGCCATCTCCAAAGGCATGAACGGTTTTCCCTTCGCTTATCCACTTGTTGAATCGATACATAGACATACTTGGACGTCCCGCTGGTCCGTATACGGTAAAATATCGCAAAACTGTCACGTCAATGCCATAGAGGAAATGATAGCTGTGGCAAAGAGTCTCCGCTGCTTTTTTACTCGCGGCATATGGCTGTAAAGGATGGCTGGAATCGGCATTTTCAGGTGTAGGGTATGGCGCGTTCTCACCGTAGATACTGGAAGTAGAAGCCAAGATGAATTTCTTTACATCGTTTTTTCGGCACATCTCCAACAGGTTGAGCGTTCCGGTCAAGTTGGTCTCATAATATGACCAGGGATCAACCATAGAATCCCGAACACCTGCTTTCGCCGCAAGGTTGATTACCCCATCTATTTTTTGGTGTTTCCGGAACAAAGTTCTCAGTTTTTCCCGATCACAGATGCTCTCGCGGTAGAATTTGAAATGTGGATGCTCGGAGAATTTTTTCAAGCGCCATTCTTTGATCCTTAGATCGTAAACAGGATCGAAATTGTCGATTCCGATGACCGAGTGCCCATCATTTAAAAGATCTTCGCATACTCTGGAAGCGATAAAACCAGCAGCGCCAGTGACAATATATTTTCCCATTACAATCTCACGACTTTAGGGTTGTTTTTTCCTTTATCTCCCAGCGCATTGCGCGTGTCCACGATCAGTTTCGCATTTTTTAGGATCTGTTCATAATCGTAGGTAGAGTGGTTGGTAATAATCGCGACACAGTCAGCGGTCTTAATACTCTCATCAAGGTTGGGTATGCTTTCTAATTTGATCTGCTCATGGTCGATGGATGGTATGTAAGGATCATGATAGCTGACCTCTGCCCCCTTTTGTTTAAGATAAAGGATCACATCCAACGCGGGGGATTCCCGCAGATCATCTATGTCTGGTTTATACGCGACACCAATAATAAGCACTTTGGAGCCATTTATTGATTTCTTTTGAAGGTTGAGTGCATCCTGGATCTTGCTGACGGCAAAGCGTGGCATGCCGGTGTTTATCTCGGACGCCAGTTCGATGAATCGAGCGGAGTAATTTAAGGATTTTAATTTCCAGGAAAGATATAACGGATCAATAGGTATGCAATGTCCGCCTAATCCGGGTCCGGGGAGGAACTTCATGAATCCGAAAGGTTTGGTGGCAGCTGCGTCAATTACTTCCCATACATCCACACCAAGGCGATCGCACATGATCGCAAGCTCATTCACCATACCGATGTTGATCATCCGGAATGTGTTCTCTAATAGTTTTGCCATTTCTGCCACTTCTGTAGAAGATACAGGAACCACCTCATCCAACGCCTGGCTGTACCAGGCTTGTGTGACTGCCAGGCAGTTTTCCGTAATACCACCGATCACTTTCGGTGTATTAATCGTTGTCCAGTCTTTCCTTCCCGGGTCAACTCGTTCTGGGGAGAATGCGAGGAAAAAGTCTTTTCCTACTTTGAGCTCGCTTTCATCACACAATCTTTGTAAAATAAGTTCGCGAGTCGTGCCAGGGTAGGTAGTGGATTCAAGTACGATAGCTAACCCTGGATGAATGTATTCTTGGAGAGTTTCTGCCACAGAGAGAATGAATGAGAGGTCAGGGTCACCCGTTTTTCTAAGTGGCGTAGGAACGCAAATGCTAACCGCATCCACTTCAGAGAGTATAGAAAAATCGGTGGTTGCTGTGAAACGGTTGGCTTTCACCAAATCGTGTATCTGCTTATCGCTGATATCAAGCACATAGCTTTTCCCATTGTTCAATGAGTCCACTTTTGATGTGATCGGGTCAATCCCCGTAACCTTAAAGCCGCTTTCCGCGAAAACAACTGCCAGGGGCAGTCCGACATATCCCAATCCTAAGATAGCGATGTGGGCTGATTTTTCATTGAATTTATTAATTAGTTCCCGTGTGTAATCCATTAAATAATCCTTTTAGAAAAAACTAAGCTGGGTTGCGTCATCTTCTTTGTTCTCGCCAGCTGATTCAACAGCTAATCTTTCCTTTTCTATTGAGATCAAATCTTTTAATTGTGCAAAATCATGCATAATCACCGAGCGCAGTTTTGGCTGATGCAATGCAGCGGCTGGATGATACATAGGGACTATCAATCGTCCATCCCGCCAAACAGCCTGCCCATGAATCTTGCTAATCCGTGCGTTTTCAAAGTAGCGTGCCATAGAAAACCTTCCCAGTGTGATGATGATCAAGGGATTAATGGCTTCAATCTGTTTATCTAGGAAAGCACCGCACGCTTTCAGTTCCTGTTCCTGTGGGTCACGATTGCTTGGTGGGCGGCACTTAACCACGTTAGTGATGAATACGGTATCTCTGGGTAATCCACAGTCGTTAAGGAGCTGGGTGAGGAATTTTCCGGAGGCGCCAACAAAGGGTAATCCTTGTTCGTTTTCGTGAAAACCAGGCCCCTCTCCAATCAACATGATCTCCGCATTTGCGGGACCAGCTCCTGGAACAGCTTTTTTGCGCAAATGTACTAATTCGCACTTTTGGCATTGATGAATATTTTCTGCGATTTTCTTTAAGGTGCTTTCTGTGTCCACAAGGTCTCCTTTTATAACTAAAAATTATCCTTATGTATTCGAATCAACCCAGAATTATACTGGTAATACGTTGTCGATGTTCTTGACTGTGCGAAGGTAAATTGGAGCTGTTGAAGCAGCATCGTCAAAATCTTCAGCGACAAATCGTTCATAAGCAATATTTGCGAGAATTGATGGGCGGCGGATGTTCTGGGGCGGGTCTGCAAATTGGATGTTCCGCCAACGTCGCGCAAGGATCTTTTTCTCTTCGATGTCCATTTCTCCACAAACCAGCGTGCGTGAGACAATTCTTTTTTCTAGTTCCTGGGCGGATACGACTGAAAGCTCACCGCTGCTTTTCCATTTTCCCTCCACATTAATATATTTCAAGGCGGCGAAGCGTCCTCTACCAGCACGAAGTAAGCAGATCAGATCTATGTCCCGCATCGCAATACCGCGTGCTGTAATATCAAGGGAAGGAACACCAATCAGGGGAATGTGGAGAGACAAGGAAAGACCTTTCGCTGCTGCCAACCCAATCCTAAGGCTTGTGAATGATCCCGGCCCGAGAGCAACAGCAACCCCTCGTAAATCCTTTATATCAGTACTGGTGTCCAGCAGCGCATTTTCAATAGCGGGAGATAATTCAATTGTATGCCTGCGATTAGTCTTCCACACTTTTTCATAAAGGACCAGACAACCATCAAAAAGTGAGATTCCCATCCATTGGGTTGATGTATCTATTGCAAGGATCATATGAAGCTCTTTATCATTCCTTTTTTAAGATTTTCCAACATATCTTTATACCGTTTGCCCTTTGGTTTTATTATCAGTCCACGTTGCTCATCTTCCAACCAGGTCATGTTAATCCATAAATGTGTATCAGGTAGAGCTGCAAGGATACGTTCTGGCCATTCAACGATAAAAGGACCTGAATTAATCATTCGATCTAGATCCAAGTCTTCTGCTTCAAGCGCACTTTGTAATCGGTATGCGTCTAAATGGAACATTTCTGACCCATCCGGCCGCCTGTAATTTTTAACCAATACATATGTGGGGCTTGTTGCTCGATCTAATGCCCCCCAGCCATTTGCGAGGCCTTGGGTCAGGGTTGTTTTGCCTGCCCCGAGTTCACCGCTCAGGCAAATAACATCATGCGGTTGGATCATGGTACCCAAACGGATTCCGATCCGGCGTGTTTGATCTGCGCTCCGGCTGATAAATTCAAAAGAATTTGGATCTAGAATAGGCATAATAAATAGTTATTTATTAAATTTGATCATCTTTGCGATTGTCCTGACGATTTGGCGGGAGGCATCTGGCCTTGCTAGCCGCTTGGCGTTTTCTACCGCCAGCATTCTTTTTTCCGGGTTGTTCAGCCAATCTTCCAGCGTATTGATGATATCTTCTATGTCTGGTGCCCAAATACCCGCGCCTTCGTCTATCACATATGATACATTACCTTCTTCTTGGCCAGGTATGCGGTGGTAAAGGATAATAGGAAGATTAGCGATCAAGGCTTCACTAATTGTTCCCGGACCAGCTTTAGTAACCAGGATATCCGCGGCACGCATAAGGTCCGGCATGTCGGTAACAAAACCGTATATATGAGTGGGAATATCCCAATCTGTCGCTTCCAACTCATCTTTAAGTCTTTTATTCCTCCCAGTAATGATAACTAAGCCAGCATCAAGTTTTGCCCGGTTAATTTCTTTAGAAACGGTGCCGAGCGGTCCCATTCCTTCTCCACCGCCGACCAGGAGAATGATGGTTTTGTCCTGGGGCCACCCTAATTTTTTCTGCAGAGATTTTTTATCGCCGGGCGGTTTGCAAAAACGATCCGCAACAGGAAGACCAATAACCTTCAATTTTTGTGGATCAATCCCAGCATATTCCGCGGATTTACGAGCTTGTTCAGTAGGGATACAGATCAGGTCGGCTTCTCTCGCAAACCAGGCGGTGTGGGTGGAAACGAGATCAGTAACAACGACCATGTATGGGGTTGTGATTTCTCTCCTACGCATCGCGCGCAAGAAGGGAATATTGATCAAAGGATGTACCGAAACATAAATATCGCTGGGGTGCTCCCTGAGCATTTTATACATCCCAAATCGGATATACGGCCAAAAAGCTGAGAATAAGACCCGCATAAAGTCCGGATTATCGCTGGCTTTAAAGGTGAACTCCCACATATATTCCATGCGGGACATGAGAGGATAAACCGGACCAGCCAGATTCAATGGCGGTGGTGAATATTCTTTAAAAAAGTCTACCATCTCATATGTAAACTCTTCCGGAAATTCCAGGTTTAATGCTTCGATGATCGCTTCAGAGGCGCTCCGGTGTCCTCCACCGGTATCCGAGAAGAGAAATACTATATGCGGTTTATCCTTACCTGTCTTTTTCATCAAACTCTCTTTTTAGGTTCTTTTTCAAACGATTTCTTACTTCTCGCCGACTGAGTAGAATGTGTCTTTGGCAGGTCTGGCATACCAAACCGATATCGGCTCCCAATCGGATGACTTTCCACTCATATCCTCCGCAAGGATGAGGCTTTCTTAACCTTAGAATGTCGTTTAACTCAAGGCTGGGGAGCATGGTTGGATTATATCGCAAGTTGTAAATGAACCATTTTCAGATTATAGTTATGTTATGTTAAATAACTCTCCTTCGTATTTTATGTCCGGTATTATCACATTGCTGATTTCCTTTACATTTCATGAATTCGCGCATGCCTGGACGGCAACAAAGTTCGGTGATGATACTCCCCGATTGTACGGGCGGTTGACACTCAATCCAATCGCTCATCTGGATATTTTGGGAAGCCTAATGTTGGTTTTTGCAGGATTCGGCTGGGCAAAACCAGTGCCAATCAACCCAAGAAAATTGCGACAGCATTCTCGGGCTGCGCTTATGTTCGTGGCTCTGTCCGGTCCCCTCTCAAATTTCTTGCTGGCTGTCCTTGCTGCTATCCCACTCCGCTTTGGCTTGGTAACTCCCGCTGCACCTTTGGTAGACATTTTTCCGACCTCCTACCAGTTTCTGTTGTATTTCCTTTACATCAACCTGGGATTGATGGTATTTAACCTGATACCTCTTCCGCCCCTGGATGGCGAAGCGATACTGGAATTTTTGCTGCCGCCTGCCTGGGAGGAGCAGTGGGATGTTATCAAGCCATATGGTCCCTACATCCTTCTGGGATTATTCATTCTCGGTCCAATGATTGGATTTAATCTTGTGGAAGTGCTTATCAGCCCACTTCAGGTGGGAATGGCAAATATATTGTTAGGAGGTTTCTGATAACGATCAATATTGCCGTGATTAGTTTACGGCAGCTTGGCGTATTAGCTGCGCTGCCATTGGCAGAGAAAGATGACCGCATTAAACTAAATATCACCGAACGTAATGACTTATTTCTGTTATATGCTTGAATGCCGAGATGGCAGTTATTACTGCGGTTGGACAATAAATTTGGAAAAACGGATTCAAGCGCATGCGGCGGGAAAAGGCGCACGATATACAAGATCCCGACTTCCCATCTCACTGGTTTATTTTGAAGAATTAAACAGCCGAGCGGAAGCAATGCGGCGCGAGTGGGAACTTAAGCAAAAAGACCATGGATCAAAGCAAAGTCTTGCTCGTTCATTCAATGAGGACGATAGAAAACAATTCGATAGAAATGCTCCCAGACGCTGAATGGCAATTGAATCATACTGAAAAAGATGCGGCTTCACTGCGACAGCGTATGCCTGTAAACAATCCAGTAGTGTATATAGTGAGAGAATTGGTAAACAGACAGCAATCTCTGTGCTGCTGCTCTTTCTAGCTCAATCCGTGAATATTGGCAGATGACCGAGCGCGATGATGTGTTCCCACTTAGCGGAGTCACCCTCGGTGAAAATAGCAGCTTCAACCGTGATGGAAGCATTTACTTTCTTTAGAATATTGCGCATTCCTTCCAGTGTGGAACCAGTGCTGATCACATCATCTACAATGGCGGCTTTTTTACCCCGCAGCAGAGGAATATCCTTTTCATCTAATATAAGTGTTTGGAGTTTTCCGGTGGTGATGGATAATGTTTGTACTTGAATGGCATTGCCCATATAGACCTTGTAATCTTTGCGGAGAACGACATACGGCTTACCGGTCATAACAGACAACGCGTGGGCTAAGGGAATGCTTTTCGATTCTGCTGTTACGATCACATCGTATTGACTTACAGCGAGTTTTTTTCCTAATTCCTCGGCGCACACGTTCACTAACTCAGTATCACCTAAAATATTAATGATAGCGATTTTCAAGCCGGGTTTGATTTCGAACAGGCGTAAATCGCGTTTTACTCCCCCGATCTCGATCGGATAAGTTTCGTATTTTTCAGCCATACTTTCCTCTGAGTTAATATATAGATTATTCAAAAAGAGTGTATCACAAGCAGGGTTCTTTATAATTACAGGAAAAATAATGAGAGCCGGAAACGTCGATCCCGGCTCTCTCATAAGGAGGAGAAGAAGAGAAGTCGTACTTGTATATACTATACTTGAATCGTTTGTTTTTTACTTGACGCGAAACCTACGCTTACCCTACGATTTTGAACGTATATTCTATAATAATAATGTTCAAAATAAGGAGAAATATTAAGCATGGAAAATGGAAGAAGGTATTAATAAACTTGAAAAAACTGGAAAAACAAGATCGTGAATTGAGCATTCGCCTGATGAGATCTTCGCCTGTTGGCCCAATTGTCATCGCAGCAGGATCAGATGGTTTGACATTGATATCCATAATCACAGAAGATGATCTTCTCTTTATCACACACAAGACAGCAGATGCGGATTCGGCGCGTATAGCTGAGATAGCTTTATCCCAGTTAGTGAATTATTTTTCTGGAAAATGTACGGATTTCACCATACTGCTTGATCTAAAGAGCATATCTGAATTTCAACGAGAAGTACTACAAGAGACGGCGCGCATTCCCTACGGGCAGGTGCGCACATACGGGCAGGTGGCAATAAGTATCGGACGCCCACGAGCGGCGCGGGCAGTGGGCGGCGCGTTAGCTCATAACCCGATTGGGATAATTATTCCATGCCATCGGGTAGTAGCCTATGATGGACGTCTTCACGGTTATTCTTCTCCGCATGGGATCATGACCAAAGCTGTGCTCCTGGAGCATGAAGGAATTTTAATTAGAAGGGAACGTGTGCTACAGGCTGCGGTTTGATACAATGGTTGTGATCTTTTATCCACATTTATTATAGACAGATGAACCAATCTAATTTACCTCATCATTTCAAATCCGGTTTCGCGGCGGTTGTGGGGCGCCCGAATGTGGGAAAATCCACGCTGATTAATGCTTTTGTAGGGCAGAAGATTGCCGCAGTATCCCCTAAACCGCAGACCACCCGCCTTAATCAGCTTGGTATCCTTACGGATGAAAACGCGCAGATCGTGTTTGTGGATACTCCCGGCATCCATGAGCCCAAACATGCACTTGGGAAAGGGATGAACGCTGCTGCACTGGGTGCGCTGATTGACACTGATGTGGTCCTGTGGTTGGTGGATATCAGTGAGAACCCGCACACGGAAGATCGGATCATTGCTGAACGGCTGAAAGGTGTCCAGGCGGTCATTCAAGCGTTAAACAAAATTGACCTGATTAAAGATGCTGATGCGTTGGAGCATAAGGGGAAGTTGTTTCAAGAACTGCTGCCATCGGCTGAACAGATCATGATCAGCGCGGTAAAAGGCACCGGGTTTGATGCTCTGCGCGAAGGGATCCTTTCCTACTTACCAGAAGGACCACCTCTTTACCCGGAAGACCAGGTCACGGATATCTATGAGCGAGAAATTGCGGCGGATCTGATCCGCGAGGCAGCGCTTAATAATCTGCGAGACGAGGTCCCACATGCGATAGCGATACGTATTGATGAATATAAGGAAAGGGATGGAACCGGGGCATTTATTGCCGCCACTATTTTCTTAGAAAGGGATTCACAAAAAGGCATCGTGATCGGCAAACAGGGCAGCATGCTTAAGACGATCGGAACGGCGGCCCGGAAAGCAATTGAAGCCATGTCTGGACGTAAGGTGTTCCTTGACCTGCGCGTGAAGGTTAAAAAGAATTGGCGCACTGACCCGGTCTTCCTGAAAAAAATGGGGTATTCTAAACTTGGAGAGGATTGAAAGCTCAATCTGGGCAGTTGGCGCTGGCGGCAGGCGCAGTCCTTTTTTTGCATTACATCGACATCAATCTTTTCTGAGCGGCTGAAATCCTGCCCCCAGGGCTTCATTCACCTGCCCGATCACCATGAACGCTTTCGGATCAGCTTCGCTGACGATCGACTTAAGGATGTTGATCTCTGCCCGGGTAAGCACACAGTACAGCACCGGGCGGGATTGATCGGTCCAGGCGCCGGTGCTAGCCAGGATAGTAACACCGCGTTCCAGTATATTGGTTATCCGACCTGCGACTTCATCCGGGTGGTTTGTGACGATCATTACCATGCGGAGGATATTATTTCCTTCGGAAACTAACTCCGCAGCTAATCCGCTGATGTAGATCACTACTAAACCATACAGCGCGCGTTCCCCCCCAAAGGCAAATCCGGAGGCGAGCACAACCAGCCCGTCGGTGATCAGGTTACGCTTGCGTGATGGGAACGCCTCTCTTGTGGTTGAGGATGCGCCCTAAAATATCCGAACCGCCGCTGGTCCCTCGCCCGCGGTACACCAGCCCCAGTCCGACTCCCAGGAGGACACCGCCGTACAGGGCTAATAGAAAGATATCATCCGTGATGCCTTCTACGGGCAGGAAGAACGCCAATCCATCAGTAAAGATTGAGAACAGGGTCACCGCGGCGGCGGTGCGCAGAGCAAAGTGTGTACCGCCGAGGTAGCGCCAGCCCAAAATGAATAAAGGTATATTTCCGAGGAAGACCATCACACCGATCGGCCAGTTTGTGAAGAACTGAATGATCTGCGCGGCGCCGCTGATCCCGCCGCTGACCATCAGGCCCGGAATGAGGAATAACCGCATTGAGACCGCTTGTACCAGCGCTCCCAGAATGATGAACAGGTAATCAGCGATTGCTTTTTGATTCCCGAAGATCTTTTTCACAGGCTTCATCCTTGGTTTATGTGGTTATTTTTAATTATATGTGGGAGTGCCCCCTTTAAAACCAGTGAAAGGCGGCAGGTGAAAAAAGGAATTATGTCATTCTCTTAATTAATTTCTTACTTGAATTTACTTTAAGAAATCGTTAATATGAGAGTTGAGGGACAGCAATCTCGTATTCACCTGTATGCAGGTGTGGGAAGATGATGAGAACCTTCTAACAAAGGTTTCGTGCGCTGTCCCTCAATATGTATTCAAGCACAGCTCATTAATTAATAATTTGGGATTGTGTTTTCTTTCCTCTGGATATGATCCAAATCTTGACCAGTATTGTGGAAATGGTAAAATAGAGACCGCGCGGGCGTCGCCAAGTGGTAAGGCATCAGCTTTCCAAGCTGACATCCGTGGGTTCGAATCCCACCGCCCGCTCTTTATATTTAAGTAGTCCTTAGAACGCCTCTAGAAGCAAAAAAATAGCCAGGAGGTGTTTTATTATGAATACTCAACAACGAGTTGAGAAAAAATGGGCATTAGCTTCGATACCTTTACAGGATGCTTATACTGATTTCCTTCTTTCAAGACAAGCCATGATGTGTACTACTCGAACAATCCAATTCTATGAATTCACATTGGGAAAAATATCAGAAGGGCTTGAAAGAAATGATGTGCATCAACCCCAAGAGATAACAAGCCGTCATGTGAGAGCTTTATTGGGGGAGATGGTTGAAAAAGGGTATAGCGATTCTTATATTCACATCTTTGCAAGAGTAATTAGAACCTTTACTAGATTTCTTCTCAAGGAAAAATATATTTATCAACCAATTGAATTTAAAATGCCAAAAATTGGGAAGAAAAGATTGCTTGTTTACAACAAAGAAGAAGTTCAGCAGATTCTAACTGCTTGCATTGACAAAAGAGATAAGGCTTTTATTTTGCTCATGGTTGATAGCGGATTGAGAAAAGCGGAAGTTATAGCTTTGAATTGGGGAGATGTAGATATTTCCAGCGGAATAGTTAGAGTGGAGAAGGGAAAGGGGAGAAAAGCCAGAAGTGTTGTGATAGGTATTCATACAAGAAGAGCTTTGTTGAGATATAAAAATGAAGTGGATTCAAGCGATATTAAACCTCTATTTTAAACCCAAAGTGGAGAAAGATTCACTGTAATATTTAATTATTCCACCATTCCCTTGTCCATTTCTTTATTTTCCTTAAAATCTACCCATTAGGTAATTTTCCTTTAATTTCTTTCCCCAACCAACTAATTTAGGTCGATATTTACCAGAAAATTTTTACACCAACAAAAATAAATTACAATATGCTTAAGAAAGAACTTGGTTTTCTATTTCTTTTTTTGTAAGTTTAATGATATTCTTAAATAAATATATCTAATAATGACTAGTAAAGGATGGATTGAGATGGGTGACAAAGGAAAAAAAGATAAAGGGAGAAGAGAACAAAAGAAAAAACCACAGCTGACCATTAAAGAAAAAAGAAAGATAAAGCGCGAGAAAAAGAACGAAAGTAAAGGTATTTTATAACAATCAATCCGCTGTGAGTACAATTTCTTGAGGGTTCCAGTTATTTCTGTTTCCTCGCCCAGCTGTCGATTGTTTTCTCGACCGATTTCTTCAGCCCCTTAATGTCCAATGGCTTGCCTGAAGGGGCAGCCGGGGTTGGCGGCGCGGGCGCGGATGTTGTACCATACGCGAAATCGTTTAGTTCTTTCAGCGTGCCGTTGAACCAGTTCAGGTCGATGCTCTTGCTTTCCGCGCCGAAAGCCAGCCCGTCGCCGTTGGAGGTGTACTGCCAGAAAGTCCAACTCTTCCCCATGCTTGCCCACGGCTGCATCTCGCGCGGCTTGGTTACGCCCGCCTGGTAGGTTTTAAAATAATGCGCTACCCACAGCGGGTAATAGGCCCATTTCTGGTCAAATTGCTTGGTGATTTTGTTGCGTCCGTGGATGTTCCAGTAGCCCGGTGAGGTGTAGAGCATCGGTTTGCGCCCGATCTTGGTTTCGACTTCAACCAAGAACTGCTCTAACAGCGCGTTGGATGGATAGCGGCTCCCCAGGCGGGGTGCCTCAAAATCAGCAACAGGCGGCAGTTCGCCCGGATCATCCCTGAGGAGTTCACTGAAAATACGTGCCTGCACGAGCCCGGTCAGGTCCCAGCGCAGGAAGTGGTAGCCTCCACGCAGCAGCCCGGCTTCCTTGGCGGTTGTCCAGTTGTATTCAAAGTCACGGTCGATCCCGCCGCGTTCGGACACCTTGATAAACACGTACTTGGCTCCGTTCTCAACGGCTTTCTTAAAATTCATCTTCTGCGGCGTGGATTTATCATCCTGCCAGTGACTGATATCGATCCCTTTTATCATTGGTATAGTCTCCTGATATTTATTATACAGAAAATCTTTTAAAAATCATCACTACGATGGCAATTTAGTAAAATAATTTGAAAAGAAATCAATGGAAGCACGTATGGATACGAACAAATTGAACATGGGATTGGTTATTACCCGTCCGATTAAGGACAGCGATCACCCACTTTCTGAATTAGAGAAATTCACAACAGATAAAAAGGCTGATATCATCCTTTTTCTGGAAGACTACAACTATTCAGATAAATTGCCAGACCTTCAGGAGATCGCCGGGAACAGAAACAAATGGATTGCGAGCGAGATGGAAGACCGGGATACGGGCGGAAAGAAGTTCAAACATGCCATGATCGTGAACCCGCAGGGTGAGATTGTAGGGGGGCACTGCAAGACCTCACTCACGTATGATGAATTATCCAAGGGATTCAACCACGGGGATGCCATCCAAGCGATGGAGACTGATTTCGGCATCGTCAGTGTGGCAATCTACTACGAAATGCATTTCCCGGAGATGACCTCGGATGCGCGGCATCTTTCAAACTCCGGCAATTTGATTACAACAATCAATGGTGCAGCGGAGCTGCCTGGAGTGTTGGCGCCAAATCGGGACATTCTGTGGTGCAAATGAAGATTATTTTCTAATTCCTCAGTGGGGTATAATCGCTTCCACTTGGATTGCATGACCGATACTCAAGTTCGTTTCCTTTATTACAAAGCGAAAAACTAATGAGTGTATATTAAAAGTATATGAATTGTTCAGTATTTTTCAGCAGAATTCAAGCACAGTAAGCTCAAAGAAATTATATATGGGATTGCTCATGAAGTTTTTTCCTCAAGGATTCCGGTTAAGATTGAAAAATAATTTTTCTTGGAGGTTTAATAAATGATTTCTTTATCTCTGTCAGAATCTTGGAGAACAGCTTATCCTGGAGCTGTTGTGGGAATAATGGCTTTAAAAAACGCTAACAATCCTAAAAGGAGTAATGCGTTAGAAAGTAAGAAAAGAGAGTTGGAAAATTTATTTCGGTCCCAGATTTCCTCTAAATCAGATTTGGAAGATTTGCCGATCATGCAAGCATATATTGCTTACTATAAATCTTTTCGAAAGAACTATCATGTTTTATTACAACTCGAATCGATTGCTATTAAAGGAAAATCAATTCCTAACGTAATCACGCTTGTTGAAGCCATGTTTATGGCTGAGCTTAAAAACAGGTTATTATCAGCCGGGCACGACCTGAACGCAGTGGAGCTACCCGTCATGTTAGACATTTCGAAAGGCCAGGAACGATATACCATGTTAAATGGCAAAGAGCAGTGTCTAAAACCAGGAGATATGATGATGACCGATAAGCAGGGTATCATTTCCAGCGTAATATACGGCCCGGATAAGCGTACTCGAATAACACAAGAAACGAAAAATCCACTATTTGTCGTCTATGCTCCCCCGGGTGTGGGTGAGAGCCGTGTTATCCAGCATTTACGGGATATCAGGGAGTACATTGAGCTATTTTCTCCTGAGATGTTTGTAGATTTATCTGAAACTTATGTTGCTCAGGAAAAATGAAAAAGAGCATCCGATTTAGATGCTCCTTTTATCTTATGTGAACAGGAAATTTAAGGTGTGCAGTTGGCGTGGAAGTTGATCGGGCCGAACCACTAATGGTTGGGATCATCAATGTAGACCTTTGCCCAGTAATCGTCAGTAGAGGTAATGTTCATTGTATGCTGAATTATCTTTGATTCTGCGCCGGCGAAATTAATTTATTTTATAACACTGGGACACGCCTTGCTGTTCTCCCATTTCATTTCAACAACTCCTGCTGTTGAGGTGGTAATTTCTGAACTTATAACCACATCTTCCGGACAGCCCATGTCGATGGATGTATGCGGCATGTAGAATGACACACTGGTTACCGCGAATACGGCTGGAGGCGGCCCGGCTGGTCCGACGGAGATCTTGACCCAGTATTTTCCGAGTTTCTTCCCATCATCTGATTTAATGCGCCAAACACCTGTGTAATCATCATTGCTATCTGGCGCGGTCAGGTCGATCTCAAAAGTATATGCATCACCTGGTGCAACCGTGTGATCAAGGTTCGTTGATAAAGGTCCGTTCATCTGGTCGGCTTCCTCAAAGACGAAACGATAGCCCGTTGTCCAATCGCAGGTTCCATTGTTGCGGATTACCCGGGTCTTGGTGAAAGTGTCACCGGGTTGGTACACTGAGCCATCTGGGATGGTCTCGCTGACAAATTTACTTTGATTGCAGGCGTCCTCATCTTCATCTGGTGCGGCTGCATCTCCACTGTCCAGATCGTCAGAACTGTTCTTGCTGGGTGAGTCCTCGTTGGATGTGGGGGCCGCTACGGCAGTTTGTATTTTTTACAGTGCCTGCAATGTCAGCTCTCTATTGATGTCTTCTTCCGATGGCTGGTTGTTATTAAGTGAAACCCGGTATGCCATATTTATGAGCAGCAAACCAACAACCAGGAACATTAATTGGCGGCGTTTAATCTTCATTTTTTCCTCCTAATACTTGTACTTGTGATAAATGAAGCATAAATACTCCGCGTTTACGACAAACAGTTGAAATATATAGAATTGGAGATACTAGATAGAAAACCTGGTTATTGGCTATAATTTCTGCATACAATGGATATCAACCAGAAAAGAAATTTCCGTGTCGTTACGCTCGTTGGGATTCTGTATTTCATCCTCTTCATCTTTCCCAATGCCTCAACGATGGGATCGGATAATCCCATTGTGTATCTTCATACGGATGAATTCGTAACTTATCCGATCGTCGAACGCATGCTTGATTTCAGCCCGGATGTGAGCGTAACCTGGGGGCGCCTGATCATCTACGGAGATTATCATTACGGCTATCCGTTTTATTTTCTATCCATGCTCACGCTGCTTCCCCTGCGAATTATTCAGGGTACTGGCTTCTATAACCATACACAAGTGAACATACTCATCCTCCGTCAGATTATCAGTGTCCTTCCGATGATCCTGACAGCAGGTGTGCTGACATTTGTGTTTACGCATTTTCGGAAATTATGGGTTTCGCTTTTTTCTTTCTTATTTATACTCACGATTCCAGCGGTGGTGCGGAATAATATGCACTGGTGGCACCCGGACGCGCTGATGATACTCGCGATTGCGCTCACCTTTCTTTTCCTGGACCTGGACAAAAACCGGCTGGGAAAATATTTCTTTCTCGCAGCCGCCGCCTGCGGTATGGCATCTGCGATCAAACTGACTGGTTTTTTCTTCTTTGTGACCATCCCGGTTTATCTTCTGTTTGCCTGGCGGCGGCGGGGCGAGGCATTTAAAAGGATCATTCTTTTGGGTTTGTTGTTTGTGGGAATTATGCTGATCGTGATTGTGTTCAGCAACCCCTTCTTATTCTATAGAAGTCCGCGGGAGGAAATGCTTGCGATCCAATCCTTAAAATTAGAAGAGTTATCAGAAGGGTACACCCACGAGAAATCCCCGAATTATTCCCTTGGACCTAAATATTGGCGCGGGACGCTGACCGTTTCTTACGGTGACCCTAATTTCCCGGTGCTGTTATTACTGTTACTTGTCCTGGCGGGAGCTTCCATTCCCGGCAAAGATATTTACTGGCTGCTTCTGGCATGGATTATACCGATAGGCATTTATCTGATGTGGTTTGTGGCACCCAAGCCAGACCATTATCTACTGCCGCTGCTAATACCTCTATATGCGACTGCTATTAACGGTATTGAAATATTAACTTTGGGGCAGACCAGCAATAAACGGTGGGTGCGTTGGTCGGTGTACGCGGGATACGCGGTTTATGCCCTGATACTCCTCGTGCAGTGTGTTTTTCATATTACAACGGATATCCATCAATACGCTGTGTACTTCGAACCGGTTTAAATGGTTACCATTTCACAAATTAAATCGAGCATTTTGTTGGGATACAATTCATCTGATAGCTTGAATAAGAATAATTCCTGGAGAACAAATTTATGAAGAAAAGAACATTATCCTTTTTGGCTGTTGCTGTCACCGTTGGTTTTCTCCTATCCGCCTGCAGCGTGACCGACCTTCTTTTTGGGAACAAGAATAACCTGCCGGTGGGAGAAGCGGTTCCTCTCGGTCCTGTGCTGATCACCGGCGGGTTTGAATACACCAATGATTTTGTTGTTGAAACATATTATGTGGCACATGCTGTGGGTCTGCTGGATATGACTGGATTTGTCCTGCGTGATAAAGAATGGGAATTGCCGGTGGAAAGCCAGGTGCTGGGTTATATGAACCTGGACGCAGAAAACAACAGCGCGACTTACCGCCTGTCTCTGCCCGCTGTTCCAGAGGGGGAGTTCAATGATGTGGACAATGATAGTGCAAAAGAAAAGGGGCTTCAAATTTTTACGGTGGGCTACAACCCAAATTTGACTGGTGGTGTATTTTCTGAAGGAGATGACCGTTCATTGGGATGGCCGGGATATCTGGCTTCTGTAAAAACGGATTCCGAGAATCAGGATGAGGTCAAGGGGGGTAAATTGGTTATCTGGGCGGCAGACAGCAAGCAAGAATTCCCCAGTGATTTTGGGGCAGATGGGCTGCTTTTCACCGAAGATGACACCGTGGTGCCAATTTCTGCCGGTTATTCAGTGGTTGATCTGGACCAATCACCCTTCACTTTTATTACTGATCAGGTTGTCGATATCACTTTATATGAACCCGACGACATTGCGGTTAAGGATTTCTCTGATCTTTCATATACTGAAGCATTTGATGCGTTTTTTGAAGTTGTGCGAAAAGAATACGCATTTAACGGGTTTGAAGGAAAGCAGCCTGACTGGGACGCGGTTTACGCGGACCTGCAGCCTAAAATTACCAAAGCGGAAGATGAACAAGATGCGTATGAATATTATTTAGCGCTGCGGGAATTCAGCCTGGTTTTCAATGACGGCCATGTTGGCGTCAACGGCGGAGATCTTAACTACCAGTATTACGAAGATAACCTGTGGGGTGGTTATGGGTTTGCAGTGCGCGAATTAGACGATGGGCGCGTGATCGTTGTGTTCATCCTGCCAGACGGACCTGCAGACCAGGCAGGTATGCGGGTGGGAGCTGAGATCGTGAAATTCAACGGCGACCCAGTGCAGGACGCGCTGGATAAGGTGCAGCCTTTCGAACCCCAATCAACTGATTTCGGAAAGCGCTTTGAGCAGACGGTTTTCCTGACGCGGGGCGGCATTGGTGAGCCCGCGGTAGTGACCTTTAAGAACCCGGGGGGAGAAACAAAGACAGCCCAAATGGTTTCGGTTTATGAAGTAGACAGTATGATGGCTGTATATCTTGGCGGCCCTTATGATGAGTTTGTCCTCCCGGCGGAATACAAACTGCTGCCGTCCGGAGTAGGGTATATCAGAATCAACTCCAATTATGATGATCTGGGATTACTGATCCGTGTGTTTGAGCGCGCTTTGGCAACTTTTGAGGAAATTGGCGTTCCCGGCATCATCATTGATATGCGCTTGAATTTCGGCGGTTCACCGCTGGGGTTGGCGGGTTTTCTGTATGACCAGGAGATCCTGCTTGGCCAATTGGAGTATTACAGCGATAAAACCGGCCAGTTTGAGCCAGACGGGCCGCGTGACAAAGTCTATCCGAACGAGAACATTTATTCATTTGATAAGATGGTTCTGCTGGTTGACCAATTCTGCTTCAGCGCCTGCGAGATTGAAGCCTATGGGTTCAGCCAGGTGCCGGGGATGGTAGTCATGGGGCAGTTCCCGACAGCTGGTGTGGAAGCAGAAACCGCGCGGGGTGAGTTTCTTCTGCCGGAAGGGATCGAGTTTGGTGTTCCCACCGGACGATTTACACTCTCGGATGGCAGCATCTTCCTTGAGGGGGTGGGTGTCCAACCTACCATTCGCATTCCTGTCGATGAGAACAGTGTCCTCTCTGGTGAGGATGTGGTGCTGCAGAACGCCATCAATTACATTTTCTCGTAGAAATATTAATGACGAATAAAAGAGACGGGCGTGGATTTCCACGCCCGTTTTTAATTTCATTAAATATTTATCTATATCATCTTTAGGTTGGGTTGTGTTCTTTCAACCCAACATCCTTATATTTTCTACCGAATGAATATTGTGTTTTGAAAAAGCTATTTATTTAATATTTCTTTGCCTGTTCGGACAAGAAACTAAGTGGCAGAACACTTTCAGACCTGGTATAAAAAAACCAAAAATCCCTATCCAGAGATCCAGCCGTTCTCAGCTAGTACCCTTAATGGAATCCAGTTGCACGCCGATCTTTTTCGGGTTATTATCTCTCCGTACGTTTTCACACAGGTCTATTTCCCGAACGATAAAAACAGAAACTTAATCGGTGTACCGTTCAAACAATCAACGATGTATGTCATAGGCCGCTTGGATAATACATAGTTTAGATTGGTCGGCCTAGTTTCAGACTCCTTTGATTGTATCGAATAAGTTTTCATGGTTTAATATAGCTTGCGTACTAATGAAATAAAACAAATGCCGAAATATACTCATCTTGATCTAATCCAGCAGCGCTATCCACAGCAAAACTGTCTCAAAGTTTACCGGGCCTTGCTTCTCGTTATCTGCGGACGTACCAGGGAGGTGGATTGGTTAAGCTTCTCCCAGTTGGATTGGGATTTGCTGAACGGGATGACCAGGCGCGAGGGTCTGGCTGGACTGGTCTACCATGCCTGGAAGGAAGGCCAGCGGCCTGCCAAAATACCAATATTATTATTTACCCAATTGGGGGCAGCCTTTTTACACAACCAGCAGCAATTTTCTACAACCCAGATCGAGTTAATCACTCGCATCGGTCCTGCTTTGGGAGATGCAGGCATTAAGATGATCATTATGAAAGGCGCTGATCTGGCTGGCAGCTTATATCCCCAAACAGGTTTGCGTCCGATGGTTGACTTGGATTGCCTGGTTAGTCAATCAGTATTGTCCCCCTCCATTGCGGTTCTGTCTGCGCTTGGCTATGTGGATCGCAACCATATGACCCTCCCCCGGAGAGGCTTTCAGGAGCATCATGTGGTCATGCGATTGCCTAATACATCTCGGTCTATCAGACTTGAGCTACACTCTACACTGCTTAACACCCGGAGAGATTTTTTTGAATTGAATATGGAATGGTTTTTTACACAGACCAAGCCCTTTTGCAGCGATCTTTTAAATGAGAACAACACATCTCATGACAGCCTATTAACCTTTACCGCGTCAGCCCAACTTCTCCATCTTTCCATACACATAATGATAGTTCATGGTGAAGGTGGGAGCAACCTGCTCCATTTCTATGATATTCATCTTTTGTTGGAACGCTGGGGCAGCCAAATAAAATGGGAGGAGCTTCTGGCAGCAGCGCGGGATATGAACCTTGATTATGCTATTTTCGCAGCAGTGGAAGGCTGCGTTGAACGCTTCAACACACCTGTTCCCCATGCTCTGGCTCATCCACCCTCTGGCCGCCGTGTGCAGCCGCTTAGAAAATTTATCGAATCCCGTAATACACCAATACCAAAGACAACACTTGAGTATTATTTAAAGGAGCTCTCAGACCGCCCCATACTCAGCCAAATTGTGGTTGGGCTGAGTTTTATTTTTCCAAAACCCGGATATATGCGCTGGGTGTACAAAATTGAGCCAGCTTGGTTATGGCCTTTGAGTTACCCGATGCGCTGGGGGATTGGGATAAGGGATCTGGTAAGAATGCTTATACGCAGATCAAAAATCAAATAAAATCTAAATCAACTGCTCGAGAAGACTGAACCGAGAATACTGGAAACAAATAATAATAGGTAAAATTATTTTTTACAATTATTCCTGCAGTGGATTGTTATAAGATTCCACACAGTTCTTTGAAGCTAGAACTGGTTATCAAAAAACATTTCAACTTGTTGCAAATCCCCATACACAAGTCGCCAGGCTGGCACTGCCTGCGCCAGGCGCAGCACTTCTGGGAATCCATTTTGGACCAAGTTGCGCGCGTTGATCAGGCACCTTGCCAGTTCAAAAGCGGTGTGTGCCGAGGAAAGCTGCTCATATTCCAAATCTGCGCCAGGCTGGAAATGCGGAAAGACTATCGATTTAATCATGGGAGTGTGTTCCATTCCTAAAGCGTTCAGCGCGGAAACACCAATCAGCCATCCATACACCTGGCCGCCAACCCTTTGCACCTCCAGTTTAGGCTGCTCTTCCAGGTTAGGGAAAAGATCCAGCGTACCTGTCTTCAGGACAGGTGGGCGCGTGAAGCCGGTGCATTTTCGGCTATTTAAAGGCACAAAGGTGGCTTCGTCGCTCATATAATGAAAACCACGCTGGGTCAGCCAGTAGGTCAGTGTACTTTTCCCGTTACCGGAGGATGCGGGCATGATAAGCGCCTGACCTTGCCTCGCCAGGCTGGCGGCATGTAAATACAACCCATCTGACGCAAGATTTGCCAGGTGAAAATCCACCTCATACAGCACCTTGAGGGCGATCTGGGCAGCCGGGCCGCGTACTTCGCCTGCCCGATGATCTGTACTTTCTGCAATATGGTCCTCATCACGCACCCCCGGATGCTCAGCGCCAGGAAAAGTAAAGAGGATCTCAGCATTCATGCTGGAGTCTTTCAATGATAAGGATACATGCGGCTGTGTGCTCCCTTGTCTGGGAACTTGGTTAAATAAAAAATCGGCTAGATCAGATGCGGCAGCACCGTTTACGTCAAACCGTACAGCTCTACCGCCAAAATGCAGATTACGGACATACCAATGTGATGCACCCGTATTTCAAGAAAGCCTGCAGAGTTTCTTCCACGTCACCCTGAATTTCCTTTTCAGAAGTTGAGAAGGCCTCCTTCAGCCCTTGAATGATCTCTTTAACACTGAGCTCACCGGTACATTGCTCCCAAACCAGTGCAGCCGTTTGATTGAGGTATAAAAACCTATTTCTATCCGGGTTTAAAAGAATGATCTCGTTATCCACGATATCACTGATAAAATTTCCCGCTCTCAAAGGTTTCTGGTTTAAATCCATGATCAAACACACTTTTCAATGTTCATAATGATCCCAATATCCGCAAGGATTTGTAGTCTATAACACATTTGCAGATAATTTTTCAGTCATTATATACTACAACAATATGGATGATCAATAAATTTTTATTGACAAGAACTCATTTGACACAAACAATTGAATTATTAAAACCATCGTATTATTTACACTATAGAGGATTTTTACTTATGCCAGAGAAAACATCCAACACACAAAAACCAATCAATCGGCGCGAGATGTTGAAGAAAGGCGCACTTGCAACAGGCGCAGCCATCACTGCCGCCGCATTCTTGGATGGGAAATGGCTTAAGCCAATTGTAAAGACCGGGATCCTGCCCGTGCACGCGCAGGCATCAGTGTGCGCACAATATACTTTCACGCCCTACTTTGTATGGGAATGGGACAGTGGAAGCGTTTGGAATCTTGGGGTAACTGTTGCACCAATCGGTCCGAATGGTCCAATATCATATGAGATTATGGGTTTTACTGGCATAACCATTACTCCAGGAGTTGGTTCATCA
>SDBT01002136.1_pt1 | contig 35268 bp, 21 predicted proteins | sample 2277101 | NCBI WGS metagenome assembly SDBT01 (sample SAMN10404973, study PRJNA504765) | marine sediment metagenome | isolation source: marine sediment core GS10_PC15, 103 cmbsf | place: Arctic Ocean: Southern Knipovich Ridge | collected 2010 | reverse complement strand
ATCCGTCTCTGCTTTTATTAAAGCAGCTCCATCTTTCAAAATAGTTATCTTTTCTTCTGCTCTGTCATATTCATCCTCGATTTCGCCCACTATCTCTTCCAATAAGTCTTCTATGGTTAGCATCCCTGCTACTCCACCGTATTCATCTACTATAATAGCTAGATGGATTTTTTCTTTCTGGAATCTACGGAACAGTTTACCTAGATTGATAGTGTAGGCAACAAAAATAGGAGAATGCATAATATCTTTTACCTTTTTGTCCTTACTCAAATTATTGACAAAATTCAATAAATCCTTGGCATAAGCAATACCGGTTATGTTATCTATACTCTTGTGATAGACGGGGATTCTTGAGTATCCCGCCTTTCTTATGAGGTTTGTCAGTTCTACCAGACTTGCTTCTTCATCTATGCAGACTATATTGGTACGAGGAATCATTATCTCCTTTGCCTGAGTTTCATCAAATTCTAGGGCGCTATGGACTAATTCTTCTTCTTGCTCCTCCAGGGCTCCCTCTTCTTGGCCCAGGTCGACGAGAGCATGTATTTCCCTTTCTGTAATCAGACGGTTCCTGTTGATTTCCTCTGTTTCGCTGAGTCTGAGGACGGTCTGGGTGAAAAAGGTAAGAGCCCTAACTAGTGGGCTTAGGATTTTGGAAAGCAAAAGGACTGGCCCGGCTACTTTGATAGATATCTCTTCGGCGTGATGTTGACAATAGCTCTTAGGAAGGATTTCTCCAAAAATGAGGATTACAAAGGTCATCACTCCTGTAGCTATGCCGACAACTTGGCCTGCTGTTCCCTTTACTGCTTCTTGCACCATAAGAGTAGCCAGGCTGGCAGCGGCAATATTAACGAAATTGTTGCCAATCAGAATAGTAATCAGCCAGCGGGAAGGTCTTCTTAATAAAAACTCCACCTGGCGTCCCTTCTTTCCCTCCTCTTTAATCAACCTTTTTAGAGTCAATTTGTCCAATGAAGAGAGAGCGATCTCTGAGCCCGAGAAAAAAGCTGATAGTATCACGCAGCCCGCTAAAAGTATTCCTTCAATCCATACTCTACTCAAGACACTACCCCTTTAGATACTTGGTTTCTATTTTAGTGATTTTGTCAACCCGTCTCTTATGTCTCCCTCCTTTGAATTTTGCTTTTAGCCATTCTTCTACTATTTGTTTAGCCATGTCTTTTCCCGTTATTCGTCCTCCCAGGGCTAGTATATTGGAGTTATTGTGTTCGCGGGAAAGGCGAGCGCCAAGAACTCCATAGCAGGGAGTGGCTCTAATTCCGGGGACTTTATTTGCCATAAGGCACATTCCTAATCCTGTTCCGCAAATGAGAATTCCTCTTTCGAATTCATCTTTTGCCACTGCCTCGGCCACTTTTATTCCCCAATCTGGATAGTCAGTAGATTTGGTATCGTAGGTGCCAAAGTCATAGTAATCTATTTCTTTTTGCTTGAGAAAATGTTTTAATTCTTCTTTTAGTTCGTATCCTCCGTGGTCTGCTCCTAGAGCTAGCCTCATTTATCTCATTGTCCGTCTTAATGTACTTTCTTCTTTTCGTATTTGGCCAATCTATCGGCTAAAGATTTGTTTAATTTTACTTTCAGAGTAACTTCATTTTTCGAATAGCTCTTTTCCATAATCTCTCCTCTTGAATAAATGAGGGATATCAGGTCATTTCTCTGGTAAGGAAAGGTAAATTCAGCATAGACCCTTTTTTCTTCCAGGATTTCGCTTATTCTCTGGATAAGTTTTTTCAGGCCTCTTTTCTGTAAAGCTGATATTGCTATACTGGAATCCAGATTTTTGTGAAGACGAGAAAGTCTATATCCATTATCAATTAGGTCAATTTTGTTTAAAATGTTAATAATAGGCTTATTATCTACCTTGAGTTCTTTTAACACTAAGCAGGTTGCTTTGTTTTGTTCTTCTAATTTGGGGTGGGAGGCATCAAGAACGTTAATAAGAATATCTGCTTCCTCAATTTCACTCAGGGTAGTCCGGAAGGAAGCGACTAGATGATGAGGCAATTTATTAATAAAACCTACAGTATCAGTAAGGAGTAGAACTTGGTTATTAGGCAGGATTATCTTGCGTGTTGTAGGATCCAAAGTAGCAAAAAGCTTATCATCTACTTTTATTCTTGCTTTGGTAAGAGCGTTAAGAAGAGTGGATTTTCCTACATTAGTATATCCTATAACTGCGGCTGTATAGTACGGTTTTCTCTTTCGGTTTCTCTTTAGAAGTTCTTTTTGCTGCTCGAGCTTTAGCAATTTGCCTTTCAGAGTAGTGATTCTTTTCTTAATTTGGCGGCGGTCGGTTTCTAGTCTAGTTTCCCCTGGTCCCTTAGTTCCTATGCCTCCTGCCAAGCGAGACAAAAAGATTCCTTTTCCCGTCAATCGGGGGAGTAAGTAGGTTAACTGTGCCAGCTCTACCTGTAATTTACCTGCACCAGAATGAGCTCTTTTGGCAAAGATATCAAGAATAAGTTGGGTACGGTCAATAATTCTTATTCTTATCTTTCCTTCTAAATTACGTTGTTGGGTAGGAGTAAGCTCGTCATCAAAGATAACTAAATCAACTTCTGTCTCCCGACACAAATTAAGTAGTTCATCTGCTTTTCCCTTTCCAACATAGAAAGTCTTATCCGGAAGAGAACGATTCTGGACAATCTTAGTCACAATTTCTATTTCTGCTGTTTCAGCCAGGCGGGTTAATTCTTCCAGAGAATCCGCTACCGTCCACTCCTGAGATTTTTTTCCTTCTAATGCAACCAGGATAGCTCTCTCTTTAGTTTTAGAGCCAGATTCTTTCGGTTTATTGTCTTGCTTAAAGGTATTTCCTCCTTTTGCTAAGATTTTTTGGAGAATAATGTGTCTCTTACTATGAATTATATTCTTGTCTTACACTTTGTCAAGAAATACCGAAGGACAATTCTCCTTATTTCTTATCGATGAACAATGAACTACGGACTATTCAATGAGTCTTATCACATTTTTCACCAGAGAGGCAACATCCAATCCTTGTATTCTGAAAAGCTCCTCTGGTGCGCCTGAGCCAGCGTAAGCCTTTGCTCCCATTTTTCTAAAACGAGGACTGAGAGAATTTTCAGCAAGAAAATTGGCTACCACACTTCCCAAGCCAGTATTGATATTGTGGTCTTCGTAGGTGACTACTGCTCCTGTTTGAGCGGCTTCTTTTAACGTTTTTTTATCGAGGTCGGTGAGACAGGATACGTTTATCACTTGTACCTGATATCCTTTTTTCTTCAAAATCTCTGAGGCCTGGATAGCGTGACCAAGCATCCCTCCCATAGAAATAATGGCTGCCTGGTTACCTTCGCGCACTTTATCTGCTTTTCCATAACAGAATTGGTAGTCATCTCCAAATAATGGCTTGCCATTTTCAGCAAGGATTACTGGTCCTGAGGAACGCCCCATTCCTACGAAAAAGTTACCCCATACGCTAGCTATATAACGGATAACTCGGTCAGTCTGGTTGGGGTCAGCAGGAATAATAATCTTGTATCCATAGAGGTTACTAATTATTCCTACATAATCTATACATTGATGAGTTTTTCCGTCCTGGCCAACCTCAATTCCATTGTGGGTGCAGATAAGTTTCAGGTTGGTTTGGTTTATATCGTTTAGTCGTTGTTGGTTGTAAGTTTCATCAACTCCAAAAACGCCAAAATCAGCAAAGAAAGTGACTATGCCTTCAACGGAGAGAGCTCCGGCTACTGTGGCTGTATTATGTTCCTGGATTCCTGCTTGAAAGAAATGCTCTGGATAAGCAGCAGCGAATTTGCCTGTCTTCACCGAACCTATCAAGTCGCAGTCAAGTACTGCAATAGGGGTGGAGCTTCGATGAGATAGGTTAAGTTTGCCAAGGTCTTCCAGGGCATTCCCAAACGCACTTCGGTTATCAATTTTTTCTTTCTGTGTGTAAGTGTGAGGCGTACCAGTGATGATATTAATCTCTTCTACGGCTCTTTCCCTGCCAGGCATTTCCCCGAAACTCTTCTTTCTTTTTTCTTCCATTTGAGTGAAGTATTCGTCAAGGTTGTCATCAAAACCGAGTTCCGCTAAGGCAGTTTTACATTGGTCAGAAGAGAGAGGCATGCCGTGGAATTCGAACTTATCCTCCATAAAAGATACCCCTTTTCCCATATTAGTTTGAGCCATGATAGCCACCGGTGAGTTCTTATTGTTTACTGCTTCTCGTAAAGCCTGGTATATCTCCTGGTAGTCATGGCCATTGATTTCCAGAACGTCCCATCCATCAGCCAGATAATTCGCTTTGATGTTGTTCGGCATAATTTCTTCTAAGGAGCCACTAAGCTGCAGACGGTTATAATCAATGATTACCGTAATATTATTTAGTCGGAATTTCTTGGCCAGTCGCCTGGCTTCACCTATTTGACCCTTTGATTGTTCACCATCTCCCATAGCTACAAAAATCTGGTAATTCCTATGGTGGAGTCTTGCTGCCAAGGCAAAACCACATCCGGCCGATAGTCCCTGGCCAAGATTCCCACTATCCCATTCCACACCAGGAACTCCTCGTTCTGCATGTCCTTCAAAAATGGTTCCTGCTTTTCTGAACTCAGCGATAACTGTGTCTCTATCAAAGAATCCTCGCTGAGCCAGGGAAGCATACACTCCGGGGGAGGTGTGTCCATGACTCACTACGATACGGTCACGCTCAGAATAGTAAGGATTGCCTGGCTCTATATTGGCACAGAAGTATAAAACCAGATAAATATCTATACTGGACATTGACCCTCCCGGATGGCCTGATTTAGCCAGGGTAGTCATCTTCAAGATATCTCCCCGGGCAAGTCTTCCCATCTCTTTTAATCTAGCTATTTTTGCCTCATCTAATTTTTCTTTTTCAAATCCCCATCCCATTTAGAAAACCTCCTGATAGATTTTTTATGTATAATAGCGAATCTGTGCGCAATGTCAATTCGTCGTTCGTTGCTTATATTGCCTCTTTTCTTATGGAGAGAGAGATATAGGAATAGGGTGAGCAGAAATAAATGTACAAATCCTCTTTGGTTTTTTGTTTCAAAGGTTTTTTTGACGATATAGCATATACGATATACGAGAATGGCGACGGAAGAAATTGTCCTGAGGTTCTTCTTCTTGACGGATTAGAATAGAATAGTATACTCTGTTCTTTATTATAAATTGGGAGGACAAAATTGTTTTTCAATCGAAGAATACCCTCTCTTATGCGGGAGGCTTATTACTACGAGTCTTTAGGTATTATTGCCCTTGCTTTTTTTTCTGGTCTTTCCGCAAGCTTTTTTCCGATAACAGCCAGAAAACTGGGGGCCAGTTCTTTTCAAATGGGACTTCTTACTTCTGCCCCTTTTATAGGAGCTTTATTTACTCTCTACTGGGCGCGTCTTTCTCATAATGCGGTTAGTCAAATGGATTTATATGTAAAAATAAAGCTAGTGTCAAAAGCGGTTATATTATTTGCTTTTCTGGCTGTCAACCCCTGGAGTTTTATTTTGCTTGTCGCTCTCAACTCCTTACTGGAGCAAGCAGGGAGTCCTGCTTATGTAATGATTATGAAGGAGATCTACTCTGATGATTATCGGGGAAGGGTTATGGGCTACGTGAGGATGGAATGGGCTCTAGTAGCAGTTTTCACCGCTTACCTGGGAGGTTTTCTTCTCGACCATTTTAGCTATCGCTATGTTTTTCCCGTGGGTGCTGTATTTGGTATTATTTCTGTGATTTATTTTGGTAGGATTAAGGTACAGAAGAATAATGTAAAAGAGAAGAAAAAAAGGCGGGGAATTTTACCCAGAGAGATTCTAGAAGTATTCAAGAAAGATAAGGCGTTCGCATTATTTATAACAATTTTCTTTGTCCAGGGTTTTGCTAACCTTATGGTTATGCCTCTCTTTCCTATTTTTCTGGTTGACTATTTGGGGATATCCAATACTTCCATGGGAAAGCTAGTAAGTCTTTCTTCAGTCTTCCTTGTGTTTTCCTATCTCTTTTGGGGACATTATATTGATAAGAAGGGGGCTTGCCGTTGCTTGACTTTGAATTTGCTCGTGCGCAGCTTCACTCCTGTTTGTTACATTTTTGCTTCCACTATTTGGCATGTTGTTCCTGCCAGTATCATATCTGGGTTCACTATGGGAGCCCAGGAGCTATCGCGAGTTCACTTCATTACTCACAGAGCCAAAAGCAAAGATATCCCTACTTATCAGGGCATCGACTTTACCCTTATGGGATTAAGGGGTGTTTTTGCTCCCTTTTTGGGGGTGGGCCTGATGTATTTAATAGGGATGAAATCCGTATTTATTATTAGTTTCTGCCTGACTATTTTTTCTTCTCTGGTCATGTTTTTGTCGAACCGCTACTATTTTTCAAATCTTTTTCCTTCCCTTTCTTCTTCTACTCTTAATCACCGCGGCTGATTTACGGCGATAAGTGGACTTCTTTCGATTAGATATACGTTTTGCTCCATATTGAGACATTGTTTTTCCCTTCTCCTTAGTCTAAGTTTTAACATAAGAATTTTCTTTTTGGGCGCTGATAAACACGGATTATTGAAGACTATGCATCAAAAACCAACTGAAGAGTCAGTAAAATTCATAGAAGTTTGGTTTTCACTACGCCTTAGTTTTGAGCAAGAAGCAATACAAATGTTTTTTGCATATAATCTGCGTCCTATTTAACTTGTCTAAATGACTATACGTATTATAAGTGAAATTATTCCTATTGTCCAGCAATAGTAAGCAAAGATATGAAGTTTTTTCCCCAGAATAATTTTTCGAAAAATAACAAGGGCAATATAGCCAATAATGGCTGCTGCTAAAGCTCCTCCTATCCACGGAAATGGGTGAGAAGGAAGGGTTTGTTCAAGGAAAGCTTCTCTCAACTGTAGCCCTAAAGCCCCTATGATAGCAGGAATGCAAAGAAGAAAGGAGTAGCGAAAGGCAAGCTCTTTTCTTATTCCTAGCAAGAGCCCGGTAGATATGGTGGCTCCTGAGCGAGATATCCCCGGGATGATAGCTATACCTTGCAGTATACCTATAAGAAAAGCATCTGTTGTCTTCATTTTTTCTATTCCCTTTTCTGAATCGGGGCTTCTTCTACTTATCCAGAGAATTGTTCCTGTCACCAGGAGCATGAGTGAGGCGAAGGTAACACTGGTAAACATAAGCTTTATCCATTGGTTTAGAAATAATCCCAGGGCTAAGGTGGGAATAGTTCCTATAAGTATGAAGTAGAAAAGTTTGCGGTTCAACATTTCTTCATCAGATTTTTCTCCTAATCTGATTACGGACAATATTATTTTTCCTATATCTTTTCTGAAATAAATTAGCAACGCACCCAGGGTAGCTGCATGCAGTATAACGTCAAACAAGAGCAGTGGTTTCTTGAATCCTAGATAGCCTTGCATGATAACCAGGTGAGCTGAACTACTGACCGGAAGAAATTCTGTAAGTGCCTGCACTATACCGAGAATCAAAGCCTGAAATATGTTCACAGTATAGGACTTTCCTTTTTGGACATATATCTGCGAAAATTTGCCTTCTAATTAATTTGGTTAAATGGTTAATTTAATCTATTTTGAACTTGCCATGAGCTATCTTGAACTTTGTTTTGGTTTTGAACTTCCTATGAACTGTGAGCTATGAACTATGAACTAATTTCATCTTTCTTTGCAGATTCCCCTTTTCGAGTTCCGGATGAATTGGCAAAGATGTTGAATTTCAGGATTTGCCTCCAGTTCATTTTCAATTTTCCCTAAAGCCTGAGTGGTATTTAGAGATGACCGGAAGAGTGTTTTGTAGGCTATTCTTAGAAGATTTCTTGTCTCCAGGGAAAAGTTTGCACGCTTTAGGCCAACACTATTTAATCCCCAGAGTCTGGCAGGGTGGCCATCTGCTTTGGTATAGGGGGGTATGTCTTTAACTACCTTGGAGCATCCTCCAATTATGGAGTAAGCTCCAACCTTCACATACTGATGCACAGCACTTAAGCCGCCAATCATAACTTTTTTTTCTACAGTAACGTAGCCGGCCAGGGTTCCTGCATTAGCAATAACTACTCCGTCTTCTATCAAGCAATTGTGGGCAATGTGAGAGTAAGCCATAAAAAAGTTGTCATTGCCTATAAGTGTACTACTTCCTTCCTTGCTCCCTCTGTGTATAGTTGTATACTCACGAATAAGATTTCTGGCTCCTATCTTGACGAAACTAATTTTGTTCTCAAATTCTGTATCCTGAGGTGCGGTTCCTATAATTACTCCCTGGCTGATGGCACATTCCTCACCAATTTCAGTCCATTCTTCTATTATGGCTGAGGCACTAATTTTTGTTTTCTTACCTATTTTTGTATTTGGTCCAATTATACAATAAGGGCCTATTTTTACACCTTGGTCCAGTTCTGCTTTCGAGTCTACGATGGCTGTAGGATGTATAAAGGTATTCATTCTTTTGTCCATTCTTCTGTAATTAATAGTATAGAAATGTCCTCTTTGGACGCTGATAAACACGAACCATTTAAGATTAAGTATCAAAAACTAACTGAAGAGTCACTAAGCCTTAGTTCTGAACCAGAAGTTATAGAAAATACTTCTTGTACGCAGATGAATACCAATTAAAAAAATAATCATAAAACAAGTCCAAGATAGAAAGTCTAATACTTCCTATTTATCTTATTGTTCTGCGTGGGTCTGCGTCCTATTTAGTTTTAACTATCTCACTGGGATTCCCAGTCTTTGAAAGATGTGGTCAATCCAGTTAAGGTAGTGTTGGAGATCAAAGATGGAGTCGAGCTCCTCCCCTTCCAAATACTTGCCTATTTCTGGGTTATGCTTCACCAGATGTCTAAAGTCAGAATTTTCTTGCCAGCATTTCATAGCTTCTTTTTGTACTATACTATAAGCATCTTCACGAGAGAGTCCTTTTTTTACTAATTCTAACAGTAGTCTCTGGGAAAAGAAAATCCTTCCGGTTTTGTCTATATTTTGCCTCATATTTTCAGGATAGATAGTAATATCCTCCAGGACTCTGGCGAGCTTATTCATCATGTAGTCGAGTAATGTAGTAGAATCAGGAATAATCACTCTTTCTACAGAGGAATGGGATATGTCTCTTTCTTCCCAGAGAGCAATGTCTCCCAGGGCCGCTTGGCTATTACTTCTTATCAAACGAGCCAGGCCGCAGATACGCTCGCAGATTATAGGGTTACGTTTGTGGGGCATAGCGGAAGACCCTTTTTGTTTCTTGGAAAAAGGCTCCTCCAGTTCCCTCGTCTCTGTACGCTGCAAAAGGCGAATCTGGAGCGCAAATTTATCCAGAGAAGAGGCAATAATGGCTATAGTAGACAGATATTGAGCATGGCGGTCTCGCTGGATTATCTGGCTGGAAACCGGGCAGGGAGTGAGATTTAGTTTTTCACAAACATACTCCTCTATGAAAGGGTCTGAATTAGCATAAGTTCCCACCGCCCCTGAGAGCTTGCCATAGGATATATTTTTGTCAGCCTGTATCATTCGTTCTTTGTTTCTTTTTGTCTCTTCGTACCAGAGAGCAAATTTCAATCCCAGGCTAATGGGTTCAGCATGAACACCATGAGTTCTTCCCATCATCAGAGTATTTTTATTCTGGGCAGCTTTTTCTTTTAGTATTTCAATTAGTTTATCCAGGTCCTCAAGGATTATTTGAGAAGCCGTTTTCATCTGGAGAGCCAGGGTGGTATCCAGCAGGTCAGAAGAGGTAAGTCCCAGGTGGATATAGCGAGAGGCAGGGCCTACATACTCGGCAACATTAGTGAGGAAGGCTATCACATCATGCTTTACCTCAGCTTCAATCTCTTCTATCCGCTTGACGTCGAAACTTGCCTTTTTCTTGATAGTATCTAATGCCTCAGGAGGGATTCTGCCCAGTTCTGCCCAAGCCTCACAAGCAAGTATTTCTATCTTAAGCCAGAGAGCGAATTTTTCTTCTTCTTGCCATATTTTCCTCATTCGAGGCAGAGCATAACGAGAAATCAATTCTTCCTTCCCCTTCCTTGTATCTTTGATGTAGTTATCAGAGGTAGGCTCCAGATATGAATGAACCCTTGCGAGGCTTGTCGGTCAAAAGCATCTTCTTCACTATAGGTAGCCAGTTTTTTTTCGTATAAAGAGTAAGGAGATTTTCTTCCCACCACTGTGCAGCTTCCCTTGTAGAGTTTAAGTTTTACCTCTCCGCTGACAAATCTTTGAGTTTGGTTAATAAAACCATCCAGAGCTTGGCGAAGGGGAGAATTCCATAGCCCATCATAGACAAGCTCCGAATATTTTTGAGCAATAGTTTCTTTGAAACGAAAGGTATCCTTGTCTAGAGTTAATCTTTCCAGCTCTCGATGAGCATAGTGAAGGATTACCGCTGCTGGCGCCTCATAAATTTCCCTTGATTTTATACCAATAAGTCTATTTTCTATGAGGTCTATCCGCCCTACAGCGTTTTTTCCTCCCACTAAATTTAGCTTCTCTATCAAACTAACCAGTTCATATTCTTTTCCATTTAGTCGGCAGGGCACACCCTGTCTAAAGGTAATATCAATATAGGTCGGCTCATCCGGCGCATCCTGAGGAGAGCTGGTGATTTGATAACTTCCTGAGGGTGGTTCCTGTCCGATATCTTCCAATGGCCCACATTCTATGCTTACTCCCCATAGATTTCTATCAATAGAATAAGGAGATTCTTCTTTTGTTTCCAGGGGGATATTATGCTCTTTAGCATATCTTACTTCTTCTTCTCTGGAGTTTAGTTCCCATTCTCTCAGAGGAGCAAGGATGGTAATCTCTGGATTTAGAGCTTTGGCCGTTACCTCAAACCTTACCTGGTCATTTCCTTTGCCCGAGCATCCATGGGCAATAGCCTCTGCTTTTTCCTTCTTCGCTGTCTCTATCAAACCCTTGGTAATGAGAGGACGAGCCAGAGCAGTAGCTAGAGGATACTTTCCTTCATAGACTGCTCCTGCTTTTAAGGCTGGCAGAACATAATTTAGGCAGAATTCCTTTCTTAGGTCCTCAATATAGACCTTGCCGGCACCGGTACTTTTAGCTTTGTCTTCTATGGAATCTAGTGGTTTCCCCTGTCCCAGGTTAGCAGTATAGGTGATTACTTCTGCTCCATATTTCTCTTTAAGCCAATTAAGAATTACTGAGGTATCCAGCCCTCCGGAATAAGCCAGAACTATTTTATTAATCTTTGACATAATCTACTTACCTCTTTCTCATAAATTATTGTGATTCCTATTTTCTGCTAAATCGAAGCTTTTGTCAAATGATTTTTTGATTATGGTCGAAGATTCTATTAAGGTAGGTTATCTATCTTCTCTCTCAGGAATCTATTGACTAATTGAGGGTTGGCCTTACCTTTTGTTTTTTTCATTATCTGTCCCACCAGATATCCCAGGGCTTTTTCTTTGCCAGCCTTAAAATCATGAACTCCCTGAGGATTTTCTTTTAATATCTCTTCTACTACTTTTTCCAGACTTGTCTCATCAGTGATTTGCTTTAATCCATCAGTTTCAATTATTTCCCCAGCTTCTTTGCCCGTCTTGAACATTTCCTCAAAGATAATCTTGGCTAATTTTCCGCTGACTGTTCCTTTCTTGAGATAATCTAAGAGTTCACCCGTTTGTGCAGGAGTTACTTTTACTTTGTCTATGGCTGTGTTTTCTTTTTTGAGCAGGCGCAGAAACTCTCCCATTATCCAGTTACTAACTTGCTTGCAATGGGGAAAACTCTTCAAACACTCTTCAAAATAGTCAGCCAAATCCCGTGATTCGGTAAGGACACCGGCATCGTAAGGGGGAAGTCCATATTTCATAATAAATCTCTGGCAGCGTTCTTGAGGCATTTCAGGAAGTTTTGCCTTTATTTCTTGCTGTTGTCTCCCATCTATCTCCAGAGGTAGAAGGTCTGGTTCAGGAAAATAGCGGTAGTCATGAGCCTCTTCTTTACTCCTCATAGAACGGGTTATTCTTTTTTCAGCATCCCAGAGCCTGGTTTCCTGAATTATTTTTTCTCCTTTATCCAAAAGATAGGACTGTCTTTTTATTTCTGCGCTTAGCCCTTCTCTTATCTCTTTAAAGGAGTTCATATTTTTGAGTTCTGCTTTTGTTCCCATTCTTTCCCCCTCAGGAGCCAGGGAAATATTGGCATCGCATCTTAAGGATCCTTCCTCCATATTACAATCGCTCACTCGTAAATATTTGAGAATCCTTTTAAGGTCAGTGAGGTATTGATATGCCTCTTGCGGTGAAGATATGGCAGGAGAACTCACAATCTCCATTAAGGGGATGCCAGTGCGATTGTAATCCACGAAACTAAGCTCTTTTTCTTGTATGTTTCCTTTAGTTTCCCCGTGAATAAGTTTACCGGCATCTTCCTCCAGGTGAATACGCTCAATCTCTATCTTTTTTCGCTTATTTTCCACTTCAAATTCCAAATATCCATTTCTGGCTAAAGGTTCTTCATATTGAGAAATTTGATAGTTTTTAGGGAGGTCCGGATAATAGTAATTTTTCCTGGCAAATCTGCACAGTTGGTTGACTTTGCAGTGCAAAGCCAAAGCAGTGGAAATAGCATATTCTACTGCTTTTTCGTTGATCATAGGAAGTACCCCGGGAAGACCAAGGCATACCGGACAGGTTTGAGTATTAGGGGGCATCCCAAATCTAATGCTGCAACCGCAAAAAAGCTTGCTTTGCGTTAAAAGCTCTACATGAACTTCTAGTCCGATATTCACCAGGTAATTCATCGTTTCATCTCTATCCCATCAATTTTAACCCGACAATATTTACATCTACCTTCTTCAAGATTAAATTCTTCTATTTTGTATCCATAGCGTCTAATCAATAGTCTGCCACAATCATAGCAGTAGGTATTCTCTCCCTCATCTCCAGGAATATTCCCCGCATAAACATATCTTAATCCAGCTTTTAGGCCAATCTCTCGCGCTCGATGGATAGTCTCCAGAGGAGTGAGAGGAGGCTTTCTCAGTTTATAGGTAGGATAAAAACGACTAAGATGCCAGGGAGTCTCTTCTCCTAAAGCTACTATAAAGCTGGCTATTTCTTTTAGCTCCTCATCGGAGTCATTTAAAGTAGGTATGATCAAGGTGGTTACTTCCAACCAGATTCCCAGCTTCTTCATAAGTTTTAGAGTTTTGAGAACAGGTTCCAGTTCGGCTCCACATACCTTCTTATAGAAATCTTCCCGGAAGGACTTAAGGTCCACATTAGCTGCATCCAAATAGGGGTTCATTTTTATCAGAGCTTCCTGGCTGATATACCCATTAGTGACAAAGACATTTTTTATTCCATCCTTTTGAGCTAATCTTGAGGTATTATGAGCATACTCAAAGAAAATAGTGGGTTCTGTGTAAGTATAAGCAATGGTTCCACACTTATATCTTCTGGCCTCAACGACAATTGATTGAGGAGAGAGCTCTTCTCCCGTGATTTCCCTGCCTCCTTCAGGTAATTGAGAGATACTGTTATTCTGGCAGTTCAAGCAGCGAAAGTTACATCCTACAGTCGCCAGCGAGAAAGCGTTTGAGCCAGGGTAAAAGTGGTAAAGAGGTTTTTTCTCTATGGGGTCAATGGCTGAGGATATTGCTTTTCCATAAACGAGGCTATAAAGGATTCCTTCTCTATTCTCTCTTACCTTACAGATTCCTCGTCTGTCGTTTGATATTTGACAAAAATGGGCACATAATTTACACTCTACTTTCTTATTTTCTATTTTTTTGTAGAACATTGCCTCTTGCATAGAGCTAGCCTATATTAGAAAGAGACCTTTGTCAAACTAACTATGTTTATATGAAGAATCAAAGTTGACAGAGTAATATGCCATTGATAAGCTACAGACTGAGAGATAAATCCCGTGTCATTACGAGACGAAGTCGAAGCAATCCGCGAAGCGTCGCGCGGTTGCCAAAAGCAACCATAGCGATTTCTTTTATCGCTCGGGCCAAACTCTGTAATCCTATGTCTTCAGCGGAGTTCACAATGAGAGAAAAGAATCTCGGATAATCTAAACTGTGTAGCAAATAAGAGCAAAAGATATAAGGAGGAAGAGAAATGCAAATAGCAGTGGCATCATGGAGTCTTCATGGGGAAATTCCCAAGCTAACTCCCTTGATTGAATTTCCGCGCATTTGTCAGGAGGAATTTGGTGTGAACGCGCTAGAATTGAACTCACCTTTTTTCACTTCAACAGAAGTAGGATATCTGGACGAGCTGAGGGAAGCTATTTCCAAAAGAGGAATGAAGTTGGTTAATATACCAGTTGATCTGGGTAATATAGCTAATCCCGATGATGAGAAGCGAATAAAAGATATAGAAGCTCTTAAGGAGTGGTTTTCGATAGCTAAACGGATGGGCTCTCCTTTTATTAGAATAAATGCAGGAAAGGGAGAACCTGTAGATGATGTTATGTTGAATAGAGTTATAGGTAGCTATAAAGAGCTAGTGAAGGAAGGGGAGAAGTTGGGGGTAGGTTTGCTCATTGAAAACCATGGAGGTCCTTCTGCTAATCCTGATAATATTATTCGTATTATTGAGGCTGTAGGTTCAGCTCGCCTTGGTGCCTGTCCAGATTTTGGCAATTTCGCTTCCGAAATCAGATACGAGGCAATAGCTAAGATTGCTAAATACGCTTCTCTCGCTCATGTGAAGAGTTATGATTTTGATGAAGAAGGGAAAGAGACGACTATTGATATAGAGAGGTGTCTCAATATCTTAAAGAAAGCAGGTTTTGAGGGAGATTTATCAGTAGAGTTTGAGGGTAAGGGTAATCAACGGGAAGGAGTGAAGAAGACACTGGCTTTGCTGAAGAAACTGGTGAATAGTTCAAATTAGCTGACAGCTCATTGCTCACAGCAGGTTCAAAAGTAAAATAAAGTTCGAAATAGTTCATTGTTCATGGTTCATAGCAGGTTCAAAGCAAAACAAAGTTCAAGATGGTTCATAGTTTATCAATGAAGTATTCCCTATGGTTTTGAATTCATTGTTCTTTACTATACGCTGTATCTATCGATAAACAGTGAACTACGAACAATGAGCAAGATTAATTGACAATACAATGTTTTTTTATATAATTACAAGACGAAAATGATTCTTACTGTTACCCTTAATCCCGCTTTGGACCGGGTAGTAAATGTAGCTAGTTTTCGGCCGGGAAAAGTAAATCTAATAGGAAAAGAGAGGATAAGGATAGCTGGTGGTAAAGGAATAAATGTCTCTCGCGTAGTTAAAACTCTGGGGGAGCGGACTTTAGCTACTGGCTGGCTAGGAGGAAGTCGGGGAAGGATTATAAAGCGAAATCTAGATAAAGAAAATATAGATACAGATTTTGTGTTGATAAAAGAGGAAAGTCGGCTCAACCTGACCATCCTGGATCCAGTAAGTGACAAGAAGACTCATCTGGTGGAAGAGGGTCCTCTGATTTCCTACCCGGAGATAAAAAAACTTGAGGAAAAACTAGAAAATCTGGCAGAAGAGGCAAAGGTGGTAGTTTTTTCTGGCAGCATTCCCGGGGCGGTGGAGGAAAGTATTTACGATAGCTTAATCAAGTTAGTTTTGAGTCATAATAATAGGATTATTTCTATTCTGGATACCCGGGGAGAACCTCTGAAAAGGGGACTCCAGGCAAAGCCGTTCATGCTTAAACCCAACAAAGAGGAGATGGAGGAACTGACAGGAAAACGCTTGAGCAGGTTAGAGACATTGATTCAGGCGGCGCGTTCTCTGAGGGAGAAATATGTTAAGCTGGTAGTTGTCTCTGAAGGTAAGGGAGAGGTACTGGTGGTAGGAGATGGTAAAGTTCTAATATTAGCTCCTCCTTCTGTAAAATCCTTGAACCCAGTTGGAGCTGGCGATGCGTTAGTAGCAGGTTTTGCGGTAGGGTTATTGAGAGGAATGGCTTTAGAGGAGATGGCTTCTCTGGGAGTAGGTGCGGGTGTAGCCAGCGTCGAAAAAGGCAGGGAAGGAATTCTCTCTCTCAGGAGAATAGAGGAGCTGGTCAAAAAAGTGAGGTGTAGAAGGCTTTTTCCAGAGTGAGCTAAGGATAAAACTGGAAACAATAATCGAGAGAGGTTGATTATGGGATTAAATGAAAGTAAAGAAAAAAAAAGAAGAATAAGTTATAAGAAGGAGTATTCAAATCTCAAGGATAAGTTTGACAGAAAAGAGAAACAGCTATTGAAAGTTCAAAAGGACATTTCTTCCCTTAGAAAAGAATTTAAAGAGCAGCAAGGGGAATATAAATCAGTGGATAAAGAAGCCGACCAGTATTTGGATTATTTAAAGAGGTTAAAAGCAGAATTTGATAATTATAAAAAACGTAATCTAAAGGAACAGGGAAGGAGAATAACTCTATTCAGCGAAGACTTAATCAAGCAGTTTCTTCCTATTGTGGACGATTTAGAAAGAGCACTGGATGTAGTAAGGGAAAAAGAAGACAGCACTAATTTTGTTCGAGGAGTAGAAATAATATTTAATCAATTAAAGAATACTCTAGAAAAGCAAGGACTTGAAGAGATTAGAGCCGAAGGAGAACCTTTCGACCCTTATCTACATGAGGCTATTATGAAGGTAGAATTGGATGAGTATCCCGATAATATAATAGTAGAGGAGATGAGGAAAGGTTATAAGTTAAAGGATAGAGTTTTAAGACCAACTATGGTTAAAGTAAATAAGAGGAGCAATGATAAGAATAGTAAGAGATAAGTTCATTATTCATTGGCTATGAACTAGATAATGAAGGAGGTTATTTAATGGATAAAAAAGTGAGTCAGAAGATGATTGGCATTGATTTAGGTACCACTAACTCTTGTGTAGCGGTGATGGAGGGAGAAGAGCCGACGATAATTGACAACCAGGAAGGGTCTCGTACCACTCCTTCCACAGTCGCTTTTACTGAAAAAGGAGAGATGTTAGTAGGTGAATTAGCTAAGAGACAGGCAGTGACTAATTCTCAGAATACTGTTAATTCTATTAAGAGGCTTATGGGGCGTAAATACAAGGAAGAAGCGACAAAAGAGGCAAAAAAGAAGATTTCTTACCACCTGATTGAAGATTCTGAAGGCAGGGTGAAAGTAAAGGTAAGCAAGGGAGAGTTTCTGCCACAAGAAATTTCAGCCAGGATTTTGCAGAAAATGAAGCAGACAGCTGAAGAGTATTTGGGCGAAAAAGTGGAGCGAGCTGTGATTACTGTTCCTGCTTATTTTAGTGATAGTCAACGTCAGGCTACTAAGGATGCGGGAGCTATTGCTGGATTAAAAGTGGAGCGTATTGTTAACGAACCTACGGCGGCAGCAATGGCTTACGGATTGGAAAAAAAGGAAGAACGAAAGATTGCTGTTTACGATTTGGGAGGAGGTACTTTTGATATTTCCATCCTGGACGTGGGAAAGCATAAAGACGAAAAGGATAAAACCGAAGAGTATATAGTGGAAGTTCTTTCTACCAACGGAGATACTTACTTGGGGGGAGATGACTTTGACCAGCAAGTCGTCAACTGGATAGCGGAAAACTTTAAAAAGGAAAATGGTATAGACCTAAGAGAGGATAGAATGGCTCTGCAAAGACTGAGGGAAGCAGCAGAAAAGGCTAAATGTGAACTTTCCTCCAGCCTGGAGACCCAGATAAATCTTCCCTTCATTACTGCCGACCAGAGCGGGCCTAAACACCTGACCATGACCCTTACTCGAGCTAAGCTGGAACAGCTAACTGAGGATTTGATTAATCGTACCCTGAAGCCCTGTGAACAAGCTCTTAAAGACGCTAAACTGAAGGCATCCGATATTAAAGAGGTAGTTCTGGTAGGCGGACAAACGAGGATGCCTAAGGTTCAGGAAGCAGTGAAGAAACTATTTGGAAGAGAGCCCCACAAGGGAGTAAATCCAGATGAAGTGGTGGCCGCAGGAGCAGCTATTCAGGCAGGAGTATTGAGTGGAGATATAGAAAAGGGTATTCTCCTACTGGATGTCACTCCCCTTTCTATGGGAATAGAGACTCTGGGAGGAGTCTTTACCAAGCTCATTGAGAGAAATACCACGATTCCCACCAAAGAGAGCAAAGTGTTTACAACTGCTGCTGATAATCAGCCGGCGGTGGATATCCATGTACTGCAGGGTGAGCGGGAATTTATTGCTGATAACAGGACTTTGGGAAGATTCCAACTCACCGGAATTGCTCCCGCTCCTCGCGGTGTTCCTCAGGTAGAAGTTACCTTTGATATAGACGCTAATGGAATTGTCAGTGTTAAAGCCAAAGATAAAGGCACCGGTAAAGAGCAAGAGATTACCATTCGGGAATCAGGGGCTTTGTCTGAAGAAGAAAGAGACAGAATGGTCAATGAAGGTGAAGTACACGCTGAGGAAGACAAAAAGAAAAGAGAAAAAATCGAGGCCCAAAATGAGGCCGATAATATGATATATACTACAGAAAAAGCTCTTAAGGATCATGGAGACAAAATCAGTGATGATGAGAAAAAGAGTGTACAGGACACTTTAGAGGAACTGAAAAAGGTCAAAGATAGCGGAACCCCGGATGAAATAAGAGAAAAGATAAAGAAACTGGGCGAGGTATCTCAAAAGCTAGGTCAGGCCGTATATCAGCAAGCCGCTGGGCAGGAAGCCGGGGGGGAAGAACAGACTGAAGAGAAAAGTGAAGAAGCTGAAGAGAAGAAAGGAAAAGAAGGCGAAGACGTGACTGATGCTGACTACGAGGTAGAGAAGTAAGGATTAGATTTTATGGCAAAAAGAGATTATTATGAGATATTGGGTATTTCGCGTAATGCTTCTTCTGAAGATATAAAAAAGGCTTATCGTCGTCTGGCTGTTAAATATCACCCCGACAAAAATCGGGACAATTCTAAAGAGGCAGAAGAGAAATTCAAGGAAGTATCTGAAGCATATAAGATTCTTTCTGATACAGAAAAGAGAAAAATCTATGACCAATATGGACACGCAGGATTACAAGCTGACCTAGGGACAGGAGGCGGAGGGTTCACTGGGTCCGATTTTGATCCCTTTACGGTTTTCAATGAGTTTTTCGGGCAGCGGTCCTCCTCTGGTGGAGGTGGAGGTATTTTCGATAATTTATTTGGTGGCAGAGCCTCTTCCAGAGAAGGTCAAGCAGGTTCAGACCTCCGGTATAGACTAGAGGTTACCTTCAAGGAAGCTGCCTTCGGGACAGAAAAAGATATCCAGGTTCCCCGCTATGAAACCTGTTCTAATTGTAGAGGAAGTGGCGTTAAACCCGGCTCTAGTCCTCAAACCTGTTCCACTTGTGGAGGAGCAGGTTCCGTAGCTGTTTCGCAAGGGTTTTTCTCTATGTCCAGAACCTGTACCCAGTGTCATGGAAGAGGTACTATTATCAAAAACCCCTGCAGAGAATGTCGTGGCTCGGGAAGATTACGCAGAACTCGCCGGGTTAAGGTCAAAATACCGGCCGGGATAGATAATGGGTCTCATCTTAGACTAACGGGTCAGGGGGAGGCTGGTTTGAGGGGAGGTCCGACAGGAGACCTCTATATTGCTATTGAGGTAAGACCCCATTCCATATTCAAGAGAGAAGGAGATACCGTCATCTGTGAGATTCCTATTACCTTCACCCAGGCTGCCTTAGGAGGAGAAATCAGGGTACCCACTTTAAACGGTAGAGCGAAGTTAAAAATCCCTCCTGGAACCCAGACCAATAAGATATTTCGTCTACGTAAAATGGGTATTCCTCATTTGCACTCCGCAGGAAGAGGAGATCAATGGGTAAAGATAGTCGTAGAGACACCGGTAAGTTTGTCAGCCGAACAAAAGCAACTTCTTAAAAAGTTTGAGGAAGTGGGTCGAGGAAACGGTCAGCCAAAAGCTAGAGATTTTTTCAACAAAGTTAGACAGATTTTTGGGGATTAATGATAGACGCCTCAGGACAATTTCTTCTAGGCTACACAAAAAATTTTCGAAAGCTGGTTTTTATCAATGGATAAGGTAGCTTTGAGCACTTTAGGTTGTAAGGTGAATCAATATGAAACAGAGTTAATACGGGAACAGTTAGAAAAATCGGGTTTCAAACCAGTCTCTTTTGGAGAAAAAGCAGGGATATACATAATCAACACCTGTAGCGTAACCGAGAAGGCAGCTCAAAAATCTGTTGAGTTAATCAAAAAAGCCAGAAACAGGTCATCTTTACTGGTGGTTACTGGTTGTTATGCTGAAGCGGAAAAAGAGAAGCTAGGGGAGATGTTTCCCTGGATTGACTTAGTAGTAGGAAATAAAGAAAAATCAAATATAGGCAATATAATCAATGGAAATGGGAAAAATCATCAGGAGAAACAGACTTATATTGGAAATTTCAGTGCTCATAATAGAGCTTTTGTCAAGGTAGAGGATGGATGTAATCAATTCTGCACTTATTGTATAATCCCCTATGTGCGAGGAAAAGAAATCCGTAGTCGTTCTTTATCCGAAGTTATCCGGGAGATGGAAAATCTGGCTGAACAAGGATTCAGAGAAATAGTCTTGACAGGAGTCAATCTGGGCCTGTACGGAACTGACCTAAATCCTCAAGTGAAGTTGGTGGGTCTTTTAAGAAAAACAGAAAATCTAAAAGAAAATATAAGAATAAGGCTAAGTTCTCTAGAACCGCATCTTCTTTCTATGGAGCTGATAGATTTTATGGCTCAATCTTCCTGGATATGTTCTCATTTGCATCTTCCTTTGCAGAGCGGAGATGCAGAAATTCTTAAAAGAATGGGAAGGAGATATACCCTGGAACAGTACAGGGGACTACTAAGAAAAGTGAGGGAGAAAATTCCGTCTGTAGCTATAAGCAGTGACGTTATGGTAGGTTTTCCGGGAGAGGAAGAATCAAATTTTAGCAATACTTATAGTTTTCTACAGGAAATGAAGTTTAGTCGACTCCACATATTCAGGTTCTCTCCCCGCAAGGGGACCAGGGCTTATTCCATCAAACCTCGTATAGAAGAAAAGGTAAAGAAAGAGAGAAGCAAGTTACTTAGAGATTTAGGGAAGAAGCTTTCTCAGGATTTCGCTTCTCGATTCTTAGGTAAGACTTTTACGGTTTTGGCAGAAGGCCAACCAGGCACTGAAAATGGATTACTTTCTGGTTATACAGAGAATTATATCCCTGTTCTTTTTGAAGGGAAGGAAGAGTTAAAAAACAAACTCATCAGAATTAGACTAATCGAGATAAAAGAAGGAAAAGTACTGGGAAAGATAGAGGTAAGTATTTAGTGAAATGCGTTCCTTCCTGCCATTGCGTACGGAGTGAAGTTGGTGTGTGTCGTTGCGAGGAGCGATAGCGACGTGGCAATCTCGGTTTTGCTGCTCGAGATAAACTCCGCAATCTTATGTCCGTCTTTGGCAGACCCACAATGACGTGGTTTACTGAGTACTTGCAGCAGAGAGACTACTTCAGTGAAAGAACCCCGCAGGTTAAGGGATTTAGATAAGAATGAATACCAGGGAATCTTAAAAAGAGCGGATGTAAAAATAGAGAATACCCTTTCTGCCATTATTCCTATAGTAAAGGAAGTGGAGAAGAGAGGCGACACGGCAGTAGCCAAATTCACCGCTCAATTTGATGGAGTTGATTTAGCTGCGAAAGACTTCCAGGTTAGCCAGGAAAGAAGGAAGGCTGCTTATGAGAAAGTTAGTCCTGAGCTGATTGTATCCCTGAGGAAAATGCATCAGCAGGTGTGGGACTTTCACCAGCGTCAGAGAAGAGAGGACTGGTCTATTGATAAATTCTTTCTCAATAAGAAAGAAGCCTACTATAGATTAGGGCAGAGGTTCATCCCAATTGAAAGAGCGGGGATGTATGTTCCAGGAGGCAGGGCCAGCTATCCTTCTACCGCCATAATGGCCATAGTGCCGGCAAAAATAGCCGGAGTAAAGAACGTAATTGTAGTCAGTCCTCCTTCTTTAGAAAAAGAGATGGCTGACGCTATTATGGTAGCGGCTGATATTGCCGGAGCTGATTTAATGTTCAGTATAGGGGGAGTGCAGGCCATCGCCGCTTTGGCTTACGGGACATCCACTATTCCTCAAGCTGATATCGTAGTAGGGCCAGGCAATGCTTATGTTCAGGCGGCTAAGGCTTATCTTTTTAGTCTGGGTAAAGTAGCTATAGATTCTCCGGCTGGACCCAGCGAAATTCTCATTATTGCTGATGATTCAGCTAACTACAAATACGTTGCCAGAGACATCCTCTCTCAGACTGAACATGCCGAGGACAACTGTGCTATCTTCATAACCACCTCAGAACAATTAGCGGAAAGAGTTTATAAATATCTAAAAAGTGAAGTCTGCCACTGTTTGAGAAAGGCTTTTATTGAAAAGTCTTTGGCTGATTATGGGGCTATCCTCATCGCTGATACTCTGAATGAGGCAATTCAGTTTACCAATGATTTTGCCCCGGAACACTTGGAAATAATGACCAAGAACCCTGATGATGTTTTCAAAAATATAAAGAATGCTGGTTCGGTCTTTCTGGGTGACTACTCACCGGTGGCTGCCGCCGATTATTTAAGCGGAACCAACCATATCCTGCCTACAGGAGGCTCAGCAAAAAGATTCTCTGGACTTTCTGTACAAACATTCCTTAAGAGCATGACCTATCAATCTCTTTCCAAGGAAGCATTGAAGTCAATGAGTTATGACATTGCCAACCTTGCTTCAAATGAAGGGCCATATACTGAACATATCCGTTCAGTTAAGATAAGAGAAGAATGAGGAGACAGATGACGGAAAAGAAGAATGGTTTTCTGGGTGCTAATTGGTTGCTGGATACCCCTGAGGCGGTAAAACTATATTATGATGTTGCTCTTCCGCTGAGAGAGGCGGTTGGAATTCTGGATGTACATACACATCACAATTTAAGACAAATTGTAGAAAATGAGCCCTTTCCAAATATTTGGAGGGCAGAAGTGCTTGAAGAAAGAGAAGGATACGAGAATTGTGACCATTATACTATCCAACTGGCTGCGAAGTCTGCGGGCTTTTCTCAAGCTCTGGCAAGAGATCCGAATATTTCGGATTATGATAAGTGGATAGCCTTGAGCAGGGTCTTTCCTGACCTGGAAGGAAATCACGTTCATCAGTGGCTTCATTTAGACCTGAGGAGAGAGTTTGGAATCAAGGAGCTGTTGAATGGCGAAACAGGAGACAGGATATGGAGAGGAGCAAATGAGTGTTTAGAAGAGAAGGGAATGCTACCACAGGCAATACTCAAAAGAGCCGGGGTGAAGGTTATTTGCACAACTGATGACCCTTTGGATGACCTGCGTTATCATGAAATAGCCAGAGATATAGGGGGTATGGATTTCTTACCTACCTTCAGACCAGATGCTTATTATAATATTTTCCACGAAAATTGGAGATCGGATGTTGAAAACATTTGCCAACTAACAGGACGAGATACAACTCTCAAGGGCCTTGTAGAAGCCTTAAGGATGAGGCACGCTTTTTTTGCCGAAATGGGGGCAAAGGCAAGTGACCACGGTATACTGGAGCCTTATGGCTTGAAAATCAGTCCTGAAAGAGCTGAGCAAATCTTCAAAAAAGCTTATGAGGAGAAGAAAGAGTTTGGGATAAAATCTGGAGAAGTGCGAGAGTTCATCTCTTATATGATACACAGGTTCTGCGAAATGAACCAGGATAAGGGTATGGTTACCCAGATACATTATGGAGCCGTCAGAAATGCTAATGAGTATTTATTCAAGAAGTGGGGAGCCGATATTGGAGGTGATGTTGCTGCTGAAAATGTCAACATTGTCGAAAACCTGAAGCCTTTGTTGTCAAGATTCTTTAGTGGCGAAAGCGATAAACAATCTCACCTGGTACTTTATCCAATGAATCAAATATTTGCTCACACTAACCTCGCTCTGGAAAGAACATTTCCCAATGTCCACTGTGGATTTCCCTGGTGGCATAACGATGCTCCTTACGTAATGAAAGACTATTTGCTACATATTGCTGGCTCATCCTTACTTACATCAAGTGCGGGGCCTGTCTGTGATGGAAGAAAGATTTTCTCAGAAGGAAGCAGGTTTGAAGTTTTTGACAGAGTGATTTGTGCGGCTGTAGGAAAGCTTATTTCGACTGGGCAAATGTCTTATACAGGGGGAGTGAGAGCAGCAAAAGCATTAATGTATGAAAATCAAGCAAGAATTTTTGACCTGGAATCTGATTCCTCCCTCCGCTGACAGAGAATTGACAATGTTCATACCTCCTATTATTTTCTCAGTTCTTTTTTTCAGAAAAGAATCCCATATCTTAGGGCTTTCTCAGAATTTCATGCATGCCGATATTCCTCAAAACATAAGCATCGTTTTCTATCTGACGTTCCCTTGCTCCCAGGTAGTGATAAGTATTTCCTCATGTTGTATGATTTCTCATAGTATAACAGGGATAATGAGGATGCCAATTATACCAGATTTATATCTGTACCAAAGGACATTTCTTGACCGTGTATAGTATTAGTATATTGTATGTCGAAAAGAAAAAGCGTGCACGAGTAGTATTGCGTAATACGATATACCATATACGATATATTACATGCGAGCACAGCGAGGGAGGATAGCACTGGTGAAGTCGGGGATGATAGTTTTATCGTTTCTTGCTATGATTCTTATTTTGGTCACTATGGCAGGAGCAACAGAAAGTATTGACTTATGGAAAATCACTGAGGTAGAACTATACTATGACTTCTTTAGTCAGGGGAATTCTAGACTGTCCCTTTCCTCAGAGAATGATTATATCACCAGAATTTCAAGTGTTTCTCCGGGTTACCATCAATTCCCTCAAATATTTCCTTCCTTAACTGCTTCTTCCACACAAGATACGACAACTACCCAGCCCTCTTATGAATCTTCCCTCACTATATTTGGTCGAAAGGTAATAGGGGTGAGGTATAAACAGACTCATTATCTCGCTTCGACAGGGACCGAAACAGAGCCCCGAAAATCTACTTCAGAGATAGATATTGAGCAGGAACTTCAGGTCAAGGTAAAAGGAGAGGTGGGGGAAAAGATTTTTGCCAATGTAGACTATGACGATACTCTTTCTCAGAGCGAACAGCAAAAAATCTCCTTGAAATATCTGGGTGATGAGAAAGAGCTCATTCAGGAGGTGGCTATTGGAGATATTCAGTTAGCCTGGAAAGACAGCCAGTTTCTCTCTTACAATCAGAGTCTTTTTGGAGTCAAAGTGAAAGCAAGGCTGGGCAAGTTCAATTTGACCGGTATAGGAAGCATGACCAGAGGCATTCCCGCCAGTAAGACCTTTACCGGCAAGACTACTTCAGAGAAAAGAGAAATTCTGGATACATCTTATTTAAAGAGAAGATACTACCGCAGTTATTTTGATTCTTCCCATCTTCCCCTTACTCTGGGTGGTGTTGAGGTTTATATTGATGACCAGAAGGGAACAAATAATAGAGATTCCTTCAAAATGACAGTAATAGGAGAGGCAGGAGATTCCTATACCGGTTATTTTGACAAACAATACCCAGGAGAGGATTTTTTTCTTGATTACGAAAAGGGCGTGTTGAATTTTTCTCGCCTTATTGAAGAAAACTATGTCATTGCTCTCTCCTATCTGGATAAGGATGGAATAAGACATCCTCAGACGGGTTATCGAATGCTCAAGAAGGGGGAAGAGGAGCTTTATATAGATAAATATGAGCTTAAGAATTATTACTATTTAGGCTCTCAGAGGATTCAGAGGGATGATTTTCACTTAAGGATTCTTGATTTAGGTAATAATGACGTGAGTTCAGACTATGAATTTAGCATAGACTATGAATTTGGCATTTTGATGTTTATTTCTCCCTCGCCTCCTTTCCCGGAAGCTTGTCCTCCCCTTTCTGAGCATATCTATACGATTTATGTTCAATACAGGCATACAATAGACGCTTATATCCTTCGACCAAATATCATCCCGGGAAGCGAGAAGGTCTATCTGGACGGTAGGGAATTAGCCAGAGACAAAGATTACCAGATTGATTATTCAACTGGTTTTTTGAGTTTCCTCCCTTTCCTTGAAATAAGCGAGCTTTCCCAGATAAAGATTGATTATGAATGGATGCCTTTCGCCGGAGGCAAGATGATAATCCTGGGAGTGCGGGCAGAGTATAGTCCCTGGCAGCAATTCTCACTCGGTTCTACTTTGCTTTCCCAATCAGCTCCACGACTAAACGAGGTGCCCGAATTAGATTCTACTCCTTCTTCCCAGTTAGGGGTGGGACTAGATGTTCATTATGATTTTTCCCCTCTTCTGAGTAGAGCCTGGTCTGGTAAGACCTCTCCTGAGCTCTCTTTTAGTGCAGAGGTGGCACAGAGCACTTACAACCCAAATACTTTTGGCAGGGTTATCATAGAGAATTTTGAATCCACTAAAATCAGTGATGAGCTATCTATGAGTAAAGATAGCTGGCAGCTTGCCAGCAAGCCAGTTCAGGAAGGACTGGCAGAGAGAAACACAATAGATATTGATGAGGAAGAGATTATAGGCAGTGAGATTAATCCTGGCTGGAGCAGTGGGAAGAGAAAGGTCTTAGTACTAGACTATTATTTTGATTCTCTTAAAGGGGAAAACTGGGATAGTGTAGTCTATTCCATCTCTTCTTTCGGAAGAGATTATAGTGAAAGGAATTTCCTGGAAATATGGGTAAAGGGACAAGGAAAAGGTGAATTTCTTACTCTTGACCTGGGAGTGGTGAGTGAAGATGTTGACGGAGATACTCTCCTGGATACAGAGGATAAAAACGGTGACGGAAAACTCAATCCGGGCGAGGACATAGGAATTGACTTAAGGGGAAGACTTATTGGAGCAGGCAATGGCAGGTTGGATACAGAGGATCTAGATGATAATGGTCACCTGGACACAGATGAGAACTATGCCACTTATGATTGGATTATAGAGCCAGATTTAAGAATAGACTGGACAGGATGGAGAAAACTGACTATTCGCTTGAAAGATGCATATAATTGGGACGGGGTCAAATCTATGGTTAAACATCTTCGCCTCTTAATAGAGGGAGATGATATGGCAGGAACTCTTAAGTTTGCTCTTATCAGTATCTCGGGAGACCGCTGGCGCAATTATGATATTGAAAGTAGGTCAGTGAATAATGAGGATGACCCTGAATATAATCCTTTCGATGATGAGGCTTTTTTGCATTATTATGAAGCAATGTATGGGAATGCCCGGGGCAGTGACGGAAAATGGAAAAAGGAAGGAGCTCTTTCTCTTATTTTAGCTCCTGGAGGAGAAGGATGGGTGCAGCAAACCTTTACTAAGCCTCATCATTATACCGATTACAAAACACTGAATTTCTGGCTCTGGGGAGATGAAAAGGGAGAGGACTTCCAGCTGCGCATAGGCTCTGAAGTAAGACAATCAGGAGATTATTATCAAAAAAAGGTTAAGATAGACTGGCGAGGATGGCGTATGATAAGTGTTCCCCTGGCGGAGATGACCAGGCAAGGCAATCCTTCCTGGGAGAATATCAGACAACTCAGGGCAGGCATTAAAAACGAGTCTTCCCATTGGATAAAAATCTATCTTGACGATATCTTCTTCTCTGAAGCAGGGGAGAGTCAGGGACTGGCTAAGGGTCTTTCCTTGCAGGGAGGTCTGGGAGAGCCATTTTCCTTTATTGCTCAATACAAAGAAGTGGAGGATGAATTTCAAGATCTGGCGACTTCCTCCTGGCAGGGAACAAGGCTAACTTCCCTGCGAGTGAATCTTTCCCCTCTCAATGTCCTGCCTTTAACCTACCGTTGGAGCAGAAAGGAGAATTCAGGTAATTCTCTCTCAGGAGCTCTCCTGGAATCTGGGGCTGTTTCAGGCGAAGCAGTGGAAGAGAAGAAGGAGTATCAACTCTCTTTCCTTTCTTCTTCTTGGCCCCGGGCAACCTTTAAACTAGAGAACAAATTTACTAATGACCCTTCCCGAGGGATAAAAGAAGAAGAGGATGCTTACAGAGTTTCCCTTGAATACAAGAATCCCTACTCTTTTTTTCTTTTACCTACCTTTATTCAGACTATTTACCAGAGAGAAGAAAGGAGGGACCAATACCAGAAAGAGATAGAAAACAAGAAAGAAATTACAGAAAATTGGCACATCAGTCTTCCCTTCCAACTGGCAAAGAATCTAACTCTTAAGCCTATTTATAGAGAAAAAAGAAAGAAAGAAGTAGAGCAAGGTGAGTGGGAGATCCCCCAATTGAAAGAAAGGAGTCTTTCTCTGGAGTCTCGGGCCAATTTCCTTCATCTCTCTCCCTCTTTCATCTGGCAAGGCGGTTACAGGGAAGACAATTTTTCCGAAGGTGATTCAAAGGAGAAAGACATTTTTGCTCATTCCAGAATTTCTGTCAACATTCCCTTCCAGGTAGGAGCATTTTTTCCAGAGACTTCTGTCTGGAAAAGCTTAATGTTGTACGGAAGATACGAGTCAAGCAGAGAAGCGTTTTATGAGGGCACTACTGCCTTACTCGATTTATGGTCTGGCCTGGGACTGAAAGAATTTAGCATAGATGATGGCAAAACGAAATTTATCCTGGAAAAGGAGAGTCTTACTCTAAGACAGAGATGGCAGCCCTTCTCCTTTCTCGATTTAGCCTGTAATTATAGTCAGCAAAAAAGAAGAGAAGTAAGAGAGGCTGTGCCTTATACTATAGAAATAAGAATTTGGCCCAGTCTTGATTTAAGTTTTGACCTTAATAAGCTACCAGGTGAAGTAGGGAGGCTCTCCTCGCGCTTATTTACCAGTTCTTACTTGGTGGCCAGCTATGTCCACAGGGAAACCATCAAGAAGGATATATCTTTTCTGCAAATGGAGCAACCTTCTTTAATCTGGAGAGGAGGGTTCAAAAAACCCGAGGACCTGGCTCTTATTCTCAGCTATAAGTCAAACCAGAAAGAGGAATCCTATTTTGGACAGGAAGATATCTCTCGGAATTCTTCTTCTCATTATGAAGCAAAAATAGACTATTTTGCTCTTTTTCCGGAAGGTGCGAAGGTACCTTTTCTTAGACGCCTGGTGAATTTTGAGAATAAAATTCACTTAATTTTGGGGCTTAACCTGGAAACAAAAAGAAGCTTCACTGGCCAGCAGACCGAGGAAGATGAGCAAAAGTGGAGACTCTTCAGTGAAATAGGCTACAAGGTAGAGGAGTATATTCGCATTAAACTGGGACTGGAAGGAGGCTATGTTCAGGATAGAGTGAGAACAGGGGAGGATAATTACTCCTACGGTCTCTTCTGCCAGGTAGAGATAAGATTCTAGGCTGGTCGGTTTCCTGGATAAAGAGGTGCGAAGAATATCATTTCCGTCATTGCCCGTAAGGTCCCTCCTCGCCTGTCTGCGTGGATACGCATAGACTAGGTTTGTCATTGCGAAGAGAGCGAAGCAATCTCGATTGGACTGCTCGGGATAAACTGCCCAATCTGGTTTGACAATAGCTTGAGGTGATACTAAGATAGTTCATAGTTCATCGATAAAAAGAAGGTAAGAGTCAAAAGGAATTTCTATGAGATGTCTTCGATTTCTTAAAAGAAGGGTTATTCTTTCTTTAGCTGCATTGCTAGCCTTGGCTCTACTGGCGGGGTGTATGTCGCCCTGGATGGCCAAGGCGGCTAATCCTCCTGTCTCTGGAACGGTTACGCTGGATACTTATTCATTATTGCGCTCGGAAGCTGTGGTCCCACACTCGGTCGCCTCGGGTCCCTATCGGCTATTGGCGGTGGCGGTGATGATTCGGGCAGATGAATCGGTTAGTTCGGTCACCTATGCTGATGAGTCCCTTGCCCTGGCCAAAGCCCAGAATGATAGTGGCCTTATCGCTGAGCAAAGAGTGGAAATCTGGTACCTGGTGAATCCGCCGGCAGGGAGCGCAAATGTCATCGTTCATTTGGCTACTTCTGCCAACCCCTCTGGTATTGCTGCGGTCAATTTTACTGGTGTCCATCAGACCAGTCCCATCGGGGAGACTGCGGGCAATAATGGAACGGGAATAAACGTCACAGTTACTATTAATACCGCCAATACTGATTCACTTGTTTTTGGTGCAGGCTCAGCTCGTGGTGCCAACACCAAAGACTTCACGCCCGGCGCCAACATCAGTGAATTATGGGACAACGAGACTGGTGGCGGCAGTGCCACTGACGACGATGGGTTGTGGGGGGGAGAGTTGGAAGCGCCCACAGCCAGCGGCTACCCGTTCTATGCTACTTCCGGCGCCAGCAATAAATGGGCCATTGCCTGCATTGAGTTAAGAGCGGCGCCCGCTCCTTCTTTTAGCAGCGTTGTTGCCGACCATACGGCCTATAAGAATGGTGATACGGTTACCCTTACGGTAACTTTGGATGATAATAATACGGCCTGTGACCTTACCGCTGATTTTTCTAGTATTGATGATCAGTATGTTTCCGGAGACGAGAGTTGGGAGAATTGGGGAACGGATGGGGTGGATAATAACAGTGATGGACACACTGATGAGCCGGCCGAGCAGGGGATTTATCTGGTGATCTATGATATTAGCACGGTCAACACTAGAACGGATAATCCCTCTTATTCAGTCCCGGTTATTGCCACTGATGGGATAGGTAACTCTACGCCTAGTAGCACGTCTCTTAAGCTGGACAATACTGCTCCTCCCTCTCCCACTGGCTTAACTGCCACCGCCGTTGCCGGAGGAGACATTCAGCTTAGCTGGACTGCCTCTTCGCCCGAGACCGATGTAGCCTATTATGATATCTATCGCTCTACCACTTCTAGCGGTCAGAATTATTCCTCGGCTACCTATCAAGTGCCCGTAGGGACCACAACTTATACGAACACCTCCACTACCGATTCAACGACCTACTACTATGTGGTAAGAGCTGAGGATAGTGCTGGCAATACGGATAGCAACACCAATGAGAAATCGGCTACCGCCGGGATTACCACCGGTCCTTCTTTTAGCAGTATTATTGCCGATAGCTCTAGTTATAAAGATGGGGATACCATTGCTCTGACGGTTACTCTGGCTAACCATAACAATGGCTGTACTCTGACGGCAGACTTCTCCAATATTGATAGTCAATATGTTACTGGAGGAGAGGCGGTGGTGAATTGGGGAACCGATGGGAAGGACAATGATGGAGATGGATATATAGATGGACCCAGTGAACAGGGTATTTATGTTATTAGTTATCTTATCAGCACCGTTAACGCTAAGGCAGATGGTTCCTATAGTGTGACGGTCACAGCTACTGATGCAGCTACAAATTCGGCCAGTAGTAGTATTAGCCTTACTCTGGATAATACTGCTCCACCCGCTCCGACAAGTCTTTCAGCTGCAGCTATTGTGGGAGGCAGCATCCAGCTTAGCTGGACTCTGTCCTCTCCTGAAACTGATGTAGCTCAATACAATATCTATCGAGCTACCAGCTCGGGATATCAGAATTACTCGTCTCCTACCTATACTGTGGCTGTCGGAATTAGCAGCTACACCGACACTGCTACCAGTAATGGTCAGATTTACTATTATGTAGTGAGAGCCCAGGATGCCGCTGGCAACATAGAGGCTAATACTACTGAGGCCTCGGCAACTTCTTCAGGCACCGGTCCTCCTGCCCCTACTGCTTTAACTGCTACAGCCATTGCCGGAGGAAGCATCCGGCTCAACTGGACTCTCTCCTCTCCTGAAACTGATGTGGCTCAATACAACATTTACCGGGCTATCAATTCGGGGGGGCAGAACTACGCCAGTCCTCTTAGTAATGTTTCTGCTGGCATCAGCACTTATACCGATGCTACTACTGCGGATGGAGTAACCTACTACTACGTGGTGAGAGCCCAGGATGCTGTAGGTAACACTGAGAACAATACCAATGAGGCTTCCGCTACCGCAGATGCTACTGCTCCTCCTCCTCCCACTAATCTTGTCGGCAGCACCGTTGTAGGGAGTGGCATCCAACTGAGCTGGACTCGCTCCTCTCCCGAAACCGATGTGGCTCAGTACAATATCTATCGGGCTAATAGCTCGGGGGGCCAGAATTACTCATCTCCCACCTATACTGCCTCTGTCGGAAATATAAGCTACACGGATATCTCTGTCAGCGATGGGCAAACCTATTACTATGTGGTGAGAGCTCGGGACGCTGCTGGCAATATCGAAACCAATACCAATGAGGTCTGGGTTACGGCAAGCCTTGCTGGTCCTTCGGTGAACGTATCCAATATCTATATTAAGCATGGGGAAGAGATTCTCTATGACCTTGCCACATCTACTGATCCTGGAGTTCCTACTGTCTTTGCCAAGGGCAAAATTGACAAGATTTATCTTCGACTAAATCTAGTGGGTGGATTTGAACTCAATCAGGGCTCCTCCAGTATTATCCTGTTTAAGGGGATAGGCCAGGATGCAGAGGAGGTTCCCGGAAGCCAGAATATCAGCCAGGGAACTGGGTGGGCTGAGTTTATCTTCAATATTGACCCTTCTTTTGACCCAGATGTGGATGAGCACTCCCGGGATGCTCTTTACTGGGTAGATATTTCCGTAGCCGAGACAGGAGATAGTGTCAACGATTTTGACTTCTATTTCATTTATGACACCACTTCTCCGGCAGTCCCTGATTTTGGAATAACTTCCTTTGACGCATCCAGCGGAAGGGTGAGTGTATCCGGCACCACGTTATCTGATTCCTCTGATCCTCAACAGGTGGAGATATTTCTCAATGGTGGCTCTCAAGGAGTAATCACCGCTGATGGAGCCGGCAATTTCAGCAAAGATAATCTAGTTCTGGCTGGCGGTGATAACTATATTGCTGTGCAGTCAACTGATAGGGCGGGTAATAAGAGTGAGCTTTCTGCTTCTGTTTACCAGAGGTATAATTCCCAGAATCTTCTTTCTATTGTTATTCGCTCATCACACGTGGTAAAGTCTGGTTCGGCCATTATACCTGTTGAGATTATATACGCGGTAACTGAGCCTGCTCAGGTGAGCATTCACGTTTACAACCTTTTAGGGGAGACGGTAAAAGGATGGAGTGAATGGGTGAATCCCGGTGAGGAGCCAGAATGGAGCTGGCTGGCAGAGAATATGTACGGTGAAACCGTCAATAATGGAGTTTATATCATTAAGGTAGTTGCTGATAATGGGTCGGGAAGAAGAGAGAATGTGACCAAACTCTTGGGAGTTCTACTTTAAGGAGGAGAGAAAATGAAGAGCAGGGAAGATAGAAAGAGGTGGGTGAAAATACTTATTTTGCCATATGTTCTGGCCTTTTTGTTGTGCTTCTTATCATTCCAGGTTTTTGCTGATCTTCCTTTAAAGGAAGGCGGTTTTGCTGCTGCAACTGGCAAGAAGACCTCCCAATATGCGGCGGGAGAGATACTGGTCAAATTCAAAGACGTGGTTGTTAATAAGCAGATTGACTCAATTAACTCTACTTATGGAACCTCTGTAATATATACCAGCCCCTACGCGGGGTTCAAAAGAATTAAGATTCCTTTTGAGAGGACAGTGCCTGAAATGGTTGAGCTGTACAGAGAAAGTCTCCTGGTTGAATATGCTGAGCCAAATTATATCGCCTACGCTTATTGGACTCCAAATGATCCATTATATTCTTACCAATGGCACTTCCCCCAAATAAAGATGTCTTCGGCCTGGGATATACAAGGAGGAGGAGATCCAGGTATCATAGTGACAGTATTAGATAGCGGTGTAGCCTATGAAGACTATGGGCCATATCAAAGAGCTCCGGATTTAGCAGGAGCCAATTTTCTCCCGGGTTATGATTTTGTTAATAGTGATTCTCACCCGAACGATGATAACGGGCATGGAACACATGTTACTGGAACTATCGCCCAGACTACCAATAATAGTTTGGGAGTGGCTGGGATTGCCTTTGACTGCTCCATAATGCCGGTTAAGGTATTAAATGCTGGTGGTAGCGGCACCTATCAACAGATTGCAGATGGAATCTATTACGCAGTAGATAACGGGGCAGATGTGATGAATGCAAGCTTGGGCGGTTCATTTGATAGCAATACTATGTACAACGCCGTGCAATATGCGTATGATAGCAATGTTGTCTTTGTGGCAGCTACCGGGAATGATAATTCAATTATAGCCTACCCAGCTCGCTATGATGAGTGCATTGCTGTGGGTGCAGTGGATGTTAACAAGGCTCGTGCTTATTATTCTAACTATGGAACTGGGATGGAATTGATGGCTCCGGGCGGAGACACTTCTGTAGACCTGAATGGTGATGGCTATGTTGACGGGGTACTTCAGCAGACTTTTTCAGCAGGAGACCCGAGCAATTTTGCTTATTGGTTCTGGCAAGGGACTTCGATGGCAGCTCCTCATGTTACAGGCCTTGTAGCCCTGATGCTCTCACGTGGAGCAAGAGGTGTAGAGAATATTCGAGACACCCTTCATTCCACCGCCGAAGATTTGGGAGCCCCAGGTTATGATACAGTATATGGTTATGGCTTAATAGATGCAGCAGCGGCTCTTGCCATTGCTCTCCAGGTTGACCCTTCTTCTCTTGATTTTGCTGGGGTAGGGAAAGGCTCCTCTAAGACAATGACTTTTCGAGCCTATAACACCGGTACAGGAACTCTAAGTGGAACTATCAGCGACAACCGAGATTGGATAACTGTCGACTCAACCAGCTTTGAAGGCAATGATAACACAATTTTCGTAACTGTTGACACGAATGGATTGGCAGAAAGCTTTATTCCCTATACAGGAACGGTAGCTGTGACCTCCAATGGCGGAACCAAGACCGTAGAAGTATCTGTAACTGTTATTCCCACCGGGGCACTAGCCTATCCTAATCCATTCTCTCTTTCTGGAGATACTAGCTTGACTTTCTGGGGAACCTCTATTCCCAATGCCGATATCCGAATTTACACGCTTACCGGGGAGCTGGTAAGGACTCTCACTGAGGTACACGGGGATAGTAAGGTTCTGTGGGATGGTAGAAATGAAAAGGGCAATCTGGTAGCTAGAGGGGTGTATTACTATACAGCCAAAAATTTCAGAGGGAAGTTCGTTGTTAAATAGGAGCTTGAAAAACATCTTAGGAGGAAAATCGATGCGAAAAAAATTGTGGGGTGTACCGGTAATAATAATCTCAATTATCATCCTCACTTCTGTCTGTTATGCAAACGGTGCGGGGACTACCGGGGCTAACTTTTTGAAAAT